>Ga0070699_100002087_pt1 | contig 18081 bp, 20 predicted proteins | sample KBSK1503metaG_FD_65473 | JGI IMG/M metagenome (GOLD analysis project Ga0070699, IMG submission 65473) | Corn, switchgrass and miscanthus rhizosphere microbial communities from Kellogg Biological Station, Michigan, USA - KBS K1-50-3 metaG | ecosystem: Host-associated > Plants > Roots >... | reverse complement strand
ATGGCCGACCTCTACCTCACCCTCCTCCACCACCCGGTCTACGACAAGAACGGCGCGATCGTGACGACCGCCGTCACCAACATGGACATCCACGACATCGGCCGCCTGGCGCGCACCTTCGACGCACGCGCCTTCTACGTGGCCACCCCCGTCCCGACGCTTCGCCGCCTGGTCGAGCGCATCATCCGGCACTGGGAGACGGGCGCGGGCGCTGCCTACAACGAGACGCGCAAGGAGGCGCTGGCGCTGGTCCGCCTCGCGCACGACCTCGACGCCGCCGTGGCCGACATCGAGCGCGAGACTGGACAGCTCCCGAGGGTGGTCGCGACCAGTGCGCGCGAGGGGCCTGGCCGGCTCTCCTGTGCGTCGTTGCGCCGCCGGCTCGGTGCCGACGGTCCGCCCGAGCTCCTGGTGTTCGGCACGGGCTGGGGCCTCACGGCCGAGGTGATCGCCCGGGCCGACGACGTGCTCGAGCCGATCCGCGGCACGAGCGGCTACAACCACCTCTCCGTGCGCAGTGCGGCGGCCGTCATCCTTGACCGCCTCCGCCACGACCGCTAAGAGAGGCGGGTTCCCATGAACCCCATCGACCGGATCGAGGCGGAGCAGCTCCGCAAGGACGTTCCGCTTTTCAAGCCCGGGGATACCGTACGGGTGCACGTGCGCGTGGTCGAGGGCGACAAGGAGCGCATCCAGGTCTTCGAGGGGACCGTGATACGTCGCAGCGGCGGCGGTAGCCGCGAGATGTTCACCGTCCGCAAGACGTCGTACGGGGTCGGTGTCGAACGCACCTTCCCGGTCCATTCGCCGCGCATCGACCGTATGGAGGTGGTGGCGCGCGGCGCGGTACGCCGGGCGAAGCTCTACTACCTGCGCGAGCGGATGGGTCGCGCCGCGCGGGTCACCGAAGACGTGACGAGCAAGAGCTGACGCCGGGCGCGCGTCACTTCGCGGCTATCGGGGTGTCGGGCCGGTTGCCGCCCATCCTGGCGTTGCCGTCGAAGGTGGCGCCCTCCTGGACCACGAAGCACTTCGTCTCGACGTCACCGAACAGCCGGCCTCCGGTGCAGATCTCGACCCGGGCCGCGTGCCGGACCTCGCCGCGGACCTCACCGAGGACGATCAGCTTCTCCGCCTGCACGCTCGCGTGTACGATGGCCTGAGGACCGACGACCAGCAGGTCGGTGGCCCGCACCTCGCCCTTCAGCTTCCCCTCGATCCGGGTCGGAACCGTGAAGGACAGCTTGCCCGTCACCTCCGCGTCCGGCCCCAGCGACACCCGGACCTCCTGCCACGCGTTCCCGTTCACTGGCTTCGCCTCTGCCATCCTTCACACCTCCTAGCCGTCGGCCGTCTGCACACCTTCCGCCGGAAAGACGTGACAGGCGACCGAATGGCCGCTGCGCCCGGTCTCGAGAGGTGGAGTCTCACGTCGGCACACCTCCAGGGCGTGCCCGCAGCGCGGGTGGAAGGCGCACCCGGGCGGCGGATTAATGGGGCTCGGCACGTCACCTTCCAACGCCATCCGTTGCTTCCTCCGTCGCGGATCGGGGACGGGCACCGACGACAGAAGGGTGCGAGTATAGGGATGTCGGGGGTTTCTGTAAATCTCCTCGCTCGAGCCGCATTCCACGATCCGGCCGAGGTACATGATCGCCACCCGGTCGCTCATGTGCTCGACGACGCGGAGGTCGTGGGCGATGAACAGCAGGGTGAGGCCGAGCCGCCGCTGCAGATCTTGCAGGAGGTTCAGTATCTGGGCCTGGATGGACACGTCGAGCGCCGACACGGCCTCGTCGGCGACGATGAAGCGCGGCCCGACGGCGAGCGCGCGGGCGATGCCGATCCGCTGCCGCTGCCCGCCGCTGAACTCGTGCGGGTAGCGTCCGCCCGCGTCGGGCGGGAGCCCGACCAGCTCGAGCAGCTCCGCGACGCGCGCGCGACGTTCGCGGCGCGTCCCGAGGCGGTGGATGTCGAGCCCCTCCCCCACGATGCTGGCGACCCGCATGCGCGGGTTGAGCGAGCCGTAGGGGTCCTGGAAGATGATCTGCATCTGGCGGCGCATGGCGCGCAGCTCGCGCGCCGAAAGCGCAAGCAGCGACCGGCCGTCGAACAGGACGTCGCCCGAGGTCGGCTCGAGTAGCCGGAGCATCAGACGGCCGAGCGTCGACTTGCCGCAGCCCGATTCGCCGACCAGCCCGAGTGTCTCTCCCGCGCGGATGGCCAGCGATACCCCCTCGACCGCGTGCACCCGAGCGCGGCTGCGGCCGAACAGGCCACTGCCGATCGGGAAGTGCTTGCGGACGTTGCGGACTTCGACCAGGGGGGCGAGGCTGATCATACCCGGATGCAGGCGGCAGCGCGGTGCCGCTCTTTCTCCTCGAGCGGCGGGTCCTCCTCGGCGCAGGCGCCGATCGCCTTCGGGCAGCGGTCGCGGAAGTGGCAGCCGCTCGGGAGGTGGAGCAGGTCCGGAACCTGTCCGGGGATCGTCTCGAGCCGTCCGCGCTGCTCACCTCCCAGCGTCGGCATCGAGCGCAGGAGCGCCTGCGTGTAGGGGTGGAGCGGCCGCTCGAAGACGTCGAGCACCGTAGCGTACTCGACGATCCGGCCCGCGTACATGATCGCCACCTCGTCCGCCTGCTCGGCCACCACGCCGAGATCGTGCGTGATGAGGACCAGCGCCATGCCGTGACGCTCGCGTAGCGTGCGCAGGAGGTCGAGGATCTCGGCCTGGATGGTGACGTCGAGCGCCGTGGTGGGCTCATCGGCGATCAGCACCCGCGGCTCGCACGAGATGGCGATCGCGATCATCACCCGCTGGCGCATGCCTCCCGAGAGCCGGTGCGGGTAGTCGCGCGCCCGGCGCTGCGGTTCGGGGATGCCGACCTCGTCGAGTAGCTCGACGGCGCGGGCCCAGGCGGCCCGGCGCGGCACGCGCCGGTGCAGCCGGATGGCCTCGGCGATCTGGCTGCCGATGGTGAAGACCGGGTTGAGCGAGGTCATCGGCTCCTGGAATATCATCGCCAGGCCGGCGCCGCGCACGGCGCGCATCTCGCGCTCGGCGAGGCCGAGCAGATCGCGCCCCTCGAGGCGCACCTGCCCGGCGACGATCCGCCCGGGCGGAGGCACCAGCCGCATGAGCGAGAGCGCGGTCATCGTCTTGCCGCAGCCCGACTCGCCGACCAGGCCGAGGACCCGGCCGCGTTCGAGCGCAAACGACACGCCGTCGACCGCGCGCACCACGCCCTCGTCCAGGGGGAAGACCGTGCGGAGGTCGCACACCTCGAGCAGCGGCGGCGAGGCGGAGGGCCGGGCGGCGATCATGGCCGGGTCACGACCGTCTCGAGCGGCGCGACGCGGCCCGCGGGCGGCGGCGCGAAGAGCGCGGCGTCGATGGCGGCGTTCGGCTCGGCGGCCTCGTAGACGACGCTCGCGCGGGCATTGCGCTCTGCCGCGGCGAGCTCGAGCGTGCGGGGGAACCCGTCGCGAAAATCGCCGAAGACGACGTGCAGCGCGGCCCCGTCCCCGTGCGACTCGTCCGCGCCGACGAGGCGCAGCGGGTCGCCGGCGAAACGCAGCCGCTGGCTACCGTCGGCGAGCGGGATGGTCAGCTCGTACTCGCCGTCGGCCGTCGCGCGGAGCAGCGGCGGTCCGGCCGGCGTCCGGTGCGGCGCCGTGCCGAGCAGGATGTCGACGACGTCCGGCACGCTGGCCGGTGCGCCGAGGAAGCGCGCCAGGTTCGCCGGTGTCGCGGCGCCCTCGTAGCGGGTCCCTTCGCCGGCGGGGTAGGCCCACAGGAGCCGGCCGTCGGTGCCGACGGCGAGCGCGAGCCCGAAGGGCGAAAGGACGTCGATGCGGACGCTCGTCGGCCGGCGGATGAGGACCGCCTCGCGCACCCACATGCCCGCGAGCCCGGCCCGCAGGCGGGCGCGCGCCCGGAGCGACTGCACGGCGGCGCGCCGCGCCGACAGCTCCTCGAGCAGACCGGCCGCCGTGGCGGCGGGCAGCGGCCGCAGTCGCCGCGCGCCCGGGAGACACCCCGCGGACGACAGAAGTCCCACGAGAACGGCCACGGCCCAGCGGGGACGCCACGGGTGGCGCGCCCCGGGCACCGGCTCAGAGCGGCGCGCCCTCCGCCCGGACACTGCCTTCCAGGACGTGGATCTTGTTCTTGAGGCGCCCGATCTGTCCCGTTTCCTTGGCCCGGGCGAGCGCATCGCGATAGATGCGCAGCGCGTCCGCGCCGTGTCCCGCGTGGCTGTACGCGTCTCCGAGGTGCTCCGCCACGGTGGGGTCGTCGCCCGCCAGCTCGACCGCGCGCTCAAGATGCTCCACGGCTCGTCGATAGTCACCGCGCTGGTAGTACACCCAACCGAGGCTGTCGACGTAGAAGCCGTCGTCCGGCTCGATCTCGAGCGCCCGCCGGATCAGCTTCTCGGCCTCGTCGAGGCGGACACCCATCTCGGCGTAGGTGTAGCCGAGGTAGTTGAGCGCGGCGGCGTTCTTCGGGTTGAGCTCGACGGCTCGTCTCATTTGCTCCAGCGTGCGGTCCTTCTGGTTGGCCTCGTCGTACGCGGCGCCGAGCGTGAAATGGTAGCGGTCGTTGTCGGGGAAGCGGGCGACCATGCGCTCGAGGAGCTCGATCGCGTTCTTCAGGTCCTTCTGCTCCCGGTAGAGCGAGGCGAGGTAGCCCATCAGCTCGGGGTCGTCCGGCTTCACACCGAGCGCGGCCCGGATCTCCCGGACGGCGTCGCGGAGGTCTTCCTTCTGCAGGATGTAGGCGCGACGGATGCGCGCGTCGACGTAGTACTCGGAATCAGGCGGAATCTTCCCGAACTCCTCGAGGGCGCGTCCGGTCTCGTGGCGTTCCGCGTAAACCGAGCCGAGGTAGTAGCGGACCACCCAGCTCGTGGGCTCTGCCGCGAGCACGAGGTTGAACTCGGTAGCGGCCCGGTCGAGGTCGCCCTTCTCGAAGTAAATGAGGCCCATCTTGATGCGCGCCTCGCGCGGGTCGCCTGCGGTCTGCTCGAGGGCCTGGAACTGGCTGAGCGCCTCGTCGAACTTCTTCTGGCCGGCGTAGATGCCGGCAAGCCTCCGACGCACCGGCACGCTCTGCGGGTTGAGCGCCAGGATGCGCTGGTAGAGCTCGATCGCCTTGTCGGTCCGGCCCTGGAGCTCATAAGTTACCGCGAGGTCGGTCAGGATCAGCTCCGACTGCGGCCCGAGCTTGAGCGCGTCCAGATAGGCGCGCTCGGCCTTGTCGAGCTCGCGCGCCGCGGCGTAGATGCGGCCGAGGTAGTAGTGCGCGAGCACCGAGGTGGGATTCCTCGCCAGCAGCTTGCGGAGCGTCGCGACCGCGCGCTCGGTGTCGCCCCGCTTCCCGAGGAGGGCAGCCAGATAGAGATAGCCCTCCTGGTTGCCCGGATCGATGGCGAGGAGCCGCTCGTAGCTCGCGGTCGCCTCCTCGTCCCGGCCGAGCGAGGAGAGCACGCCGGCGAGCAGCTCGAGCCCCTCGGCGTTCTGCGGCTCGGCCTTGACCGCCGCGGTACCCTGCTCGAGCGCACGCTCCAGCTGGCCGGTCCGGACGTACAGGGTGGCCAGTCGGCGGCGAAGCAGCGGGGCGTCGGGGTCGGCTGCGACGGCCTGCTCGAACTCGCGTATGGCCTGGTCGGCATCACCCCGGGAGATGGCGACCTCGCCGCGCAGGAAGTGGCCGAGCGCCCCCGCATCGGGCGGGAGCTCGACGGGCAACTCCTGCCGCCGGTCGGCGCCCAGCAGCCCGGGCCAGGGATGCTTGAGGCCCGCGCAGCCGCTCGCCAGCTGAAGGACGAGGGCCAGCGTGACTGCGAAGATGATGCGGGCCATCGAAGTCGTGGGACTACCATGGCCGACCCGCTCCGGCAATTCAAACGGCGAAACGCGGCGCACGCCCGGGCGCGCGAGCCGCACCCACGGCGTCGGCGCGCGCCGCACGACACGCCGCCGCCGTCGTGATGGCGACGAGCACGCGATCGGGAAAAGACCGGAGTCCCGGCACACGCATGTCGCGCGAGATCCCGACCGGGACTTGCCCGTATCGCAGACTCCATGGCGCCCTCGGGGGTCGCGCTGCGGTCGCTCTCGACGGTCGGACAGGGCGCGCCCGTCGCCGTACGTGGAATGCGTCGCCCGCCGTCGCACTCAGTCGGCCGACGGTGGCGAGGCCGCACCACCGCTCCGGCCGGCGCGGCGGCAGCCGCTAACGCTGCGCCCGAAGCCCCTTCCGGCGCCGCGCGGCGCGCGCCGGCGGCCCCTGCTGCGCGCCGATCCAGACCACCCCACCCCGGAAGTGCTCCTTCTTCCAGATCGGCACCGTCTCCTTCAGCCGGTCGATCAGCCAGTGACAGGCCGCGAAGGCCTCGGCACGGTGTGCCGCCGAGACCGCGATGCCGACGCTCGCCTCGCCGACCGGCACGACGCCGACCCGATGCGCCACGGCGACCTTGCGAAGCGGCCAGCGACGAGCGGCCTCCCTGCCGAGGGCGCGCATCTCGCGCTCGGCCATCGCCGTGAACGCCTCGTACTCGAGGCGCACGACGCGCCGCCCGTCGTTCTCGTTGCGCGTCGCGCCGAGGAAGGTGACGACCGCTCCGGCGCGCGGATCGGCGACGGCGCGGACGAGCCGTGCGAGGTCGATCGCGCCGTCCGTCACCTTGAACATGGCGAGACCGCGCTCAGAACACGAGCTTGGCGGCGTGCGGCTCGACCTTCGACGCGCACGAGGTGCCGCACCGCTGGCACACGTACTCGTGCTTCTCGCCCTCCGGCAGCACGAGGAGCAGCCGCTTCCGCACCGGCATCGCCTGGCGGCAGCGGGGACAGTGCAGGAGGCTGGCCTCCAGCGAGCCATAGCCCGCGGGCTCACGGCGCCGGTTCGACGGACCCCCGAGCATCGTCGCGGAACTTAGCGTGCCCGGCGTGGGGCGGCAATCGTGGCGACGCGCGCGGGTTGCGTGGTCCCCGGGACGACCGGTATGGATCCCGGTCGCGTGCCGACCGTCTACATCGAGACCTACGGCTGCCAGATGAACGTGGCCGACACCGAGCTGGTGCTCGGCCACCTGGCCGCGCACGGCTATCGGCGCACCACCGGCCCCGACACGGCCGACGTGATCCTCCTGAACACGTGCGCCATCCGCGAGCACGCCGAGGAGCGTGTCATCGGCCGGCTCGGCGAGCTCGCGCGGTACAAGCGGCGCCGGCCCGGAGTGCGCCTCGGCGTCACGGGCTGCATGGCGCAGCACCTGCGCGAGCGCCTGCGCGAGCGCGCGCCCCACGTCGACCTGCTGGTCGGACCCGATGCCTATCGCCGCCTGCCCGAGCTGCTGGCGGCTGGGAACGTGGATCCGCACGTCGCGCTCCGGCTCGACCCCGAAGAGACCTATGCCGACCTGCCAGTGGCCCGCGGCGCCGGCGTACGGGCGTGGGTGACGGTCATGCGCGGCTGCGACCGCTTCTGCACCTTCTGCATCGTGCCGTACGTCCGCGGCCGCGAGCGGAGCCTCCCCGGCCCGGTGCTGCTCGACCAGGTACGCGCCCTCGCGGCGGCCGGAGTGCGCGAGGTCGTCTTCCTCGGCCAGACGGTCAACGCCTATCACGACGGGTCCTGGGACTTCGCCGACCTCGTGCGGCACGCCGCCCGCGTGCCGGGCATCCTCCGCATCCGCTTCACCTCGCCGCACCCGTCGGACATGAGCGAGCGGCTGATCGACGCCATGGCCGAGTGCGCCACCGTCGCGCCCCAGCTGCACCTCCCGGTCCAGTCCGGCTCCGACCGCGTGCTCACCCGCATGCAGCGCGAGTATCGCGCCGCGGAATACGAGTCGCTGGTCGCCCGGCTGCGCGCGCGGGTGGCGGGGATCGCGCTCTCGACCGACGTCATCGTCGGCTTCCCGGGCGAGGACGAGGCGGACTTCGCGGCCACGGAGGCGCTCATGCGCCGGGTGCACTACGACTCGGCGTTCCTCTTCAAGTACTCGCCGCGCGAGGGCACGCGTGCCTTCCGCTGGGGCGACCCGGTGCCCGACGACGAGAAGGCACGGCGCCTCGAGCGCCTCGTCGGGCTGCAGGAGACGATCTCGGCCGAGATCAACCGTGGTCTCGTCGGCAGCGAGGTCGAGGTGCTGGTCGAGGGGCCGGCCCGGAGGCCGGCGGGCTGGATGGCAGGGAAGAGCCGCGAGATGAAGACGGTCGTCTTCCCCGGGCCCGCGACGGCCGGTGCGCTGGTCCGGGTACGGGTGGAATCCGCGACGTCCCACACGCTCTCGGGCGCGGCGGCGACGGGCTAGCGCGTTGGCCGACTGGACGGTGCTCCTCGTGCTGGCCGCCGCCCTGGCCGCGCGCCCGGCCGCAGCCGTCCCCGTTCCTCCCGATCACCTGCCGAGCGGCCGCGTCGTGCACGTCGTCGACGGTGACACGGTCGACGTCCGGCTCGGCGCGCGGGTCGAGCGCGTGCGCCTGATCGGCGTCGACGCGCCCGAGGCGCACGACTCGGCGAAGCTCGACCGCGACGCACGTCGGAGCCATCGCTCGAAGGCGGCGATCGAGGCGATGGGCAGGCGCGCGACCGAGTTCACGGCCCGACGGCTCGACGAGCGGACGGTCGGGCTCGAGTTCGACGTCGAGCGGCGCGACCCGTACGGGCGGCTGCTCGCCTACCTCTGGCTTCCCGACGGCACCCTCTTCAACGCCGAGATCCTGCGCGCCGGTTACGCCCACGTGCTCACCATCCCGCCGAACGTCAGGTACGCGTCGCACTTCCACAGGTTGCAGCAGGAGGCGCGCGCGGCGGGCCGAGGGCTCTGGAGCGCAGGCGCCACCCGGCGCGGGCGGCGGCTTCAGCCGCGGGTCACGCGCTGCTCTGGCTGAGCGACAGGACGTTGCCGTCCGGGTCCTTGAACCAGGCGACCCGTGCGCCCGCGGGCGAACGCCACCTCGGAACCTTGGCGACCCGGAGCGTCACCCCGTTCGCATCGAACACCAGCGCAAACGGCTCATCCGCCACGAGCGAAAGGCCGAGGACGCCCTCGTAAAAGGCGCGTGCGCGTTCGGGGTTCGCGGTCACGACGAAGGCGACGATGTGGGCGGTCGTGAGCAGCAGGCGCAAACTCGCAGACGGTGGAACGGCACGTCAAGGCGGCGGGCGTACCGGAGCGCGCCGTGCCCGTACACCGGCCGGCCCGTGACCTAGAGGCGATGAAGCGATATCGTACGCCGCCGTGGGTGGGGCGGTCCTGGTGCGGCGGCCATGAAATCGCTTCTCCAATCGCCGCTGGCGCTCTTCATCGTCCAGGCGCTGCTCATCGTCAGCGCCTCGCGCCTGATCGGGCTCCTGGCGCGCCGCATGCGCCAGCCCATGGTGATCGCCGAGATCGTCGCCGGCATCTTCCTCGGTCCGTCGCTGCTCGGCTGGGCCGCGCCCCACGCGGCGGCGGCCCTGTTTCCCAAAGACTCGCTCACCGTGCTGAGCATGCTCAGCCAGGTGGGGCTCATCCTGTTCATGTTCCTGGTCGGCCTGGAGTTCGACGGGAAGATGCTCCGCGGGCGCGGCCACACCTCGGTGGTGATCAGCCACACGAGCATCATCGTGCCGTTCGCGCTCGGCGCCGTCCTGGCCCTCTACCTCTACCCGCACCTCTCGGACCCGACGGTGCCCTTCAGCTCCTTCACGCTGTTCATGGGCGCCGCGATGAGCATCACGGCGTTCCCGGTGCTCGCGCGCATCCTGGTCGAGCGACGGCTGCTGCACTCGAAGCTCGGCGCCGTGGCGATCACCTGCGCGGCGGTCGACGACGTGACGGCGTGGTGCATCCTCGCGTTCGTGGTCTCGATCGTACGGGCCGGGAGCCTCGCCGTCGCCGCGCGGACGACGGGACTCGCGCTGCTCTACATCGCCACCATGCTGGCGTTCGTCCGCCCGTTGCTCGGCCGCCTCGCGGGGCGCAGCGCCAACAAGGAGGGCCTGAGCCAGAACCTCGTGGCCGTGACGCTCGTGCTGCTGCTCCTCTCCAGCCTCGCCACGGAGGCCATCGGCATCCACGCGCTGTTCGGGGCGTTTCTCATCGGCTGCATCATCCCGAAGGCGAACGGATTCGCCCAGCTGCTGGCCGACAAGCTCGAGGACCTCGTGGTCGTGTTCCTGCTGCCGCTGTTCTTCGCCTTCAGCGGCCTGCGCACCCAGGTCGGCCTGCTCGACTCGGCGAGCGCGTGGTGGATGTTTAGCCTCGTCATCGGTGTCGCGTGCCTGGGGAAGTTCGGCGGCAGCACGGTCGCCGCCCGGCTCACCGGGCTCCGCTGGCAGGAGGCCACCGCTGTCGGCGTGCTGATGAACACCCGCGGCCTCATGGAGCTCATCGTCCTCAACATCGGGCTCGACCTCGGCGTGATCTCGCCGACACTGTTCACGATGATGGTGCTGATGGCGCTGCTCACCACCTTCATGACGACGCCGCTCCTCGAGTGGGTCTACCCGATCGCGGAGCTCGCCAAGGACCAGGTGGCAGAGCCCGACGTTCGCACCCGGGTGGGTCCGGCCGAGGCTTTCACCGTGCTCATGTGCGTCGCCTACGACCGTTCCGGTCCCGGCATGGTGACGCTGGCGGGTGCCCTCGTCGGCGCGACGAGCGAGGCGAAACGCCTCTACGCGCTGCGCGTCGAGCCGCCCAACGACCGTGCGTCCTTCGTGCTCGGCCAGCGCGCGGCGGCGCGCGAGGCGGCCGCGCTCGAGCCGCTGCTCGGGCGCGCCGGGGCCCTCGGGCTCGACGTCCGGCCGCTCTCCTTCGTGTCGCCGCAGCCGGCCCTCGACATCTGCAACGTCGCCGCGGTGAAGGGCGCTGACCTGGTCCTCATGGGCTGGCACAAGCCGGTGCTCGGCAAGACCGTGCTTGGTGGGACGGTGCACGAGGTCATGCGCCGCGCGCAGGCGACCGTCGGGGTGCTGGTCGACCGCGGTCTCGGCTGGGTGGCGAGCGTGCTGGTGCCGTACCACGGCAGCATCCACGACCAGGGCGCGCTGCGCCTCGCGCAGCGGCTGGCTCGACACGCCGGCGCGAGCGTGACGATCCTGCGGGTCGTGAGCCCCGGGGCGGCCGGAGGCGACCCCGTCGAGGACGGCCCGCTCGGCGAGGTGCTCGAGGCACAGGGACAGCCGGGAGAGGGGCAGCTCGCCCTCAAGGTCGTCGAGCGCACGGATCCAGGCCACGCCGTGCTCGAGGAATGTGCCCGCGGCTACGACCTCTTGCTGATCGGCGTCGGAGCCGAGTGGGGTCTCGAGCATCGCTCCTTCGGCATGCACCCCGAGCTCATCATCGCGGAGTGTCCCACCTCGCTGCTCGTGGTCCGGCAGCACGAGCCCGCGCTCGCCCTGCAGGCGCTGCACGCGCCCCAGCATGCGCACCTTCCGCCACCCAGGCGCGCCCGGCTCCAGTCGAGCTCCTGACGTCGAGCGCCCCGCGCACCATTTCGTCTCGCACCATCTTCGGCGTGCGACGATTTGCCGCACCTTCGCCGGCTGAATTGCGCGAGCGTGGCGGAATCCCGGCTGGCGACGGCTTTGCTAGCGGGGCATGGACCCCCAACGTTCGCGATATCCCGGGGCGGTCGAGGGGACGTGGATGGGGCGCGCGGTGGCACGCGCGGAGATGTGGATGACGTTCGCCGCCTTCGCCGCGGCGGTCTTCGTGGCCCTCGGCACCGCGGCAGGCGTTGCCTACGCCACGAGCTGGCTGACCTCCGGAGGAAGCCAGTGAGCAAGTCTACCGGCCGCGGTTTCACCTGACGTCTGTCAACCACATGGGGAGAACCATGCTCTGAGGTTCACTGGGGGGACTCGACTCCGAGGTACCAGATGCAGCGACGCGAGTTCCTCAAGTACGGCACCCTCACTGTGACGGGTCTCGCCCTCGGCGGCGGAGCGGTTCCGTTCGTACCCCTCCGACGCGCACGCGCCGACGACGGTGGCGTCGCCGGTCCGAGCCCACCCACCAGCCCCTTCGTGCAGGAGCTGCCGATCGCCCCCCTCCACCAACCCGTTGCCCCGTTCGCGACGAGCTGCCCGACGAGCGGCAATACCCTCTTCTACAACGTCCACATCCAGGAGCAGCTGCACAGCTTCCATCCGCAGCTTCCTGACAATCTCATCTGGGGATACAACGGGATCACCCCCGGTCCGACGTTCCACGCCAGGGTGGGACAGCCGAACGTGGTCCGCTTCTTCAACGACCTCCCGGCCAACCACCGGGGGTTCGGCGTTCCCAACACCGTCGTACACCGTCACGGAGGCTTTCAGGCCTCGGAGGACGACGGCTTCCCGCTGGATCTCTTCACGCCCGGGACGTCCCGGGACTTCTGCTGGCCGAACGTCAGCCCGGGGAATGACGTCCGCGAGAACGAGGCGACGCTCTGGTACCATGACCATCTCGTCGATTTCACCGGGCCGAACGTCTACAAGGGGCTCGCGGGCTTCTTCCTGATGTTCGACGACGTCGACTCGGGCGACGAGACCGATCCGAACCCCGCGGCCCTGAGGCTTCCGAGCGGCGACTTCGACATCCCCCTCGTCTTCCAGGACCGGGCCTTCGACCAGAACGGGCAGCTCATCTTCAACACCTTCGAGCACAACGGCTTTCTCGGCGACAAGTTCCTGGTGAACGGCGCCATCCAGCCGTTCCTGCGCGTCGCGCGCCGCAAGTACCGCTTCCGCTTCCTGGACGGCAGCAACGCCCGCTTCTACGAGTTCTTCCTGAGCTCGGGGCAGTCCTTCGTGCAGATCGCCTCCGACGACAAGCTCTTGCCTCACCCGATCGTCCGCAAGAGCATCCGGATGGGCATGGCCGAGCGGGTCGACGTGGTCATCGATTTCTCCGGCTATCCGATCGGCCAGGAGGTGATCCTCCAGAACCGCCTCCAGCAGAACGACGGGCGCGGCCCGAGCGACGAGGGGCTCGTGAGTCCGGGCACGCCGATCCTCAAGTTCATCGTGACGCGAGACGCGGCAGATCCGAGCCGCGTTCCCGACCCGTTGCGGCCGCTGCCCCCGATCCTGCTCGACAAGGTGGGGGCGCACCGGACCTTCACCTTCGACAACAGCGACGGCGGCTGGGTGATCAACGACCGGTTCTTCGACGGCAATCGCGCCGTCGCCTTCCCGCAGCTCGGCGTGCCGGAGATCTGGACGCTCCAGAACGAGGGTGGCGAGTGGTCCCATCCGATCCACATTCACCTCGAGTCCTTCCAGATTCTGTCGCGCAACGGCCAGCCGCCGGCCGCGTACGAGGCGGGCCAGAAGGACACCGTGGTGCTCGGCCCCGACGACGAGGTGAAGCTCTACATCCAGTTCAGGACCTTCCGCGGCCGGTATGTCTTCCACTGCCACAACACGGAGCACGAGGACATGGCGATGATGGCGAGGTTCGACACCACGTGAGCATCGAAAGGCGCCGCTTGCGCGGGCTCGCCGCCTGCGTGCTGGCCTCTGCCTGCGCGGGACGAGACCGCGCGCCCGGTCCGGCCGTCGCCATGGGGACGGCGTCGCTGCCGAACGTCCGCCTCCAGACCCAGGACGGTGAGCCGGTGCGGTTCTACGACGACCTCGTGAAGGGCCGGGTCGTCATGATCAACTTCATGTTCACGACCTGCCGGCGGGCGTGCCCGGGAACGACCGCCAACCTGAGGAGAGTGCAGCGGGCGCTCCGGAGCCACGTCGGGCGCGATCTCGTCATGCTGTCGGTCTCTCTCGACCCGGAGCACGACACCCCGGAGGTACTGAAAGAGTATGCGCGAGTCTACGGGGCGGGCCCCGGCTGGTACTTCCTGTCGGGCCGGCGCGAGGAGATCGAGCAGCTCCGGCGAAGGCTCGGCGTCTACGATTTGAATCCGGTGAGAGACGCCGACCGGACACGACACGCCGGTCTCGTCGTGCTGGGAAACGAGCCGATGGATCGATGGTCCGCGATCTCCGGCCGCGCCAAGCCGCGGCAGATCGTCGAGGCGGTGGAGCGGGTGATGGAGCGACCGGAGGACTGGAAGCCCGAAACCTGGTCGGGCGGACGACCGCCTCCCGGTTCCTCCGCGTGCGCGGCGCCGCCCGCGTGATTGCGCTCAGCCGGCGATTCGCCGGGTGAACCTGCGAAGCAGCAGCTGGCTCCGGTGTACCAGGCCGGTCGCCGCGGGCGTATGCGAGGGCGACCCCGCGGGATGGCTGTTTCTCAGGACGAACGGCTGGTAGTTCCACTCCCGGGTCGTCAGCGGCTGCGTCTTCACGAAGAGCGCCGTTCGCGCGGCGATCTCCCGCTCGAGCCGCCATTCAGGCTCCTCGCACAGGAACTGCTTCAGGATCCCCGCCGTCCAGAGATTGGTGTCGTCGACGATCAGCGCGCCACCGACCTTGAGTCTCGCAGCCGTGTAGAACCAATCGATGAAGGGGCTCGGGAACCGGTGCGCGCCGTCGATGAGGACGAGATCCAGCTCCGGTAGGTCGAGCTTCGGCAGCACGCGCTCCGACTGGTCGACGCAGAACGTGATCGTCCCGGTCGAGACATCGCGCTCGGCGCAATAGCGGCGGATGAGCTCGACCTCCCCCGCGGCGGGCACGACGCAGAAGTGCCGGCTGCGCTTGATCGCGAACAGCACAGTGCTCACCCCGGCGCCCGTCTCGAGCGTGGTGGACCCCTGGTGCACGGCGTCGTCGATGAGCTCGAGCACCTCGTCTGCGAGCTGCCAGGAATGCGGCCGGCCGGACTCGTCGGCGTGGAATTTCGGCGCATCGCGCAGGAGGGTGGCGAGGTCCATGCGTCGCGCCGCTCGTACAACGCCGGCAGCCCACACGCCAGCCCCGGAGCGCACCATCCAGCGGATCTGTCCAGCGGTCGGACAGAGTTGGCCGGCGCCCGTGACGTAGCCGTGGTTCTTCCATGCCGCTCGGCTGGCACACCCCGTGCAGCCACCAGCGGAGAGCGGGGGAGGAAGGATGGGAGCCCAGGACTACTACTTCTCCAGCAAGTCGATGCCTACGCTGGGGCGCATGTGGATCCTCAAGATGCTGCAAGACGCGGGCGGGAGCGGCGGAGGGATCAGCATGCTCGGCTCGGTGGTGCAGGAAGCGAGTGAGCGCGGCGGCTTCCTCGGCCTCGGCGTGAGCCACTACCCGATCCCGATGCTGATGTCCCAGCCGCGAATCGTCACCCGGGCGCTCGAGGGCATCCGGCCCACGCTGGGCCTCAAGCCGGACGACCCGATCGTCCTCGTTCAAGGCCTCACGATCGCCAACCAGAGCATCATGGTGAACCGCAAGGACGCCTTCACCACGGGGGTAGGCCCGCTGCCGTCCCTCCCGGCGACCTTCGGTCTGGACGTGGACTACGGGAAGATGGCCAGCGCCACGATCAACTTCGGCACGAGGGCGGAGCTCAGGTACATTCCGCTCGGTTATCTCGGCGGTCTCTACCGGCACGTCAACGGCACCGCAACGGCGGTGGATCCGACCGGCGTGCTCGAGCACAACTACGTGGTCGACTCGGTCCTGCTCAGCACCGACGTCGAGGTGAGCTTCACGTCCGCGGAGCAATTCACTGGGGACTTCGACGTGAAGCTCGCCGCGCTCGGAAGCATCTCCGCGGCCAATCTGAAGGTGACCTATCGGCGGACGGACGACCGGACGGTCGTCGCGCAGGTGTCAGGCGAGAGACTCTGGCTCGCCGCCTTCAGCGTGAGCGAGTGGCACGATCTCAACATGACGTGAGTGGGAGGCGAACGAGGCTTCGATCGCCCCGAGTGTCGTTGTATCGCGCACGAAGACGCGCCTATATTCTGACCCTCGTCGTGTCTGTGACGTTCGACACCCACAACGTGGCGTACTCGCTGCCCACCGGCGTTCCGTAGAAGAGGATCAGCATGAAAGGGCTCGATTTCGTCGTCGAGCGCGGCAACCTGCGCCACTGCAAGTGGGTGCCTGCGCCCGAGCCGGATCTGCGTTCCGGACAGGTCCTGTTGAAGGTCGCCGACTTCGCCTTCACCGCCAACAACGTCACCTACGCCGTCGCCGGCGACATGATGTCGTACTGGAGTTTCTTCCCGACCGAGCCCGGCTGGGGAAGAATTCCCGTTTGGGGCTTCGGCGACGTGATCCGGTCGAATCACGACGGCGTGACCGAGGGCGCGCGCGTTTTCGGATATCTGCCGATGTCGACGCATCTTTTGGTCACAGCCGACCGGATCGACCGCAGTGGCTTCGTCGACGGCGCACCTCATCGCCAACCGTTGCCTGCCGTGTACAATCAGTATTCGCTGGTCGCGAACGACCCGACGTACGAGGCGGAACACGAGGACCAGCAGATGCTGTTTCGTCCGCTGTTCATGACCGCGTTCCTGCTGGATGACTTCCTCGCCGACAATGGCTTCTTCGGCGCGCGTACGGTCGTGCTCTCGAGCGCCTCGAGCAAGACGGCCTTCGGGCTGGCATTCCTGCTTCACCGCAACCGGCGCATCGAATGCGACGTGATCGGCCTGACCTCGCCCGGCAACCTGGCCTTCGTCGAAGGCCTCGGCTGTTACGATCGGGTCGCGCGGTATGACGACATCCGTTCCCTACCCTCCGAGGTGCCCGTCGTCTTCGTCGACATGGCGGGCGACGGCGTCGTGCTGAACGCGTTCCACCGTCACTGCGGCGACAACGTGAAACACAGCTGCATCGTGGGAGCGACGCACTGGGAACGGCGTGCCCGCGAAGGCGAGCTCCCTGGTGCCCAGCCGACGTTCTTCTTCGCCCCGACGCAGCTGCAGAAACGGCTGCGGGAATGGGGGCCCGGGGGGCTTCAGCAGCGGTATGGCACAGCATGGCGTCAGTTCCTCGAGTTCACCGAGCCCCGGATTCGCGTGGTGCGCGGGCGCGGCCGCGCAGCCGTCGAGCGCGTGTACCTGGAGACGCTCGAAGGACGGTCCAGGCCGGACGAGGGCCACGTCCTCTCGCCCTGGGAGTGAGACATGACGCGGAGCGAGCTGCGTGACCTGCTGGAGGGCGGCGCGTGCACGACCGCGGTTCTGGTCGCCCAGGAGAGCGTTTCGATCGAGGGCTCTCCCGCCTCCTTCACCCTGGAAGCCGAGTCCGGCGCCCAGGTGAGCCGCCTCTTTTGCCAGCGGTGCGGCTCGCCACTCTTCGCCCGGAACACGTCCGGGCCCGCGCTGCTCGCCGTCAAGGTCGCCACCCTCGACGATCCGACCTGGGTCCGGCCGGGCGTGGAGATATCGACCGACAGCGCGCCACCGTGGGCGCTGCTGGCCCACGACCTTCCCCGGTTTGCGAAGAACTTCGGTGGGACGTGAGGTGATGGCCGGATACGTGCATCCCACCGAGCAGCTCGTGACCGAGATACTGGTGAGGGACATCCGGCGCTCGCTCGATTTCTACACCCGTCTCGGGTTCGAGCTCCTCCGGGACGGCGGCGATTTCATCGAGCTCACCTGGGAGGATCACCGTCTCTTTCTTGCCGAGCTCTCGGCGTTCCACGACGTCCACGACGCCGACGTGGCGCATCCACCGAGGTTTCCGCTCGCCAATGTCCGCGTGATGGTTCCGAACGTCGACGAGTGCTGGCGGCTGGCGAACGAGATCGACGCCCGGGTCGTCGCACCGATCGCCGACCGGTATTACGGTCTCCGCGACTTCACCATCGCCGACCCGGACGGGTTCGGCATCCGATTTGCCAGCACGCTGGACGCCCGCTAGCGGGCGTCTTCAGCCCCGCGCCATGCGCAGCTCGCGCTCGAGCCGCGCGAAGACGCCGGGCCCCTCCTCGACCAGGGCCGAGCGGACCTGGACCGCCCTCGCACCCTTGGCCAGCGCGCGGCGCACGTCGTAGCCGGAGTGGATGCCACCGACCGCGATCACGTCGAACCCGGCGCCCGCCTCGAGGACGAACTTCTCGAGGCCCGCGAAGTCGTTCCGGACGACGATCACCCGCAGGCCGGCGTCCCGCAGCACGTCACCGACCCGCGCGTAGGGGAGTGCCGTCCGCTCGGGCAGCCTCGCCGCGACCGGCACCGGAGCAG
>Ga0070699_100002085_pt1 | contig 18090 bp, 13 predicted proteins | sample KBSK1503metaG_FD_65473 | JGI IMG/M metagenome (GOLD analysis project Ga0070699, IMG submission 65473) | Corn, switchgrass and miscanthus rhizosphere microbial communities from Kellogg Biological Station, Michigan, USA - KBS K1-50-3 metaG | ecosystem: Host-associated > Plants > Roots >... | reverse complement strand
AAGGTGTTCATGCCACTCGAGCAGGATCTGGCGTCACCCCAGCTGCCCCAGAGCTACGACAAGATTCGCCGCATGCACCGCCTCCTCATCGCCAACCAGTTCGCATCCTTCGCCGAATGAAGTAGTAACGCCCGCTAAGGCAGCAATCCTTTGGCCAAGCAAAGGTTGCGGAAACTGTTGCGCTTAGGAAGTGGGACGGCCTCGACCGTAGGCCTGCCGTGGCGTTGCGGATTGGGCGTAAGAGTGGTTCCCTTGTCGTGTAGCCTTCGGTCACGTGGGACGCAATAGCCTGCGGACTTGGATTGCCACCCAATTTGATGATTACGTAGAAGAAACGGCTGTCAGCCATCGGTGGTGGTTGATCGTTCTGATTTTTGGGGTCGGTTTGGGAATCGCGACCGCTCTAGTAGGAGTCGTGCTGCCGTCTTCGTATCACTCCGGCGACGTCGCCATCAGTGTGCTTATTGGTGCGATCATCGGGCTGGCCCTAGTCCTGGTAGCACGTGAGCGAGGTCGAGCCAGGGCTGCAGCAATTGACGACACCGGCAGCATCGCAGCCCTAAGACGAAAGACGTGGGGCGAGTTCGAAATCCTTGTTGGTGAAGCAATCCGGAGACAGGGCTACCTGGTTAAGCAGAGAGGCGGTTTCCAGCCTGACGATGGCATGGACCTCATCGCTGAGCGGGGTCGCGAGAAGGTAATCGTTCAATGCAAACACTGGTTGACATGGAAGGTCCACGCCGATGCCGTGAAAATCCTTTACGCAGACACGACGACCCAGGAATTCACGGAAGGTTGGCTCATAACGTGCGGTCGGTTTACAGACCACGCGGTTGGGTGGGCAAAAGGAAAGCCAATCCGATTGGTGGACGGGCAAGCACTCGTTGCGCTCATCGACTTGCACTCGAGACCGGCCGCGCAGTCCGTGGCCGATCGAGACGATCTTGGCGAATCGACTTCAGCACGTGCTTGCCCGAATTGCGGATCTCCTCTCGTCCGTCTGACAAACCGATACAACCAAAGCAGATTCTGGGGCTGCAGTAGCGGGACTTGCGGTTGGACGTTTGATGATCGACCGACCGATCAACTAACGGTGCTTTGTAGCCACGGCCATTCCATGGTCATGGCTAAGACCGTCCATGGCACTAGTTATTGGAGGTGCCAGACCTGTTCAAGGAAGCGGCTCGCCTCTTAAGTAGGCTGTGGGGTTAGAACAGGGCCTCGGACGCTCTATCGCGCGTAGGGGTGGCCAAACCATTGTCATGATCGAATAGCGTTGCTCTTCATCGGCGCCGCCGCGCTCCCTGCCCGTCGCGTCGAGCGCCAGTCAAGTCGAGCGGCAACTTGTGGGAGTTATCCGCTCACATTCAGCGGTCACCACCTCATTCCTCGCGCCGGGCAACCCAACTGTCCGAATGAAGCAAACGGGAGCAGCGGACTTCGGGCGATGGGTGCGCTTCAAGCCCGCGGAGGGGTGAAGACCTCAACGGCCAGGCGGCGAAAAGCTCGTTCACCTGACGCAGGCCGGCTGCCAAGCCAGCTAACGATCGTATTTGCCAAGAAACCACCGCCGCCCACAGCGCCACCGACAACGGGTCCCGCCCCCACCGCCGCGAGTGCCCCGAAAGCGCATGCGATTCCGAAATTCATTGTCCCCATTTTTGCGGCCCGTAGAACGCTTGAGCGCTTGACCTGACGGGCAACGTCGTCCGCCGCAGCCAACATGTAGTGACTAAGCTCTATGCGTCGCGCCGATTGAGGGTCAAGCAGCTGGTCGGCAGGAAGGGCCCGAACGCTGGCCAGGCCGTGGCGGAGGGAGTTATGCCATGCGTCGAACAAACCGTCTCGACGGATCGTGACCAAATCATGGACAGACAGATCGAAGCATGGAAGGGATAGCGCCAACAAATCTGGCAGGTAGTGCAGTGAATCGTGCGCTCGTACGATCGGTTCGGGCATAGACTCGCCGCTCGCTTGCAGTAGTTCCTTAAGGACGCGACTCTGTTCTGCCGTACGGCAGGCCAAATCGAGACGATCAGGATACGCGGCACACAAGTCCAGCCCGATCGCAACTTCGAAACCGGCAAAGTATTTGCCGGACCACCGCAGGAAGTCATCGCGATCGGCCCGAGACTGAAGCGATCGGTTGGTTTGTAGGTCGAACCAGCGTGAGTTCGCATTCACGCGATCGATTGACCCGCTGTCCGGGATCAGCACGACCAAGCCTTGCTCTATTTCGTCTTCCAACAGAAAGAACAGACGGACCAGCCTCTGCATGTAGCTGAGGGTGTCTGGGATTTGGACCGCAACGGAATGGCAGGTTAGAAGCATTTGGGCTGCGGTCGCTGCCTCATCGAACGGGTTCAGACCCGTCACAGGAGCGACTAACGGCCGGAGCGTGCCCAGCGGCCGGGGCGGCGGCTCTACAAATGAGCCCACCCAGCGCGAATATGACTCGGGTATCGCGTCAAGAATCTCTCTGTTTGTCGGGCCAGTCTCGGAAAGTTCTGAAAGTCTGGAGACGCCAAGTCGCGAGCGAAATATTGACAAGAATGTGTCAGGCACTTTCTTTGTATGGCTGTTCAGGTTCGCCAGTTCACTTGGCAGCACGAAAGCGACCGTCAGCTGGAGTTTCAGGCGTATGCCGAAAGCCAGCTACCTTCACAGCACCCCCCGTAGCCGCCGGATCCCTTGTTGAGTGGCCGGGAGGCGGCACGTAGGACAGAGACCAGCTAACACGCTAGCCCCTTCATCTCGTGGGAGGGCCAAACTGGGGGAACCTCCCCGGATAAGGAGGCCCACGCGCTGGCGAAGTTGTCGGGCATCTATCAAACTGGTGATCAACCGGGCCCCGGGAACCAAGCAATTGAGCGCGGCAAAAGCCTGGGCCTTGCGAACTGCGCTACGAACCTCTGACGCCGTCCACCGTCGGTCAGCCAGAGAATCGATCAGTGCCGCTGTCATCCAATCGCCGGCACCTACCGGGTCGACAGATTCGACTACAAACGGATCGCTCCTTTCCCACCGTCCTATGCCGAGGCGGAATCTCGCTCCGCGCGAACCTTCCGTCACTACGAAGAGTTGATCTTCGCGAGGACGAGGGAGAGCGTCTCTGAATAACCCGGCGCGCTGAGCCGAATACTTGATTAACCGACTGAGCCTAACCGCCCGGCGATGAGCTGTCCGAGTTGCAACCGTAGAGGGCTCATACGCAACGAAGGCACCCGCCTCCGAATGCCGAGTCGCCAGCTCGAGCGCGAACCGACTTGGACGGTCGAAGAAGAATACATCAGCAACTGGCGGTTGCTTCATGACAAGGGCAGCTTCCTCTATTCGAAGTGGTACATGTCGGGAATAGCGACGCCCACACGAAGGACAGCCGAACCGAAAGCGATGCCCGCGTGAAACGACTTGGTGAAGCACGAGAGGCGTACCGATGTCTGATCGACGACCCAGGTTCGAGACATCTACGCCAGCCTGCGCTAGGTCATTGCGTACGAGCTCGCCAGCATCATCGAGGCCTATAGCTGCCGCCAGTCGCGCGGACCAGCCGAGGAACGTTAGGTTGGCCGCGACGTTGGCCGCGGTTCCTCCAGCCCTCAGCCAAGTTCCTTCGGTAGCGTGGACGACATCGAGGGCTACAAAGCCCGCAGCGAGCAACCTACGACGGCTTCGAGCCATTATCGGTATGGCTCCCCAAGCAGCCAAGCCGATGCCAATCGATTATGTTCGGACTCGCCCAACAACGCGCCAGCGTTTTCGATCACATACCCGCTAGGCGATACGCTTACCACGGGAAGGTTGCACTCCCAGGCTGCGAGCAGAACACCTATCGAAAGTAGCTTCGAGGCGTGAACCGAGACCACCACCATCGCGTCGCCGAGGGGAGCGAGCGCCGTTCGATACCTGTCGCTCAGGTCGGCTAGACGTCGATAGACGTCAAATGGATTGGTCTCGTGAGCGTAAATGAAGTTGCCTGGCTCGACCTCCATGCGGCCGAGTAAGAGATCACGGTGCTCCATGACCAAATCGTCTGCCCGGCGTGGATTGCGAGCCGGAAACGGGAGGACTGGACAGATCTCGTCGGGCGTCAAGTAACCGAAAAGGGCATCCAAGGCTGGACCCTGATTCTCCCCGATGATGGGAGCCCATACCTTAATTGCCGCCGTGCTCGCTTCCTGAGTGAGTCCCTTATTGAATCCAGCTATAGGCCCCGGATCTGCGCTGCCCTCATCGAGTATGAGTCTGTCGATTTCTGGGTTCTCACAAACCAGCACCTGAAGGTCGCCGGCGAAAGGCCCTTCGTCTGCTTGGGCCAAAACGCTACCGATGATCGGGAAGAAAATGCTCGACGGTAAAGCCGAGATGTCGACCACTACAAGTCCGTCGTGCGGGATTAGAGTTTCCCGGTGCAACTGACGGCTGATAGCCAGTCCCGCATGGAGGCGGTCAGCAACATCAGGAAAGGGAACGTGCCGAAAGGTGGCCCCGCTACCTCGTTCGAGGTTCTGGAGTACTCCTCGGTTAATTTTCGCCAACTCGTGAGCCTCGCCACGATGGGGTCCCTCTGGGAGTTCTAAGACGACAATCGTGAGCCGCCCAGGCTTAGGCAAGTTGAGAAATTTCGTCAATCCAACAAGGGCGCGTGGATCAAATCCGGCCCCTAGTACAAAGGTTGCCGGTCGGTCGTCGGGGCAGGCCTGATGCCAGTGAGTGATGACATCTTCGTCGTACGCAAGGACGTAGTCCTTCCAATGGAGGGTCACGGTCGGAGTTCCAGCGACAGTTCCTCTATTTCGGGGCTGACCTGCCGACTGACATCGGTCAGCCAACCCGCCATGACCCCTAATCGTCGTTCACGAAAGCCGCCGTACCCGAGGGGCAAGTCGAAGCGTGGTAGCAATAGGCGATTGAGATAAATGACCATGAAGAGTTGGTTCTTGACCGGTCGATTCAGCTCTGCCGTGACCATGTTGTATGCAATCGCGGAACCAAGAGCCCGATAAAGGCGCTCGCCTCCGGGCAGAAGTTCACGGAAACTCGGCTCTAGCAACTGATTCCTTTCATGCATTAAGAGCGCCGAACCGGTAACGCCCGGTGCATACGGCGCGGTCGGACGGTAGGTCTCCTGTCGGGCGATCCACACGATGTTCAGTAGGAGCCGTTGCACGTCCTGGCCATACGGAAGTCGTCTTGGAATCGTTCGCCACAGATGGTCAGACGCTCGCCGAATCACTGAGTGCTGGCGTTCTGCGGTCAGACGTGGCGATCGGTTCAATATCAACTCTGCCAGCATCTCCTGGAAGAGGTCGCCGCTCAGCGTTAGAAATTGCTCGATGTTGTGGAAGCCGAGCTTGGCTACGGTGTCGGGACCGGAGTAGTATGCGAGGCCATTCTCGCGAGCAAAAAAGAGAGCTGCCGCTTCTCGTACGCCAGCCCCGCTCGCACGTTCAGCGTCCTCCGGAGCCAACGGCATCGGAAACAACTCGCGAATGGGTCGCGCTTGGTCTCGTGCTATAAGAATCTCAAGTTCCCGCCAGGCGACTCCGGCAGAGTATTCACCAGATTCCGACGCGGCCTCATCGACGGCGCGTATCCACTCGCGATAACGCTCATCGTTGCCCGCGAGTGCCTCGACGCGTTCGCGAACAGTTCGTCCTACTTCGCGACCTCGGGGGGCAATTACACGGTCTTGCTCGTACTCCAAGAGTTCGATGAACGAATAGTCAACCTCCGCGTAGCGCTCAAGCGCCCTCTGGGCACGAAGCTCAGCCACTTGTTTTAGAACCTTGTCGAAGTTGACCCCCCTGCGTCCTCTACGAGCTGCGCTTTCCAACTCAAGCAATTCATGGTCTCGACCTTCGATTGAGCCGCGGCCAATCACTTCCCCAGTAGATAAGGCTTCAAAGCGCTCGGCGTACCAACGTGAAAGATTCAAATCTCGAAGAAACAGCCGCTCGAGTAACGCATCCCGCTGAGATCTCGTGAGGTCGTGGCCATTGTCAAACAGGAGAAGGGGCCGAAGTCCGAGGGGACGACCGTCAACGAGGACTTCGGCGTCGGAGAAGAGGTGCAAAGAGTAGAGGTCAGAGTGTCCACGAGGGCCTCCGTTGAGCCCTATCGGCAGCAACGAGTCCAATTGGTCGAGGACCTCACCCTCCGTTTGCCTGGCCCATATGAACACGGCATCACCTCGTGCGCCTCCAAACCTTTCGAGAAGCTCGGACGCGCGGAGCAGGTTGTCCCGCACACGTATTTGGACCAAGTCCAGCCGCTGCGGATCAACATTTGATGCGACTAATGCACTACGTAGCAATGCCATTGTGATGCGGGCATCCAGTAGCCGGAAGAACACCTTGAGCGATGCTTCGCCTGGTCCTACCACATCTCGCAATGCACGGTAGTCGCGATCGAGATTAAGCATCACACCCAAGACCGCCGGGCCGCTCGTCGTGAGCGCACCCAGTCGGGTTAGCCGGTCGACGAGGGTTTCGAACGATTCTCGTCGCTCATGAATCGTCGACAGACTCTCGATCGTAAAAAGACGAAGAAGTGAGGTCTTGCCTCCACCTGGAGCGCTTCGTAGTACTAGTGGTCGATCCCAAAGCGATTCTGGGAGCAGGTCAAGCACACCATCGCCGAAATTGCGCAAGAAGGTGCCGAGATCCCGTTGATGCTCCGAAGCTCGCGCCCTGAACGGGTTCTGATAGGTCCTCACGGCCTCTGACTCTGATGTCTCTCGCGGCGAGGAAAGAGGGCATGGCGCCTGAGTAACGAATCCGAGCGATCAGAACTGTCTGCCCACAGGAGGGAGATCGAGTCATTGGGGGTGTTGTGGTAGAGGACCAAGGGAAGGGCGACTCCCGCAAAGCCGAGGTCTGGTCGCTCGCCTCCGACTCTCAGGTGCTCATCGATTAGGACCGGATCGAAGTACTTGCGACACAGCTCGACCATTGGCCCATTGAGCACCCGCAACTCGTTGCTCAATCGCTGCACCGTTAGCAGGCGCCAATCCAGGTTGGCTTGTTTGAGCCGGTGCGCCAGATTCTCCTGGGCAATCTGGCTGGCAACGTACGTGATCACGCAGACCTGAGCGTCGTTTGCGATGACTTCGCCCTTGAGCCGCTCAATCTCGTTGTGGGCCTTCCAAAGCTTGCCGGTCCAGCTGCGATCATCGTTCTGCCGGAGCAGAGTTGCGCCGCTACCGGTGAAATCGTCCACCAGTAGCAGCTGACGAAAAAGGGCCGGTCCCTCAAGATTGAGTTTCTGTAGAGCCTCCTCGAGCTTCTGAGCCATACCCTTTGCGCTACCGACGGCCAGCTCTGGAACCAAGTAGAACTGTTCGTGACTCAATTCGGGACTGAAGCGACGAAGCCGATCGAGTCGCGCGCCGTCGGATAGACCAAGTATCAGCGTTTTGCGTTGCAGCTCGCGGAAGAGAGCCGACGATGTCAACAGACGGATGCGATGCGGCGCAATCGCAGACTCCTTACTGGTGCGCTCCAGTAGAAGAGGTTTGATTATGTCTGGGTATACGGTCTCGATCGCATGATCCAGCTCGCCTCTCGAGACAAATACGAGTTGCGAGAGGACGAAATCAACAGCGGATGCCCGCTCGTCGGGCTCCATCTGTGCAAGCCACAAGCCCAAACTCTCTAAGAACTTGACGCCCGGCCGATACCCCTCATATTCGTCGTACTTGTGGTGCGCAAGGGCCTGCAGCATCGGAGCGAACTGGGCTAGTTGTGGTCCTTCCCAAGCCATGACATTGGCGAGCACGCGCTCAGCGAGGTCGTCCTTCACCTGAGCCTTAATGCAAGGCGAGCGCCTTGGCCGCGGGTTATCTTCGCGGACCGTAAGTAATCGACTAACAGTCTCGGCCCCCTCTTGCCGTCAGTGTCTAGGTTCCAGCATCGAGTAGGATCAGCCGAGCATCGATCCACGCTCAGACTGTCCTGAGTCGCTGCGAGTAGCTCGAAATCATTACCGCCAAGCTGTCCCTGATCGCCGATTGCTAGAACCTGAGCGTTGGCCACACTACCGCTCACCCGGCTGAGGACTGCAGCCTTAGAGGACGAGGCGGGCACAATGTCGACTGCATGCGCGGAGGCAACTACTCTTAATGGAAGGACGGGAGGCTGAGCGAGACTCTCGGTCGCGATCCTAATCACTGTGTCAATCGCCAGATTTGGTGCCGTGATACCCAACTGAGAAGTTCTTGGCTCAAACCGGAGCGATTTGCCAAATGGCCCTGTCCGCAACCGCTCCACGGCGCGGCGGATGTCGACACCCGCCTCTGTCTGGTCTGCCAGATCGTCAGCTAAGGTGAGGACGACTCCGCCGTTATAGAGTCCCAAATGGAGCTCCGGCCAATACCTCCGCGGGATCCATTGGCGCAGGTCTCGGATCAAGGAGCTTCCTCGGCCACTCGCAAAACCGAGTGTGATGCCGCCTTTGAGTAGCCTTACTAGTTCTTCTTGAACCTCGGCGTGTGGCAGGTCAAAGCGCGCTTCAGTTGTGCAGCACGTGCCGTCATAGTCAAGGACAATGCCGCAGAAATCCGTCGACCTTAGGCGGTCGAGGACGCGCTGTAGGGCCGATTCGTAGAGTCGCCGCGGTCCCTTTTCAAGGTGGGACATCCCTGACGCGATGAGCTTGCGATCGACCGGAGTGTTGTATGTGAGAGCAACATTGCGAGCGGCTGAGAGGTGGTACAGCCTTCGACCAAATGGCCGCACTGACGGCCCAGACGGTTCGATCCCGGTGCCATCAGCAGCCGACGCCACCAATTGCATCGACGCTCTTATTAACTCAATACTGCTGACCGGCCAGGGGGCCCTGGACTCAAGCCTCACCACATGTGCGCTTCTCGGCAAGAGCCTCAGAGTCGTATCAGCGAGCGCCGCCCACTCCTTGGTCACGAGCGCGACAATCGAAGTCTGGTCAAAATGTCTGACTAGACCGACATGCCGGCCATGCGCAAAGTTGCGGAAATCAGACAGCTGCACAGTTCGCAGACCGAGCTCGTGAAATCGTGTTTCCAAGTCAACCGCAGCGGCCTCAGCTCCGGGGCTGATGAGCACCAGCAGCCGCGTGCGGAGGGGCTCGGACAACGGTTTCAAGACATCCCGCAGCGCTGCAGGTAGCTGAACAGCTGCTCCCAGGTAGGCGCGCATGAGGGCAATCGTGAGCGTCACGATGCTGGTCGTTGCTAGAAAGCCCTCGCGGCCGGTCACCGGAGGGATGCTGACAACAGATACTCCAGAATCTGCAATAGCGCGGGGTAGTTCGCGAACTGGGCGAAGAGTCAAGAGCCCGATGGGGTCGTGACCAGCGGCCAACGCTGCGCGCGCGCTAAGGAGTACGTCCGGATGCCTGGCACGTGCGGACACTAGTAGCGTTCCAACGGGCAGGGGAGGAAGAGCTGCAAATTCCAACGGTGTAATCGCTCGAGACAACTGTCGCGCCACGGCGACGTGAAGGTCGGCGGCCAGTCGCGCTGGAACCATCGCACCGCCGGATGCGACAAACAGCGCTGGCCGGCGACTAAGTCTTGCTACGGTCTCCGAAAGCACCGCCACGTCCGCACGAGTAGCGGCGGCATACGCGGCATCAATCGCGGCCAACTCTTGTAGATATGTCCGTTTGAACCTGGCTCCCTCAGGTCGAGCTTCACGATCAAACTGAGGCGCCTGGCCATCGAACATTTGTTCGAACATCTTAATCCCGGGCCCGCGAAACGGAAACTCCCAAACTGCTGCGCCAAATCAACTGGTGCAATTGTGGGCGCTGAAGAGGGCTATCTGGGACCGGCGGGCTCGAAGGGGCATACCCGCGGCGGTCCTGCGGAGGGCCGGCGGCCCGGCCTGCGCTAAGTTCCCGAACCTGCACCGCAGGCTTGCATCTCTCAACCGACACTGCGAAAGCCGCAAACGGCAAGGTGGGATGAGAGAAGCGCGGAAGTTGTGGACAATGCCCTGCTTTCGGCCCGGCCGAGCCGCTGAGTCCAAAGGCAGCTTGATTGCACGCGCACAAAGTGGGAGGCCGTGGGCCGCTCCGGTTCAAAACTGCTGTCAGCAGTCACCTTGGTCTCCAGGTCTGAAGCACTCGTTTGCGGTGATTTGGATGAACCTGACAAAAATTGAGTCTGGTGGGCCGGGAGGGAGTCGAACCCCCAAAGCTTTCGCGGCGGTTTTACAGACCGTTGGGCTCGCCACGTGCCCTTTGCCGACCCAGCGCGGTGTGAACCTGGCGACTGGGTATCGTACCCGTTTCCCCTTTGGCCGCCGGTCAGCATAATGGCCGCGTGACGCGCGGCTACGCCCGGTATGTGCTCGCCGTCATGGTCGCCATCAACTTCCTCAACTACATGGATCGCTGGGTGGCCGCGGCGGCCTCACCGATCATCCAGAAGGAGTTCGGCCTCAGCGACACCCTGATCGGGCTGCTCGGCTCGGCGTTCCTCCTCGTCTACGCCGTGGCAGCTCTGCCTTTTGGCTACTGGGCGGACCGCGGCGTGCGCAAGGTCGTGATCGGCGTCGGCGTCACCATCTGGAGCTTCGCCACCCTGTTCACCGGGTTCGCGCGCAACTTCACGCACCTGTTCCTCAGCCGCGCGGTGCTCGGCATCGGCGAGGCCGGCTACTACCCCGCCGGCACCTCGCTGCTCTCGGACTGGTTCCCCAAAGAACAAAGAGGCCGGGTGATGTCGATCTGGGGCGCCGGCAGCACGATCGGAATCGCGGTCGGCTTCGCGGGCGGCGGCTACGTCGCCGACCATTTCGGCTGGCGCGTCGCCTTCTTCGGCGCGGCCGCGCCCGGTCTGCTCTGCGCGTTCCTGGCTTTCCAGATGCGCGAACCGCTAAGGGGCAGCGCCGAAAAGGTTGGCCAGGCCGTGGCCAAGACCTACGACGCCAGCATTGGCAAGTTCTTCGAGCTGATGAAGATCCCGACCCTGCGGGCCACGATCCTCAGCCAGACACTCCTGTATTTCGTGCTGGCGTCCAACGCCTTCTGGCTGCCCATCCTCCTCCACCGCCGCTTCGACCTCACCGCCAGCCAGGGCGGTCTGCTCGCCGGCGTCGTGATCGTGCTCGCCGGGCTCGTGGGCACCCTCGGCGGTGGATGGATCGCCGACCGCCTCGGCAAGGACTCGCCGAAGGCCTACCTGCAGGTCGGGATCGTCGGTTTCCTCGGCGGCGCGGTGTTCATCGTCATCGCGCTCTACGCTCCTATGAACGCCGGCCCCATCCCGGTCTTCGTGCCGGCCTTTTTTGCCGCAGTCGTGTGCATGTACCTCTATGCCGGCCCGTTCACCGCTATCTCGCAGGCCGTTGTATCGCCGGCGCTGAGGGCGAGCAGCGTCACGCTCCTGCTCTTCATCTCGCACGTGTTCGGCGACTCGCACAGCACTTTCGACATCGGGTTCATCTCCGACCACATCGGCAGCCTGCAGAACGCGCTGCTCATCACGTCGCCGACGCTGCTCCTCATCGCCGCCGCCATCGCAGCCACCGGGCTAAGAACGGCGAAGCCCGACGTCGAAGCGATGGAGAACGAATGGGAGAAGCGGTCGGCCGCGACGCAACCGGTGCCGGTCAGCTAGCCGTAGATGAATCCCACCAGGCGCGAGCCCAGCTGGCCCGGCTTGATCGTGCGCCAGTCGATCACGTCGAACGCCACGTAGTTCATCTCCGACACAGTCCACGAGCCGTCCGCATTGACCGACTCGACGTAGGCGACGTGGCCCAGGTACGACTCCCAGGTCACCATGATCGCGCCGACCTTCGGCGTGGCCCCGACCGGGTAACCCTGCGCCCTGGCGTTGTCGTACCACCAGCCGGCGTCACCGCGCCACGTCACGTTGCGCCACGTGGCCACGTAGTAAGTGCACCAGCCGACCGGGAAGCCGGTGCCGGCATACGGACCGAGACAGCACGACTTCACGACCGTGGGCATAGCCCCACCGCTGCCGGTCGGCGCCTGCCAGACCACCGGCGGCGGCGGGAACGCCGGGCCGACGCCGTCTGGGATCACAAGCGTCGAGCCGGCGACCAAAGTTGACGAGCGCAGCCGGTTGTAGTCCGCGATCGCGCCCGGGTCGACCTTGTACGCGTTGGCCAGGCTCTGCAGCGTGTCTGAGCTCTTGACCGTCACCACGACCCCTGGGATGGGCGGGATGACGATCTGCATGCCTGGCAGGATCGAGGCCGACTGGAACAGGCCGGCGTTGGACCAGCGGATCTGGCTGACCGTGACGTGGAACTTCGTCGCGATCGAGGCGAGCGTCTCGCCCGACTGCACGGTGTAGTGCAGCGGCGTGTGGCTGGCCGGCGCGGAAGTTGGAATCGAGACCGGCTTGATGATCGTGCTGTAGCGCCCGAAGGCGATGTCGCCGACGTAACCACCGCCGTCCAGCACCACTGCCTGGGCGTTCACAGGCCCCAAGCCACGGCCGAGCGTGTTGGTGACGTGGCGGTCGATGGTCGCATAGCCGGAGATGGCTACCGCTACTGCCAGGAACACGGCATGCGTCAAATAGCGGCTAAATCGCAACAACTACCCCTATTAAGAAATTCACGAACCCGCCCGCGAGGCGGGTTGGTCCCCCAGAGACTCGGGTCACCGTATCAGACCCCTCCCAAACAGGTCAACCGGTAGGAGGAGAGCCTCCGGCGCCAAAGGCGCAGTTGGGCGCTCGCGGTTTGAACTCGGCTCCAATACGGAAGCGCGCCTGCTTTTGGCCGCCTGGCCGAACAACAGTTTGGTTAGCCGATGGGTCGCCTTGGCGGGCACGAACATGTAAACGGAGATCAAGGTCCGGTCCTGCGCTGCCTATTCTTAGCGCCGCAACGTGAAGGATCCCTCGGACCTGTCGGGCGGACGAATCGCCAACTACGACATCAAAGAGCGCCTCGGCGCCGGCGGCATGGCCGTCGTCTACAGCGCCATCCAGCAGCCGCTCGGCCGCGAGGTCGCGCTCAAGGCGCTGGCGCCCTCACTCAAGAACGACAATGCGTTCCTCCAGCGCTTCGAGCTCGAGGCGAAAACCCTCGCCCGCCTCGACCATCCCAACATCCTCCCCATCTACGACTTCGTCGTGACCCCCGACGTCATCTTCATCACCATGCCGCTCATCAACGGCGGAACGCTGCGAGACATCCTCGACAAAGGCCCGCTCGACGGCTCGACCGCGTGGCGCTACCTGAGAGAAGTTGGCCTCGGACTCCAGCACGCGCACGACGCCGGCATCATCCATCGCGACCTCAAGCCCAACAACGTGCTCATCCACAACGACGGCCGCGCCGTTCTCGCCGACTTCGGGCTCGCGCGCAGCGCCACCGGCGACACCAGGCTCACCAGCGCCGGCTTCGCGCTCGGCACCCCCGGCTACATGGCCCCCGAGCAGGTGCTCGGACAAGATCTCGATCACCGCGTCGATATCTACGCCATGGGGGTCATGACGTTCGAAATGATGACCGGGACGATGCCGTTCGGCGGCGCGACACCAGTCGAAATCGCGATCGCCACCGTCAGCCAGCCCGTCCCCAGCGCCGCCGCCCGCAAAGCAATGCTTCCCGACGAGCTCGACGCTGTGCTGGCGCGAGCCATGGCCAAGGACCCGAAGCAGCGACCATCGTCGGTGAGAGAGCTCGTCGCGCTGCTTGGAAAAGTGCCGCAAAGGCGCAGCGCCGTCACGCCCGTCCCAGTAAAGACAGCGTCACCGGCGAGGCCACCAGCTCAACCTGAGCCGAGCCCTGTTGCGGTGACCTCATCCGCAGGTCCCGCCGTCACCACCCTCGAGCAGATGGGCCTCCCCCGCCTCCAGCCCACAGGCACCGCGGTCGCCGACTGGTACTTCGACAGCGCGATGCTCGGCGCGAAAGAGGCAGCCGGACCGGCGTGGCCGCGCGTCCAGGCGGCAGCGTCACCAGACGGCCAGAACCGCGTCGCCACGCTCGCCGCCACGACGACGGCGTTCGAGATCGTCTTCGAAGGCGAATCGGCGCAACGCCTCACCGAGTGGGGACGCCGCACCGCCGAGCACGGACTCGGCGGCCGGCCGGCAGCGGCCAGGGAGCAGAGAGCCATCAAGCTCGTCCCCGGCCGCAAGCGCGTCGCTCTGCTTCTGAAGGGCCACGTCGAAAGCCTCGACGCCATGCGCGGCGAGCCCGCGCACGCCTGGCGCGAGGTGGACGCCAATCGCTTCTGGGTCGTCCACTACCAGAACCCATTCGCCGCGGGCAGACATAAGAAGGACAAGGCCTGCCACTTCTGGATCGGCAGCTACCAATCGCTGCTCCGCTGGGCCGGCCTGGCCAACGACTGGCTGGTGGACGAGGTCGAGTGCGGCGCCGTCACAGGCTCGGGCGACTGCGTCTTCGCGATCCGGTCGGTCAAGGCATGAGCCGCCTGCACACGCCGGTCTGCGATCTGCTCGGCATCGAGGTCCCGATCTTCCAGGGCGGGATGGCCACGTACACCAGCGCCGAGCTCGTGGCCGCGGTCAGCAACGCCGGCGGCCTCGGCATCATCGGGGCGCTCGGCCGCAACCGCGACGACCTGCGCGACGAGATCCGCCGCGTGCGCAACCTCACCTCCAAGCCATTCGGCGTCAACCACGTCGTGTGCCGCATCGACGACGCCTGCGTCGAGCTGACGCTTGCGCAGCGGGTGCCGGTGATCTCGCTTTCGTGGGGCAGGGCCGCCGAGCTCACCGCCCGGGCGCATGAAGCCGGCCTCAAGGTCGTTCACCAGGTCACGACGCCCGAGGACGCTGGGGGCGTCGCCGCGGAAGGTGCGGACGTGGTCATCGCCCAGGGCATGGAGGGTGGCGGCCACGTGGGCACGAACATGTCGACGATGGCGCTGGTGCCGCAGGCCGTCGACCTCGTGAAGCCCGTCCCCGTCATGGCCGCGGGCGGCATCGCGGACGGCAGGGGGCTGGCGGCCGCGATCATGCTCGGCGCCCAGGGCGTTCTGATGGGCACGCGCTTCCTTGCCACCGTCGAGGCCCACGGACGCGGCCACTCCAAGGACATGCTGCTCAACTCGCTCGGCAGCCAGACGATCGCGAGCAAGTTCTACGACGACGTGCTCGGCATCCTGTGGCCGGGCTCTGTCGTGCGGACGATCAAGAACCCGATCCTCGAGGAGTGGGCGCGCAGGCCCGACGAGTGGGCGAATGAGGCCGACACCCTTCGGCCCGCGCTTCAGGCCGCGCTCAACCACGGCGATTTCGTGCTGGCGGGCGAGTCGGTCGGGCTCATCCACGAGATCCTGCCGGCGGCCGAGGTCGTCAAGAAGATCGCGGCCGAGGCCGAGGCGCTCCTTGCGCCCTCACCCTAACCCTCTCCCGGACGCGGGAGAGGGGACTAAGGTCCGCCCCTCACGTAGACCGTTTGGCCTGAGACGAAGCTTGATTCGTCGCTGCACAGGAACGCGATCACCGACGCGATGTCGGCCGGCTGACCGACGCGGCGCAGTGGTATCTGCGACGCCGCGCCCAGCTTGAAAGCCTCGTAGTCCACGCCCATCCGCTCCGCGGTCGCACGCGTCATGCGCGTCTCCACGAATCCCGGCGCGACGGCGTTGACGTTGATGTTGAACGGGCCGAGCTCGATCGCCAGCGTGCGCGCCATGCCCTGCAGCCCCGCCTTCGCCGCGGAGTAGTTGGTCTGGCCGCGGTTGCCGAGCGCGGAGGTCGACGAGAGAAACACCATCTTTCCTGACTTCTGCGCGACCATGTGCTTCTGGGCCGCGCGCGCGCAGAGGAAGGTCCCCTTCAGGTGCGTGTCGATGACCGAGTCCCAGTCGTCGTCGGTCATCTTGTACAGCAGGTTGTCGCGGATGATCCCCGCGCACGTCACCAGCACGTCGATGCGGCCGAGCTCCTTGACGGTGCGATCGATCATCGACTCCACCGCCTCGCGCTTGGTGACGTCGCAGGCGATGGCGAGACCCTTGATCGGGTCCGCGACCTCGCGCGCCGGCGCCTCGTCCATGTCCGAGACAACGACCTTCGCGCCCTCACTGGCGAACAGCTCCGCGGTGGCGGCGCCGATTCCGCGCCCGCCTCCCGTGACCAGCGCGACCTTGTCCTTGAACCTCATCGCGTCGCCGAGTCCAGCGCCGTCCCGCCATCTTTGCGCGGGTCGGACGCGCCCTCGAGCCGGCCGTCGACCGAGACGATGACCTGCGGGCGCGAGAAGTACGAGTCGTAGTTGAGCGTGCGGCGGCTGACCTCGTAACCCAGCGACGCGAGCCCGTCGGTCACGGCCACTGGGATGCGACCTTCCGCCTGCACGACGTCGCCCTGGTAGTCGACGCGCGGCGCGCTGACCGCCTCGACCGGCGTCATGCCGTGGTCGAGCACGTTGACGATCGTCTGCAGGATTCCGGTCACGATCTTCGTCCCGCCCGGCGCGCCGACGCAGATGCGCAGCCGGTCGCCGTCGAAGACCATGGTCGGCGTCATCATCGTCATCCGCGTCTTGCCCGGCCGGATGGAGTTCGGCCGGCCCGGCCGCGGGTCGAAGCAGTTCATGTAGTCGTTGTAACCGAAACCCAGCCCGGGCGTGACGACACCGGATGCGGAGCCGAGCGTGTGCGTCAGCGACACCGCGCCACCCTCGTCGTCGACCACGCAAACGTGCGTCGTGTCGGAACGGTCGTGCGCGTGAGCGGCCGCGGCCGCGTAGGCCTTGTCCGTCAGCCGGCCGGTAGGCACGTCGAAGAAGCGCGGGTCGGCCAGGTGCTCCTCGCGGTCTGCCACGGCCCACCCCATCGCGTCCACCAGCCGGCGCGCCGCGACGGTGCTCGGCCATCCGGCGGCGCGGAGGTCGAAGCCTTCGAGGTAGTTCAGCATCTGCATCAGCGTCAGCCCTCCGGCCGGAGCGCCTGCGGCCACCACCGATAGGCCCCGGTACGTCCCTCGCAGCGGTTCGGTGACGTTGACCTCGTAGCTCGCCAGGTCGTCGGCGGTGATGAAACCCCCGTTGGCCGCGAAATCGGCAGCGATCTCGGCTGCGATGCCGCCGCGGTAGAAGTCGTCGGCGCCGAGTTTCGCCAGCCGCTCGAGGGTTCGCGCGTAGTCCGCCTGCACCATCCGCTCGCCGATCTCGAACAGCTCGCCATCCTTCGTGTACAGCTTCTTTGCCGCGGGCGAGGCCTGGATGCGCAGGTGGTTGCGCACGACGTCGGGGCCGTAGTCGGTGGTCCAGTACCCGTGCATGAATCCCGTCACCGCGAAGCCTTCGCGCGCCAGCGGGATCGCGGGCGCGATCGCCTGGTCCCACGAGATGGTGCCGTAGCGCTCCAGCGCCGCCGAGAGTCCGGCCACCGTGCCCGGCACGCCGACCGACTGGTAGCCGACGTCGTTCACAAAGCCCTTGAGCACGTACCCGTAGCGGTCGGCGGCCTCGCGCAGGAACAGCGGCTCCCACATGTCCTCGCGCACGCGCGAGCCGGCGGTCGAGTAGAACTCGAGCAGCACGTCCTCGCCGTGCCGGTCGTGCACGAGCATCACGCCGCATCCGCCGATGCCGCACATCTGCGGGTCGAGCACGCCCTGCGCGAATGCGCAAGTGACGGCGGCGTCGACCGCGTTGCCGCCGCGGCGCAGCACCTCCAGGCCGATCTCGGCGGCCTGCGGCTGCGGCGCGACGATGACGGACATCTAGGGCGAAATCCTAGTGGTGATGGTGGTGCTCCATCTCGTGTTCGTGCTCCTCGCTCGGTGCCACCGACATCGAGCGCAGCATCGCGGGGCCGCCGGTGGTGAGGAACCGCCACGCCAGCGCGGTGATGAGCAGAAGGAACGCGATGTTGAGAAACGTGGTGTAGTTCCACGACGGCGTCGCGTTGATCACAGCCACGTGCGCGTGTGAAGGCGCGATGCCCAGGACGTTGAACGCGAGCCCGATGACGAAGCCCGCGACCGCCATCGCGATGTACGAAACCAGCAGCAAATAGAGGCTCATCCGCGCGCCGTAGTACTTCCGGTAGATGTTCAGGATGGGCAGGATGATCAGGTCGGCGAACAAGAAGCTGATCACGCCGCCGAAGCTGATGCCGCCGTTCCACAGCACC
>Ga0070699_100002083_pt1 | contig 18104 bp, 15 predicted proteins | sample KBSK1503metaG_FD_65473 | JGI IMG/M metagenome (GOLD analysis project Ga0070699, IMG submission 65473) | Corn, switchgrass and miscanthus rhizosphere microbial communities from Kellogg Biological Station, Michigan, USA - KBS K1-50-3 metaG | ecosystem: Host-associated > Plants > Roots >... | reverse complement strand
ATGGTGCCGCTGTCCACCACCGCCGCGGGTGTTTGAAAGTCGGCGGTCCAGATCGTCGAGCGATCCACCGTGACGCGAACCTGCGTTTGAGCGCTCGCCGCGGTCGCCGACGCGACGATCGCGCACCAGATCCACGCGACCCAGATGAACGTGCGATGAAGGGTGTTCACATCCGCCTCACTTCGCCAGACCGAAACCGCGCAGTGCCGCGCGCGGCTGGACGAGTCCGTATCCGTATTCCCGGTTGCGTCCCGGCGTTGCGGCGTCGGAAGCGCCGAGCGGGAGCGCGGTCTTCTTGATCAGCGCTTCGACGACGGCCGGACTTGTCACGCCCTGGCTCATGATCAGCGCGGCGACGCCGGCGACGTGTGGCGACGCCATCGACGTTCCTTCGTACCCCGATTCCGCGTAGCGATCGAAGCGCGGCGAGAGCACCGTCATCGGCGTCGAGTCGGCGCGGTAGATCGTCGCCTGCCAGATCATCCCGTTCGAGCCGCCGTCGCGATCGTCGCCGCCGGGCGCGGCAATCTCGAGATGCGGGCCGGTGCTCGAGTAGTACGCGCGTTTCAAGGAGCGACCGACGGCGCCGACCGAGATCGCGCCGTCGATGTCGGCCGCGTATGCGGCCGGGTACTCGGTCGCGTTGCCGTCTTCGTATCCGTTCCCCATCGCGATGGCGACGAATGCGCCCTTGCCGACGGCGTAGTTCAGGGCATCGCGCAGCGCCGTCGACGGCTCCGGACCGCCGAGGCTCAGATTGATGACCTTCGCGCCGTTGTCGGACGCGTAGCGGATCCCTTCGGCGATCTCCGACGTGGCGCAGCCGCCCGAATCGGACGGGACGAAGCCGCGATAGCCGGTGGCGGTCATCACGAACTGCACTTCCCAGAAGCCGACGCACGCTTTCACCGGCATCAGCTTCACGCGATACGCGATGCCCGCTTCGGCGAGCGAGTTGTTCGTGTCCTCGCCGATCGTCGACGCGACGTGCGTGCCGTGGCCGTGCATGTCGAGCACCGGGCCGTCCCAGAACACGAAATCGCGCGGCAGGACGACACGGGCCCCGGCGACGTCGGGATTCATCGCGAACGGTACTGAAACGGTCTGCGTCGTCCGTCCATTCCAGGTGAGAAACGAGTACGACCGGACGACGGTGGTCATGCCGGTGTCGACCACGGCCACGGTGATGGTGTCGTTCGCGCCCGGGTTGATGTCCCATGCGCGCGGCATGTCGAGCACCGAGAGATTCCACTGGCGCTCGGCGAAGCCGGGGTCGTTGGGCGTAGCGCTGATCCGATAGAGGTAGTTCGGTTCCGCTTCGGCGACTTCGGGTTGCGCGTTCAGCTGCGCGGCGAGGATCGTCGCGTCGCGCTCGATGGGATCGGTCACCAGCGCGCGGTCGCCAATCCACCGCAGGTCGCCCGGCGAGGGTCTGCTGCGCAGCGCCGACAGCGCGCGCTGTTGCCCGGCGACGCCGACGCCCGGACGGAATCGTACGAGCACTTCGCCCGGCACGTACTCCAGGTGTCGATCGCTCGCCGTCATCAGCGCGAGCGCCCGCTCCGGCGTCAGGAGCATCCGGTGCGGCGGCGTCCAGCTCTCGGCCTGCGCGCTGATCGATCGCGTCGATGCGACGGTCAACAAGGATGCGCCGGCCGTCACCGTGACCGCGGCGAGCGCCGCGCGCAGACGTGTTCCCCTCATGGCTCCCCCAACACGAAATCCGTGCCTTCGTGACCGATTCGTAATTCGTGCGGCGGCCGGTGCACAGACCGGCGGCTGGCAAATGGGCGCGTTTGTAAGCGCTTGGTCAGAGATGCCGGTCCGGCCGCCGCACGCGTGCCAGATTCGAAATCACGCTGCGTGCCGAGGTGAGGGAATGCGCGAGCCTGTGAAGCGATGGGCGGCGGTCGTCGCAATCCGAGCGCGCCGTGGAGCAGCAGCGCGTCGCATCGGGATGAGGTGCCGCTGCGACGTTCTGTTCTAGATACACGCGAGGGCTACGGCCCGAGCGTGTCAGCGCGGCGGGGGTTGGGCCCCGCCGCGAAGCAAGAAAAGTTGATACGAACTCCTACGAGTACAACAGAAACCGCCTTCGAATCGCCTCGAACTCTTTCACGCTCGCGTCCCACGATCGCGCGATCTCGTCGGCTGCGACGCCGCTTTCGAGCTGTTCCCGCAGCGTCGGCGATCCGGCCAGGACGTCGAACGGGTTGCGTGCGTGCTCGTACTCGTACGGCGGATCGCGCCATGTGAATCGATCGGTACCGGCGGCGCGGAACGATTCGAGGAGCGCGACGGCCGCTTCGACCGGGCGGAACGTGCGTCGATCGAGGACGTGAATCTGGCAGCCGGCGCACGCCTTGCCGGCGTGCTTGTGGAACGTCGGCTCGAAGAGCACCGGACGAAAGAAGACACCTGGCAGATTCCGCCGGTTCATCACATCGGCGAACCGTTCGGCGACCACCCAGGGCGCGCCGACGAGCTCGAACGGTCGGGTCGTTCCACGCCCCTCGGAGACGTTGGTGCCTTCGAACAGCACCGTGCCCGGATAGACGAGCGTCGTCTCGAACGTCGGGATGTTCGGCGACGACATGATCCACGTGCGCCCCGTGTCGTCGAAGTACATCTCGCGCCGCCATCCCTCCATCGCGACGACCTCGAGATCGGCGCCGATGCCGAAGTGCTCGTTGAACAATCGCGCGAGCTCGCCGATGGTCAGGCCGTGCCGCATCGGAATCGGGTACATCCCGACGAACGATTCGTTGCCCGGCACGAGCACCGGACCCTCGACCTCGATGCCCCCAATCGGGTTCGGACGATCGCAGACGATGACCTTCAGACCGTACCGGCGCGCCGCCTTCAGACAGTGCGCCATCGTGTAGATGTAGGTGTAAATCCGGACGCCGACGTCCTGCAGGTCGATGACCAGGACATCGAGGTCGCTCAGCATCTCGGCCGTCGGCTCGCGCGTCTCGCTGTAGAGCGAATAGACCGGCACGCGGCGGATCTCGTCGTGCGCGTGGCGCGTCTCGATCATGTTGTCCTGCACGTCGGAACGGAAGCCGTGCTGCGGACCGAAGATCGCGGCGAGCCGCGCGCGCGGATGCGCCGCCAGCCGGTCCGCCACCTGGGCAAGCTCGCGGTCGACCGAGGCCGGGTTGCAGACGATGCCGGCGCGGGCGCCGTCGAGACGATCCGAGTCGAGCAGCCGTTCCGAGCCAAGCACGATCGTTCCAGCGGGCATGCACGCGATTATAGGGGCGGCGACTTGCTTCCCCTGTCAAGCATTGAGTAGACTACGCGGCCTTGGTGGTCAGTCCCGCCTGGTTAGCCAGCGCAGAGAGGCTAGTTCCCGACTCGCTCTCTCCCCGTGATTGCTTAGCCGACGTGCCGCCACCGGCGAGGAGAGGATAGAGCGTATGGGTCGCAGGCTATACGTCGGCAACATTCCCTACACGACTGGCGAGGCAGAGCTCCAGGAGCTGTTCAGTCAGGCGGGCAACGTCGAATCGGTGCGCGTGATGCGCGACGCCGCGACGGGCCGCGCGCGCGGTTTTGCTTTCGTCGAGATGGCGACCGACGAAGAAGCGCAGAAGGCCGCGACGCAGTTCAATCAGTATCAGCTCGGCGGACGCGCGTTGACGGTCAACGAAGCGCGACCGAAGCCCGAAGGCGGATTTGGCGGCGGCGGATTCGGCGGCAGTCGCGGTGGCGGCGGTGGCGGTGGACGCCGCGAGCCGCGCTGGTAGACAACGGCGGGCGAGCCCCCGGGGCGAGAGCGCGTCGAGACGAACAGCCCCCGAGTGAAATCGACCGAAAAGACAACCATGAAGAACTGGTCTAAAGGCGACCGCGTCGTCCAGCCCACGTACGGAGCGGGCACTCTGGTCGAGGTCAACGAACACCATACGGTGATCGACTTCGACGAGCACGGCCGCCGCACCTTCTCCACGCGCCTCGTCACGCTGCAGGCCACCAGCGAGCCGGCGCCGCACAAGGCCGCCGGCACGCGGAAGCGCGTCGTCAAGAAGAAGAAGGAATCCTAGCTTCGTCGATGAAGCTGATACGATAGAGCGGGGCTGAGCCATGCGTTACCTGGTCGTCGCCTTCGCCATCGCGCTGCCGACCGCCGCGGCCGCGCAGCGAGCCGTTCCCGGAAGGCCGGTTCCGCCGCCGACGACGGTCATCAAGCCCGCACCGCCCGCAGTGCCGCAGTCCGGCGCTGTCCCGGCGACGCCGCCGATGCCGGCGCCGTTCGTGGTGCCGTTTCAACAACCGCCGCCGCAGCCGGTCGGCGGCCTGACGACAGGATTTCCGTTCACGCCGGTGGATCGCTTCAATCCGCCGCGCGATCTGTTCCGTGTTCCAGGTCGACAATCGTTTCGGTCGCGCTTTCATCAGCCGATGGTTGGTGGATTCGTCGGCGGTTACGGTGGCTATGCGGGACCGTACCTCGGCGACACGACGTCGGCGCCGGAGGCCGCCGGCCGAACGCCGGAGGCGGCGCCGCCTCCCGGCATGCTGCGATTCGCGGTGACGCCGCTCTCCGCGCAGGTGTTCGTCGATTCGTACTACGTCGGCACGATCGAGGACATCGATCGCGAGCGCGTGCTGCTGCTGCCGCCGGGTCCCCACCGCGTCGAGATCCGCGCCCCCGGCTACGATCCGGTTGTGTTCGACGTGCGGATTGAATCCAACGAAACGGTGACGTATCGAGCGGCGCTCGCGCCGTCTCCGCGCGAGGCGCCCGCGCGCGCCGCGGCGCCGGCAGGCCCGGCGCGGATGTACGTCATTCCGAATTGCTATCTCGGCAACATTCCGCCGCGTCAGGATCGATTGCCGTCTGGCTGCAGCACGAAGCAGGTCCGGGTCATCGGCGACTGAGCTGGCACTCTACTAGTGCACCTCGTTCGCTGAATCACTATCGGCGCCCGGATTTCACACGAAACACACGAAATCACGAAACACACGAAATCAAAAAAAGCCTTTCGTGAGTCTCGTGCTCTCGTGATTTTCGTGGCGTCGCATCGTTCCTTCGCGCATCCGTTCCTCGCACGTGCGTCGATTCCGATTACACGCCAAGGCCGCGCAGGAATCGCCGGTTGCGCATGGCGCTCGCCGCGGGCGTTCCCATCGACGGCAGCACGTCCTGCTCCACGACAATCCAGCCGTCGTAGTGCGACGCGTTGAGCTGATCGAACAGCGAGGCGAAATCGACCGAGCCTCGACCGAGCTCGCAGAAGAGGCCGTGACGGATTGCGGTGAGGTAATCCCACCGCTCGGCGCGCGCGCGCGACGCGATCTCGCGTGAGCAGTCCTTGAAGTGCACGTGCCAGATGCGATCGCGATACTGCTTCAGGAGCGACAGCGGATCGCCCCCGCCGTAGGTGGCGTGGCCCGTGTCGAGGCACAGTCCGACGAGCTCGGGTGACGTGCGCTGCATCAGCGCGGCGATTTCGTCCGGCGTTTCGACGTACGTCGCGCAGTGAGGATGGAAGACGGTTCGGAGCCCGGTCGCGTCGGCGACCGCGCGCGCGATCCCCTCCACGCCGCGCCCGATCGCGTCCCAGTCGTTCGGCGGCAGCCGATCGTCGACGGTGATGCGGCCTGCCTTCGCGGTGCGTGCCGGATCCGCCGCCGTCGCATCCGAGAGCACGAGCAGCGGACCGAGGTCGCTCGCGGCGGCCAGAAGACGCGCGGTCCGCACCGCCGTGTCGACGCCGGTGTCGTGAATCGCCGGGTCGGTCAGCGGCACCGCGACGAAGGCGCCGACGAGCGCGAGCTCCCGCCGGATCAGATTGCTTCGAATGCGCGCGGGATCGGTGCCGAAGAAGCCCCAGTCGCCAAGCTCGGTACCCGCATAACCGGTTGCGGCGATCTCGTCGAGGACCTCGATCGGTGACGGCGCGGAGGCCGTCGACTCGAACTCGAGGACGCCCCACGAGCAGGGCGCGTTGGCGACCCTCATAATCGGGTAATCGGGTAATCGGGTAATCGAGTAATCGGATCGTTGAAAAATTACCAGATTACCCGATTACCCAATTACCCAATTTCTTGATTGTCACAGCAGATGACGCTGACGTCTGCGCGCCTCGTCGTACTGCTGCCGCGCGCGGCGAACCGATTCGAGCGTCGACGTCTCGGCGACCGGCACATCCCACCAGCAGTCGTAGCCGCCGACGCGCGCGTTCCGATCGACCGGCACGACGACGACCGTCGTCTCGCGGCTCGCGCGCGCCTCGGCGATCGCGGCCGACAGCGACGCGCGATCGGTGGCGGTGATCGCCCGCGCACCGAGCGACGCGGCGTTGGCGGCGAAGTCGACCGGCACGTAGTCGCCGTCGAGCTGACCGGTGGACGAGCGGCGCCGGTACTCGGTGCCGAATCCGCCGCACCCGACCGACTCCGACAGCCCGCCGATGCTCGAGAAGCCGTGGTTGTCGAGCAGCACGACGGTGAGCTTGATCCCTTCCTGCACGGCGGTGACCAGTTCCTGCGCCATCATCAGATACGATCCGTCGCCGACGAGGACGACCACCTCTCGATCCGGCGCCGCCATCTTCACGCCGAGACCTCCGGCGATTTCGTATCCCATGCACGAGTAGCCGTACTCGAGGTGATAGCCCTTCTCGTCGCGCGTGCGCCACAGCTTGTGCAGGTCGCCGGGTAGACTCCCGGCGGCGCAGACGATCACGTCGCGCGGATCGAGCGTCCCGTTCAGCACGCCGATCACCTCGGCCTGTGTCAGCATCGGCGACGGCTGCCGGCGAAAGAGACGATCGGTTTCCGATTCCCACTCGGCCTTCCACACACGCAGCGAACGCGCGTACTCATCCGGCACGCGGTACCCGGCCATGCGGTCCGCGAGCTCTTCGAGCGTCACGCGCGCATCGCCGACGAGCGCGAGCGCATGGCGCTTGTGCGCATCGATCTCGGCGACGTTGATGGCGATGAACGCGACGTCCGGATTGGCGAACGCGCTGTTCGATGCCGTCGTGAAGTCGCTGAGCCGCGATCCGACGACGAGCACGACGTCGGCGTCGCGTGCCAGGCGGTTTGCGGTGAGCGTGCCCGTGACGCCGACGGCTCCCGCCGACTGCGGATGATCGAACGGCAGCGCGCCCTTGCCCGCCTGCGTTTCGGCAGACGCGATGCCGGTCCGCTCCGCGAAGCGGCGCAGCGCGGTGGTCGCGTCGCTGTAGATCACGCCGCCGCCCGCCACGATCAGCGGGTGCGCCGCCGATTTCAGTTTCGCCGCGGCGGCGTCGAGCAGCTGATCGTCGGCGCGCGGCCGCGGGACGGTCCACGTCCGAGGGGCGAACAACTCTTCCGGAAAGTCGGAGGCCTCGGCCTGCACGTCCTGCGGCAGCGCCAGCGTGACGGCGCCGGTCTCGCTCGGCGACATCAGGACCCGCATCGCCTCGACGAGCGACGGCGCCAGCTGCTCGGGACGATTGATGCGATCCCAGAACTTCGACACCTGTTTGAAGCAGTCGTTCACCGACTGATCGAGCGAGGCCGGCGACTCGAGCTGCTGCAGGACCGGCGCGGCGCGGCGCGTGGCGAAGATGTCGCCCGGCAGCAGCAGCACCGGCAGGCGATTGATCGTCGCGCCGGCGGCGGCGGTCAGCATGTTCGTCGCGCCCGGACCGATCGACGTCGTGCACGCGAGCGTCTGCAGCCGGTTGCGCATCTTGGCGAACGCCGCCGCCGTGTGCACCATCGCCTGCTCGTTGCGCGGGACGACGAAGCGCAGACGATCGCGCGCGGCCAGCAGCGCTTCGCCGAGCCCGGCGACGTTGCCGTGGCCGAAAATGCCGAACACGCCGGCGAACACCGGCTGCGTCCGGCCGTCGCGCGCGCTGCGCTGCGCGATCAGAAACTCCACGAGCGCCTGACCGACTGTCAGGCGGCAGGTTCGCACGCCCATCCTCCATGTGAGGCGACGAACGCCTCGACCTCGGGCCACGTCGGCATGAAATTGGCGCAGCCGTGGCGCGTGACGATGATGGCGCCGGTGGCATTGCCGACGCGCGCGGCGCACGCGAGGGTCCAGCCACGGCGCAGCCCGTACAACAATCCGGCGGCGAAGGCATCGCCGGCGCCGAGGACGTTGAGGACTTCGATGCGAAACGGCGCGACGTCAACGGGCGCCTTGCCGCGCTCGTAGACGCGCGCCCCTTCGCCGCCGCGTTTCAGGACGAACGCGTCCGGACCACTCGCGAGCAGCCGCCCGGCACCGGCGGCGGAGCGTCCCTGGTCGTCGGTCGCCGCCGTGAGCTCGTCTTCCGTCCCGATCGCCAAGTGTGCGTGCGAGACGAGCCGCAGCACCTGCGACTCGTACTCCTCGCGGCTGCGCCACTGATCGCCGCGGTAGTCCAGATCGATCACCACGCGCGATCCCGCGGCACGCGCGCGCTCGGCCGCGTGCATCGTCGCCGCGCGCGACGGCTCGTGGCTGAGGCCGGTGCCGGTGAGCACGACGATCGCGGAGTCGGCGAGCGGAGCGCGATCGACGTCCTCCCGCGACAGCTCGCGATCGGCGCACCCCTCGCGATAGAACGTCAGCGGAAATCTGTCCGGCGGCTGGATGGTGAGAACGACCGCGCTGGTGCGCTTCCCGCGCTTGCGCGGCGTGGCGCTGACGTCGACATCCTCGCGCTCGAGAAAACTCAGGACGAAGTCGCCGACCTGATCGTCGCCGACCGCGGTCAGCAGCGCCGATCGCAGCCCGAGACGGCGCACGCCGACGGCGATGTTCGTCGGACAACCGCCGACGTACGCGTCGAAGCTCGTGACCGACGTGATGGGCACACCAATCTGGTGCGCGTACAAGTCGATCGAACTGCGGCCCATCGTGAGGACGTCGAAGCGGTGCGGCATCGCGGTTCGGGGGGCGGATTGAGAGTGTATCCTATCGCTGCGCCGAGACAGACGACACAGAGGGTCTCTGGGGCTCTGTGTCTCGGTGGCTAACGTGATCTCTGTGCTCTCGATGAACTCTGTGTCCGTCCTCAGGATGCACGGCATCCGCAAGTCTTTCCCGGGAGTCGTCGCGCTCGACGGCGTCGACTTCACGCTGCGCGCGGGCGAAGTGCACGTGCTGCTCGGCGAGAACGGCGCCGGCAAGTCGACGCTGATGAAGATTCTGAGCGGCGCGTACCGCAGGGACGCCGGCGAGATCGCCATCGACGGCCGGCCGGTGACGATCGGATCGCCGCGCGACGCGCAGGCGCTCGGCATCGCGACGATTTACCAGGAGCTCAGCCTCGTGCCGCAGCTGACGGTGGCCGAGAACATCCTCCTCGGCCACGAGCCGTCGCGCGCGGGCTGGATCGATCGCCGCCGCCTCGAAGACGACGCGCGGCGGAGCCTTCGCGACGCCGGGCTCGACATCGATCCGCGGCGCCGCGTCGATCGTCTGGGCATCGCCGAGCAGCAGATGGTGGAGGTCGCGAAGGCGCTGTTCCGCCGCGCGCGCGTCATCGTGATGGACGAGCCGACCTCCGCGCTCACCGCTCTCGAAATCGATCGGCTCTTCGGTGCCATCCGGCGCGTCACCGCCGCCGGCGTCGCCGTCGTGTACATCTCTCATCGCATGCGCGAGCTCACCGAGATTGGCGATCGCGTCACCGTGCTGCGCGACGGCCGGCACGTCGGCACGTTCTCGTTGTCCGAGGTGTCGACGGCCGATCTCGTGCGGCTCATGGCGAACCGCGACGTCCGGGATCACTTTCCGAGACGCCGCGGCGCGATCGGCGAGGAGCTCCTTCGAATCGATCACGTGTGCGGACCACCAGGCGTCGCCGCCGTCCATGACGTGAGCCTCGTCGTGCGGCGCGGCGAGATCGTCGGCCTCGCGGGGCTGATGGGCGCCGGCCGCACCGAGCTCGCCCGCATCATCATCGGGGCCGATCCGCCGTCGGCGGGACACGTGATGCTCGAAGGGCGTCGCGTTCCGTCATCGTCGCCACGACGCGCGATCCGCGCAGGCATCGGCTTTCTGCCGGAAGACCGCAAGCGCCACGGACTGGTGATGACGCTGTCGGTCTGTGAGAATATCGGCCTGCCGAACCTTGCACGCTGGTCGCGCGGCGGCCTCGTGTCGCGGCGCGCCGAGCGCGCCGAAGCGGATCGATGGGTAGGCGAGCTGCGCATCAAGACGCCGCACGCCGGCGAACGCGTCGTGCGGCTGAGCGGCGGCACGCAGCAGAAGGTGGTGCTCGCGCGGTCGCTTGCGGCCGACGCGAAGCTGTTCGTCATGGACGAGCCGACGCGCGGCGTCGACGTCGGCGCGAAGGTGGAAATCTACGAGCTCATGAACCGTCTGACCGACGCCGGCGCCGGCATCCTGATGATCTCGTCGGAGCTTCCGGAAGTGCTCGGCATGAGCGACCGCATTTACGTGATGCGGCGCGGCCGGATCGAGGCCGAGTACGACGCATCCGCTGCATCTGAGGAGCGCGTCCTGCAGGCGGCGCTCGGTCTCGCGTGCTGAACACCCAGGGTCAGCCAGAGCCTGACCGCGGTCCGGCCATGGTCAGACCACGGTCGGACCACGGTGGGACCATGGCGGGACTTCGGTTTCGCGCCGGGCGGCGCTTCGGGACGCTCGCCGGGCTCATCGGCCTCTGCCTGCTCCTGTGGATTCTCACGCCGCATTTCCTGACGGTCGCAAACGCCCTCAACGTGATGGAGCAGACCTCCATCAACGCGATCGTCGCGGTCGGCATGACGTACGTGATCATCTCCGGCGGCATCGATCTGTCCGTCGGATCGCTGCTCGCGCTGTCGGGCGTCGTCCTGGCGGAGGCGCTGAAAGGCGGATGGCCGGCGCCGTTCGCGGTTGCGGCGTCATTCGGCGTCGGCGCCGCAGCCGGCCTGGCCAACGGGCTGGGGATCGCGCTCGGCCGGCTCCCGCCGTTCATCATGACGCTCGGCATGATGAGCGTCGCGCGAGGCGCGGCGCTGCTCGTCACCGACGGGCGGCCGGTGTCAGGTTTTTCGTCCGGCTTCCGCTCGCTGGCGACGGGGCACGCGCTCGGCGTTCCGTCGCCGATCGTCTTCACGCTGGCGATCTACGCGGTCGCGGCGCTCGTGCTGTCGCGCACGCGGTTCGGACGCTACGTGTACGGCATCGGCGGCAACGAGGAAGCGACGCGGCTGTCGGGCGTGGAAGTACGGTTCCACAAGATGATCGTGTACGGCGTTTCGGGACTGACGAGCGCGATCGCGGCATTGCTGCTGACCGCGCGCCTGAACAGCGCGCAGCCGATTGCGGGGATCAACTACGAGCTCGACGCGATCGCCGCAACGGTGATCGGAGGAACCAGCCTGACCGGCGGTGAAGGATCGCTCGGCGGGACGATGGTCGGCGCGCTGATCATGGGCGTGCTCAGGAACGGATTGAATCTGTTGGGCGTCTCGTCGTTCCTGCAGCAGCTGGTCATCGGCGCGGTGATCATCGCGGCGGTCCTCGTCGATTTGATGTTGAAGGAGAAGAGAGCGTGATCAGGTCGGACACGTCGGTCGGGTCGGACGCGAGGCGCCGGGCGGACACACGGGTCCGCCACTACCTGCTCATTTCCATCGTCGCCGCAGTGGCGCTGGCATCGATCGCCTGCAACCGTGGCACCGCGACCACCGGACGGCCGCGCGTCGCGTTCGTCCTGAAGACGCTGAACAGCCCCTTCTTCAACGACATGCAGCGCGGCGCCGAGGACGCGGCGAAGAAGCTCGGCGTCGATCTCGTCGTCCAGGCGGCCGATCGCGAGATCGACGTCGAGCGGCAGATGCAGATCATCGAGAACCTGCTTCAGACCGGTATCAACGCGCTGTGTCTGACGCCGAGCGGATCGAAGGAGGTCGTGCCCGCCGTCGTGAAAGCCAACCGCGCGAACATTCCCGTGGTCATCGTCGACACGCGGCTCGATCCGGCCGCGTCGAGCGAGGCGGGAGCGAAGATCGCGAGCTTCACCGGATCGGACAACTACGAGGGCGGCCGCATTGCCGGGCGGTTCATCACCACCGCGTCCGGGGGGCGGGCGAAGGTCGCGGTGCTCGAGGGCATTCCGGGTCACGAGACGGGAGATTCGCGCCTTCGCGGGTTTCGCGACGCCGTCAGGGACACGCCCGACGTGCAGGTCGTCGCGTCGCAGACGGCGAACTGGGAGCGCGATCAGGGATTCAACGTGTTCCAGAACATGCTGCAGGCGCACCCCGACATCGACACCGTCTTCGCGTGCAACGACATGATGGCGCTCGGCGCGATGGAAGCGATTCGCGCGGCCGGAAAGACCGGCAGAATCCGCGTCGTCGGGTTCGACGCCGTCGACGATGCGAGGAAAGCGATCGAAGAGGGGACGATGGCCGCGTCGGTGGCGCAGTTTCCGGACGAGATGGGACGGGTCGCGGTGGAGAACGCGGTGCATGCGATCCGTGGAGAACCGGTGACGCCGGATGTGCGGGTGCGCATTGAGCTGGTGACGAAGAAGGGCGGGTAGATCGGGTAGGTTGGCTGGGTCGGGGTAGGTCGAGTGAGGATCCAAGGAGAGACGATGGCGCGGGTGAACGTGGGGTTGATTGGACTCGGGCGGCTCGGTCGCGTGTACGCGCGCGACCTGAGCTCGCGGGTTGCGGAGACGCGGCTCGTGGCCGTGGCCGACACGAACGGCGCGCTCGCGAAAGAAATCGCCGCCGAGTTCGACGTGCCGCGCGCCTACGATCGACCCGACGAACTGATTCACAGCCCGACGGTCGACGCCGTCGTCATCGTCAGCCCGACGCATACGCACCGATCGCTGGTCGTCGCCGCGCTGGAGGAAGGCAAGCCGACGTTCTGCGAGAAGCCGCCCGCACTGACGCTCGCGGAAGCCGGCGACATGGCGGACGCGGAGCGGCGCACCGGCACCTTCTTCCAGATGGGATTCATGCGGCGCTTCGATCCGGGATACGCCGCGGCCAAGCAGCAGGTCGACGAAGAGCGCATCGGCCGCGTCGTCGTCTTCAAGTCGACGTCGCGCGATCCGTTTCCGCCGAGCCTGGCGTACGCCGATCCGAAAAGCAGCGGCGGCATCTTCATCGACATGGGGATCCACGACTTCGATCTCGCGCGGTGGTTCATGGGCGACGTCGCGAGCGTGCAGGCGGTGGGCGCGGTGCTCGCGTTCCCCGAGCTGGCCACGGTGGGCGATCGCGACAACGTCATCGCGACGCTGACGTTCGCCGACGGCCGCCTCGGCGTGGTCGACCTGACGCGCAACGGCTTCTACGGCTACGACATTTCCACGGACCTGCTGGGCACCGAGGGTACGATTCGTGTGGGGTACATTCGCGAAACGCCGCTGCTCGTCATGACGCGCAATAACGTGGCGCACGACACGGTGCCGTATTTCATGGAGCGGTTCGAGCGGGCGTACACGTTGCAGCTTCAGAACTTCGCCCAGAACGTGCTGCGCGAACGGCCGGCGCCCGTTACGATCCACGACGGCGTGGAAGCGCTGCGCGTTGCGGTAGCGGCGACGCGCGCGTGCGACACCGGCATGCGCGTCGACGTCGGCGGCATCGCCGCGGGGCGCGTATGAAAACCCGCCGCGGCGACGACTCGATTCACGTGCGCTCGCGGCGCGTGCCGCAGGGACGCTCCGCTCCGACGATTGCGGTGACGCCGGCGCGCGCGCGATGGGAATTCATCTCGTTCACGGTTCGTACGCTCGCCAAGGGCGACACGTGGAAGGCGAAGACGGGCAGGCAGGAGATGTGCGTCGTCCTCCTGTCGGGCGCCTGCCGCGCCGAGTGGACGACGCGCAACGGTGCCTCCGACCGAGGAACGCTCGGTCCGCGTGCCGCCGTCTTCGACGCGTACCCGCACGCGTTGTACGTGCCGCGCGGGTCGACGGTTGTTCTGACCGCGACGGCGCCGACGGAGATCGCAGAATGTCGCGCGCCTTCAGCGGTCGATCGCGCACCCGCGCTCGTCGGTCCGCGCGACTGCGGCTTCGAGATCCGCGGCGGCGGCAACGCGACGCGGCAGATCATCGACATCCTGCCGCCGCCGTTTCCGGCCGATCGCCTCATGATTTGTGAAGTGCTGACGCCAGCCGGCAACTGGTCGAGCTATCCGCCGCACAAGCACGATACCGATCGTCCGCCCACTGAGGTCGATCTCGAGGAGATCTACTATTTCCGCTTTCGTCATCCGCAGGGCTACGGCTTCCACCGCGTGTACACCGCCGACGGCCGGCGCGACCAGACGATGCTCGTTCGCGACGGCGACCTCGTGATCGTTCGCGAAGGCTACCATCCGTTCGTGACGGCGTACGGACACGACGCGTACTACCTGAACGTCCTCGCCGGCACGCGGCGGTCGATGGCGGCTTCCGACGATCCTCAGTACGCCGAGTTCCGTCACAGCTGGCCTGCGCGCGATCCGCGGCTGCCGTTGATTCCGCATCCCGGGGGCCACACGGCATGAAGCGCGTCCTCGCTGTCCTTGTGCTCGCCGCGGCCGTGCTGCATGCCGAGGCCCGCACGCCGAAGGTTATCGTGCTGCTCGTCGTCGATCAGCTGCGCGCCGATCTCATCGATCGCTATCAGCAGCAGTGGTCGAAGGGGTTGCACCGTCTCGTCACCGACGGCGCGTGGTTTCGCGAGGCGTACTATCCGTACTTCAACACCGTCACCTGTCCCGGCCACGCGAGCATCGCGACCGGCGCCGTGCCCTCGCAGCACGGCATCATCCTCAACAACTGGTGGGATCGCGATCTCCGAAAGCTGGTGACGTGCACGGAGGATTCGCACTTCGCCATTGTCAGCTACGGCAAGCCGCTGACATCGACGGGCGAGAGCGCCGCGCGGATGCAGCTGACGACGCTCGCCGACGAGATGCGGGCGCAGCTGACCACGTTGCCGCACGTGATTGCGTTCTCGCTGAAGCCGCGCGCGGCGATTCCGCTCGGCGGACGCAGACCCGATGTGGTCACGTGGTTCGATGATGCGGGCGAATGGGCCACGTCGACGGCGTTCGCCCCCGGGCCCGTCGCCAGCGTCGCCGAGTACATCAAAGCGCATCCGGTCGAGAAGGATTTCGGCAGGACATGGGATCGCGCGCTGCCGCCGAACCGCTATCTGTACGAGAATCCAGCGATCGGTCTGCGTCCCGCGAAGAACGGGATGACGCCGACGTTTCCGCACGTCCTCAAGAGCCCGAGCGGCGTGCCCGATCAAGCGTTTTATTACCAATGGCAGCGCAGTCCGTTCGCAGACGAATATCTGGTCTCGATGGCGCTCCACGTGGCCGAAAACATCGGTTACAGCAGGGCGGGGCCACACTTCATCGGCATCAGCTTCTCGACCTTCGACGAGCTGTCGCACGATTACGGTCCGTTCAGCCACGAAGCGCAGGACACCCTGATCCGTCTCGATCGCACGATCGGCGATCTCTTCGCCGGCCTCGATCGTCTCGTCGGACCCGGCGCCTACACCGTGGCGCTGACGGCCGACCACGGCGTCGCCCCGCCGCCGGAGCGTTCGATCCAGCAGGGAATCGATGCCGGCCGCATTTCGGCGCCGGCGCTCATTGCGCGCGCGGAAGAGTCGATGACGAAGACGCTCGGCGCCGGCACGCACGTGAGCCAGTTCGCCCAGGACTACCTGTATCTAGAGCCCGGCGTCTATGAAAGGCTGCAGGCAAGTCCGTCTGCGATGCAGACGCTCGTCGCCGATCTGAAGACCGTGCCCGGTGTGCTTCGCGCGATCACGCGCGACGAGCTCGCGGCGAATCGTTTCGACGGCGATTCCGTGGGACGCCAGGCGGCGCTCAGCTTCTTCGAGGGACGCAGCGGCGACATCATGATTCTGTTCAAGCCGTACTGGATCGACTCGTTGAACACGACGACGCATGGAAGCGGCTATCAGTACGACACGCACGTGCCGGTGATCTTCATGGGAGCGGGCATCGCGAAGGGTGAGTACCTGATGCGCGTGTCACCGACCGACGTCGCGCCGACGCTCGCGTTCCTGGCCGGCGTCACTCTTCCGCTCACGAGCGGCCATGTGCTGCGCGAAGCAATCGCGCCGATCGTGCCGCATCAGTAGCGCGCGGCCTGCGCGGACCGACGCAGTCACCGCCAGAAGGCCGACTCCGCATCAGTCGAAGCCCTGCTTCGCGGTCGAGCTCACAGATCCGATCCAGCGAAGATGATCGCTATCGCGCCGCCGTCGCTTCCGCGATCAGACGCTCCGCTTCTTCGAGCGACGGCACGCTGGCGATCGCGCCGAGTCGGGTGCAACTCACGGCGGCGGCGGCGTTCGCGAACCGCAGCGTCTGCTCGATCGGCCAGCCGTTGAGATACGCGAAGATGAAGCTGCCGCGGAAGACGTCTCCGGCCCCCGTCGTGTCCACCGCTTCGACCGAGAACGCCGGCATATGATGCAGCCTGTCTCCTTCGAGCGCCATCGCGCCGCGGACGCCGAGCGTCACGACGAGCAGTCCGGGATGGACGCGCCGCAGCGCCCGCAAGGCGCCGGCGGGATCGGCGATCCCGGTCAGCGCCGCCGGCACGTGCTCGGCGAACATCGGAAACGTCACCGCCTGCACCAGCTCCATCGTCCGATCGTCGAGGCGGTCGATGTCGCTCGTCACGACCGCGCCGCCGGCGCGCGCGATGGCTGCCGCGCGGATCGCCGCGTTCACGTCGACGTCGTCGACGTGGACCACCCGAGCGGTCGATGCGAGGTCGGGCGGCAGCTCGCGCTCGCGGAGCTTCAGTCGATCGTCGCGATCCCACAGCACGATCCGTTCGCCGCTGTGCTCGTCGACGAGGATGACGGCGTACTGATTCGACACGTCGCGGATCACCACGTCGCCGAGATCGATGCCGCGCTCCTCGAGATCGCGGCGGACGCGCTTGGCGTTGTCGTCGGTGCCGGTGACGCCGATGAACTTCGCGCGAAGCCCCAGCCGGGCGCACGTCGCGAGCGCGGTGGCCACCTGGCCGCCGCACGAGATGAAGTGGTGACTGATGCGCATCTTGGCCAGCGACGCGGTCGGCGCCGGATACGCGGGGAGCTGGTAGACGAAATCGACAGACGTGGCGCCGATGCCGACGACGTCGAACGGTCGAGTGTCTGGCGGCGGAGGCGGTAGCATCGACAGAGTATGCCCGATCTCGTGTCCGCGATTCTCGTCGCCGTCGCCGCCGAATCGCTCGCCACGCCGGTCCGCATCGGCCGACCCGACGCGGCGGGCGCGGTCATAGGGCAGGGATGACGGTCGACGTTCACGTCGTGTCGCATACACAGTCATCGATGGTGCGGCCACCTTCGATGTGGCGCCGGCGCAGATAAAAACGATCGAGTTGATGCCGGTAACGGTGTAGTCACCGCGAGAACGACAATTCGCGTGGCGATCCGTCGATCGTCAGCGACAGCGATCCCATCCACTGAAACATCGACGGCTTTGGCTGCAGATCATCCCCGAGCGTGAACACCCGGTTCACGCGCGTCACGCGGACGGCGGCGGGCTCCTTTGCATCCGGCTGCGGCCATGCGCGGAAGCGGATCGCATCGGGCGCCGACGCGTCGGCGGGCAACGGCACCGCGCCGCGGAAGCAGCCGCCGCGGACGATGCGGAATTCGTCGCGGCCGCGATCGGAATCGAACCATTGCGCGCCCTGCGCCGTCCTTGCGTGAACCCCGAACGCCAGGCGCGCCGCCGCCAGTTCTGTACACGCCTCGACGAACACATACCGCTGAGGATCGGGAATCGTCCCCGACCCCGCCGCCGGATCGGCGCCGATCTTTCCCTCGCGCATCATCTCCTGCGTGCTGACGCGATAGATCCACGGATGCGCGTCCATGACGACTTCGCGCGACACGTCGGTGAGATCGAACCGCTCCGGCGCCGGCGCATACCGCATCGTCGTCGTCCCTCGATCGCTCACCATGTTGTTATCGGTGACCGTCCACTCGAGCGGATGCGACGCCTCGTGCCGGCCGCGGAACGGCGTCATGACGTGATTCGGCCCCTGGAACTCCTCCGCCACGACGCGGCCGGCTTCGTCGATCTCGATGCCGTAGACGAACTCGATGTCGGTCGTGCG
>Ga0070699_100002079_pt1 | contig 18119 bp, 19 predicted proteins | sample KBSK1503metaG_FD_65473 | JGI IMG/M metagenome (GOLD analysis project Ga0070699, IMG submission 65473) | Corn, switchgrass and miscanthus rhizosphere microbial communities from Kellogg Biological Station, Michigan, USA - KBS K1-50-3 metaG | ecosystem: Host-associated > Plants > Roots >... | reverse complement strand
CTGCAGCGGGTTCGACACCACGGCGTCGGCATCTTCCAGGAGATTGTCGTCGTGCCACAGGGCAGCAGCGCCGGCGAACATGGCGATGATTAGCAACGAGATCAGGATCTGCACCCAGTAGATGGTGAACGCCCGGCGAAGCACGGCGCGTACCGCCCCGATGGTCTCTCCATTGAAGAAGCGCGTGCCGTAGGCGAGCGCGACGGATACGCCGGATAGGAATACGAACAGCTCGGTCGCATCCGAGAAGCCGAAGTTCTTTTGCGTCACGTGCTGAAATACGTTTTCCGGCACGTGGTCAATGAATATCGTCAACAGCGCAAAGCCGCGCCAGAAGTCGATCCCGTCGATGCGTTTTGTCGGAGCCGCCATGTTCCCCTCGCCCCCGATTTCATTGATCGCCCCCGATTAACAGTCATTCATTTTGACCGATGGTTAAAATGCGACAGTCTTCGGGCCGTCGCATGGCCTTGTGGTGAACGCCCTGCGGGTTTGTTGCCATCGCGGCTGGAGTCGGCAGGCGCACGCAGGGGCACAAAGCACGAAATTTGCTGATCAAAACGACGGAGCGCGAGCATTCAAGCTCAGTCTGCGACTTCTCGCCTAAGGAACCGCTGACAGCAATTTTCTGTTGGAATGTGTCCGAACGGCAACAGTGGTAGATCACGTTTCGCTGACACGGCGAGTTCGCGCGCTATGATGCAGAAACAGCTCATCATCCTGCGCGATGCTTGCATTCCTTCAGACTGATTCCGAGCCCCGATCCCGTATGGTCAAAAAATTGAAACTGTTGAAAAGACGGTGAGTTGTCCATTCTTGGCGTAGCCTCGCCGGGTAGCGGATCGACTGGCCTGTAATTCACCGGGTAACGAACTGACTGCGCACGCCTGATCGAGGCATTGGGTCAGGTGCATCGACGAGGCTCGCGAGTGAGACGTGTTGTTGTTCGTTAATGGGGAGAACGGACAGGCTTGTGGCGCTCTCATCGAGGCCGGTGCTGCATCGGCGGCGGGACGACAGGTGTTCGTTGTCTCGCCTGACGCTTGGACGTTCTCGCATCACCCCAATTGCCGAAACTTCTCGACGCTCGCGGTCGCCATCGTGGCCATTGTGGCGACGCAGGCGAGTGAGGCTGCGCGCGGCTACTCGGCCAGCATCTCCGGCACGAACAGCCCGTAATGCTCGTCTTGGCTTCGCAATCCACCACAGCGCGTAGAGCCCGAGCGGTAGCAGGGCCAGAGGCCAGGCCGGCGGCTGGCCTCCTTCGGACGTCGGCTGTGAGAGCAGGGCAGGCTCCTCCAACTCCGGCCAGCAGCAGGTGAACGCGAGCAACTGGTCGGCAGCGGTCGGGCGCCATTCCTCCGGCATTGGCTCGGGGGTCTGCGGTTTCTCCGGCGGCGCAGCCGCGAGTTGGGGAGGCGGCTCAGGTGGCTCGGTCTCGGCTCGGGCTGGTCCAGCGGTTGGCGCGCGGAAGGGGTAATGCCGCGATCCCAGAACAACTCGTTCTTCGGCTTCCCCGGCCGTCCCGGATACCAGCACTCGCGACCATCGATGATACGGTAGGCCCAGTGACGGCCGTCTCCTGTGACCCGCTGCGGCTCGCACTCGACGAGGTCGTTACCGTGCGCGAGGTCGATCAGCGCGCCCGAAATCAGCACCGCAATCAAAGCGCAGGTGCGGATCATCGTCAGCCGACGGGGATTTACTGCACCCACTGGTTGCGCATATGCATGCGCGGACCTGCTGCTCGGCGCGCGTACACGGGTATCATTTTAGCAAAGAACCACACGGCCGATGCGGCGGCGAGCGCTGCGCCTAAGATCAACAACAGATAAGTGCTCCAGGACGACTCGGTCGGTACGGTGGCGGCGGCAGCACGATCGATGTCATTGATCTCGTTCGGATCCACCAAGTGCACCGCATTTGTATCAGCAGCTTCCGTCGCATCTCCGCCCGTCGCCCCTGGCACCTTAACATCGGCGCCCTCGGTATTTGGGAGAACCGGCCAAGCCGTTCCCGCGGTCGTCACCAGACCTTCGTCCCGACGTTCGCCATTGAGAGGTTCATCCGCACGCGGCGACGGGACCACCGGGGGGATCAGCTTCTGGCGCTTTCTGCGAGACAGAATCAGTCGTCTGCCCCTGCTCAGTCGGTTTGGTCGCCTTGGCGCGGGCAGTGGCTTGTGGCGCCTCTCGTTCGCGCTTTGCATGCGCCTTCTCACTTGGGACTGCTGGCTGCTTCACTTTCTTTTGTGGCTGAGCCGACTTCTTTTGCGGCTGAGCCGACGGCGCAGGCTGAGTCGGCGCATCGGCCGTTTCTTGCGTCAACGCCTCCGCCCTCACGGGACATGGGTACCGATCGTCATCGCACGCCCGCGCATCCGTTAATGGCAGACCCGCGAAGATCCCAGCCACAGTTATCACGATTGCCAAAGTGCGTAGACTCAACATTGCATCCCTCCCGTCCCCTAGAGGTCGATGGACATATACGGGTCCGTCGCAATGGCGTCACATTGACGCAAATGAGGCCGTCCAAATCTTATCAACACGCGAGCCGCGATAGAGCCGACCACCGCGCGCACACGGATTCGCCAGCACGAGTCCGCGATTGTGCGCCCACGACAAGCTGCGCGCGAGCACCTGCCACGCGTAGTCCGCCTGCCGCCGTGACTTGGCGGCGAGCTTGTCGCGCCACGCCATGAAGATGCCGCGCGTGCGCCGATCGGTCAGCGCCGATATCGGGAAGTCGCCGAACTCGGCTTCGATGACCTTGATCCTTCCGACGTAGTCGAACCGCCTCGAGAAAAAGCAGTTCATTTGTCCGGAGGGATCTCAGGAATCGACCCACATGGTCGAATTCGATCACCGGGTCAAAACCGGCAACCTGTTCTACCAAGCATGGTACAATCAAGGGCTGCGTGCCATCGATATTTCGAATCCGTTCAGGCCGCGTGAGGTGGCCTATTACATCTCGCCCGATTTCAGCATCAATGTGCCGGGGCAGAAGGGTCGTCACACGCGCGAGCCTTATCCAGACTGGGACTCGGATCTGATCTACGTCACCGACGGCAATGGCGGCGGCTTGACCGTACTCCGCTACACGGGACCGCTGCCAACGAAGCCGCCGATTCCTGGTGTCCGGTGAAAACCGCCCGGCAGATTTCAAAGCTGTTCGCGCACGATATTGCTCTGTCCAATATCATTCGCGGTGTGAACGAGGTTCGGGAGTGGCTCCCACAAGCGGCCCTTGCTAATTTGCGACTGCATTCCGCCGCTCACCACGCCATCGAAATCGAACAGCCGGAGGGCCGAACCGATAAGCGGGCCAGTTTATATTGGCCCGAATGGGCCCGGCATGACGATCTTCTCGGCCAACGGCAGCACGAATGCGAGGCAATTCGAGTTCAGGGGCGAATTCTATCCGCGAGGGCGGCATTCATTGTTGCGGCGCGGATCCTTCATGCAGGTAGCGCTCCATCAGCTCGATCTCCTGCTGCTGCGCGACAATGATTCCTTGAGCAAGACGCCGCAAAACGGGGTCGCGACCGTAGATCAGTTCAACTTTGGCCATGTCGATCGCGCCCTGATGATGCGGAATCATCATTGCTGCAAAATCCGATCCGGATTGCCCGTCGGCTTTGCGGCTATCAATGCACACGGAGACCAAGCCATATCCGCGAAATGCCGCGGTGCCGCGCGGTTTTGAGCGAGGTTCGCGCGTTAGCCTCAAGAGACCGGACTGGCTGGCTGAGGCCTTGACATTCGCATGCCAAGCTGTCAGCGCCCGCTCTGTTACTTGGGGTCGCAGCGTCTTTGTCGTCGATGCCAAGCTGATGGCCTTGAGCCGGTGCGCACGCCGCAGCGGAATTTGCACCATCAGCTATTGCATTCCGGGGTATTGATTAGTCGCTCACTCCACGCCGGAGTGCCTCTGCCACACGCGGCGCGTTCCTACGTTTTCCGCACTAATGCATCGAGGATCCGCTCTGGTGTAAAGGGCTGATGGCGGATCTTGGCGCCGAGCGGCTTCAAGGCATCGTTTACCGCAACCCATACAGAGCCCATCGCCCCAATCAGACCGCCTTCGCCGATACCTTTGGCGCCGAGCCTAGTCGATGCCTCGGGTGTCTCGACATGGTCGAGCACGATGTCGGGCATCTCGACCGCCATAGGGACGAGATAGTCGGCCATCGTTCCGTTCAGTAAATTGGCGTCGTCGCTGTAGATGCACTCTTCAAAAAGCACCGCACCGATGCCTTGCACGATCCCGCCGCGCACCTGCTCGTCGACCAGGAGCGGATTGATCACGCGCCCGCAGTCATCGACTGCCCATTGGCCCAGCATCTTGATGAAGCCGGTCTCGCAGTCCACTTCGACGTAGCTCGCCTGCACGCCATTCGCCATGTAGTACATCTTGTCGTTGGCGACGAAGCTCGCGCTGACTGAAAGCTGTACGTCGAAGTTGGCCGGCAAGGTGTCCTGTCGGAAATATCCGATGCGTCCGACGTCGGCGAGGCTGATGACGGCTTGGCCGGTGCGCGTGTTGATCACCTCGCCCTCGGCGATCGTGAGTGCGTCGGCCGGCATCTGCGTGATCGCAGAGGCGAGCGCGAGGATGTTCTGCTTGAGCATCATGCCCGCCCGCAGTGCCGCCTCGCCTCCGATTGCGGTGCCGCGCGAGGCCCAGGCGCCGCCGCCGTAGGGCGAGATCGCGCTGTCGCCGCCCGTCACGCTGACCTGCTCAATGGACAAGCCGACGCTATCGGCCACGATCTGGGCAATGCTCGTCAGCGTACCCTGCCCTTGATCGGTTAGGCTCGTGATGCAGCGCACCGAGCCCGACGGTTCGAGCCGCAGCGTGCAGCCGTCTTGCGTGGAGATCGATGCGCCGGACGGACCGTAATAGGGCGGGCCGTAGGCGGTCTGCTCGCAGAAGGTCGCGATGCCGATGCCGCGGTACGTCCCTCGCTCGCGCAATTGGGCCTGTTCCTTGCGCAGCGTGTCGTAACCCATTAGCCGGACGAGCTTCTCCAGGCACTCGTGGAACGAGACGTTTTCGAGCTTCTGCCCGCCCGGGGTGAGGCAAGGCAGGGACGCTCTCGGCCAATAGTTGCGGCGCTTGAACTCGACCGTGTCGATGCCGACTTTCTCTGCCGCGAGATCGGTCAGCAGCTCGGTCGCAACACAGGCGAGCGGCATGCCGACGCCGCGATACATCCCGATCAGGTTCTTGTTGACGTAGACGGAGCGAGTGCGCGCCTGGTAGTTCTCGAACCTGTACGGCGCGCCAGCGAGCGTGATCGCCATCATACCTTCCGCGACGTTGAAGCGAAGCGGCATGCCGTAGGCGCCGACCGCGGAGATGTCGTCCATTTCCATGGCCGTTATTTCGCCGGTCTTTTTGAGCGCGATGCGGCATTTGATGCGATGGTCGCGCGCTTGCGAGTCGGAGACAAACGACTCCAGCCGATCGACGCAGAGCTTGACCGGCCGGCCGAGCAGCATGCTCGCTACGACGGTCGTGATCTCGTCGGAATAGACGTTGAGCTTCATACCGAAGCCGCCGCCAATGTCGGGGGCGATCACGCGGATCTTGTGCTCGGGGATTTTCAGGTGTCGGCTGAAGACCTCCTGCATCTGGAACGGCGACTGGTGCGCGTGGATGACAGTGAGGGAGCCATCACCGGGATTGAAATCGGCGATGAGCCCGCGCGTTTCGAGCGTCACGGCCATCTGCCGCTCGAAGCGTAGCTCCTCCTCGATGACGATGTCGGCATCGGCGAAGGCCTCGGTCGGCTCACCCTTCTCCAGGGAAAAATCGAATGCGACGTTGTCGTCGAGCTCGGCATGGATGACCGGGGCGTCCGGCGCGATCGCCTGCAGTTGATCGGCGACCGCGGGCAAGGGCTCCCATTCGATCGCGACAAGCTCGGCCGCGTCCTCGGCTTCGGCGCGGCTTTCGGCCGCCACGACGGCCACCGGCTGGCCCTGCCACACCGCCCACTCCGCCGCCAGCAGACGCTGCGGCGCCGAGCGGTGCCCGGGCCGGTGCAGCGCCTCGCCGACGAACGGCTCGCACTTTGGATTGATATCGGCCGCCGTGAAGACCGCGGCGACGCCCGGCGCGCATCTCGCGGCCGCGATGTCCACGGAGACAAGCTTGGCGTGCGGATGCGGGCTGCGCACGAAGCAGGCGTGCAGCATGCGCGGCAGCTCGATGTCGTCGATGTAGCGGCCGTGCCCACTGAGCAGGCGCTTGAGCTCCCGCCGCGGGATGCGCGCGCCAATGCTGGTCGATGACGGCTCGTTTGCGGACACTAGGCTTTTCCTCCCACACTCGTCTTGGCGTTCTTAGCGATGACGGCCTCCACCGCGTCGACGATGGCGTGATAGCCGGTGCAGCGGCACATGTTGCCTGAGATGAACTCGCGGATCTCTGCGCGCGACATCTTCCTACCACTTGCCACCAGCTCGTAGGCCGTCAACAGCATGCCGGAGGAGCAAAATCCGCATTGCGCGGCGTTGCGCGCGATGAATTCGCTCTGCAGCCGCGAAAGCTTGCCGCTGTCCGTGAGGCCCTCGATGGTCTCCACCGACTTGCTGGAAATCTGCGCCGCAAGCGTGAGGCAGCCGCGCGCCGTGCGGCCGTCGATCATGACGGTGCATGCGCCACAGACGCCGTGCTCGCAGCCGAGATGGGTTCCGGTCAGCTCCATGTCCTGGCGCAGGAAGTCCGCGAGGTGCTGGCGCGCCTTCACGCGCCGTTTCAGCGGCTTGCCGTTCAAAGTCGCTTCGATCGCGACGTCTTCCTCCCCGAGGAGGTTGGTCATGGGGTCACCTTCTCCGACAACGAGTTGAGCACGCGGCGCGTGAGCACTGTCGCCATGTGGAGCTTGGTGTCGGCGCGCAGTCCGGTCGCATCCTCAGGTGTCAGGTCCTGCCGGATCGCCTGCTCAAAGGCGGACGTATCCGGCAGCGGCGTCGCAAGCCCCGTCACCGCGGCTGAAACGGCGCGCGCAACTTTGGCGTGGTCGACGCACCCGAAATACGCAAGCCGCGCCGTGCCTATCCGATCGCGCCGCATGGTCGCCAGCGCGGCCAAGCCAACCAAGGCAAAATCGCCTTGGCGGCGCGACAGCTCGGCGAATCCCACGGCCATTCCAGGTTGGATGGCTGGAAATTTGACGGCGACAATCAGCTCGCCGGGCTTGAGTTCAGTCTCGAACAAGCCCTTGAAGAAATCCTCCGCCTTCACCTCGCGTTCGCCGACGACGCTGCTGAGCGCAAGCGTCGCGCCAAGCGCTACGGCGCAGGCGGGCAGCTCCGCCGCTGGGTCGGCATAGGCGAGGCTGCCGCCGAGCGTGCCGCGATTGCGGATCGCCACGTGCCCGATGTGTGCTGCGGCGCGCACCAGCAGCGGGACATGTTTTTGGATAACTTGGGAACCGAGCAACTCGGCGTGCCGCGTGAGCGCGCCGAGGCGAACGGCGCCGTCCTCGTACGATTGGCCGGTCAATTCCTTCAAGTCGCCGATATCCACCAAGAGCTTCGGCGCGGACAGCCGCATGTTCAGGCCGGCGAGCAGGCTCTGGCCGCCGGCGAGCGGCACGGCATCGCCGCCGCCTTCGGCGAGAATGCAGCAGGCCTGATCGAGCGACGTCGGCCTGATGTAGCGGAAGTTCCGAGCCTTCATGGCGTTATCCCGTCGAGCACGCCTTTGGCGAAATGATAGCCGCCGGCGCAAATGTCAGCATGGGCATGGCGAGGCCCTCCTCGGCAGCGACCATCAAGCGATGCCCATATGGGCTTCACGGATCGCCGGGTCGTTGGCAAGGCTCGCGGCGGTCCCGTGCTTGGTGACGCGGCCATGGTCGATCAGGTAGGCGCGGTCCGCAAGCTCGAGCGCGTTCATCACGTCCTGCTCAACCAAGAGCACCGCCACGCCAGACTTGTTGATCTCGCGAAGCCGCTCGGTCAGAAGCTCCACCATGCGCGGAGCCAGCCCAAGTGACAGCTCGTCGATGAGCAAGAGGCTCGGTCGCGCCATCAAGCCGCGCCCGATTGCGCACATCTGCTGCTCGCCGCCCGACAGCGTGCCGGCGTCCTGCCGCTGCCGTTCCGAGAGGATGGGAAACGTCGTGCAGACCCGCTCCAGGTCTGCCGCGATGGCGTTCTTGTCCTCCCGGAGATAGGCCCCCATCAAAAGATTGTCGCGCACGGTCATGGCCGAGAAAAGGCGGCGGCCTTCCGGCACGTGCGCAATGCCGCGCCCCACGAAATCGGCCGGCGTCGCCTGCGCCATCATGACACCGCTGACCGCAATCTCACCCGCTTTAATGGGAAGTAGGCCCGAGATGCAGCGCATCAGCGTGGTCTTGCCGGCGCCGTTCGACCCGATCAGGCAAACGAGCTCACCCGATGCAACTTCGAGGGTCACGTCCCACAACACCTGCACGTCGCCGTAGCCGGCTTGCAGGTGTGAGACGCGAAGCTTTGGCGCGGTATTGGTCACGACGCAGGCCCCCGATTGGCGGCCGCATATTTTGAGCCGAGATAAGCCTCGATCACACGTCTATCGCTGACGACCTCGTGCGGCGGACCCTGGGCGATCAGTTGCCCATGGTGCAACACGACCAAACGGTGCGAGATCGAAAGGACGACCCGCATCAGATGCTCGATCACGATGATGGTGACGCCGAGGTTTGCGATTTCGCGGATTAGCTCGAGCGCCCCCGCAATTTCGGCCGCATTGAGACCGGCATTGACCTCGTCGAGCATGAGGAGGCGCGGCTTCATGGCCAAGCTCTTGGCGAGCTCCGGACGCTTGCGCCGCGCCAAGGTAAGCGTGGCGGCCGGTCGCTCGGTCAGGTCGGCAAGGCCGGTAAATTCGAGCTGCTGGCGCGCTGCCGCGTACGCGTCGTGCACGCTGCTGGCGCCCCCGGAAAACAGCGCGCCGGCCGCGGCGTTCTCCAGCACCGTCATCTTGGGGAACGGCTGCACGATCTGAAAGGTGCGCGCGAGACCGAGCCGCGCGATCTGGTGCGGCCGCCGTGTGTGATGTCCTGCCCGTCGAAGTGCACGCGGCCGCTGCTGGCAGGATGCACGCCGGTGATCACGTCAATGAGTGTGGTCTTGCCGGCGCCGTTCGGACCGATGAGCCCGACGATTTCCCCCTGCGCGACCGAGAAGCTCACGCCCTCGACAGCATTAAGCCCGCCAAAGCGGCGCGTGACGCCCTCGAGTTCAAGCAGTGCGCTCATGCCGGCGCTCCTCGTCGCGCGACACGCTTGCGCACCAACGGCACGATGCCGTTCGGCAGGAACAGTACCAACCCGACAATGATGAAGCCGAGCGCCGCCGCGTGGATGGTCAGGAAATTGCGCCAGACAAACTCCTCGAACGCGATGAGGATCAAGGCGCCGATCGCCGGCCCGAAGATCGTGCCCAGCCCGCCGAGCATCACCATCACCAACGGCTTGATCGCAAGCAACACGTCGAACACGTCGGGCGGATCGATGTAGTTCGTCCAGTTGGCGTAGATTGCGCCAGCCATGCCGACGAATACGCCGGAGAGCGAGAACGCGGCGGTTTTGTACGCGTAGGTGTTGACACCAAGGACGTTCGCGGCGTCCTCGTTCTGCTGAATGCAGCGCAAGCCGAAGCCGAGCTTACTGCGTTGAACCAGGATCGCAGTCGCGGTCCACACAAAGGCCAGTCCTAACATCGCAAACAAAAAGAATTGCGCCTGCGCAGCGACGGAGATGCGCATGATGGGCAGGTTCAGCCCCATCCCACCGCCGGTGAAGTGGGGCGTCGTGTTGACGATCTCCCGCAGCATCTCCGCCACGACCAGGGTCGCAATCGCGAAATAGTGCCCGCGCAGGTGCAGGATGGCGCCGCCGATGAAGGCTGCGAACAACATCGCGATCAGACCGGCGCAGCCCCAGGCCGCCACCGCCGGCAGGCCGTGCACCTGCAGGATCGCCGACGCATAGGCGCCGAGCCCAAAAAAGGCGGCAGTAGCGAACGAGGGATAGCCGGCGAGCCCCCCGATGAAGTTCCAGGACTGCGCCAGCACCGCGTACATGGATGTGATTGTCGCGAGCCGTAGCAGGTAATTGTTACCGGCCAGCGGCAGCGCTGCCATGAGTGCGGTGACGACCACGAGGGCGATCCAGCTTCTCATTCGTAGCCTCGCCTGCCGACGAGGCCGCGTGGGCGAGCGAACAGCAGAAGCAGTATGATAGCGAAAGAGATCGTGATTGCGTGCTCCGGCCCGAACCAGTAGGAGCCGAAGCTTTCGACGATGCCGAGCACGATCCCGCCGATGATCGCGCCGGGCACGCTGCCGAGTCCGCCCAGCACGCAGACGACGAAGGCTTTGCCCAGGAAGGTGGCGCTGTTGAGTGGGGAGATCGGGAAGATGATGCTGAGCAGCGCCCCGGCCGCGCCCGCCATCAGCGCGCCAATGCCGAAGGTGATCGCGTTGATGCGCTTGACGTCGACTCCCATCAGCGCGGCCGCCTCGCGGTCCATCCGTACGGCGACAATGGCACGGCCAATCCTGCTGTCGCGCAGGAGCCGCCACAGCAAGACGGTGAGCAGCAGCGCGAGCGCCATGGCAGCGACCCGGTCGCCCGGCAGGAACACCGGGCCGATCTCAAGGGTGCCGAGGGGCCGGGCAAGATTGATCGACCGGTAGTCGGCGGTGAACGCGACCAGCATCGCGTTGTTGAGGATAAGATCGAGTCCGAAGGTCAGCGTGAGCGTGATCAGCACTGGCGCAGCGATCACACGGTTGATGATGCCGGCATGGATGGCATGGCCGAGGGCGTAGAGCGCGCCGCCCGCGATCACGATCGAGGCGAACGGATGAATCCCTGTGTGCACATAGGCGAAGTAGGCAATATAGGAGCCCAGCACGATGAACGTGCCGTGCAAAATGTTGATGACGTTGAGGACGCCCCAGACCAACGAGAAGCCGACGGCGATGCATGCGTAGAGGCCTCCTAGCACGAGTCCATTCACAGCAATCTGCAAATAGATCATGACCGAGGTGCCTGAGCCCCGAGCTGTGCTGGCCCCGCAGGGTGAATCGCGCGGCGGTCGCTCCCGCAGCGTCAGCCGGAATCAGGGGATTGAGAAGCGCAATTCGCCCTGCTTGATGGCGGGAGGCCAGAGCACGACCGGCTGCCCGCCCTGAAGCTGAAACACCGGTGGCTGCAGCGAGTTGATTTGTCCTGACGCGGCGAACTTGATCTTGCCGTAGAAGGTCTCGACATCAAGCGCCGCCATCGCATCGCGAACCTTCGCCGGATCGATCGAGTTGGCGGCCTCGATGCCTAGCTGGATGATAGCGCCGTCCACTGCCGAGGACGCATCCACGTAGTCGGCTTCGCCGCCATATTTCTTCTCCCAAGCCGCATTGAACGCCTCGGTCGAGCCGAAGACGTCCTTGCCCTTGTAGCGCACCGCCGGATGCCACCACGACATGCTCGTGATGTTCTCGGCGAGCGGACCGACGGTCTTGGCGAACTCTGGGTACGCCGGTCCGGCGATCATGGTGAGGATTTGCGGCTTTAGTCCGAGATCGTTCATCTGCCTGCGGATGAGGATGAGATCGTTGATATAGCCCGACGCATAGACCCAGTCGGGACGCGCCGCGCGCATTTGCGTGATCGCCGCGGCATGATCCATCGTTCCAATCGCGTAGCGCTCGAACGTCACCACTTCGAGATTCTGCGCCTTCACGGCCTTCTCGAACGCCTGCGCCACCGCCAACGGGAACAGGTCGTTCCGCGCCAGGATCGCAACGCGCTTGATGTTGGGATTCTTCTCGGTCACGAGCTTGGCGATCGGCTCGGACACGGTGTCGTTGGACGTGAGCGTACCGAACAGGAACTTGTAGCTCTGGTCATAAACCTCCGCCGAAGACGCCGTCGGCGCGATCATGGGGACGCCGTATTTCTCCGAGACCGCGCTCGCTGCCTTGGTCGCGCCGGACCCGAAGGGTGCGAACAGGAAATTGACCTTGTCGTCGGTGATCATGCGTTCCGCCGATTGCACCGCGCGCGGCGTGTTGGACGCATAATCGGTGTAGACGATCTCGACGGTATAAGTCTTGCCGCCGGCCTTGATCCCGCCCTTGGTATTGGCCGTCTCGGCCCACAGGTCGTAACCGCGCTTCTGTTTGAGCCCTTCGGGCGACAGTGGACCGGTCAACGGCAGCGGCGCACCGACCTTGATCGCGTCCTGTGCGGCCGCAGGAAAAAGGGGCACTACAGCGACGCCGGCGGCGGCGATGCCGGTTGCGACCCGGCGCGAGAGATAGCTGGTAAACATTAGGGCTCCTGCAAACGTTTGCTAGAGGGCGTTGACCGTCAGGCACCTACGTTGCGCCAAGCTAAGCGTAGAATGGCTTGCATGTCGAGGAGGCTGCACCTCTGCGCATGTGGCCTAGCGGTTCATTGCCACGTTACCCTCCCACATCCCGTAGCGCCTCATTAGTCGCCGACGAGGGATGCCCAAGCCGTACGTGCCAAAGCCACCCTTGCTGCGTTTCAAGAACCGAAACCTGCACACTCCTGCCGCACTACGCGATTTTTCTGGTCATTCGCGCGCCGTCGATCGCGCTCAACTCCACGCTCGATCAGCGGATCGTCGATCAAGCGCTTGAGGAGGATCCGGCCTCTGCGAAGGGAGAATGGCTTGCCGAGTTCCGGGACGACGCGGCTCGATCAACGACGTCGGATGACACGCAATGTTCCCTATACCTCCGACAGCAACCGAATTGATGCGCCGCAATGAAATGTCGGTTCGTGCCAATCGCGTCTTAATGCATTGCAACAGGCGGTGCCCTCGTTGGCGGGCGCGAGCAGCATGGGCCATCTGGTTTGCGGGTGTGGTAACTGTCAAATCGACCACGATCATTGCGATCGTGGCCGACAAACCCCGGAGACATGCGATGGAGATGACGAGACGCCACATGTTCGGGGCGGCGTGCGCTGCCGCCGCGATGACACTTACGCGCACTGCGCTCGGTGGCTGGGAGCCGAGTGAGCGCTATCCCGATCCGGCCATCAAAAGCCTGGATCCGAGCTTCAACAGATACCGCCTCTTCAACGCCAATGTCGAGCGGCTCGCGACCGGCATGCGCTGGTGCGAAGGGCCGGCGTGGTTCGGCGATGCACGCTGCCTGATCTGGAGCGACATCCCCAACAACGCCCTGATGCGATGGGATGAGGAGACCGGTGCGGTCAGCGTCTATCGCAAGCCCTCAAACCACGCCAATGGCAACACGCGCGACCGCCAGGGCCGTCGAGGGCAAACGACTCAATTCGCCAAATGACGTGTCCATCAAATCCGATGACTCGATCTGGTTCTCCGATCCACCGTTCGGCATTCGCACCAATTATCAAGGCAACATCGCGCCGTCCGAGCTGCCATCGAACATCTATCGTCTCGACCCGATGACCGGAGAGGCCACGGTGGTGGAGGGCACGCTCGATTTGCCGAACGGCGTGGAGTTCTCGCCCGACGAGAACAAATGTTATATCGAGGACAGCGGTCCAAGCCCGCGCCCCATTTATGCTTATGATGTCGTCGACAACGGCACCCGCCTTGTCAACAAGCGCGTCCTGATCGCAGCGGAGCCGAATGGCACGCCCGATGGCTTCCGTGTCGACATGGACGGCAACCTGTGGTGCGGCTGGGGCATGGGCAACGCCGAGCTCGACGGGGTCAAGGTATTCAATCCCGAGGGCAAGCCGATCGGCTTCATCGCGCTGCCGGAGCGCTGCGCCAACCTCGCCTTCGGCGGACGTAAGCGCAACCGCCTGTTCATGACAGCGAGTCACTCGCTCTATTCGCTGTACGTGAATGCGCGCGGCGCGAAGAACGCTTAAGCCGCCGAAACGTTACGTTCTGAACGCTGTTACTCGGCCACGCTCAATCGCGATCGTGGTCGAACGAGTGTTGCGCTGCGTCTTCTTAGCTTGTCACAACCGTGATCGTCATGCCCGCTGCATCTCACTTAGCATCAGTCCGAACGAGTGAGCGCTCTCGAAGACGAAACACAACGCTCAGGCGGGAGCAGACCTAACAGTATTTAGATCAACTTGACCCCTCGGAACGAGCGTGTGAATGTTTCAACGCAGGTCTAACAAGCTTTCATAGTGGGAGATATCATGGCCACAAACCCGAAAGCACTGGAGCTCGCGAAGCAGGGAAAGGTCGAGTATGACTGGGGCACACTCTGGCCGCACTATCACAAGGAGAAGATGAATTGGGCCGGAGGATTCAGGACAAAAGGGGACGTGGACATTCTGTTCCTGTCCGGCCAAACGGGACGCGATCCCTTTGAAGATGCTCCGTGCAGAACTCCCGAAGAAGAACGGGCCGGCAAGGGCAAGGTGATGTCCCACGACGTCAAGCAGCAGACGCGCCAATGCTTGGAATACATCAAGAACGCGCTTGAGATGATGGGCGCCTCTCTCAAGCATATTGTGATGTTTCGCTATTATCTGCCGCGCCGGGAAGACGTCTTTGACATGCGTGACGAGATGTACCGCTTCTTCGAGGAATTCGAGCCGGATCTGCGGGAAAATCCCAGGAATGCCACACTTCTCAGAGGAGTCGGCATCGATCTGAAGGAAATGCTCGTGGAGATCGAGGCTTGGGCGGTGGTTCCTAGGAAGAAATAGGAATTCTCGCGCTCCCTGCGACCCACCGAATGCAAGAAGACCGCGGTCGGTCTTCTTGCGTTCATCGCCGACGGATCGAGGGAGCGTTCGATCCTACCTCTTGTCCCTATCCGCTGGCGGTGGGATGAAGCTTGGAGTGGCGCGGTGACGCCGCCGTACTGCTTGAGCACCTCGACCGTTTCCTCCCAATCCTTTTCCGACATCCAGCCGAACGGCTTTCCTTCGGTGTTCGGCGAGATCCAGCTTTGCCATGACATTTCCGCCTCGCGACCCGCGATAGCTGGCTCGATCGCGGGCGAGTATTTTCTCGCGATGGCGATCATCTCGTCGAGATTCTTGCGCCCGTACAAAAATCCTTTGAGAGTGGCAGCGACGAAACTCCGGACGAGTTCAGGATCCTCTTTGATCAAATCGTTATGAACGACGATGCAGTTGCTGACCGCGGTGACGCCACAGTTCGCATAGCAGAATACACGCGCCTTCGTGTTGCCGCGGATTTCCACGCTTGGAACTTGACCCAGGGCGTAGCCGGCAATCGCAGGAACCTGCCCCGTTATCAGCGCAGGTGGGCTGCCCGCGGGATCGATATTGACGATACGAATTTTGCTAGCATCGAGCCCGCAACCCTTGACGAATGCCGGCCACTGCTGGAATTGGGTCGATCCAGCCGCAATGGCAATGGTCTTGCCCTCGAGGTCCTTCGGCGTCTTGATGTTGGAGTCGGCGAGGACGACGACCGCGGTCGGATTGCGACGATATAGTCCGGCGACCGCCCTGATGTTCATCCCCTTCGACACGCCGTTGCCGACGACATAGCCATCCGCGAAGCCAAATTGCGTCGCCTTGCTGGCAACGAGCTGGGCGGTGTTTCCGGATCCCTTGCCGGGACCAACCTCGACGTTGAGACCGACTTGTTCGTAGAAGCCTTTGTCCTGTGCCACCATGAAGCCAGCATTCGGCCCCTGGTAGATCCAATCGAGACGCACAGTGACCTGCCGCTTGGTCTGCGCGTGTCCCACGTGCACCAGCGGCACCGCGGCGAGACCCGCGGCGATGCCGGTACCACGGAGAAATTGACGCCTGGAGGGCGATCCATCGTTTGGCATCACTTGAAGGTTTCCATAGATGGCGTTAGCGGTCAATGACCCGCGTTTCATTCACTCAAACCGAAATCTGGAGCGGGTTTCTGATCAATTGACTGACTGAACCTCTAAGTCGCTGCCTTGACGCTCAATTTCCACCATGCTTGTGTTTTTTTTTGCTGTTTGTAGTGCAGTTGAAACAAGTGACCGTGGGGATGAAATGCCATCGCAAAACGATATTTTGCATAAGCATCCGGTGCCCGGAACGATCGTCGAGGAATGGATCATTCCTGCGCGGGGCTATGCCGCTTTTCACATGAAGAAGGGTCAAGTCTTGCGCTTTGTCGACATCGAAGGCAAGCAAGTTCCCGATCTTGTTTGTTTCAACGCTCAGGATCTCGGCGAAGGGATCAACATGGGGAACTCGCTTCTGATAAACAAGCGGCGCGAATTCATAAAGGGCAATGTGATTTATTCCATCCGCTGCCGCCCGATGATGACGATCACCGACTACTCCAATCCGTTGAGTTACTCGTACGGGCCGATGTGCAGTGAGGAGGTCAATCGCATTCGTTACGGTGTCCCAAACACGCCGAACTGCCGAGGCAACTTCGCCATGGCCTTAGGTCCTTGGGGTTTCAATTATCGGGACATTCCCAATGCCTTTGTTCCTTTCATGAACGTCGAGGTGGACGAGAACGGTAACATGGAGATCCGGGAGCCGACCACAGTACCGGGCGACTACTACGATCTGCGGGCGGAGATGGATTTACTGATCGGAATTTCGAACTGCCCGCAGGAGCGCAATCCGTGCAACGGATGGAAGCCAACATCGATGGGCGTAATCATCTACAAATAGGCCTACCTCCTTTCGTCCACGCTGCGTCGCAATTGTTAGGCCTGATGACTGCTTGCAAAGACACAACATGATCATCGACGTTCATGCCCACGCCGCCTCCGAGGATTTCATCCGAGAGACGGCGTCGAAGCCGGGCTATGGCATGCCCTACGAGGTTCGGCCCGACGGCAGCTATGCAACCCGAGGCTACGGCGAAATGGACCGGCTGATGTGGGATCTCGATGGGCGACTCAAGAGTCTCGACCGTCGCGGGATCGACTTGCAGCTCATTTCACCATCGCCACGGGCCATCTCCAACGACAAGCACGTCATCGGCGTCGAGATCGCACGTCTGATGAATCGGGAAACGGCGAATCTGGTCAAGCGCGGCGGCGGCCGGCTTGCTGGCATGGGGGTCATCCCACTGGGCGAGCCGGAGAAGGCCGCCGATGAGGTCCGACGGGCGGTCGGGGAATACGGCTTTCAAGGCGTCTGCATGCCCACGTCGGCGGCTGATAGGCCGCTCGACCTGCCGGTGTTCGCGAATGTATGGGGTACGCTGGCGGAACTCGGTCTACTTGTTTTCATGCATGCGACGACCGCGATCGCACGCGAGACGCTCGGCCAGTATACCCTCAACACGGTGATCGCCTGGCCGACCGAGGTGACGATCGCCGCCACACGCCTCATCTTTTCCGGTGTGATCGAGCGCCATCCCGGCCTCCGATTGGTGTTGTCCCACGGAGGCGGAACGCTTCCTTATCTCGCCGGGCGTCTCGATCTTGCCTATCACGCACCCAAGCACGAGGCGAATCCCACTTGTCGGGCGAACATCACGAAGCCGCCGAGTCATTATCTCTCCCAGTTCTACTACGACACAGTTGTAGCAAGCCCAGCTTCGCTGCGCTTTCTGATCGACCTTGTCGGCGCCGATCGCGTCATGTTCGGTACCGATTTTCCCTATGAGATCGGCGATGCGGAGGGGGCCATCGCGCTGCCGTTGCTTCAGCAATTGCCGTCGGCTCAACGTGAAAAAATCCTTGGGCAAAATGCGCGCGATGTTCTGAGACACGCGCGCTCAGGCTGAGCGAGCCGAGACCCCCGCACCAACAGTGGCCGCCCGTGGCGCTGAATGCCGTAGGATGCGATGCAATCGGCTACATCAGCATTGACACTAGCTGGCGTGCGCGATGCGCCATCTGTACGACGTCCGCAGAACATTTTGCGTCATTGCCGCCATTCACCTCATTACCGCTGCCGTCATTGGGGGCTCGGTTGCAACCTTGGCGCAAGAGACCGTGAGACTGCCGGTCGTGGCTGAGGGTACGAACCACACGTCGTCTTCGCCGCTCGCCTCGAACGGTAGCCCAGCGTCCGTGTCGTGGGCGCAAGCGGCTTCATTCCGGTCGTCATGATCGCCATCAATTTCGATCCGCTGGCACGGGGTTATATCCGGAGCCTGGCCCGGCCGGGCGGCAACATCACCGGATTGGTCTTC
>Ga0070699_100002073_pt1 | contig 18140 bp, 15 predicted proteins | sample KBSK1503metaG_FD_65473 | JGI IMG/M metagenome (GOLD analysis project Ga0070699, IMG submission 65473) | Corn, switchgrass and miscanthus rhizosphere microbial communities from Kellogg Biological Station, Michigan, USA - KBS K1-50-3 metaG | ecosystem: Host-associated > Plants > Roots >... | reverse complement strand
GTATAGGTGAGGTTCTTGGCCGGCAGGAACGGGAACGTCGCGCCATCGGCGTAATACAGGTTTTCCCAATCATGGCTTCTGCACCAGGCATCGCAGGTGAACGGCTGCTTCTGCGCCGCCATCGGCAGCGTCCCGGCATAATGGATACTGGACCCCGGGGGAAGAATCTTTGTCATCCCCGGCGGCACGATCGCCCCGAGCTTCCAGAGCGCGCGTTTCATGGTCCCGAGCGTCCGGCTCACCCGGGGCGCGTCATCATCCGAGACCTGGTAGCGCATGACCATGCTGGTGCGGTCGCCCTCGGGGCCGGGCCGGATAGTGAGCCGGTTCCCGTCCCTCCGGGTATCGTGCAGCCACACGTTGGCGACGCCGAGCGCCGCGTGGGTGGCCCGGAACAGCGCCAGCGCTGATCGGGTGTCCAGCGGCATGCTCTGCACGATGGGATGGACCGAGGCTGCTTTGAGGGCGGTGATCTGCCCGTGCACGTATCCCCTGGGATCCGGCCCGCTGATTCCCAGGGCGACCTGGTGGAACTGGTAACTGTGGGTGGCGGCCGGCGCCCCGAGCAATCGCAGGGTGATGAACGGGATCATCAACTGGCGGTTGTCCATGAGCCCGGACAACTCCACGACCTGTCCGGTCGCCCTGAAGTGAGACTCCAGCACGATGCGGGAGGAACAGAGCGCGCCGGCGGCCAGGACATACTGGTCAGCAGTGAACTCGAGCGGCTCTCCCCCGGCTACAGGCGACGCGATGATCCGCTCGATCCTTCCACCGGTCCCGTTGAAGTACTCGACGTATACGCCCGACACATACTGGAAGCGCGGGTGCCGGCGCAGTTCCCGCAGGGTTGCGCTGGGCACATAGAGGGAATCTCTCGGGCAGCCCCACAGGCAACGGCCCAGGTAGTCGCACGCGTTGCGATCGCCGAGCGCCTGGCTCAGGACCGCGACGCGGGAGCGGCCGAGGTAGAACCCGTGGCGGCGGTGAAACCAGTCGCGGGCGCGGGCATAGCGGGCGAGCAGCAGCTTTGAATGGGAATCGGCCTCGAGCGCCGGCTGGTACTCGGGAAACCAGGCCGCGAAGCGGGCCAGGTCATCCTCGGCAGCACTGATCCCGATTCGCCGGGCCACCGCGGCGTAATGCGGGGCCAGCGCCGCGTGGTCGAAGGGAAAGTCAACCAGCTCGGCGTCGTTCAACGGATAGACGCCGCCGGTCCATGCTTCGGCGAGCCCGCCGGCGGCAAACGAGGTGACCGCCGCAAATCCGTTCTCTTCCGAGGCAAATCGCCCGGGCGGCGAAAACACGTAGGTCTTGCTGGGGGGGAAGCCGTAGAACTTTGCCTGCGGTTCGGGGTAGACAACAGTCTCGCCACTGGCCCCGAGGAAGTAGGCTACCGGGTCTTCCAGGGTCTCCTTGAGCCCGTCGAAGTCCTGGTCCGCGGCGACCGGTGCCGGCCGTTCGTACCCCACATCGAGCATGACGACGTCGTGGCCGCGTTCCAGCGCGGTGGCCGCGAAGTGCACCCCGGTGGCCCCGGAGCCGACGATGAGAACCCGGCTCATCGGGGTGGCCTGGCGCGGGAGAGTACCAGGTGACCGGGTCCGAGCAGGAGCATCCCCACCGACAGGGCCAGTGCGAATCCCAGGAGAGCGAGCGCGGTGCTCCCAGCGGCGGCGGCAATTCCGCGTCCGCCGGCGGTGAATTGGCGGTGGGTGGCGGGCGCGTTTTCCAGGATCGCCAGCAGCAGGGTCAGCTTCTGGCGCAGCACGCCGTAAGGGCGGAAGAACCGGGAATAGGCGTCGGCCACCCGGGCCCGCCAGCCGCCATGCGCGGCAAACATGACCAGCATGCCGTCAACCGCGTCGCGCCGGCCGGTCCGCCGGAACGGAATACCGCGATGGCCCTCCCGATAGCGGAGGACGATGTAGGGATCGGGCTCCTGGCGGATGAGATACCGGGTGAACGCACGGCACTCGGCATCCAGTGCCGGGCCGCTGCGCGCGGCCTCAGGCGGCGGCGAGCTGACCGAGGAGGTCATCAAGCGAAATCATGGTGGGACGCAACGCGGTGGCAAGGTCACTGGGATCGGCGACGCCATCGGTGATGAACGGGACCAGCTGCCCCGGACTGACCGGCAGGCGGCGGCCCGCGATCTTGCCCAGGATGCCCAGGGCGAATTGGACCGGGCGGGCCGGGATCCTGAGGGCCGCGCCCCGGGACTTGCCGCAGGCGGTACGAATCCGGCGCAACAGGTCGAGCATGGTAAGCACTTCGGGGCCGCCCAGCTCCAGCACTTCGTTGGAAAAACGGGAGTGGTCCAGCAGGTAGACGATTCCGCGCACCACGTCGTCCACGCCGATCGGTTGCACCCGCGCACTACCGTCGCCGAACACCGGCATGAGGGGCAGAGTGGCGAGACCCCGCAGCTTGCGCCAGATCGGGCTCTCCTTGCCCAGGACAATGGTGGGTCGGAGAATGGTGAAATCGAGGTGGCTCTGCCGGAGCAGCGCTTCGGCGGCCAGTTTCGATCGCCCGTAGGGATAGCGGGAGAGATCGGGATAGTCGGCGGCGATGGAGCTGACGAACAGGATTCGGCCGACGCCCTGGCGCTCGCACGTCTGGATCAATCGCCCGGTCGCTTCGACGTTCACCAGTTCAAGCTCCCGGTCCGACGCGCTGCCGGTCGCCGCGGCCAGGTGGACCACGGCATCGCATTGGGCGAGCGCGGCCGAGTAGGTCGCGGGATCGGCCAGGTCGCCGGCGAGCATGGTCCAGCCGGCGGGAGCATCAGGACGGGGAGCAGGTCGGCGGGTGAGCCAGGTGACCTTGTCGAAGCCCCCGCGCTCGAGGGCGGCAAGCAGGTAGCGGCCGATGAACCCGGTCGCGCCGGTAAGGAAGAGAGATCGGGGTCGAACCGGAGTATCCGCTATACGACCGTCCGTTTGACCGGCGCCCGCCGGGCGACCGAGATGAACATCGCGCGCCAGAGCTTCCAGCGCAGCCGGAAGACACCCTTGATGTCCTCCCACGCCGTCTTCACGATTTTCACCCGGCTGTCATCGTCATCGATCCAGGTGACGGGAATGTCTTTCACGGGATAGCCCTGCTTCTCCGCCAGGACCAGCAACTCGGTATCGAAGAACCAGGCCTGGTCCTTGACCTGGGGGACCAGCTCCGCCACCGCCCGCTGGCTCACCGCTTTGAAACCGCACTGGGCATCGCTGAAGGAGGTGAAGAGGACGACCTTGATGAGAATATTATAACTGCGGGAGATAAAATCTCTTTTGAACCCGCGGGTCGTTTTGGATTCCCGCATCAGCCGGGATCCGGTGGCGACATGATACCCCTCATCGAGAATGGCTCGCACCATCTTGGGGAGCGCGGCCAACTCGGTCGAGAGGTCAACGTCGGTGTAACAGCAGACGTCGGCGTCACTCTGGGTCCAGGCATGACGCAAGGCCCGGCCCCGGCCGCGCTGGGGAAGCTGCACGAAGCGCACATCGGAGAACTTCTCCACCAACCCGAGGGCGACTCGGTCGGTGCCATCGGAGGATCCGTTGTCCACCACCACTACCCGCCAGGCCCACTGAGGGTGAGAGGCGACGAACTGGCGCACCGTCGTGACGCTCTTTTCCAGCACATGCGCCTCGTTCAGCACCGGAATCACCACGTCAATGAGTGGCCGCTTTCCGGGCTCGCCAGGCGTTGGGTTGGACTGCGTCATGATCACCCCGTTTGAACGGCTGATGCAGGCTGCGCCCGACTGAGGCGTCAAGGCAACACTCTCGCCACCAACAGGGGCAATCGGATCGCCCATGCGACGGGAGCTATAGCATAACTTATTATATGACAATAACTTGCAGAAACAGAGCTTGGCTATGAGGGGCAAGTCCAGTGCCAGTAGTGGCGCACAGCTGTGACGCCCCTACTGGACCGGCTTCCAGGGATCTCGGACTTTCCAGATCATGACAATCATCAGAGCCAGCATCAGGAAAATGAACGACGGTGAGACCGAGCCCAGCCACGGGGCATACTGCTTGGCGGTCTTGCCGATGACGGTGAGCCAGGGCAGCTGGAGGCCTTCCAGGACCACGTGCTTCAGGTTGTCGAACACCGTCCCCTGGCTGCGCACCATCGCGAGCGACCAGTTGATGGCCACCGAGGCGACGACGATGCCCCATGCCACTGCCCGGGGCAGGCGCAGCAGGACCAGGGCGGCGGGGAGAAACATGAAGGGGAAGATCGCCGCGAGATAGCGGATCCCGGTCACCCATTGCAACCGGGTGTATTGCACGATGCTGAAGAACAGGATGAAGGCCAGCGAGAAGGCCAGACAGAACAGCACTTCGCGGAACGGGAGCCAGCTGCGGAACTTGCGGGCCGCAAACGGCGCCACGATGGCGAGCAGAAAAAGGGGCGCCGTCACGAACAGGCCGAAGCGGGGATCCACCAGCAGCATGCGGAACAGGTCCCATCCAAAACCGCCCACGCCCTGGTAGCCGATGTTCACCCACTCCACCGGCGGCATCCAGGCCTGGGGCGGCCGGATGAAGCTGCCGAAGCTGGCGTACTGATACCACCAGAGGGCCAGGACGCCGGGAAGCACGCCGACCGCAAACCAGAGGCAGTCGCGGATCGCCGGTTTCCAGGAGACATCGTCTTTCCGTCTCACCAGCGCGTAGAGGCCCAGCAGGCCGGCGGCAAGAGCGCCGCTGTAGTCGTAGAGAAATGCCAGGCCGGCGAACAACCCGGCGAGCAGGTATCTCGTCCTGACCGACATGGAGGAGTCGGTCTTGGATCGGCCCTTACCGGGATTCCAAATCAGCACGAACGCGAAGAAGCTGAGGATGCCGAGTCCCAGGTTCTGGTTCAGGTACCCGGTGCGGAAGAAGACCGGGGTGCCGAAGGCGTAGAGCAGGGAGAGCCCGATCGAATGTCCCCGGGGGAGCCCGACCCCGGTGAGCAGGGCGAACATCACCACCACACTGAGCGCGCTGACCGGGGCCTGGAAGAACACCTGGGTGATCGCGCCGATCAGCCCGAAGCGAATGTCCAATCCCCGCTCCCGCACCTTCTTGTAGAACTCCACCCGGCGCCAGCGGGGATCGTTGTAGGTGACGGACGAGGTATCGGGCGAAGCCTTGCGGGCGGCCAGGCTCCGGTTGACGACGATGTCCACCGCGGGTTTGAGGACGAAATAGGGCACCGCGGCCAGCATGGACACGCCGGGATTGGCCCCATGGTGCGCCCCTTTGACGGTCGCGCTGTCCGGGTTCCAGAAGATGTCGACGTGAAGATCGGCGTACGGGTCCAGCCGGAAGGCGTGGTCGTCCACGATGCTGAGGACGAGGTAATGCTCCCGGACAAAGTCGGTCGCGAAATGCACCACATAGACCAGCCAGGCGGTGAGAAACAGCCGCCACTTGATCGAGCCCAGGCTCATAGCGTGGCCAGGGTCACCGGTTTGCCCGTCCGGCTGCTCTCGTACACCGCGTTCGCCATCTCGACCGCCCTGAACCCGGCGAATCCGTCGGCCAGGTGGGTTTTCTCGCCCTTCACCATCCGGAGGAAATCCACCAGCTCATCCTGGAAGGAGAGCAGCGCCGTCGAAGTCCAGCTCTTGAGCTTCTCGCGAATCATGATTTCGGGATAGAGTTTCCGGAGTCGCTTCCGGGGTCCACCCGGCTGGTCGTGGGTGACCAGGAGGTTCTGCATCGGCGCGTAGTAGCCGCGGACCATGCCCTTGTCACCATAGGCTTCGACGTAGAACCGGTACCCCTTCCACTCGGTCCACGTGGCCTGATAGGTGGCCGCCACGCCCGAGGGGCTCTTGAAGATGGCCACCGCGTTGTCTTCCGACCCGGGGACCTGGAGCACCCGGTTGCTGGCGACCCCGTACACTTCGCTCACCTCGCCCAGTACGAAACGGGCCAGGTCGGTCATGTGGATGCCGACGTCCATCATGGCGCCTCCGCCCGACACCGGGGCCTTGTATTGCCAGTCGGCCCGGAAGTTGTGGAGCCCGTCGTGCCCGCCGAAGATCCTGAGGTGATCCAGCGTGCCGATCCGGCCCTCGTCGACCGACTGCTTCAGGAACTTCATCGCGGGGTAGTAACGATGATTGAACCCGGTGGCCAGGGCGCGACCCGACGCCCGCGACGCGTCCAGCATCCGGCGGCAGGATTCCACGGTATTGGACATCGGCTTCTCGCAGAGCACGTGCAGGCCGGCCTTGAGCGCCGCGACGACCGCTTCCTCGTGGAACTGGATCGGGGACGACACCATCACGGCCTCGATACCCGGCAAGTCCAGCGCGGCGCGCCAGTCGGCCAGCGCCTTCGCCCCGCTTCCCGCGACCGCCCGCTCCGCCGCCGCGACGGCCGGGTCAGCGACGCCGAGGAGCTCGGTGTTGGGATTGGACCTGATGCTCTGGGCGCGAAGCTGGCCGATGGTACCGGCGCCAATTACAGCAAACTTCATTGAGTGACTCCTTATAGGGATGTCATCCCGAGCCTCCGGCGAGGGATCTCAAGCTCAAAGCTCGACCGAACCTTGAGATTCCTCGCTACGCTCGGAATGACACCGTTTGCGCTTCTAATCTTCCACCACGTGGGTTGCGAAGACTTCACGGTACTTCCGCCATTTGTCCTGATCAAAATTCCCATCCACCAGACAGTCCACCGCGCTATAGGCCATGAAGAGCGCGTGGTGGGTGTTGTCGTGGGCGAAGAGGCCCTGCCGGCCGTAACTCAGCAGCCGAGGCACCTGCTCCACCCAGTGATCCAGGGTGCCGAAAGGCACCTCGTAACCCGTCGTGTAGATCGGATAGGCCTGGCGCAGCCGCTTGACCTGGACCGCTACCGGGGGACGCGCCAGGGGAATCCCCGCCGTTGCGAGGTCCTTCGCCACCAGTTCGCCCAGCTGGTCGTCCGACATGGTCCACCAGGGATCTTCCGGTGAGCAGGGCAGCTCCGCGCATAGCGTGGTTCGTCCCCGGGGCTCGGCCAGCGCCGCGTAGTTCTTGGGCTCCGACAGCCGGGTGATCCGGATGTTGGCAGCCGGGAAGTAGTGCGCGTCGTACTCGGTGAACTGGTCGACGTCGAGCGTGAGGTAGACCAGGATCATCGAGCGATACTCGATCTGGGTTCCCGCCTGCTTCACCGGCTCCGGCACGCCGGTGGATATCGCGCGGGCCAGGATGGTGATCGGAATGGTCGACCACACGTACTCCGCCTCCATCGACCTGGTCTCCCCGTTGCGCTCGGCGTGAATCCTCCAGGGATCCTGGTCGGACGACGGAGGATCCATTCGCGTGACTTTCCAGCCCATCAGGAACTCGGCGCCCAGTTTCTTGGCGGCTTCGGCGTAGGCTTCGCTGATCTGGCCGAAACCGCGGCGGGGGTAAAAGAATCTCCCCGATCCCTTGGGCTTGAAGCCCGGCACCGCCGAGAGAACCTTCCGGATCAGCTTGCCGAACGACCCGGCCGATACCCGGCGCCGGGCCTGAATGCCGGAGAGGGTTTCCGGGTCGCGGCCCCAGATCTTCCAGGCGTAGGGGAAGTAGAAATCGTGGCAGATCGTGGGTCCCAGGTTCGCCATGAGGACCGAGGCGAAGCTGTCTCCCTCGGCGCCGTTGCGGCCCATGGCCTTGGCGGCCATGTCGCGGATGGTGCCGGCGGCGAAGCCTTTGTCGAGCTTGAGCAGCAGGTCGGCGGGTTTCAGCGGAAAGTGAATCATCTTTCCGCGAAGGTGGATCCGCCCGTGGCGGGGACGATCCAGCAGGTCGTCGCCCAGCAGGGCGCGAATGTCGGCCAGGAGTTCCGGATCGCACGCCGGGTGCAGCCGGTGGCTGCCATAGTCCAGCCGCTGTCCGCCGGCTTCGAAGCTGCCCGCGTTTCCGCCGACCACGGGGTTCTGCTCCAGCACGGTGACCCGGGCCCGTTCCCGGCGGCGCAGCTGGTAGGCGGCGCCGACTCCCGCGGGGCCGGCACCCAGGATGACGATCCGCGGCTCAGCCATGGGGAGTGGCTGCACGGGCCAGTTTGAGGGGATGGTCCACGTGCGACTTGGGCCGCCGGTTCAGGACAAGATAGGCCAGCCCACCCATCAGCCCACCGGCGATCAGCACCGTTTGCCAGAGCAACGACGTCAGGACGCCGAGGGCCAGGGGGACGCCGAACGGCTTGAGCAGCGCGGCGAGACTCGCCTCCCGGATCGCGAGCCCACCGAGGCTGATCGGCATCAGGCTCGCCACCTTGGCGAGGGGCCATACCAGGAACCATACCGCGAGCGGGACCCGCACTCCGATGTGGTGGCCCAGCCAGGCGTTTAACAGGACGAACGTAGTCTGGATGGCGATCGACAGGGTGAGACCTGCCAATGCGATGCGGGGCTGGCGGCCCAGGCGGCGGATCGCCACCAGGCTGCGGCCCACCTTGCGGCGAAGCTTGCGCGGCCACCACACGATCGGCCGGCGCAGCACGAAGGGCAGCAGGATCGCCGCGACGAACAGCGAGAGCACGATCCCCACCGTCAACAGCTGAGCGCCCCATCCCGGGAGCGAGTGGCGGGCGAGCAGGCCGCCGACGGCGACCAGGATCGCAAGGCCGGTGACGTCGGTGACTCGATCGAGCACCCCGCCCCAGAGGACCGCCTCCGGGCGCTTGCTGATCTTCCCCGCCATCGCCATGCGCAGCAGGTCGCCACCGACGATCGAGGGAAGGCAGAGATTGGCGAACAATCCGGCGGCGTAGCATTGGGCCGCGTCCACGATGCCGAGCGATGCGCGACCGGCGTTCACGAAGAGCCGCCACTTGAGCACGCCCAGGGCGTGGCCCAGGCCGAATCCCAGCCACACACAGACCCATACCAGGGGTGGGAGCTGGCGCAGCGACTGCCAGACCCTGGCCCAGGGAAGCAGGATGAAAATGAGGGCCAGCAGGGTGGTGCTGACCGCGACCTTGATCCAGACTTTCACCGCTTGATCGCCATGCGGGAGTTCTGGTCCGCGAGCAGTCCGACCGCGAAGACGATCAGGGCGCCCAAGAAGAGCAGCACCGCGCTCTCGGAGAGGTTGTCCAGCGTCACGTCATAGGCAAACTTGGCCAGCCCGCCCAGGGTCAGGAGGACGGCCAGGGGGATGAAGACTTTCAGGGGATTGAAGAACACGATGGTCCGCAGAATCAGCAGGGTAAAGTCATAGGCGTGCCGGGCCCGGATCTTGGACTCGCCGAGCCGGGCGTGATAGTTGATCGGGATGTACTCGACCGGGTGCGCGTTGCAGGCCGCGGCCAGGGTGATCGTCGTCGTAAAGGAGAACCCGTCGGGCAACAGGTGCTCGTAGCGGCGGACCAGGTCCTTCCGCATCAGCCGGAGCCCGGAGTTGATATCCGGCAGCCGCTGGCCCGCGAGATAGCTGGCCAGCCAGCGGAGGAACGCCTTGGCCGGCCGCCGCACCAGTGGAATCTTCACGGTCTCCCCGGTCCGGGCGCCCACCACCATCGAGTTGAACTCGCCCCGGGCGAGCAGCTCCGGGATCGCATCCGTGGGATAGGTCCCGTCGGCATCGGTGATCAGGATCCAGGGATGCCGGGCCGATCGGACGCCGAGCTTGAGCGCCGCGCCGTAACCCCGATTGCGCCGGCGCCGGAGCACCCGGACCCCCGCGCCCGCGGCCTGCTCCGCGGTGCCGTCGGCGCTGCCGTCGTCCACGACCAGGATCTCATACACCCAGCCGCTCTCCCGCATGACCTGGTCCACGGCGCGCACCTGTTCCGCGACATGGGCCGCCTCGTTGAAGGCCGGGATCACGACGGTCACCGCCCGCTCCAGCGTGCCGGATTCGTCCTCGACGATTTCTTCGATCAGGCTCATTGAGATTTCATCACGACAATGGCGCCTCCGCCCACGGTGCCCGGGAAGCGGGCGGCAACCGTGTAATGCTGCTGGAGGCGTTCCCAGATGGCCGGCTGCACAACCGCGAGCCGGATCGGGAAAGTGTACAGGACCCAGGTGCGAGGGTGGCCCTGCTCGAGTTGTTCCAGCGCCGGCAACGAATCCACCGGGACGTAGCTCTTCCGGTAGAACTCCTGGTACGGATAGCGGGTGAGGTCGACCGTGGCCACCGCGTCACCGGCCCCCGCCATGCGATCGAGCCAGGTCATCGCGCCACTGAAATCCTGCTTGGGGTACCAGGCCCTCGGTACCGTGGTGGCGCTGGCGAAAACAACCAGCGCGGTTACCACCGGCGCCACCCACTGCATCCGGGCCGGGAGCAGCCATTCCACCAGCGCAAATCCGCCCCGGACGAGAATCAGCACCGCGAAGCCGGCGCTGAAGAAAAAGAACCGGGGCCAGAGGTTGTGCTGCAGCGCCAGCAGTGCCGCCCCGGAAACCAGCGCCGGCAACACCATGATCGCCAGCAGGGCACGGCTCTTCTTCCAGTAGCTGACCAGACCGGCGCCGACCACCAGGAGCCCGGCGGCCAGGGTGAACCAGCCGCCCGGAATTCCCTGGCTCAAGCCGCGGACCGCCTCGGAGGCGAACCAGAGCGGGCTCTGCCACGCCGTGGTCGCCGCGCCCAGGGGCGGATGCATCACGGTGCCCAGCACCTGGGGAAGCACCAGCGCGTACAGCTGCAGGGTCAGCGTCGCGGCAACCAGGATTCCGAGACCCGGCAACCAGGCATCGAGACCCCGCGGCCGGGGGGCTCGCAAGAACAGGATCAGCCAGATCACGAAATGGGCGACGGCCACCAGCACCGCGGTGATGTGGGTGTACGCCGCCAGCGCCATGGTCAATCCATACCCCAGCACCAGCCACCAGGGCCGCTGATAGCGTCCTGCCACCATCCGGACAAAAAACCAGCTGGCCAGCAGCGTGAACAGCAGCAGCCCGGTGTAACCCCGCGCGTCCTGGGAGAACCAGACGTGGTGATACGAAAACGTCAGGAGCGCCGTCGCCAGCAGCGCCTCGATTCTTCCGGTTACCATCCGCGCGAAGAAGTACATCGCCGCGAGGCTGGCCACCCCGAACACCGCGGCCGGCAGCCGCAGCGTCGCGGCGCTTTCGCCGAAGATGCCAGTCGTTGCCCCGGCCAGGACCGAGTAGAACAGGTGCTGGTTCTGGCTGTCGTAGGTCGTCAGAATGTGACCTATCGGCAGCCGAACATAATCCACCAGCGTCTGGATCTCGTCGAACCAGAGCCCGTTGGGCAACCGGTACATGCGGAGCAGACCGCCGATCAGCAGCAGGAGGCCGAGCACGGCCCATTCCCAGCGCGAAGGCCGGGGGGCCTCCTTCATGACCCAGGGCGCCAACGCGGCGCTCCGGGTCCCCGAGATGTTAAGCCGGGGAAGCGCAAGAATCAGGGCGGCGTGCACCAGCAACATCAGCTTGAACAACCAGACCCCGTGCTCTACTGCAACCAGCATGGGAGAACCAGCCCCCGCCAGTGACAATGCCACCGAATCCACCGGCAGCAGAACGGCGAGGAGAGCCAGTGCACCGGCGAGCACGATGTTAGTTCGTGACATTCAAGGGCTTAGATGAGTGAAACGGGCCAGAAAGCGAGCCCGGACGGAGCAATGTCTGTTCCAGCCACCGCCCCTTGGGAGATCGGACCAACGGCAGTAAGATGTGTGGCAAGCGCGCAACAAACAAGCAGCTAAGTCCTGAAATGGGGCTAGCATCCATCCTGCTGTCTGGAGTCCGCCCATCCCTGAAGCTCGCGGAGAACAGCAACATCCAACGCAGAGCCGCGGAGAACGCTGAGAGCACGCTGAGAAAAACAGCCTTTATCAAAACCCTGGAAATGGAAATCGGACAGGTATAAAGCGGTTTGGCAGTTCTCTGCGAACCGTCTGGAGGCCGCCGATCCCTGAAGCTCGCGGAGAACAGCAACATCCAACGCAGAGCCGCGGAGAACGCTGAGGGCACGCTGAGAAAACAGCCTCTATCAAGACCCTGGAAATGGAAATCGGACAGGTATAAAGCGGTTTTGGCAGTTCTCTGCGAAACTGGACGATTTCCGCGGCTCAGCGTTGAAGCCACCCGAAACATTCTTTCCGAGGGGCAGTGATGGCCGCAGCACCGAGGGGGAAATTCTGGCTCTGGGTCTCGTTTGCCGTGGCTGGCTGGCTGGCCTTCGTGATGTCACTGGAGGCCCGGAATCCCCGGCTGATTGCCTCGTGGCATGGGTTTCTGCACACCGCCATCGTCAACCGCTTTCCGTCTCCGAGCTGGACTCCGGAGAATCCATTCTTCGCCGGCGAACCACTCCGCTACTACTGGGTCTACCATCGGATCGGCGCGGGCCTGGGCGGCATACTGGGCATGGATCCGCTGAGCGCGCTCCGGTTGCTGGCACTGGTGGGGCTGGTGCTGCTGGTGGTGACGGCGGCGTTGCTGGGACGGCGGCTCTACGGAACGACCGGCGCCGGCATCCTGATCGGCGCCCTCGCGCTCATCGGGCTCAATCCGCTGGGTCCGGGGATCGCCGCGGCGCGCCACTTCAGCAAGGGCGTCACGCTGTTCGAGCAGGAAGTGAGCGGGCGAGCGGTCGAAACCACGTTCGTGAGCAACGAGCTGGCCGACCAGCTGATGAGCCGGAAACTGCTGCCTTCGATGTATTTCTCGACCGACTGGCGGCAGGGACAGAACGTGGTCTGGTTCTTCGACATCTCGAGCCGGGGTCTCGCCCTCGGCGTACTGATGACCCTGCTCCTGGTACTGCTGCGCCCGGCACATCGATGGCCTCACCTCGCCGGGGTGACGCTGCTCGCCGCCTTGCTCGCGGCGCTCAATCCCATCGTCGGGCTCGCGGTCGCGGGTGGGTTCGGGTTCTCCTACCTGCTGCTGGACTGGCGGACCCGCGCAACCGGCGTCCAGCCTGGGTTCCCCCACCTGCCGGTGGTGATCGCGCTGGGAATCGGCATCCTGCTCGCGGCGCCAACCTTCCTCCAGCTGTTCGGACCGGGCGGCAGCTCCACGTCGATCAACCCGCCGGGAATGATCGTCCTCAAGCTGATCAACATGGCGGTGAACTTCAGCGTGATCGCCATCCTGGTCCTGCTGGCGCTGCGGACGTCACTGGGAGACCTTGGAGTGAGCATCCGGGCCGCCGTGATCACCGCGGCGCTGCTGCTGCTCGCCGTCGCGCTGGTGCATCTGGAGGAGGGGAACGAGCACAACCTGACCAACGCGGCGCTGGTGGTGCTGGCGATCCCGGCCGCGGCGGCGCTGATGCTGGAGCGGAACGGGCAGCCCAGGCCTCCGGCCGCGGCCACCCGGCGGCTGTGGATCACCGGGTTGCTGTTCGTCCCGGTGACGGTCTGCACCTGGCTCGCGTTCGATGGCCGGCCGCCGATTCCGTTCAGCACCGATAAAGGCTACCTGGCCCGGGTCCCCGAGTCTGACCCGCTGGCCGGACTGTACCAGTGGATCGAGCAGCGCACGGCGAAGAATGCGGTGTTCATCGTGAACCCGGAACGGCCGGTGAAAATGTCGGGCAACGTCTCCGAGCTGCCGGCCTTTACCGGGCGCACCCTGTTCATCGATCAACCCAGCTACCTCACCACGGTGTACGCCGATGCGACGATGCGCGCCGCGCTGGCGGGGCGATTGCTGGAAGGAGCCGAGGCGAGCGGCGAGGAACGCGGCTACCTCGAGCGCCTGAAGCGTCCGCTCTACATTATCAGCTACCAGCCGGAACAGGTCGCCAACCTCACGGCCCGGTACGGCAACCCGGCATTTCAGCGGGATTTTGTGGCAGTTTTTGCGTGGAAGTGATCCGGAGTATTCGGTGCGGCACCATCAGGAAGGGTGCCAGCTTCGGTACGCTTCAACGCAAAGACGCAAAGGCGCAAAAGACTGCAACAGAATGAACAACCCATGTTATGGCCATGAATTCACTGGATCTTGGCGGGACACCTTTGCGGCTTCGCGCCTTTGCGTTGAAGCGCATGGAAGCTCAATGTTGAGGAATTGGCGCCGCACGCACTCGAACAGGGAACCATGACCGTCATTCGCGCCTGGCTCAAGGAAATCCGACCGCACCAGTGGGCGAAGAACCTGCTGATTTTCCTGCCCGGCCTCGCCGCCCATCTGCACTGGGACCGGGCCCAGGTGATCCAGTCGCTGTCCGGCTTTGCGGCATTCTCCTTCCTGGCCTCGGCGGTCTACGTCATCAACGACTTGGTGGACCAGCCGAACGACCGGGTGCATCCCACCAAGCGGAACCGCCCGGTGGCGGCCGGCCGGATATCGCCCGGTGCGGCAATCGCCGGGGCGGTACTGCTGGTAGCGCTCGCGGTCGCGGCGACCTGGCGGTTGCCCCGGGACTTCCAGCTGACCCTGATGGTGTACCTGGCCATCACCACGGCGTACTCGTTCCTGCTCAAGCGCCGGATCCTGCTCGATGTGATCTGCCTGGCAAGCCTCTATACCATTCGCGTGGTGGCGGGCTCGACCCTGGTGGCGGCTCCCCTTTCGCAGTGGTTCCTCGCCTTTTCGATCTTCTTCTTCTTCTCGCTGGCGCTGGTCAAGCGGGTGGCGGAGCTGCGGCCCCTGATGGCCGAATCCGATCAGCCGGTGGCCGGGCGAGGCTACGCCGCGACCGATCTTCCGACGCTCACCTCGCTGGGGACCGGCGCTTCCATGGCCAGCGCCCTGGTCTACTGCCTCTACATCACCAGCGCGGAGGTTACCCTGCTCTACCGGCATCCGAAGATGCTGTGGGTCGGACTGCCACTGTTTCTCTACTGGGCGGGGCGGGTCTGGTTGCTCACCACCAGGGGCCGCATGAACGAAGACCCGGTGGTCTTCGCGCTCAAGGACCGGATGAGCTATCTGATTGCCGCCGGCTTCATGATCACCATCGTGATCGCAGCGTGAGTCAATGAAGCCCGCATTCCCTGAACAGGAGCTGGGCGGGTGGGGCCGCTTCCCCACCGCGCGCACCCGGGTCACCCGGCCGGAACAGATGGCGGCGCTGGCCGAGCTGGTTACGGCCCAGCCGGAGCTCATCGCGCGGGGCCTGGGCCGGAGCTACGGCGACGCGGCGGTGGCGCCGTCCGGCGTGACATTGATGACCGAGCGGCTCAACCGTTTCCTCGATTTCAATGCCGCTACCGGGGTAGTTCGCTGCGAGGCAGGTGTCACCATCGAGGACCTGCTACGCCACCTGCTGCCCCGCGGGTTTTTCCCGCCGGTGACGCCAGGGACCAAGTTCGTCACCCTGGGCGGCGCGCTCGCCTGCGACGTGCACGGCAAGAGTCACCACAAGGACGGCTCCTTTTCCCGCCACGTGTCCCAGTTCACCCTGCTGACCGCCGCCGGCAGCCTGGTTCCCTGCTCCCGGGAACAGAACCCCGAGCTGTTCTGGGCTACGATGGGGGGCATGGGACTTACCGGCATCATTACCGACGTCACCTTCAAGATGAAGCCGGTGGAGAGCGGCCTGGTGCGAGTGGACTACGACCGCGCACCCAACCTGGACCGGGCCCTCGAGTTGTTCGAGACCACCGACCAGCAATACACCCATTCCGTCGCGTGGATCGACTGCCTGACCAAGGGACGACACCTGGGTCGCAGCGTGCTCATGCGGGGCAACTGGGCCGCCGCCAACGACCTCCCGGAGCGGATGCGGCCTACCGCCCTGCGACCGGCCCCGGGCGGACGCCTCTCGGTACCCTTCGATGTCCCCCGACTCCTGCTCAACCCGTTCGGCGTCCGGGTGTTCAACAGCATGTTCTACCACCGGCACCGCACCCGGCGCGGTATGCTGGTCTCCTACGAGCCGTTTTTCTATCCGCTGGACAAGATCCGGCACTGGAACCGGCTCTACGGCAAGAGCGGCTTTCTCCAATACCAGTGCGTGCTTCCCCACGCGGGCGCGCGCGACGGCATGATCCAGCTCCTCGAGCTGCTGGCCCGGGAGGGACACGCCTCGTTTCTCGCGGTGCTCAAGCGGTTTGGAGACTCGGATCCGAACCAGCTGCTGTCGTTCCCGCGCCCGGGCTACACCCTCGCGGTGGACATGCCCAGGAATGGCGCGCGACAGGACGTCCTGCTGGACGCGCTCGACCGGGTAGTGCTCAAGGCCGGTGGACGTGTCTACCTCGCCAAGGATGCCCGGATGGGGGCCGATCACTTCCGGGCGATGTATCCTGAGCTGCCGCGCTGGCTCGAGATCAAGCGACGGGTCGACCCGGAGAACCGCTTCAGCTCGGCGCTATCCAGGCGGCTGGAGCTGGCGGGATGAAGGACGGAAAGACGGAAGGACGGAAGGAGGGAAAGACGGTCCTGATCGCGGGAGCGACCTCGGCGATCGCGCAGGGAGTCGCGGCCGGCTTTGCCCGGCGCGGCTACGAGGTCCTGGTCGCCGGGCGAGACCTGGAGGAGACCGGGCGGATCGCGGCGGATCTCGCGGTGCGCTACGGGGTGAGGAGCCGCGCCTTCTCCTTCGAGGCGACCGACTTCGGCTCGCACCAGCGCTTCGCGGATGCGCTGTTCCAGGGCGGCGCCGGGCTCACCGGTGTCGTGGTGTGCTTCGGCCTGCTGGGCGACCAGGCGACCGCCGCCGCCGACCCGCTCGCGGCCCGGCGCATCGTGGACGTGAATTTCACCGGCGCGGCCACCCTTCTGGCGCCGATCGCGAACCACCTGGAGCGGCAGGGTAGCGGATTCATCGCGGCCCTGGGCTCGGTCGCCGGGGACCGCGGGCGGCAGAGCAACTACATCTACGGATCGGCCAAGGGTGCCCTGGCCCTCTACCTCCAGGGTCTCCGGCAGCGGCTGGCGAAACACAATGTCACGGTGACGACGATCAAACCGGGCTTCGTGGATACCCGGATGACGTTCGGGATGCCGGGGCTGTTCCTGGTGGCGGATCCGGCGGAGGTGGGCGAGGCTGCGGTGCGGGCGATTCTGGCTGGGAAGAGTGTCGTCTATTTACCCTGGTTTTGGCGATTCATCATGCTCATCATCAGGTCCATTCCTGAGAGCATCTTTATGAGATTGAAACTGTAGCAACGATGCTGGCTACCTTTGCGGGCTAGCGTTTTCAACACGTAGCCACGTAGAGCACGTAGGTCACGTAGAAAAGACTTGGAATAAGAACGCGATCGAGAATGGGCGGTAGAACGGATGGTGTTCTACGTGGCCTACGTGTCCTATGTGGCTACGTGTTGAAAACGGCAGCCCTGCTGGAAACTATCCCTTCCGGTACCTCCAGAAAGTCCTCGTACCGACAAACCAATCCCGCATCCCGATCTTCTTCCCCTCCGCCTTGCTGCGCGGGAAATACTTGATCGGCACCTCCCGGATGGTCCCCCCCTGCGCCAGCAGCCGCGCCGTGATCTCATGATCCAGCTCGAATCCTGACGTCTCCAGGGGGAGCGACTGAATCAGCGGCGTCCGAAACAGCTTGAGAGCCGTGACGGTATCGGAGATGTAGGAACCGGTGAACAGGAGGGCCACGAAGGAAAGGCTCTGGCCACCCAGGTACGCGAAGAGACTCTGATTGGCGTGCTTCCCGGTGGCCAAGTTGACCAGTTTGCCTTTCTCCGGGTGCTTCATGTAGCGGCTGCCGTACACCGCATCCACGCCGGGCTGCTTCAAAGCCTGGAACATCGGGATGTAGTCGGCGGGATCGTATTCCAGGTCCGCATCCTGGATGATCAGGTAGTCGCCGGTGGCCAGCCCGATCCCGGCCCGCACCGCGGCCCCCTTGCCGGCGTTTTTCGGCTGGTTGTGCAACCGGACCGGGAACCGGGAGACTACTTCCGCGGTCCGGTCCCGCGAGCAGTCGTTGACGACGATGATTTCCTTGCTGAGGCCGAGGCTGGAAAGGTCGAGCGCGAGAATCCGTTCCAGCAGAGTGCCGATGAAACGTTCTTCGTTGTAGGCTGGTATGACGATCGACAGGGTTTCGGTCATTGTCCCAGTGTGGTCGTTGGCAAAACCTCACCGCCAGGCCCGCCACTGCTCCTCGCGGTGGACGCGGTATACCGCGGCGGCCGCGGTGAAAAACTGCTTCCAGGTTGTTTGCTGTTCACCGCGGTCACCGCGCAGCTCCGCGGTCGCCGCGAGGTGCCTTTGCAATGCTCGACGAGCGGTACCAACCAGACTTTACTGGT
>Ga0070699_100002072_pt1 | contig 18141 bp, 15 predicted proteins | sample KBSK1503metaG_FD_65473 | JGI IMG/M metagenome (GOLD analysis project Ga0070699, IMG submission 65473) | Corn, switchgrass and miscanthus rhizosphere microbial communities from Kellogg Biological Station, Michigan, USA - KBS K1-50-3 metaG | ecosystem: Host-associated > Plants > Roots >... | reverse complement strand
GGCCGGCGACACCAGCACGTCGACCTGGCCGAAGGCCGCGTCGAAGTCCCTGATGATCAGCGTGCGGACCTGCTGCGCCTTGCCGTAGTAGGCGTCGTAGTAGCCGCTGGACAGCGCGTAGGCGCCGAGGATGATGCGCCGCTTGACCTCGGCGCCGAAGCCCTGCTCGCGGGTCAGCGCCATGACCTCCTCGGCGTCCCTGGTCCCGTCGTCGCCGACCCGCAGGCCGTACCGCATGGCGTCGAACCTGGCCAGGTTGGACGAGCACTCGCTGGGCGCGATCAGGTAGTAGGCGGGCAGCGCGTACCTGAAGTGCGGGCAGGACACCTCGCTGACCTTGGCGCCGAGCGACTCGAGCAGCTCGACCGACTCGGCGAACCTGGCCAGCACGCCCGGCTGGTAGCCCTCGCCGCCGAGCTCGGTGACCACGCCGATCCGCATGCCGCTCACGTCCGCCTCGCGGGCCGCGGCCACCACCGGCGGCACCGGCGCGTCGATCGAGGTGGAGTCCATCGGGTCGTGCCCGGACATCGCCTCGTGCAGCAGGGCGGCGTCCAGCACGGTCCGGCCGAACGGCCCAGGGGTGTCCAGGGAGGACGCGAAGGCCACTACCCCGTACCTTGACGAGCCGCCGTAGGTGGGCTTGGTGCCGACGATGCCGCAGACCGCGGCGGGCTGGCGGATCGAGCCGCCGGTGTCGGTGCCGATGGCCAGCGGCGCCTCGTAGGCCGCCACCGCGGCGGACGAGCCGCCGGACGAGCCGCCCGGGATCTTGTCCAGGTCCCACGGGTTGCGGCTGGGGCCGTAGGCGGAGTTCTCGGTCGAGGACCCCATGGCGAACTCGTCCATGTTGGTCTTGCCGAGGATGATCGCGCCCGCCTGCTTGAGCCGCGTGGTGATCGTCGCGTCGTACGGCGGGTGCCAGCCCTCCAGGATGCGCGAGCCGCAGGTGGTCGGCAGGCCCTTGGTGGCGAACACGTCCTTGACCGCGACCGGGACGCCGGCCAGCGGGCTCAGGGGTTCGTTGTTATGGCGCTTGTCGTCTATGGCGGCGGCCTGCTCGAGGGCGCTGTCGGCGGCCAGGTGCAGGAATGCGTGCACGCGGTCGTCCACGGCGGCGATCCGGTCCAGATGGGCCAGGGTGACCTCGGTCGCGGAGACCTCGCGGGCTTCGAGCGCGGCCGACAACTCGGCCGCGGTCATGCGGGTGAGTTCCATGGGCTTAGTCCTCCCCCAGGATCCGCGGGACCTTGAACCGCTGCTGCTCCACGGCGGGCGCCTGGTCGAGGGCTTCCTCAGGGGTCAGGCACGGGGTCGGCTCGTCGTCACGGTATACGTTGGTCAGGCCGGTCGCGTGCGACGTCGGCGGGATGCCCTCGGCGGCGACCTCCTGGACCTGCGCGACGGCCGTGATGATCTGATCCAGCTGGGGCGCCAGATGGTCGAGTTCGGCGTCGCTGAGCGCGATCCTGGACAGCCGCGCCAGGTGCGCGACCTCGTCACGGGTAATGGGCATGCACGCGATTCTAGGGGCGATCCGGGAGCAGGCTGTAAGCAATAACGCCGGGAGCGGTGATTGGAGGTATGGCGGTTCGTCGTACCTGTGCGGTAAGGAGGACTGGTGCGATACCTGCTGCTGATACGCGGGGACGAGAGCGCCGCGGCGCACGCGGACGAGGGCTGCTTCGGGTGGAGCGAGCGGATGCTGGAGCGCGGCGTCCTGCAGGGCGGCGGCGGGCTGCGCCCGCCCGCCGAAGGCAAGGCCGTGCGGGTGCGCCGCCGCCAGCTGCTGCTCTCCGACGGGCCGTTCGCCGAGACCAAGGAGCAGGTGGGCGGGTTCTGCCTGATCGAGTGCGCGGATATGGACGAGGCGGTCGAGGTGGCCGCCCAGCATCCGGCCGCTGGCTACGGGACCATCGAGGTCCGTGAGCTGTGGCCGCCGCTATGACGGCTGAGGTCAAGGCGGCGGTCGACGCGGCGTTCCGGGAGGAGTGGGGCCGGGTCGTGGCCACGCTGATCCGGGTGACCGGCGACTGGGACCTGGCCGAGGAATGCGCCCAGGACGCCTTCGCGATGGCCCTGCAGCGGTGGCCGCGCGACGGCATCCCCGGCCGGCCGGGCGCCTGGCTGACCACCGCCGCCCGCAACCGCGCCATCGATGTGCTGCGCCGCAGGACGGTGGGGGCGGCCAAGCTCCGGGAGGTCGCGGCCCTCTCGGTTGAGCCAGAGCCGTCGCCGGCCTACGAGACCGACCACAGCGGCGTACCCGACGACCGGCTGCGGCTGATGTTCACCTGCTGCCACCCGGCACTGTCGCTCGAGGCCAGGGTGGCCCTGACGCTGCGCACGCTGGCCGGGCTGACCACGGCGGAGATCGCCCGGGCGTTCCTGTCTAGCGAGGCGACCATGGCCAAGCGCCTGGTCCGGGCCAAGCAGAAGATCCAGAACGCCGGGATCCCCTACCGGGTGCCTCCGGCGCACCTGCTGCCCGAGCGCGTGCCGGGCGTGCTCGGCGTGCTCTACCTGCTATTCAACGAGGGCTACTCGGCCACGGCCGGCGCGGACCTGATCCGGCAGAACCTCAGCGCGGAAGCCATCCGGCTGGCCCGCGTGCTGGACCGGCTGATGCCGGACGAACCGGAGGCAGCGGGGCTGCTGGCGCTGATGCTGCTGCACGACGCGCGCCGGGCCGCCCGGCTGGACGCCGACGGCGAGATCGTCACCCTGGAAGACCAGGATCGCGGCACGTGGGACGCCACCGAGATCAGCGAGGGCGTCCCGCTGCTCGAGGCGGCGCTACGGCGAGGACGGCCCGGCCCCTACCAGGTGCAGGCGGCCATCGCCGCCTGCCACGTCACCGCCGCCCGCGCGGCGGACACCGACTGGGCGCAGATCGCCCGCCTCTACGGGCAGCTCGCGCGGTTCCTGCCGACGCCAGTGGTGGAGCTGAACCGGGCGGTCGCGGTGGGCATGGCCGAGGGCCCCGCGGCCGGGCTGTCGCTGGTCGCCGCCCTGGAGGCATCCGGCAAGCTGACCGGCTACCACCTGCTGCCCGCCACCAAGGCCGACCTGTTCCGCCGCCAGGGCCGCCTGGACGACGCGGCGGCCTGCTATCGCGAGGCCATCGGCCTGGCCAGCACCGACGCCGAGCGGCGCTACCTCAGCCGCCGCCTGGCCGAAACTGGTTCACACTAAAACGTCCATTTCCGCGTCGGCCCAGTCGTCGCTGGCATGTAGACCCCTACTTCACGAGGAGACGTGACAGCGATGGACACCACCGTCAGGGACATGATCGCCGCCCAGCGCGCCGAACTGGCCGAGGTCCTGGCCGGGCTGCCCGCACCGAGGTGGGACGAGCCCACGCTCTGCGCGGGATGGCGCGTGCGGGAGGTCGTGGCGCACATCACGATGCCGTTCCGGTATGGGCGCGGGCGGTTCGGGCTCGAGCTGGCGAAGTCGCGCGGCCGGTTCAACGAGATGGCCGACCGGGTGGCCCGGCGCGACGCGGCCGCGATGTCACCCGCGGAACTGGCCGGGGCGGTCCGGTCCAACGTCGGGCATCCGTGGAAGCCGCCGGGAGGCGGGTACACCGGGGCGCTAGCCCATGACCTGATCCACGGCCTGGACATCACGGTGCCGCTCGGTATCGCCCGTCCGGTCCCGGAAGAACGACTGCGGCTGATCCTGCCGGGAAGCCTGACCGACCGGTCCGTCAGGTTCTTCGGCGTCGACCTCGGCGAGGTCGAGCTGCGGGCCTGCGACATGGACTGGACCCTCGGCTCCGGCACGCCGCTGGAAGGCGCCGGGGCCGACCTGCTGCTGGTGCTGTCCGGCCGAACGCTGCCGGCCGGCCGGCTGACCGGCGAGCCGAGCGCACGGTTCAGCCGGCCTGGCCCGCAGGGGTAACCGCGTCGGGGCCCCGGGCGAGGAGAACGCCGAAGGCGGCCTCATCCAGGATCGGCACGCCGAGCTCGACCGCCTTGTCGTACTTGGAGCCGGCGTTCTCGCCCGCGACCACGAAGTTGGTCTTCTTCGACACCGAGGACGTCACCTTGCCGCCGGCCTGGCGGACCGCCTCGCCCGCCTCGTCCCGGCTCATCCCGGCCAGCGACCCCGTGATGACCACGGACACGCCGGCCAGCAGCCTGGCCGCGGCGCGGTTCGGGTCCCAGTCCGGGTCCTCGAGCCGCACCCCGGCGTCCCGCCACTTGGCCACGATCGCCCGGTGCCAGTCGACGGCGAACCACTCGCGCAGCGACGCCGCGATCGTCGGCCCGACCCCGTCCACCGCGGCCAAGGCGTCCACGCTGGCCTCCTCGATGCGCTCCAGCGAGCCGAACTCGGCCGCGAGCGCCCGCGCCGCCGTCGGCCCGACGTGGCGGATGGACAGCGCCACCAGGATGCGCCACAGCGGCCTGGTCCGCGCCTCGGTCAAGTTGGCCAGCAGCCGGGTCGCGTTGGCGCTCAGCGTGCCCTGCTTGACCATGAAGAACGGGCAGGTCTCGAGTTGGTCAGCGGTCAGCGCGAACACGTCGCCCTCGTCGGCGACCAGCTTGCAGTCGAGTAGCGCAGCGACCGCCTCCCAGCCGAGCACCTCGATGTCAAAGGCGCCCCGGCCGGCCAGGTGGAAGAGCCGCTCGCGGAGCTGGGCCGGGCAGGATCTGGTGTTCGGGCAGCGCCAGTCGACCTCGTCCTCCTCCTTGGCCAGCGTAGTGCCGCACGACGGGCAGACGGTGGGGAAAACGAACTCGCGCTCGTCGCCGCTGCGCAGGTCGGCGACGGGGCCAAGGACCTCGGGGATGACGTCGCCGGCCTTGCGCAGGATGACCATGTCGCCGATGAGCACGCCCTTGCGCTTGACCTCGTCCGCGTTGTGCAAGGTGGCCCGGTCCACCGTCGACCCGCTCACCTTGACCGGCTCCATCACGGCGAACGGGGTGACTCGGCCGGTGCGGCCGACGTTGACCTGGATGTCGAGCAGCCGGGTGGTCACCTCTTCCGGCGGGTACTTGAAGGCGATGGCCCACCGCGGCGCCCGGCTGGTCGAGCCGAGCTGGCGCTGCAGCGCGATCTGGTCGACCTTGACCACGACGCCGTCGATCTCGTACGGGGGGCCTTGGGGATCGTGCCGATGCTCGGCGTAGTAGGCGATGTACTCGCGGACCCCGTCCATGTCCGGGACGACCTTGTACAGGTTGCTGACCGGCAGGCCCCACTCGCGGAGCCGCTCGTACCAGCCGGACTGAGTGTCGGGCGCGCCTTCCAGGTGCCCTTCCTCGCCGGGACCGGCTGCGCTGCCCCTGATGCCGACGCTGCTGTCCTGGCCGGCTTCGCCGGCGGGGCCGGCGGGGCCGCTGATGCCCTTGGCGTCCCCGGAACCTTCCACCCGGCCGATGCCGTGCACGATGGCGTCCAGCGCCCGGGAGGCGGTGATCCGCGGGTCCTTCTGCCGCAGCGACCCGGCCGCCGAGTTGCGCGGGTTGGCGAAGGCCGGCTTGCCCGCGTCGAGCAGCGACTCGTTCAGCTTGCCGAACGCCTCGACCGGCATGAACACCTCGCCCCTGACCTCGAGGGTGGCCGGGTGGCCGGTGCCGGTGAGCCGGGCCGGGATGGAGGAGATCGTGCGGATGTTCGGCGTGACGTCCTCGCCGGTACGCCCGTCGCCCCGGGTGGCCGCCTTGACCAGTGCGCCGTCCCGGTAAACCAGGTCGATGGCCAGCCCGTCGATCTTGAGCTCGCACAGGTACGGCCCCGTGCCGCCGAGCCTGGTCGCGCGGTCGGCCCAGCCGCCGAGGTCCTCGTCGGTGAACACGTTGTCCAGGCTGAGCAGCCGCTCCAGGTGCTCGACCGGGGTGAACAGCGTGGATATCGCCCCGTGCACGGTCTGCGTCGGCGAGTCGGGCGTGCGCAGCTCCGGGTACTGCTCCTCGAGCGCGCGCAGCTCGCGCATCTTGGTGTCGTAGTCGATATCGGAGATCGTGGGCGAATCCAGGATGTAGTACCGGTGGTCGGCCTCGGTGATCTCCAGGCTGAGATCGGCGTGCCGCCGCCGCGCGTCGGCCGGCGCCTCCTCGTGTTCGGAGTTCGTGTCGCTCATCTGGTCTCTTCCCCCGTCTCCTCGATCAGCTCAGCCAGCATGCTCCCCGCCTCCCGGCACCGCGTCAACGCGGCGCGCGCCTGATCTCTGGATGCGCCGGCCAGCCCGCAGGCGGGAGTGATCACAGCCTGCTCCGGGCAGGTGTCCAGCGGCAGCCCCAGCCGCGTCCAGAGCCGGATGACCCGTTCGGCCGCCTGCCTGGCCTCGGCGCTGCCGTCGCCAGGACCGGTCGGCCCGGCGGGTCCCGGGCGCGCCGACGCGACCACCGGCGCGGGCACGGACGGCACGACGCCGGTCAGCAGGCCCATGCCGGCCTCCGCGGCCTCGGCCACCGCGTCCTCTTCCCCTCGCCGTAGCTGGCTGAGGTCGAAGGACAGGGCACCGGCCCCCGCCGCCCTGATGATGCCGAACGGGACGGCGGGAGCGCAGCTGTGCACCACGGTGTATTTTCCGGTGCTGGCGATCACCTGCGCCAGCCGCTCGCGTAGGGTTTCGGCCTCGACGGGGCGCAGTCGCGACAGGCCGCTCGCCGTCGGCACCTCGCCCCCGGCCACGGCGGGCAGGGCCGGCTCGTCGAACTGGACCACGAGCCGGGCGCCGGGCACGCGCTTGGCGACCTCGGCCACGTGCGCGGCGGCCCCCTCGGCCAGCGAGGCGGTCAGGTCGGCGACGGCGCCGGGATCGGCGATGGCCACGTTGAGCGTGCGCGGCAGCTCCAGCGTGGCGGCCAGCGTCCAGGGCCCGCACAGCTGGATCTTGAGCGGCCCGCGGAAGCCGTCGAGCACCTCCTCCATGACGTCCATGTCATAGGACAGCATGGTCCTGGCCCGGGCCAGGTCCCGGCCGGGCCGTTCGGCCAGCCGCCAGCCGCGCGGGGTGACCTCGACCGGGATCTCCACCAGCAGCGCGGCCGTGCGGCCGGTGAGGTCGGCTCCAGGCCCGCGGTCTGGCAGCTCGGGCAGGTGCGGAAAGTCGGGGAGCTCGCCGGCGACGACGCGCATCGCCTCGGCCGGGTTGGTCCCGGGCATCGAGCCGATCCCGGTGGCGCTCCCGGCCGGCCAGGGAAAGCCCGGCTCGTCATGGTCATCAGGCACATGTCGAGCTTAGAACCGCCACAGGACCTCGGCAGGCCTGGCACCGGCGGGTCGGCCACGTTCTGCTGACTTTCCTCGCGGGTTTCCAGTAGGCTTGCGTCTTCCGCCGCCGACGGCTCAGGGCTTGCCTGACCGGGGTGAACCATTGGTCCGGTAGGGCCAGGCCGGGACGTCCTTCTATGACCAAGCAGGGGAACGACCAGGATCTTCCTAATCGTTCCAGCCATTCCACTGTTTGGTACATGTGCCGCGGATGCTCATCGGCAGGCCTGGAGAACGCGGTCCCGAAGGTCAGATTCCGTTAATGCGGATGACACCGCCGGGTCAGGCTAGCCCATAGGTTGGGATGGCTGGAATGTCCCCGGAATCCTCGTGCTCGCGGCGGCGTGGCAGCGGTCATCGGTCTCGTGGAGTACCGGTACTCGCCTGGCGCCGGGCCGGGCCGGGCGGGAACGGGGCCCGCAGCGCAGGCGGCCCGCCCTCGCTGGTACGGGGCGGCTCAACCGGGCGATCTCCGCGGTACGGCGGCCTGGTTCCCCTGCCCCCCTGGTCCCCCGGTCCGTCACCAGGCGCCCGCGGCCCTCGCCGCCGCGGGTGCGGCGGCGAGGGCCGTGGGTGAGTGGCGAGCTGTTGCTCAGTACCATCGACTGCTTATGCAGCAGCCCGCCTACCTGCGGATATGTCGCTCACGTAGAGTTCCCTGCGGCCGAAACCGTTAAGCCGGCGCGCGCTTCTCGACATCATGCTGGGTGCCTCCCGCGCCAGTGAGTACTGCCGGTCCTCCCGGTGGACCTCGCGGGCAACGACCGCGAGGACCACGATCACGACTCCGCCAAGGAGGAGGGCGATTGCCGCTAGAGCGATGACACTGGCCATGATGGCCTCCAGCACTTCCGTCCTGCGGAGTTCCTTCCGCAGATCCCGCTTCCGTGATCACGGCCGTCCGGGGTGCCCCGGCCGACCCGATGCTCGTGGGTTACGGCGTTCCCGTCTGCCCACGATCCGAGCTTGTTATCCCGGTACGTCGGATTGAGCTGAACTGTTCCGCACGCTGGTGTCGTCTGACAGATTCTAGTGCATCCAAGCAGTCCGACTGGTAGGATCGAACCTATGCTTCCTGTCATCCGAGCCATCCCAACCTCTGGTACCTGTTGGAGGATTTACCACGGGGCAGCTGGGTATAAACCAACTGAGGCCAAATATTCTGGCCAACCGGATGGTGCGGATGGTCTGGACAACTGGAACCACCGCCCGGCGATCCCGGGTTAGAAGCTTGAGGAGGGCCGATGGCCAGCCCTATGTACCGGCAGATCGCCGAGGATCTGCGGGCGCAGATCGATGCGGGAACGCTCGAACCCGGCCGGCAGCTCCAGACCGAACTGGAGTTGCGGGAACGCTACGGAGCGTCACGAAACACGGTCCGTGACGCCATCAAGTTGCTCACCGCCCTTGGCCTCGTCGAGACCAAGCCGGGACAGGGCACCTTCGTAGTACGGAAAATCGACCCGCACGTTACGACGCTGACCACTAATCCCAAGACCGGACCAGGCGGCGACATCACGCAGGACAGCGGTGCCGCCCGGTCTTTGTCGGATACGGGAAAGCCGAAGGTTGTCTTCAGCACCGACCCTCAGGTGGAAATTCAGAAGGCGACCACTCTTATTGCCAATGCGCTGCAGATTGCCGAGGGTTCTCAGGTCATCAGCCGGCATCAGAAGCGTTCCATTAACCGTACGCCGTGGGCGATGCAGACCTCGTTCTACCCCATGGGATTTGTTCTCAAGGGAGCCGACAAGCTCCTCCTGGCCGACGACATCGGGGTCGGTACGGTGCAGTACCTCGCAGATACGCTCGGACTCCGGCAGGTCGGATACCGTGACTGGATCTCGGTGCGGACGCCCGAGGTCACGGAGGCGACCTTTTTCAGCTTGCCCCCTGATGGCCGAGTTAACGTTTTTGAGATACTCAGGACCGGGTTTGATCAGACCGGTACTCCGATACGCCTGACTATCACGGTGTATCCCACGGACCGAAATCAGTTCATCGTCAACGTGGGCGACGTTCCCGAGACCCTGTCGCCTGATGAACAGCAATAATTATTTCCAGGTTGAAGCCTGCCAGGAAACTTGAGCACGCTAACCGCAGATAGGTAATCAAACGCTCTTTCGTCATCGACGATGACTGCTGATATAGCTAGGACCTACATTGGAGCCGACTAACCCGTCTATCCTGCGCCCGCAGCCAGCGCAGCCTGTTGCCCTCGGCCTCGGCCTTGCCCCGGCCGCCCCGATAACGGCCAGGACCGGGCTGCCCCCCGCCCCCGCTGCGCCGCGCTGGTTCCAATCCGGCCGGTTTTCCTCATACCCCTCCCCCGTCGCGCCCCCGCGGCAACCTGCCCGGGTTGGCGTCAGGTCGCTCAGGCAGCCGGAGCCGTTGCAACTGTCCCTCGCGACGCCCGGCGACCTAGAAGTCATCCTGGACCTCATCGAGGATGCTCGCCGCTGGCTGAAAGCGCAGGGCAAGGACCAGTGGGCCGAGCCGTGGCCAGACGAGAAACAGCGCGACGCCAGGGTTCTCAGGGGGCTGGTCAACGAGAAGACGTGGATCATCCGCCAGGGAGACACCGCGGTCGCTACCGTCACGATGGCCAACCGGCACAACCCCGATGTCTGGGTGAAAGGGGCTTGTGAGTGTGATCTCGCCGAACGAGCCGTCTACCTGCACCGGCTGATCACAGCCAGGAAATACGCGGGCCACAGGCTGGGTGAGTTGCTGATCAAGTGGGCCGGGGAGCGCGCTCGCGCCGAATACGGGGCCAGGTGGATCAGGATCGACGTCTGGACGGCCAACACGGACCTGCATCGCTACTACCAGAAGCTCGGGTTCGCGGCCTGCGGGCGATGCCCTGACCCCTCCTACCCGTCGGGAGCGCTCTTCCAGAAGCCGCTGCCGAAGCCAGGAAGGAGCACGCCTCTGGCCAAGTAGTCTCCGCGCGACTTCGTTTCAGGCCCGCGCATCGGGGCCCTGGCCGGACGGGACTGAGTCCTCCGGCGGGAGTGTCTTACGCTCACGGGGGATATGCTTTTCTTACCTTTTGGATACATCAGCCGCCCGGCCGCGGACAGAACTGCGCTGCTCACCCCCTCAAAACGGCCGAAACGGTACCATGACGGCCCTCCCTGCGCTTCTGGCGCGAACAGGTTGAAACGTGACTGCAAGGCTGTCTTACCGGATACTCACCTTGAGATGAAGACGGCGAGCCCCCACTGGCGTCACGACCGACGCGAAATCGTTCTTGACTCTGCCATGGCATGGCCGCACGGTAGACGACAGCGGACTCAGCCAGGCGGGCCGAGCTAGGAGAGAATGTTATGCCGAGGCGTCACAGCCGCCCCTCTGCGCAGTACCGGTACGAGCATTACGACCCGACGATCGAGCTCGGGCTAGGCGGCTGGTAGCGCACACAAGCTCCGGCCGGTCCTGACGCCAGGTAGGAGCCGGCCGGTCAGGGGCATCTCGCCCTAGGCACGGAGAGATCCTTCGCGCCGTTACGGCACCACCGTCAATGTCGGCCAGCCCCGCTCCGGGGCGATCAGCAGAAGGGAGGTAGTGCCATGGCGAAGCTGCACGCACGTCCTTCCAACCAGTACCGGTACGAGCACTACGACCCCCGCTTCTAGCGGCGGGCTACCTGGTTGGTCCGGGCATGGACCGACCAGCCGGCTCGTCGTGTGCCGGCGTCGCATCCGGGCGGCGCCGGCACATCGCACGCCCGCGAAGAGCCACTCGCCTAACCAGGACCTCGCGGTGGGATGTCCAATGGCTAGGTCGCATCCTGTCCGGCGGGGACGCATGTCCGCGCCGCGGTGCCTGTGATGGTCCCGCTGCCGAGGACGATGTCGCCGTCGTAGAGGACGGCAGCCTGGCCCCTGGCCACCCCGCGGGCCGGGTGGTGCAGGCGGATGCGCACGGTGTCATCGTCCATCCAGGCCACGCCGGCGTGCACCTCGCCGTGGGCGCGGAGCTGGACGAGGCATTCCATGGGCTCCGCGGGCGGGGCGCACCCGGTCCAGACGGGGCGCGTCGCGGTGATCTCGGTGACGTCGAGGCCGTCGGCGGGACCCACGGTCACCGTCCTGGTCACCGGCTCGATGTCGAGGACGTAGCGGGGCTTGCCGTCGCCCGCGGGCGTGTCCACCCGCAGGCCGCGGCGCTGGCCGACGGTGAAACCGTAGGCGCCCTGGTGCTGGCCCAGGACGGCGCCTGAGGTGTCGACGATCTGCCCGGGCGCCTCGCCTAGGTGCCGGGCCAGGAAGCCCCTGGTGTCGCCGTCGGCGATGAAGCAGACGTCGTGGCTGTCGGGCTTGTCCGCGACCGCCAGGCCGCGCCGTGCGGCCTCGGCGCGGACCTCGGCCTTGGGCGTGTCGCCCAGCGGGAACATGGCGTGGCTGATCTGCTCCTGGGTGAGCACGGCCAGCACGTAGGACTGGTCCTTGCCGGGATCCGCGGCCCGGTGCAGGACGCCGCTGCGGATCCGCGCGTAGTGGCCGGTGCATACCGCGTCGAACCCGAGGGCTAGCGCCTTGTCGAGGACCGCCGCGAACTTGATCTTCTCGTTGCAGCGCAGGCACGGGTTCGGGGTGCGGCCCGCGGCGTACTCGGCAACGAAATCCTGTACCACGTCACGATGGAAACGCTCGGCCATGTCCCACACGTAGAACGGGATCCCGATGACGTCGGCGGCCCGCCGCGCGTCCCTGGCGTCCTCCAGCGTGCAGCAGCCCCGGGCGCCGGTCCGGTAGGACGACGGGTTCGCGGACAGCGCCAGATGCACGCCGGTCACGTCGTAACCCGCGTTCACCGCACGAGCCGCGGCCGTCGCGGAGTCCACCCCGCCTGACATCGCCGCGAGCACCCTGAGAGTCATGCTTCCAGGCTACCCAGGGCCGCGGGGTCAGCGGGTGGCGGCGCGGCGGGCGCGGTCTACTACCTCTCGGATGACCAGGCCGAGGGCGTCGACGTCGCGCTTGGTGGAGGTGTAGCCGAGGGAAAAGCGGAGCGAGCCGCGGGCGCGCGAGTCGTCGGCGCCCATGGCCAGCAGCACGTGGCTGGGCTCGGCCACGCCCGCGGTGCAGGCCGAACCGGTCGAGCAGGCGATACCGTTCGCGTCGAGCAGCATGAGCAGGGCGTCGCCCTCGCAGCCAGGGAAGGAGAAGTGCGCGTTGCCCGGCAGCCGGTCCGGTCCGGGCGGCGGGCCGTTGAGCACCGCGTCGGGCACGGCGGCCTGCACCTGGCACACCATGTCGTCGCGCAGCGCGGCCAGCCGCTCGGCCTCCTCGGCCCGCTGCCTGGCGCACGCCTCGGCCGCCACCGCGAACGCCCGGATCGCGGGGGTGTCCAGGGTGCCGGAGCGGATGTCCCGCTCCTGGCCGCCGCCATGCAGCACCGGCACTGGCACCGCGCCGCGGGCCAGGATCAGCGCCCCGACGCCGACCGGACCGCCGAGCTTGTGGCCGGTCACGGTGAGCGCGTCCGCGCCGCTGGCCGCGAAGTCGACCGGGAGCTGCGCCGCGGCCTGCACCGCGTCGGTGTGGAACGGCACGCCGTACTCGTGCGTCACCGCGGCCAGCTCGCCGACCGGCTGTACCGCGCCCACCTCGTTGTTCGCCCACATCACGCTGACCACGGCGACCTGCTCGGGGGCCTGCGCGATCGCGGCGCGCAGCGCGCCGGGCAGGACCATGCCGTCATCCCCAACCGCCAGCCAGATGGCCTCGGCGCCCTGGGACTCCTCCAGCCACCGGACCGAGTCCAGGATGGCGTGATGCTCGACCGAGGTGGTCAGCACGCGGTGCGGGTTTCCCCGGGGCCTGGTCCCGTCCTGGCGCGCCCAGTACAGGCCCTTCACGGCCAGGTTGTCCGCCTCGGTCCCGCCGCTGGTGAAGATGATCTCGCTCGGCCGGGCGCCGAACACCTCCGCGAGCTGCTCCCGGGACTCCTCCACCACCCGCCGGGCGCGGCGGCCCGCGGCGTGCAGTGAGGACGGGTTCCCGAGGTGACCGAGCTCCTCGGCCATCGCGGCGATCGCCTCGGGACGCATCGGCGTGGTCGCAGCATGGTCCAGGTAGACCGGATCTGTGTTCTGCGGAGTCATGGCTCCGTCCAGCGTAGCTGCCGGGAAGAACCTGGTGAAACAGGTGTAACGGGCAAACTCCGGGCTACCTTCGCTTGCCGATCTCCTCCAGGAGCTGCGGGACGACCTTGAACAGGTCCCCGACCACGCCGAAGTCGGCCAGCTCGAAGATCGGCGCCTCGGGGTCCTTGTTCACCGCGATGATCGTCTTGGAGGTCTGCATGCCGGCCCGGTGCTGGATCGCGCCGGAGATGCCGATCGCCATGTAGAGCTGCGGCGAGACGGTCTTACCGGTCTGGCCGACCTGGAACTGGTGCGGGTACCAGCCCGCGTCGGTAACCGCTCGCGACGCTCCGACCGCCGCGCCGAGCGCGTCGGCGAGCTGCTCGATGATGCCGAAGCCCTCGGCCCCGCCGGTGCCTCTTCCCCCGGAGACCACGATCGAGGCCTCGGTGAGATCGGGACGCTCGCTCCGTTCGGCTACAACCCGGTTCGTGACCCTGGCGCCGGTCGCCTCCCCGGCCAGCGACACCGGGGAGATCTCGGCCGCGCCCGCCTCCGGCTCGGGGGCCACCGCGTTGGGCCGCATGGCCACGATCGGCGTGCCCCGCCTGACCCGGGAGTGGACGATGGTGGCGCCGCCGAAGATGGACTGCTCGGCGACCGGGCCGTCGTCACCGGGCTGCAGGTCGACCGCATCGGTGAGCACCCCGGAGTCGATCTTGACCGCGAGCCGGCCCGCGACCTCCTTGCCCTGGGCCGTGCCGGCCAGCAGCACCAGCGCCGGGGACTTCTCCCCGACCAGCTGCGCCAGCAGCGCCGCGGCCGGCGCGACGACAAAGTCGTCGAAGGCCGTGTCGTCGGCCACGTACATCCGGGCCGCGCCGTACTCGGCGCAGCGCGCCTGGCCCTGCTCCGCGCCCGGCCCGGTCCACGCCACCGACGGCTCGCCGAACCGGCGGGCCAGCGTGATCAGCTCGAGCGTGACCTTCTTGACGTCCTCGCCGACGTGCTCCGCGAGCACCAGGATCTCAGCCATGTCGTCGTCCCCCTCAGATGAACTTCTGCGCGGCGAGGAACTCGGCGACCTTGACGCCGCCGTCTCCTTCGTCCTTGACGACCGTCCCGGCCTGGCGCGGCGGCCGCTGGGTGTGATCGACCACCTCGGTGGCCGCACCGCCCAGCCCGACCAGGGCCGGGTCGATGCCCGCGTCGGCCAGGGACATCGTCTGCACCGGCTTCTTCTTCGCGGCCATGATGCCCTTGAACGACGGGTAGCGGGGCTCGTTGATCTTCTCGACCACGCTGATCACCGCGGGCAGCGTGGACTCGACCTCGAAGTACCCGTCCTCGGAGACCCGGCGGATGCGGACCGAAGAGCCGTCGATCGCCACCTTGCTGGCCAGTGAGACCTGCGGCACGCCGAGCCGTTCGGCCAGCATCGCGGCCATCACGCCCATCCGGGCGTCGGTGGATTCCGAGCCGCAGATGACGAGGTCGAAGCCGGTCTGGGAGAGGACCTGGGCCAGCGCGTAGGAGGTCGACAGGGCGTCAGACCCGGCCAGGCCGTCGTCCAGCAGGTGCACGGCCTTGTCCGCGCCCATGGACAGCGCCTTGCGGATGGACTCGGCGGCCTTCTCCGGACCCATGGTCATGATGGTGACCTCGGCGTCGGCGCCCGCCTCGCGCTGGGCCTCGGCGATCTGCAGGCCCTCCTCGATGGCGTACTCGTCAAGCTCGTTGATGAGGCCGTCCACCGACGCGCGGTCCAGCGTGCCGTCCGCGTCCTTGAGCTTGCGTTCGGCCCAGGTATCTGGCACCTGCTTGACCAGCACGACGATGTTCATGGGCTGCACCGACCTCCTTGGTCTAGTCGGGGGGACGGGGGGTTGCCCCCCCGAAGTCAGCAGAGCTGCTGGCATACAGCCTGCCAAACCGCGAAGCGCCCTCGGGCACCGGGTCCGCGAGCGCTATGTTACTAGCGGGTAGGTTAGTTGAGGTAATCGCGGGCGGCTACCCGGTTACGGCCGTTTCATGCAATGGCAAGGTGCCGGCCACCGTGACGTCGGCGCCTAGAGTCGCTGGTGGGTAACAATCGATAGGGAGCATTCACCAGGAGGAGGGCCAGTTGCCTCGGGTCACCGTCATCGGGACCGGATACCTCGGCCTCACCCACGCCGTCTGCCTGGCGGACCTCGGCCACGAGGTGCTGGCGATCGACGTCGACGCGGAGAAGATCGCGATGGCCGCGCGGGGCGAGGCGCCGTTCTTCGAACCCGGCCTGGAACCGCTGCTGCGGAAGAACCTGGACGCTGCCCGGCTCCGGTTCACCACGTCGTTCGCCGAGGTCGGCGCGTTCGGCGAGGTCCACTTCCTGTGCGTGGGCACGCCCGAGGGCGAGGCAGGCCGGGCCGACCTCAGTTCGGTTTACGCCGCGGCCGAGGCGCTCGCCCCGCACCTGACGTCGCCGTGCCTGATCGTCGGGAAGTCGACCGTCCCGGTCGGGACGGCGCGCCAGGTGATGACGCTGATGCGCGCGATCGCGCCGGCCGGCGACGAGGTCGACCTGGCCTGGAATCCGGAGTTCCTGCGGGAGGGGCTCGCGGTGCAGGACAGCCTGGCGCCCGACCGCATCGTGCTCGGCGTGACCTCAGAGCGGGCCGAGGCGCGGCTGCGCCAGGTGTACCGCGGCCCGCTCGAGGCGGGCAGCCCGCTGCTGGTGATGGACCTGGAAACGGCCGAACTGGTCAAGGTGGCCGCGAACGCGTTCCTCGCGACCAAGATCTCCTTCATCAACGCGATGGCCGAGGTCTGCGAGCAGGCGGGCGCCGACGTGATCCCGCTCGCCGAGGCGCTCGGCTACGACGCGCGGATCGGGCGGCGGTTCCTGTCACCCGGGCTCGGATACGGCGGCGGCTGCCTGCCCAAGGACATCCGCGGATTCCGCGCCACAGCGGCGGAGCTGGGGGTGAGCTCGCTGGAGAGCCTGCTGGCCACGGTGGACGAGGTCAACCTGGGGCGCCGGGAGCGCGTGGTCGCGCTGGCCCGCGAGGCCGCCGGGGGCGTGCTGGCCGGCCACCGGGTGGCGGTGCTCGGTGTCGCGTTCAAGCCGGACAGCGATGACGTGCGGGACTCCCCCAGCCTGGCCGTCTGCGACCGTCTGGTCGCGGAGGGGGCGGTCGTGTCGGTGCACGACCCGGTGGCCATGCCCGGCGCGGCCAGGAAACGGCCGGGGCTGCGCTACGCGCAGTCGGTCTTCGAGGCGGCCGAGGGCGCCGACCTGATCCTGCACCTGACCGAGTGGTCCGACTACCGGGCCATCGACCCCGCCGCGCTGGCCCGTGTCGTCGCCCGCCGGGTCATCATCGACGCCCGCTGCTGCCTGGACGCCCCGCTCTGGCGCGCGGCCGGCTGGACCGTGCACGTGCTGGGGCGGCCGCAGGCGGGCTAGGGGTGGGCTCGTTCGGCGGCTTCGAAGACGTTGGTCAGGAGCATGGCGCGGGTCATCGGGCCGACCCCGCCCGGCATCGGGGCCAGCCAGCCGGCTACCTCGGCGACCTCGGGGGCGACGTCGCCGACCAGGCCGGCGTCCGTCCGGGTGATGCCGACGTCCACCACGGCCGCGCCGGGATTGATCATGTCCGCGGTCAGCAGCCCGGGCCGCCCGGCCGCGACGACCACGATATCCGCCGTCCGGGTGTGCGCGGCGAGATCCTTCGTGCCGGTGTGGCAGAGCGTCACGGTAGCGTTCTCGGTCCGGCGGGTCAGCAGCAGGCCGAGCGCGCGGCCCACGGTGATCCCGCGGCCGATGACGGTGACGTCGGCGCCCGCGATCGCGACCCCGTAGCGGCGCAGCAGTTCCACGATGCCGCGCGGGGTGCACGGCAGCGGGCCGGGCTCGCCCAGGACCAGCTTGCCGAGGCTGGCCGGGTGCAGGCCGTCCGCGTCCTTGGCCGGGTCCATCCGGTTGAGCACGGCGTGGGCGTCGAGGCCGGCGGGCAGCGGCAGCTGGACGATGTACCCGGTGCAGGCCGGGTCGGCGTTCAGCTCGTCGACCACCGCCTCCACCTGCGCCTGCGTCGCGTCCTCGGGCAGGTCCCTGCGGATGGACGCGATCCCGGCCTGGGCGCAGTCCCGGTGCTTGCCGTTCACGTAGGCGCGGCTGCCCGGGTCGTCGCCGACCAGGACGGTACCAAGACCGGGCACGACACCGCGCGCGGCCAGGGCCGCTACCCGCTGGGTGAGTTCGGCCCGTATCTCCGCAGCGAGGGCCTTGCCGTCGAGCACTTGTGCGGTCACGCCGGTCCCCTTAGTGGTAGAAGTGCCGTACGCCGGTGAAGTACAGCGGGACGCCCGCGGCCTCGGCGGCGGCGATGACCAGGTGGTCGCGGATCGAGCCGCCGGGTTCGGCCACGGCGCGCACGCCGGCCTGGGCCAGGATCTCGAAGCCGTCGGGGAACGGGAAGTAGGCGTCGCTGGCCGCGACCGAGCCCGCGGCCCGGTCACCGGCCCGCTGCACCGCCAGGCGGGCCGAATCCACCCGGTTGACCTGGCCCATCCCGACCCCGACCGAGGCGCCGCCGGCGGCCAGCAAGATGGCATTGGATTTGACCGAACGGCATGCCTTCCACGCGAACGCCAGATCCGCGAGCACCTCCTTGCTGACCGGCTCACCGGCCTTGAGCTGCCAGTTCGCCGGGTCATCGCCTGGCTCGTCCACCCGGTCGGCGGACTGGAGCAGCATCCCGCCGGTCACCAGGCGCAGTTCTATCTCGGGGGGACGATCCCCCCCAGACCCCCCCTGCTCTTGGGGGGAA
>Ga0070699_100002070_pt1 | contig 18148 bp, 17 predicted proteins | sample KBSK1503metaG_FD_65473 | JGI IMG/M metagenome (GOLD analysis project Ga0070699, IMG submission 65473) | Corn, switchgrass and miscanthus rhizosphere microbial communities from Kellogg Biological Station, Michigan, USA - KBS K1-50-3 metaG | ecosystem: Host-associated > Plants > Roots >... | reverse complement strand
ATCCCTTCGCCATCGACTGCCCCCGCAGTTGCTGCCGTCGGAGACAACCGAATCTGATTTGCGAGTCCGAGGGAATCCCCTGTGACCGATCCGATTCACATCAAACGGAAACCGCTCTAGATCACCTTGCGCGTGCGCAGATCGGCGATGGCCGCCGCGTCGTAGCCGAGCTCGGCCAGGATCTCCTCGTTGTGCTGGCCGAGCCCCGGCGTCGGCCGATCGATCGCCGGCGGCGTGCGCGAGAGCGTCACGGCCTGGTTCACCACCGCCGCCTCGGTCCGCCTGGGATGCGGCATGGGCACCGCCATGCGCGCGTGCTGCACCTGCGGGTCGGCGAACACCTGGTCGACCGAGTAGATCGGCCCCGACGGCACGCCCGCCGCATTGAGCCGCTCCACCAGGTCTGCGCTGCGATAGCGCCGGGTGCATTCGGCCAGCTCCGCGTTGAGCCGCACGCGGTTCTCCGAGCGCTTGTCGGCGCTGGCGAAATCCGGATCGGCAAGCAGGCCCGGCGCGTCCAGCGCCTCGCACAGGCGCCTGAAGATGTGCTGGCCCGAGGCGGCGATGTTGATGTGCCCGTCGGCGGTGGGGAACACGCCGGTCGGGATCGACGTGGGGTGGTCGTTGCCGGCCTGGCCGGGTACCTGCCGCGCCACCGTCCAGCGCGCCGCCTGGAAGTCGAGCATGGAGATCTGCGACTGCAGCAGCGAGGTCTGCACCCACTGGCCCTCGCCCGAGATCTCGCGCTCCAGGAGCGCGATGAAGGCGCCCATGGCCGCGTAGTTGCCGGTGCTGAGGTCCGCGATCGGAATGCCGACGCGCACCGGCCCCTGCCCCGGCAGACCGGTGATGGACATGAGCCCGCCCATGCCTTGCGCGATCTGGTCGAACCCGGGCCGGTTGGCGTAGGGCCCGTCCTGTCCGAAGCCCGACAGCGAGACGTAGACAAGCCGCGGGTTGATGGCCCGCAGCGTCTCGTAGTCGATGCCGAGCCGGTGCTTCACATCGGGGCGGTAGTTCTCGATCAGCACGTCGGCGGTGGCCGCCAGCTTCTTGAGGACAGCCACGCCCTCCGCCGTCTTGAGGTTGAGCGACAGGCTGCGCTTGTTGCGGTGCAGGTTGAAGAAGTCCGGCCCGTCGCGGTCGCCGCCCAGCGCGTCGTCATCACCGGCAGTCGGCACCTCCACCTTGATCACGTCGGCCCCGAAATCGGCGAAGTGCCGCGCCGCCGTAGGGCCGGCACGGGCACGCGTCAGATCGATCACCTTGAAGCGGGACAACGGGCCTTGGCGGGTCTCGTCCATGCGTTGAGCCTTGCGAATGGTGAGGTGGTGAGTGGTGAGTGGTGAGTTTCGGTTGGGATTGTTAATTCACGTTCGCGCTTCCAACGACCGGATCATTGAGCGAAGCATCTTGCTGATCTTCTCGCATTCGTCCAACAGACATGACACGGCATCGCTCCGTAGCAGGCCGAAACGGCCAGCCAAGATGACATGTGTTTCGAGTTCTCGTGCGGAGCCCCGTGAAATTCTGAGAAACTGTATGAAGCTCCCAGTCCGGTCGCGTCCGTAGCCCTCGGCGATGTTCGCAGGAATCGATGTTGACGCCCGCCGGATCTGGGCGGTCATCCCATACATCTCCTCGCGCGGGAAATGCCGAGTGACTCGATAGCAGCTCTCCGCAAGCGACATGGACATCGTCCATACGTCCAAGTCCTTGTACGATCTGATGGTGCTTCCTTTGGGCATGGCGCAAACCCTCCTTCGCGCACCAACCGAAACTCACCACCTCACCACTCACCATCTCACGTCGTCAGGACAATCTTGCCGAAATGCGCGTTGGCCCGCATGTGCGCCAGGGCCTCCGCCGCCTGCTCGAGCGGGAACGTCCTGTCGATGGGCAGGCTGAGCTTGCCGCTCTCCACGTGCGGCCAAAGATCGGCGCGCATGGCCTGCACGATCTCGCGCACCTCCTCGACGGAGCGGGTGCGGAAGGTGACGCCGATGTAGTCGATGCGCTTCAAGGCGTGCAGGTCGAAATCGAACTCGCCCTTGAAGCCGCCCAACCGGCCGACGTTGACGATGCGCCCCAGCACCGCGGCGGCCTTCATGTTCTCGTTGGCGACGCTGGCCGAGACCTGGTCGACGATGAGGTCGACGCCCCGGCCGCCCGTAGCGGCCACGACCTCCTGCGACCAGTCTGGCTTGGTGGTATCGATGGCGAGGTCGGCGCCGAAGTCCCTCAATCCGGCGCGCCGGCCCTGGTTGGTGGAGGTGCCGATCACGAAGCGGGCGCCCTTGAGCTTGGCAATCTGCAGGCCCATGAGGCCCACACCGGAGCTGGCGCCCTGGATCAGCACCGTCTCGCCCTCCTTGAGGCGCCCGGCCGTCACCAGCGCGTTGTGCATGGTCTGAAGCGCGATGGGCAGCGTCGCCGCCTGCTCCCAGCTCATGTTGTTGGCCGGCACGGGCGACACCCGGCCCCAGTCGGCGACCGCGTACTCCGCGTAGCCGCCGTTGCCGGTGGCCATGACGCGGTCGCCGGGCTTCACCGCCTCGACCTCGCTGCCCACCGCCTCCACCTCGCCCGCGAACTCCAGCCCGACGATGGTGCCGGCACCGCCGATGGCGCCATGGCTGCGGCCCGAGGCCACCTGCAGGTCGGCGCGGTTGAGACCTGCGGCGCGCACGCGCACCAGCACCTGCTCGGGGCCGGGCACCGGCTTCGCCACCTCGCGCACCTCGACGCCGCCGTCCGTCACCACCGCAGCTTTCATGCGTCACCTCCTCCCGACATCGAAGACCATCTGACACCAATTGGAGCCCGCCGCCAACCGGCGCTCAGGGTTTGGCCCCGGCCCGCAGTGGGTTTGTGCCGATTGTTGCGGCAACCTCCGCCCGTAGAGTCTGAGCCCCGCCCCCTGCTGTCACAGAGTTGCAGCGGACGCATTCGTTCTCGACGGAGGACTCCCCGATGAAGACACTTCTCAGCATATTGGCCGTCGCCGGTGCCCTGACACTCGGCAACACCGCGACCGAGCAATGGTTGGGCAGCAATCTCGCGCTGGCCCAAGGTAGCAGCGCATGCTTCCAGAACTGCGCCAACGTCCGCCGCTGGCCCGCGGCCCAGTGCGCGCAGTACTGTCGGGGCAAGCCGAAGCGGAAGTGACGCCTGCGCCGGGCTCGCCATGGCTCGCTAGATTCCAGGCGGGCCCGGCACTTTGATGGGAGCCGGCACCTGATCTGAGGTCGAGCTGGAATCACGAGAGGCCGCGCCCTGACGGCTTAGCCGGGCGCGGCCCCGAAGATGCGAGTATCGCGCCCTGACCCCCGTGGCGCGAGCCGGGCGGCTCACAGGATCAAACTCTAGGCATTTCATTTTTCAAGTCAAGGCGTCTCAAAAAATAGATTAACTACACCCCCGCCAGCAGAACGGCCAAACCAACGCCGGCGGCCGAGAGCGCGCCGATAGTGGAGGCAAGCCAGGCTATTTCCAGCAGCTCGGTGCCGACGGTCCGCCAGACCTGTCGCCAACGGCCTTCGAATTCGGGGGTCTCATCGGGCGACATGAACTGCCTCCGGCCGGTGGGATCGAGGCTATGACCCTGGCAGAGGCGCAGGTGCGGGGGTATCGAGGGAAACCCTGACCGGCCGCGCGAGATCCCCCGAGCGGCGGCGCTACTGCCTGGTCTATCCGGCTTATGGCGCGACCGCCGGCGCTGGCCCGAACGTCAGCTGTCGCCGCTCGATCTCGACCACCGGCCCGTCCGGCCCGGCCAGCCCGCGGCCCACCATCTCGACCTGCCAGGGCTCCGCGTTCCCCGCAGCAGGGCGTGCGATGCGGAACAGGTTGTAGCGGGCCAGCGCCTCTCCGTGGCGAACCCGCCCCAGCGAGGCCGAAGGCGCGCCAACCACCGCGGTCCGGCCCGCCACCCCCTCGGCATCGGATGCACAGGCAAGCCATGCGAGCATGTTGCAGTGGTTGTGGCCGTGGATGACCAGCTCCGGGGCGCCCTGCCGGAGCACCGCCATCAGGTCCGTCGCGTCCCGCAGGCCGCGCGCGGCATCGGCCTGGCCGGGCAGCGGCGGATGATGGATGAGGACCAGCCGGAACAGGCCCCGACCCTGCAACCGCTCCAGAATGCCGGCGAGGCGGGCGCGCTGCTCGGGCCCCACCCGACCCCAGGCCACCAGCGGCGGGGTCGGCACGGCCGAATTGACGCCGATCAGCGCCACGTCGCCGACCACCCGCACGAACGGCGGCCCATCGGCATTGCGATCCACAAACGCGAGACCCTCGGCGTCGGAGGTCATGTAGGCCTGCCATCGGCGCGTGCCGGGATCGCGGCCGATCCGCGAGTAGATGTCGTGGTTGCCGGGCACCACGGTGACGCGCTCGGGCGCACCGAGGCCCTTGAGCCACGCCAGCGCCTCTATGTGCTCCTGCGGCAGGCCGATGTTGGCGAGATCTCCGGTGACCGCGATGTGGTCGGGCCGCTGCTCGGCCATGTCGGCGACGATGCGGTCGAGCACCTCCCGGCGATGATCGTGGCGCCGCTTGCGCACCCAGTTGAGATAGCCGAGGCCCCGCTTCGCGTTCCAGTAGCGCGGCGGGAAGCCCGCGACCGGCCCCAGATGCACGTCGGTGAGGTGGGCGATGGTGGTGATCATATCCCGCACTGACTAGCCGCTTCGCGCGCCCTTGCCAAATACCGGCGGCGGGGAGATAGACCGGGCCATGGCGGGCAAACGGCCCGTCGTGCGGCGCGAGAGAGCCATGGTTGCCACCACAATCCTCACCAAGGCGCTCCAGCGCTACTGGCGCCTGAGCCGCGCCCTGACCATGGGGGCGCAGGGCCTGGTACTCGATGCCGCCAATCGTGTGCTGCTGGTGCGCCATGGGTACCGGCCCGGATGGCACTTCCCCGGCGGCGGCGTGGAGTGGGGGGAGACCGTGTTGCAGGCGCTGGCGCGCGAGCTCAAGGAGGAGGCCGGCGTGATCCTGGGCGAGCCGCCGCCGCTGTTCGGCCTCTACGCCAATTTCGAGCGCTTCCCCGGCGACCACATCGCCCTCTACGTGGTGCGCGACTGGCGCCAACCGAACGTGCCGGCGCCCGGCTTCGAGATCCGCGAGCAGCGCTTCTTCCCCGCCGACACGCTGCCTGACGACGTGAGCGAGCCGGCGGCGCGTCGCCTCGCCGAGGTGATGCGTGGCCATCCCAGGAACGAGCACTGGTAGCCGGCTGGCGAACCCACCGCTTTGCCGAAGCCGCGTTTGGCGCTATTGCGTGGCCCGCGGCGACCCACCCGCCGTTCATGCGCGCTCCCCTCCTCTCACCCGCTCGTCACCTCCAGTCGGCTGGAAATGTCCGAGTTGCCCGCCATCCGCCCTGCCCGGCCTGAGGACGGCGCCGTCATCGCGGCGCTCCATGCCCGCACTATGGGACCAGGCCGATTCGCACGTACCGCATATCGGGTACGCGAGGGGGCGCCGGCGGGCTTCTCGCCGTTCTGCCGCGTGTCTGTGCTCGGAGGCCGCCTCATCGCCGCGGTGCGCTTCACCGAGATCGGTATTGGCGGCAGGGGCGGCGCCCTGCTGCTCGGCCCGCTGGCGGTGGAGCCGGCCCTGGCCAACCGGGGCTACGGCCGTGCGCTGGCGGCCCAGGCCCTGGAGGAGGCCCGCGCCGCCGGCATCGTCCTCGTCGTGCTGGTAGGCGACGAGCCCTACTACGCCCGCCTGGGCTTCCGTCGCGTCCCGTACGGCCAGATCCTCATGCCCGGCCCCGTGGACCCCGACCGCCTCCTCGCCGCCGAGCTGGCGCCCGGGGCCCTGGCGGGCTACGCCGGGCCGGTCCGGTGTCAGCCGATCACCGGCTGCCCCGACCCTCGCTGATGAAACGGAGCGCGCCGCAGCGTCCCCTCCCCCCTTGTGGGGGACAGGGTGGGGGGAATCACAGACCTCGAATATCGGGGGTCCCCCCACCCCTAGCCCCTCCCCACAAGGGGGAGGGGAATCCGCGCAGCGGCTTGCATGTCGTGCCCGGCCGAACTCCGCCGTCCCAGTTGGTCAGTTTCGTCTTAGACCCGAAGGGTCTGACACCTCAGTTCACCTTGACGCCGGCAGCCTTGACCACCACCGCATTGATCGCGATCTCGCTCTTGACCATGGCGTCGAACGCCTCGGGCGAGATCGTGAGGGGCTCGGCGCCGAGATCGGCGAGCTTCTTGGCAATCGCCGGGCTCGCGATCGCCTTGACCATCTCAGCGTGCAGGCGCTTGCGAATGGCGTCGGGCGTTGCCCGCGGCACAAAGGCGCCAACCCAGAATGCGTAGCCGGAGTCCGGATAGCCCGCTTCCACCGTGGTCGGCACGTCGGGCAACGACGAGGCGCGCTTGGCGCTGCCGACCGCCAGCGCGGTGACCTGCCCGTCCTTGATCAGGCTGATGGCCGCATCGATGGGCGAGCAGTAGAAATCCACCCGCTGGCCGAGGACCTCCGTCAGCGCCTCGGACGAGCCCTTGGTGGCGACGTGCGCCGCCTCCAGCTTGGCGCTGATCTTGAGGCGCTCGCAAGCCAGATGCGTGGCGCTGCCCGCACCGGCCGAGGCGAAGTTCATGCTGCCCGGCTTCGCCAGCCCGGCTTTGACGAGGTCGGTGAGCGTCTTGTGGCCGTTCTTGGCGTTGGTCACCACCACGATCGGAATATTAGCCAGCGGCAGGATGCCGGCGAGGTCCTTCTCCGTGTCGTACGACAGCTTGGAGAATGTGGACGGCGTCACCGTGTGCGAGGAGGAGTGCACCAGAATGGTGTATCCATCGGGATCGGACTTCGCGACCGCCGCTGACGCGATGGTGCCGCTGGCGCCGACGCGATTCTCGGGCACGACCGTCTGCCCAACCTGGCGCCCGACCTCATCCATCACGATGCGGGCGATGATGTCGGTGGCGCTGCCGACTCCGAAGGGAATGATCACCTTGATGGGCTGGGCCTTCGGCCAATCCTGGGCAAGCGCGGCGCCGGGGACGAGCAAGGCCGCGACGGCGACCATGGCACAGCGGCGCGAGAGTGCAGCAAAGCGCATGTCTGGTTTCCTCCTCTTTATGAGGGGTCAGACCCTGCGGGTCTGACCCCATTCCGATAACTGTGATTGGGTTACGGGGGTCTGACCCCACTCAAACAACCTCCTTGTGCCGGGCGATGCAGACATCGAGCACCTCGGCGAGCGGGCGCTCGCCCCAGGCGTCCGAGAAGATCTCCACCTCCGAGTACCCCGCGTAGCCGGCAGCCTCCACTGCGGCCCGCACACGCTTCAGGTCGATCACGCCGTCGCCCATCATCCCGCGGTCGTTGAGCATGTCGCGGGTCGGCACCAGCCAGTCGCAGACGTGATAGGCCAGCAGACGTTCCTTGCCGGCGCGCTCGATGCCGTGCCACAGCGCCGGGTCCCACCACACGTGGTAGACATCGAGCGCGACGCCGATGCCGCCGGTGCGCTTCGGATCGAGCCGGTCGCAGATGTCGAGCGCCTGCGCCAGGGTGTTCACGCAGGCCCGGTCGGCCGCGTACATCGGATGCAGCGGCTCCAGCGCGAGCGGCATGCCGGCGCTGCGGGCGCAGTCCAGCAGCGTGGCGATGCCCTCCTCCACCTGCGCACGGGCGGCGAGGAGGTCCCTGGACGGCGCCGAGCCGGGGCGCGAGTACTGCGGCAGACCGCCAACCACCAGCACGAGGCACGATGCGCCCAGCGCCGCGGCCTCGTCCACGGCGCGGCGGTTGTCGTCGCGCGCCTCGGGCAGGCGGGCACTGTCGGCCGTGAACATGCCGCCGCGGCAATAGCCGGAGAGCTGGAGCCCGGCGTCCTTCACGGCCTTGACGGCGCGGGCCAGGCCCACAGCGGCCACCTGGTCGCGCCAGGGATCGATGGCGCGGATGCCGGCCCTGGCGCACGCCTCGATGATGCCGGCGAGGTCGGCCTGCCGGCGCAGCGTCGCCGTGTTGATGGAGAGCCAGCGGTGGTCCTGCGAGAAGTCGCGCATGGCCGCTGCCCTACGCCTCGACGCCGCGCGTCGCCAGCACGCGGCGCATGCGCGCCACCGCCCGCTCCGGCTCGGCCAGCAGGCCGGCCTTGTCGGCGAGACGGAACAGCTCGGCCAGATGCAGCGTGGAGCGCGCGCTCTCCTGGCCGCCGACCATGGTGAAATGCTCCTGGTGGCCGTTGAGGTAGGCCATCAGCACCACGCCGGTCTTGTAGAACCGGGTGGGCGCCCTGAAGATATGGCGCGACAGCGGCACGGTCGGCGCCAGGATGGCGTGGAACGTCTCGCGGTCCTCGGCCGCCAGTGCCCCGAGCGCGGCCGAGGCCGCCGGCGCGATGGCGTCGAAGATGCCGAGAAGCGCATCCGAATAGCCCTGCGCGTCGCCCGCGATCAGCTCCGCATAGTTGAAGTCGTCGCCCGTGTACATGCGCACGCCCCTGGCCAGGCGGCGGCGCATGACGATCTCCTTGTCCTTGTCGAGCAGCGAGATCTTCACGCCGTCGACCTTGGCGGCGCTGGCATTGAGAATATCGACCGCGGTCGCCATCGCGGCATCGAGGTCGCGCGAGCCCCAGTAGCCGGCGAGCGCGGGGTCGAACATGTCGCCCAGCCAATGGATGATGACGGGCTCGCGGACCTGGCCCAGCAGCCGGCCGTAGACGCGGGCGTAGTCGTCGGGGGACTTGGCCACCCGCACCAGCGCGCGCGAGGCCATCAGGATGATGCGCCCGCCCAGCGCCTCGATCGCCCCAATCTGCTCCTCGTAGGCTCGGATCACATCGTCGAGCGAGCGGGCCTCGGCCGGGTCGAGATGATCGGTGCCGGCGCCGGAGAACACCACCGCGCCCTTGCGCCCGCGCGCGGCGGCCACCGAGCGCCTGATCAACTCTAGCGCCATCGGCCAGTCGAGGCCCATGCCGCGCTGGGCCGTATCCATGGCCTCCGCCACGCCGAGGCCGAGATTCCACAGGTGCTCGCGGAAGGCGATGGTGCGGTCCCAGTCCGGCGCCGCCGCCAGCCACGGGTCGACGTCGGCCAGCGGGTCGGCGACCACGTGCGCGGCCGCGAGCGCGATGCGGTTGAACGGCCGCCCGGCCGATGCCGCGAACCGCTTCGGCTCGGAGGGTGTGTAGTCGGCCAGCGTCCCGCCGGCCTCGGGCAGCCTGATTGCGAGCGGCATGCCTGAACCTCGCCTTGTGGCCCGTAGGGTGGGTTAGCAGCGCGTAACCCACCGCTGTTCTGCTCCAACATTGGTGGGTTACGGCCCTCCGGGCCTAACCCACCCTACGCCCAACTCAAACCTCCAGCGCAGGCACGTCGATCCAGCGCCGCTCCTTCCAGCTCTGCAAGGCGCACTCGACGAGTTGCACGCCCTTGGCGCCCTCCAGCAGCGTGTACGGATAGGGCGTGCCCTCGACCACGTGGCGGATGAACATCTCCCACTGCGACTTGAAGCCGTTGTCGTAGACGGCGTTGTCCGGCACCGCCTGCCACGTGGAATAGAAGTCGATGGTCTGCTTCTGGTCGGGATTCCACACCGGGCGCGGCGTGGCTGCGCGCGGCTGCACCTTGCAGTCGGTGAGGCCGGCGATGGCGGAGCCGAGCGTGCCGTCGGCGTGGAAGATGACGAGGTCGTCGCGGTGCACGCGCGTGGTCCACGACATGTTGAACTGCGCGATGATGCCGCCGTCGAGCTCGAAGACGGCGTAGGCCGCATCGTCGGCGGTGGCCTTGTAGTGCCGCCCTTCCTCGTCCACCCGCTCGGGGATATGCGTGGCGCCGATGCAGGAGACCGAGCGCACGGGCGCGAATACGTTGTCGAGCACGTAGCGCCAGTGGCAGACCATGTCGAGGATGATGCCGCCGCCGTCCTCGCTGCGGTAGTTCCACGACGGCCGCTGCGCCGGCTGCCAGTCGCCCTCGAACACCCAGTAGCCGAACTCGCCGCGCACCGAGAGCAGACGCCCGAAGAAGCCGGAGTCGCGCAGCATCCTCATCTTGAGGAGGCCCGGCAGGAACAGCTTGTCCTGCACCACGCCGTTCTTAACGCCCCTGGCCCTGGCGAGGTAGCAGACCTCAAGCGCCTCCTTGAGGTTGGTGGCAATGGGCTTCTCGCAGTAGATGTGCTTGCCGGCCGCGATCGCCTTCTCCAGCAGCGCCGGGCGCATCTGGGTGGTGGCGGCATCGAAGAAGATCTGGTTGGCCCGGCTGGCGATCTCTGCGTCGAGGTCGGTGCTCCAGCGCAGGCCCCCGTGCGCCGCCGCCAGCGCCGCCAGCTTGGCCGCATTGCGCCCCACCAGCACCGGCTCGAGCTGCACCCGCGTGCCATCCTTCAGCGCCACACCCCCGGCTGCCCGAATGGCGACAACGGAGCGGATGAGGTGCTGGTTCATGCCCATGCGCCCGGTGACGCCGTTCATGATCACGCCAAGACTGCGAGGCATCCGCGCGCTCCCCCTGGCTGGCGCAGTATCGGCGCCGCCCTCCGGCAGACCTTATTAACTGGATGGTTACTTAAACGGCGCGCGAGCCCACGGTCAATCCTTCGCGGCGGGAAAATAGTGTGCGGCGTGGAAAGGGGGGCAGGCCAGGCTTGACCCGCAGGCCTGCCCCCGGACTTCGGCGTCGCGTCTTGCCCCTCAGCGCTCCGCCATCAACCCTGAGACGTTCTGGATGCTGACGCGGCGGTTGCGCGGCTCCGGGCCCTGGGTGTCGATCTTGAGGTACTGCTCGCCGTAGCCCTGCGTGACGACGTTCTCCGCCGGCACGTCGAACCGATCGGTCAGCACGTCGGCGACCGCGGAGGCACGCCGGTCGGAAAGGCTGGCGTTGTCCTCGTCGGGGCCCACAGCATCGGTATAGCCGGCGATCAGGAAGACCGCTTCGGGGTTGCTCTCCAGCACCCTGAGGATGGCACGGGCGATGCGCCTGAGCTTGTCGTACTGGTCCGGCGTCACCTCCCAGGCGCCGGAGTCGAAATAGATGCTGTCGATATCGATCGAGCGCACGCGGGCGCGCAGCTCGTAGTTGTCACGGATCTCCTCCAGCGAGTACGGGCGATCGAGCGCCTCGATCGGCGGCGCCATCAGCGTGTCGTAGAGGTCGTCGTCCGAGACGCGATCGTAGTCGACGATGTAGCGATCGTAGGGGATGGTCACGCGCGGCGGCGGCAGGTTGAGGGCGATGATGCCCAGCGCCCCGATCCCCAGGCCGATGCCGACGTTGCGGTAGAAGCGGCGGTTGTCGATGATGTTGCGCTCGCGACCGTCGCGGTCGCGGCGGAAGCGACGCAGCAGCCGGCCGTTGCCATCGACCACGGTGACGACGCGCACGCCGTTGCGCCCGATGTAGAACGTCTCGACCGTGCCGTCCGGGCGGGGCTCCGACCGGGCGCCGGGACGGCGAAGGAAGCGCTCGCTCTCGTCGTGGCGAACGATGGTACGATTGTGCTCCTTGACGATGAAGCGCCCGCCGGGCTCCTGGATCACCTTGCGGTCGCCGCCCTTCTCGACACGCTCCACGCGGAATTTTTTCACATCCTCGAAGCGCCTCGGCGCGAAGCCCGGCGGTCCAGCCTGACCAGGCTGACCGGGCTGCGGCCCCGGCGTGACGGTCACGGGCCGGCCGGGGCCTTGCTCAGGCGGCGGTACGGTCTTGAAGGTGGCCGGCGGCGGCCCACCGGGCTGCCCGCCCGGAGGTGGGGCCTTGAAGGTCGCCGGCGGTGGCCCGCCCGGCTGCCCGCTCGGAGGTGGGGCCTTGAAGGTCGCCGGCGGCGGCCCACCGGGCGGCTGCTGGAAGCGCTGGGGACCCTCCTTCTTCTTGAACTCCGGGGGCGAGGCGTCGGCGGGCTTGGGCGGGGGGAAGGGCCGCGCGCCCGGCGGCGGCTGGAGCTGCTGGGCGGGCTTCGGCGGCGGCAGCTGCCGCGGCTCGTGCACCCGCGGCGGTGGTGACGGGGGCGGCTGCGTGACCCGGGGCGGGGGCTGCGTCTGCTGCCGGGGTGGCGGGGGCCTATGCCGCTCCTGCTCCTTCTTCTTCTCCTCCGCGGTCTGCGCCTGGGCCGATGTGATGAGCCCGGTGCCGCCCAGCAGGATCGCGCCGGCCGTGGCCGCGCCGATGCTGGCCGCGAGCACCGCTGACAGAGTTGATCGCTGGTCCTTCCTCATTCGCCCCTCCGAGACGTTTTTGCCCCAACCGCGCCACTCCCGAGGTCCACCCAACTTTGCGGCGGCAGCGAGGCGGAATTGGGCTACGTTGACCGCAGGACCCCACACACCTGTAGCACGGCATAGGATGGCGAGGATGGCTCAGGTCGAGATCGTTGAGGTGGCGCCCCGCGACGGCTTCCAGGCGGTGAAGGCCTTCATCCCCACCGAGGCCAAGCTCGCCCTGGTCGAGGCTCTGGCCGCCTGCGGCTTCCCGCGCATCGAGATCGGCTCCTTCGTGAGCCCCAGGGCGGTGCCGCAGATGGCCGACACACCCGACATTCTCAAGCGGGCGCGGCTGCCCGCGGGTGTCGGCGTGATGGCCCTGGTGCCCAACGCGCGGGGCCTGGAGCTGGCGCTCAAGGCCGGCGTAGGCCGGGTCAACTGGGTGCTGTCGGTGACGGAGAGCCACAACCGCGCCAACGTCAACCGCAGCGTGGCGGAGAGCCTCAGCGACTTCGCCGCCGCCTGGCAGGGCGCGCGCGCCGACAGGCCGCGGATGAGGCTCAGCCTCTCCACCTGCTTCGACTGCCCCTGGGAGGGCCGCGTGCCGGAGGCGGCCGTGGTGCGCTGCGTGGAGCGGGTGATTGCTACCGCGCCCGACGTGGAGATCGCCATTTGCGACACCACGGGCCGCGCCGCCACCAACCATGTGAGCTCGCTGTTCGGCCGGCTGCTGGCGGCCTATGCCGGCGACCGGGTACGCTTTGCCTTCCACGGCCACGACACCTACGGGCTGGGTGTCGCCAACGCCATCGAAGCGTATCGCCAGGGCGTGCGCATCATCGATGGCGCCGCCGGTGGGCTCGGCGGCTGCCCGTTCGCGCCCGGCGCCGCCGGCAATACGGCGAGCGAGGACTTGGTGTTCGCCTTCGAGCACATGGGGGTGAGGACGGGCGTGGACTTCGGCCGCCTCCTCTCTGCCGCGGACCGCGTGGCGGCCGTCGCGCCGGACCAGTCGGGTGGGAAGCTGCGGGCGGTGCCGCGGCGGCGGGCGCTGTCGGGGTTCGGGGAGCAGAGCCGCGGGGTGCCGGCTGGGACCGCGAGTGCGTAGGGTCGTGCAGAACGGCGGATGCGCCGTTCTGGCGCTCCCACGAATCGGCCTACATATGACCGCTGGACCGGTGCTTGCGGCGCGACGGCACGTTACAGATCCCGCGCGCCCGATTGATCTGCGAGGTTGTCATGCCCTCTGCCTTGGCGCTTCCCAACGAATGCAGTATGGCGCAGGCAGTCCCAGCGCACACGCGCGCCGATATCATCGCCCGCTACCGGCATTTGCGGACGATCAGCAAGAAACATCACACCCGCACCTACGATTTTGTGTCCTCCAGCGCGTTGTTGCAGCGGGCGCGCCGGCTCGGCATGTCCGACGGAAGAAGGTTGGTCCTCGACCGAGCCGAGGAGTTCGATCTGGTCTCCGACCTCATCGTCTACACCGCCCCGCCGGGCCGTTCGCGGGCCTTGGACCGCTATGCCCGCAGCATGCCGCCTCCTGCCGGATCCGACGAGGCTCTTGTGCTCGATGCCATGCGCAATGCGCGCTTCGGGGTCCTGCAGATGCAGCACCGGCATCCGGCTGCAGGACTGATCCTCAGAGACGAGGCCCGAAACGAGGAGATCTGGCTGGTCGATCTGGGGTATGAGATGTGGATGGAGGAGGGCATGCGGGTCGCAACTCGATACTACACGCCGGGTCCGTTCTCCATGACTGCCGGAGTGAGCATTCCGCTCCGCGGTCGGTTGATCTCACATGCCATGGAGTTCGTGCCGCAACTGTTGCGCAAGAAGCCTGCGCAGCTGTGCGACGATCCGCGTTTCGCCGAGACGCTCTACCGCACGGCAATCGAGGATGGCGTCATGGAGCGTGTGAGGTACGTCGACCCGCCCGCCGAGGGCCACGCGGCCTGACAGCGGCTCGGGCGACAGGAGAGGGAGCAAGAGCATGCCTCCTTCAGCTGCCGACAGCGTTGCCAATGAGGCGCCGCACCAGCCCTTCCCGCCTGACTTCCTGTGGGGTGTCGCCACGGCGGCCTATCAGGTGGAGGGGGGATGCCAGGCGGACGGCAAGGGCCTCTCCGTGTGGGACGTCTACACCAACACCGACCGCATGGCGGCAGGCGGCGAGACGGCCAACGCCGCGCTCAACATGTACGACCGGGCGCAGATGCGCGGCGACATCGCGCTGCTCAAGGACCTGGGCGTCAATGCCTACCGCTTCTCCATCAACTGGCCGCGCATCCTGCCTGACGGAGTGGGCACGCCGAATCCCGCAGGCATCGACTACTACCGCTGGCTCATCGCCGAGCTGAAGGCAGCGGGCATCGAGCCCTTGGTCACGCTCTACCACTGGGAGCTGCCGCAGGCGCTCGCCGAGCGGGGCGGCTGGGCCAACCGCGAGATCGTCGATTGCTTCCGGCACTACGCCGGCGTCGTGTTCGACAGCCTCGGCAGCGATGTGCAGCTGTTCCTGGCCTTGAACGAGCCGAGCACCGACCTTGGCTTCACCGTCTACGCCAAGCAGTTCCGGGAGACGCCCCGGCGCGATCCGGTGCCCCTGACGCCGCTGCCGCCCGCGGCCTTCACCTGGTTCCCCGGCGCGCGCATGGTGCACTACCAGCAGCTTGCTGCGGCGGCGGCCATCGAGGAATACCGCAGGCGCAACCTGTCCGGCCGCATCGCCGCCGTCGCCACGCTGCTGATCCCGGCGCTGCCGGCCTCCGACAGCGATGCCGACGCCAGGGCCGCCTGGCTCGCCGACGGGCTGATGAACCGCATCTATCTCGACCCGATGCTCAAGGGTGCTTACCCCGAGGACGTGCTGGCGGCGCTGCGCGGTGCGGGCGCTGAGCTGCCGATCGAGCCCGGCGACATGGACCTCATCGCCCGCAACCGGGGCGACCTCCTGGGCGTCAACTTCTACAGCGGCTTCAGCTTCGCGGCCGATCCGGCGGCGACGGACAACTGGGGCCTGCGCATGACCACGCCGGCGTCATCCATCGATCCCTACAACGGCCCGTCGCGACCAGACCTGTTCACGGCGGGCCTGCTGCGCCTCAAGGCCGACTACGCCAACCCGCCGATGATCGTCACCGAGAACGGCACCGGCTATGCCGGCGACGACGAGCTGGTGGGCGGCGAGGTGCACGACGCGCGGCGCACGGACTATCTCGTCCGCCACGTGGCCGCTCTGGGCGAGGCAATCCGCCAGGGCGCCGACGTGCAGGGTTACTTCCACTGGTCGAGCCACGACAACTTCGAATGGATCTCCGGCTATGGCCGCCGCTTCGGCCTCATCTATGTCGATTTCGCCACCCAGCGACGCATCCCGAAGCGAAGTGCGGGGATGTACCGGGCGCTGATCGCCGGCGGCGGCCGCGCCGCGACGTAAGGCGTCATCGAGCGTCGGGCTCGATTGCACCGAGTCGAGCTCGCTGACTCAAGCCCACCGGGAGAGCGAGGCCCGGCCAGGCCGTGTACTCAACTGCATCGCTCGGCCAAGGCACGCAGGCACCGAGCTCCGACTTCGGCTACCGGGTGCAGAACGGCGGCGCTGTGTTCCGTGTGAGACTTTCCGAGCACGACCCAAACCGGTCCATGTTGCCTGTGGGATACAATGCGTACATACTGGCTTGACATGGTCGCCCGGGGTTCGCCGACATAGCCTCCAATCGGATGGGAGGCCCGGGCTTGGCAGCGGTCGCTACACGGCCGATGATGTTGCCGTCGGCGAGTTGTGTGGCTCAAGTGCCCTGCAGAGAGCGCATTATGCTTCATGTCATTTGGCTGTTTGTAGTGATTCTGGTCATCATTGCCAGTCCGGCGGAAGCAAGGCGCGTGGCGCTGGTGATAGGCAACGCCGACTACAAGGTTGGGCCGCTGGCCAACCCGGTGGATGATGCAGACGCCATGGCCACAGCATTCAGCGCGCTCGGTTTCGATCGCGTGCTACTGCGGAAAAACCTCGGTATCGAAGGGTTCCGCACCGTTCTGTCGGAGGTTGCACGCGAGTCGGTGGGCGCGGAGGTAGCTGTCGTATTCTATGCCGGCCACGGCACTGAGCGGGACGGGCGGAACTACCTGATCCCGGTCGACGCCAGGTTGGATCGGGTCAGCGATCTCGACCTGCAGGCGATCGCGCTTTCCATCGTGCTCGATCAGATCGCGGGGGCGACCAAGCTAAAGCTGGTCATTTTGGATGCTTGCCGCAACAACGTGTTCCCGCTTGCGGGAGTGCGTCGGTCGGTGACCCGCGGCCTGGCACGCATCGAGCCCGAGGACAACACGCTCGTCGTCTACGCGGCCAAGGAGGGAACGCTCGCTGAAGATGGCCCTCATATGCGCCACAGCCCGTTCACGGCGGCACTCTTGAACCACATTGCTACGCCAGGACTGGAGATAAGCTTTGTGTTCCGCCGCGTGCGCGATGAGGTGGCACGGGCCACCGGCAGCAGGCAGCAGCCGCACCTCTACGGCACTCTCGGCGGTGAGCCCATCTACCTGAGAGGTGCAGCACCCGTCAGCCCAAACGCGGAGCTCGAGGCCGCACTCAAGGCGGCGGACCAGGAGAGGACGCGGCTTGCTGAGGAGCGTCACCTGCTTGAGGAGGAGCGCACGAAACTGGCACTCGCCGTACCCCCTCCAAACAAGCAGGCTCAGGAGGAATCGACGAGAGCGCCGCAGGAAGCTCCTCCAGCGAAACAGGCCAAGGAAAAAGAGAGCGACGCCAAGAGAGTGGTTCTCTTGCCGAAGCTCGTGCAGCCGAAGGGACCGGGCCTATTCGACGGTGCCTGGAGAATCACCTGGAGCGGCGGCACCAACTGCGCGCAGGCCGTCGGCTCGTACGTTCTCAGAATTCAAGGCGGCATAGTCGGCAGCCCGTACTCAGGATCGGTGTCCGCTTCCGGTGTCGCACGATGGACTGGACGCAACTCCTATGGGCCGCTGAGCTTCTCAGCCACGCTACGTGGCAATTCCGGGTCCGGGGTATTCGACAACGCGGGTTGCAGCGGAACGATCACGGCCAGACGGAGCTGACCAGCACAATACCCGCCGTCAGCCAACATTCGGACACCTGTAGGAGTGCACACGGACTGGCGCCGCCGCATCGGCAAGTAGTCGGCATATGCGGGCCGCCCCGGAAGCTGACGGACGGCGAGGGCCCTTGAGCAGGCGCCACCAAAACTGCGCTACGGTGGGACGGCAACGCAAGCGGACCTTGAAGTGCTGATCCGATCTCTCTTTGGATACCGCTCTTGCGCGGCGCACGCTGTTGCGGCCGATCGTCGACAAGGCGGGCTAGACTAGTCGCGCCCTCCCGCAACACGCGCCGCCTGCGCCAGGACCTCCGCGGCCAGCACCCGCGTCACCTTGCGGTGGCCGGCCATGGCGGTGCGGTCGATGGCGGCCACAATGGCAGCGGCGGCCTCCATCGAGCGCTCCATGCGCAGCGCGATGTAGGCGATGACGCCGGGCTCGACGATGAGCTGACGGTCGGTGAAATGTTTTACCAGCACGGCCTTCAGCAGGGTCTCGTCCGGCGGCTCGATCGTCACCAGGGGGAGCGCCCTGAGGCGCGAGCGCAGGTCCGGCAGGCCCGCCTCGATCTCGCCCGGCGGCGTGCGCGAGGTGAGCAGCACGGAAAGCTTGTGCTCGCGCACCAGGTTGAGGAGGTGGAACAGCGCCCGCTCGTCGGCGATGCCGGCGTGAAGGTCCTCCACCAACACCGCGCCTTGCGCCGCCGCGGCCGGCACGTCGGCCTCGCTCAGCGCGGGCGCCTCCAGCCGCGCCGCGCCGGATTTCAGGCGCCAGACGTTGCCGAGGTGGGTCTTGCCGGCGTGCGCCGGCGCCACCACCGCCACCGACGCCTGCGGCCAGTTGGGCCACAGGTCGATCGTGTCGGCGGCGGCC
>Ga0070699_100002069_pt1 | contig 18149 bp, 15 predicted proteins | sample KBSK1503metaG_FD_65473 | JGI IMG/M metagenome (GOLD analysis project Ga0070699, IMG submission 65473) | Corn, switchgrass and miscanthus rhizosphere microbial communities from Kellogg Biological Station, Michigan, USA - KBS K1-50-3 metaG | ecosystem: Host-associated > Plants > Roots >... | reverse complement strand
CGCATTCCATCCACGAGGACCGTAGACACATCCGTGACTTTGCCATCGGCTGGTGAGACTACCGCTCCTGCTGTATTCGGGATCAGCCGCTCCGGGTCGCGAAAAAACCATAAGAAGAAGGCCGCCAGCAGCAATGGAGGCAACGCCCAGGGAGGCGCGGCCAGCCAACCCAGCAGGACGGCAGCGCCCGTTAACGGAAGTGCGTAATAGTAGCCGTCAGGTACCATCGGGAGACAACAGAATTATAGTGCAGGCTTGGAGAGCCAACCTCCCTTTCGTGTTAAATACCAATAAAAAAAGGCGCTTACGAGCGCCATCTGATGAGCGTATCAAGCCGTTCGCGGCCTGAGCCGCGCCCGATTGGACGGTGGCGATTAGGCGACCTGGTTCTGCACTTCCTGCCGATACTGCCGCTCAATCGACTCCATCTGGTCCTTGAGCCGCAGCTTCAGCTTTTTCAGTCGTATTTCTTCCAGCTTTTCGTCTTCTGTGAGGTAGCGTTTCTGGGTGAGCGAGTCGAGACGTTGTGAGTACTGCGTATGCTCCTGTGCCAGCTTGCGGAATTCATCGTGATTGGCCAGGAGCTGGTCCCTTGGAGTTAGCATCCAGCAGACCCTCCTACGAGATTTTCACGTCTACAAACTACCACACGACGTATGCAGCTTCAATCCCAAATTCCATAGATTAAGCTCATTGTCCAATTGGCAGAATATGCACCATTTGTGATGCAAATTAGCCGAAATAAAGCCGATAGACGAGTCCGTCTTCACCGGGATTGCGGTAATACCGGTTGCGCTGACCGCTCTCCTCGAACGCCCACTTCTCGTAGAGCCTCCGGGCGGCCTGATTGGACTCCCGCACTTCGAGGAACACCGCGTCTGCGCCCTCCCGGCGCGCCAGATCGAGAAACTCCCCCAGCAGACGGGTTCCCAGCCCCCGCCGCCGCGCTGGACCGGCGACGGCGACGTTCTCGATTTCCCATTCGCGGTCGAGGGCGCGGGCGACCAGGAAGCCCTCGATCCGGGCGTCTTCCTCGATAAGCAGCGCCACACGACGGGGCCCAGACCTGGCGAACACGGTCTGATACTGCGCCGCGGACCAGTGTGACGCGGTGGCGGCATGCTTCTCCAACGCTATCATGGCTGGAATGTCAGCGGGAGTGGCAGATCGGATAAGCAGTTTCAAGTTTCTCGTCTCGAGTTTCCGGTTCTTGAGCTAAGAGCCAAGAGCTAATAGCTAAGAGCTGCTCTTCGAGAAAATCTCCGCGTCTGACCGCCGGATGTAGTTCGCTTCCAGCGCCTCGGGGAAAACGGTCTCGCCGCCCAGAATCTTCTTCCATCCCAGCCGGGCGATCGCATCACTGCGCGGGCGCGCAATCTCCTCAACCTGCACCCCGGCGCCGCGTGCCAGGTCGGCGATGCTTTTGTCGGGCGTAACTAGCGTGCGCCCTCCCACCGATGCCAGGAATTCCTCCCGCGTCAACAGGCGCTCACTCAGGGCTGTGGCGGTCTCTCCGATCTCGTATTCACCCACGTAGACTTCGCTTCGTCCCGCATCCAGCGCCGCGATCACCGTGCCTCGCGAGCGGGCGGTGATCGCCACCGCTTCCAGCAGTGAAACCGCCGCTAGGGGCTTCCCCAGAATCTCCGCCAGCGCTTTGACCGCGGCCAGGCCCACCCGCAGGCCGGTAAACGACCCTGGGCCTGAGGCCACCGCAAAAGCGCCGATGTCCCGTTTGCTGAAGCCGTGCTTGGTGAGAAGTGCCGCAATCTGCGGGACGAGTTGGGCGGAAAACGTTCCTCCGGTGAGCGAGACCACCTCCAACACGGCACAGCTTGCATCCGGCTCGCAGTGCGCCAGCGCGATGCTGCCGTGCTTGCCCGAAGTGTCAGCGGCGAGAAGGAGCATTGCAGTTTTCAAAAGTATTGGCTTCGATTCTCGAAAATGTCTGGCTAGAATTAAAGTCCAGCCTCCACTAATTCCAGCAGCACGCCACCCGCGCTCGACGGATGCACAAACACATAGCGATGACCGCCAGCTCCGACCTTGATTTCTTCTGAAATCAGCCGCACACCATCTTTCTTCAGCCTCTCGACCGCCGCTGCGAGATCGGGCACGCGCAGCGAAACGTGGTGCAAGCCCTCGCCCCGCTTGGCGATAAATTTTGCGATGGCTGAATTCTCCGAGGTCGGCTCCAGCAGCTCAAGACGGCTCTCTCCCACCGGCACCATCACCAGCCGGACCTGTTCGGCCTCGATGATTTCTTCCGGCGAGACGTTCAGTCCCAGCTTCTCATAGATGGCCTTCGCCGCGGACAGCGACTTCACTGCGATTCCGAGATGGTCAATGGTGAACATCAGTTGAGGCACGGGCGTCATCGCCCGGGCGGGTCCGAACAGGACGGGCGTGGACGCCCGTCGCTCCATCGCGATTTAACTCAGCTCTGTCCCATTTTGCTGACAATTTCCTCCACCAGGGTATACGGATCGCGTTTGTGCTCGGCGACTTCGGCCGCGTAACGGGCCACGTTTCCGTCTCCTATCTGCTGGCGTGCTTTCTCCAGCAGCGCGTCGCGCAGCATCTCGATCAGCCGTTCCTTCCAGTTCTGAATATTACGCTTGAGGACCAAGTTTTCCTCTTGCAGATAAGCTTCATACTCGCCAATTGCCGCGGCTAGTTCCTGGATTCCCGTTCCCTCGGTCGCCACCGTTTTCACAATCGGGGGCGTCCAATTGTCAGTGCGCGTCGCCAACGATTGCAGGGCGCGGATTTCACGCTCCACGCGCTCCGCCCCTTCGCGGTCGCTCTTGTTGATCACGAAAATATCGGCGATCTCCATAATGCCCGCTTTGATGATCTGCACATCGTCACCCATGCCCGGAACCAGGATGACAACCGTGATGTCGGCCAGGCGCACAATGTCGACCTCGTCCTGGCCGACTCCGACTGTCTCGATCATGACGAGATCGCGCCCCGAGGCGTCGAGCACCGTAGCGACGTCCGCCGTGGTCCGCGCCAGCCCGCCCAGCGAGCCCCGCGTGGCCATGCTGCGAATGTAAATCCCCGGGTCGGAGAAATGTTCCTGCATGCGGATGCGGTCGCCCAGGATTGCCCCGCCAGTGTAGGGACTGGTCGGATCGACGGCAATAATCCCCACCGTGCGGTTTTCTTTTCTATAGAGCCGGGCGAGCTGATCCACCAGCGTGCTCTTGCCTGCACCCGGCGCGCCGGTCAGCCCAAGAATGCGCGCACGGCCGGTGTGTGGGAACAGTGCCTTCAGCAACTCCGACCATCCCGGGGTGCGGTTTTCGACGGCGCTGATGACCCGCGCGAGCGCCCGCGAATCGCCTGCCCGCAACTGCTCAACCAAAGCTTGGGTGTCTTGACTCAAATTAATTCAGTGTAAAGCAGGGGCGGGACAAATCGAAGCCAAATGCCCCCAATTGCTTGGCAGCATCTCCGGATGTAGAGTAGGCCGAACTGAGCGGGGACGGATTGATCTGAGAACTTGCAGACCAGCTCACAGGCCGCTGGCCGCAAGCTACTTGGGATTGTCAGTTTGGCGGGTTTGGCTGAGAGCCAGAAGCTAGACGCCAAGCCCTAGTCCTTCAACAACTGCCGGGCAATCACCAGCCGCTGGATCTCGCTTGTCCCTTCGCCGATGGTGCACAGCTTCACGTCGCGATAGAACTTCTCCGCGGGGTAGTCCTTGATGAACCCATACCCGCCGTGGATTTGCACGCCCTCATTGGCGCATCGGACCGCCACTTCGCTGGCATACAGCTTTGCCATGGACGACTCCTGAGTCGTCTTCATCCCCGCATCTTTCATCGCCGCCGCGCGCAACGTCAGCAGTTTCGCCGCTTCGATCTCTGTCGCCATATCGGCCAGCTTCCATTGGATGGCCTGAAAGTCGCTGATGGCTTTGCCGAATTGCTTGCGCTGCTTGGAATACTTCAGCGCCGCCTCGTACGCGCCCTCGGCCATGCCCAGCGCCAGCGCTGCGATCGAAATGCGCCCGCCATCGAGCACCTGCATGGCGTCAATGAATCCGTCGCCTTCTTTGCCCAGGAGGTTCTCCGCGGGAATAACGCAGTCTTCGAAAATCAGCTCGGCCGTGTCGCTGGCCCGCATGCCCAGCTTGTTTTCTTTCTTGCCCGCACGAAATCCCTTGTGGCCCTTTTCAACGATGAACGCCGAGAGTCCATGTGTATGCGCGGCGCGGTCGGTCACCGCGATCGCCACAACGACGTCGGCATAGTGGCCGTTGGTACAGAACGTCTTGGTCCCGTTGAGCCTCCATCCGGCCTTCGTCCTCACCGCGGTCATGCGGGCGCTGCCGGCATCCGATCCGGAAGACGGCTCAGTCAGGCCCCATGCGCCAAGGTACTCGGCTGTGGCCAGCTTGCTGACGTACTTCTTCTTCTGGGCTTCGCTGCCGAAAAGAAAAATATGATTCGAACACAACGAGGTGTGCGCGGCCACAATCAGGCCGACCGAACCGTCCACGCGGGAGAGTTCCTCGATGGCTGTCACGTACTCGACGTAACCCATCCCCGCCCCACCGTGTTCCGGCGGAAAAATCGTGCCCAGCATACCCAGCTTGCCCAGTTCCTTCACGGTGGCCAGCGGGAACTCGCCCGCTTCGTCCCATTTCATGACGTTGGGAGCGATCTCGCGTTCGGCAAACTCGCGCACGCTTTTTTTTAGTTGAAGCTGTTCTTCGTTCAGTTGGAAATCCAAAGTTCCCCCGGCTCGCCCACGCATCGCAGCACGAGCCATGCATGCCCTGCGTCGATGCGGAACTTTTGATTAAAACACAGCAGTTATGAGGAGGAAAAGTTACTGTTGGAGCTTGAATCGTTAAATAGATGGAACCGACCGACCGGTTTGCCAATCACATACGAGACCCAGTCGCCGCCGTTCGACCGCCGCGATTTTTTCGGAACCGGCTGCGGCGCTGTCATTGCGTGAGACCATCAAAAGCTATAGAGCAGCACGGTCAGGACTTTGTTTGTAAGTCGCATGGGCGCGATTCCCCAAGGCTGAATCTCTAAGCCGATTTCTTTTCGCCTGCACCAAAGATCTTGCGCACCACCCAGACTGGAGCTACAAAAACGTGGGCAGGGTTGCTGAGGAACGCTGGTTGGTTGCCTTCGACCAGATGGCCGAGCCATGCCAACGCGAACGCCGCCGGAATCAGCAATAGGCCAATGATCCCATGGAACCACACAACGATAACCGAGGAGAGGCCAAGGGGAATGGCGATCATGTGCAGGGCGCGGTTTACGGGATGGGTGTGCGCACCATCGTAATGCGAGTACAGACCCATGGAACACCTCACGTGTCCGGAAGCCGATGCGGAGCTCGGCATTATACCTCGTTTTCTCGTGCGAGCTACTCTACTTCTTGCGTGACGGAAATAAATCTCCCAAACACTTCATTCGAGAGCAGCCGCCCGCGCGGCGTGAGCCGGATTACATTCCCGTGCCTTTCGAGTAGCTTCGCCTCCACTAGTTCCGCAATTGTCCTCGCGTAGCCGTCCACAGACTCCTTCCCAAATTCCGCCACCACTTGCGTCAAGTCCACTCCTTTCGTCAGGCGCAGTCCGAGGAAGAGGGTCTCCTCCAACGCTGCCTGCCGCGTAACTGGAGTTCTCTTGATCGGCCCGGCAGCCAGGTATTCATCGAGAGAGTCCGGCGTAGCGATGCGGATACTTTCGACGTCGGACCCACAGGGGCTAAAGCCCCCGCCGTTGTTATGCGCCGTATCGGCACGCCTGAAGTCGCGCCCTCCCGTGTGCGTCAGGTTGTGGTCCCTAATGTGCACAACGTCGTGCCCTCCTGTGTGCGCCTCGCACCCTCGCCTGTGCGCGAAGTCCCCATCCGCCTCCAGCATCGAGTGCGCATCCACGCCAAAGCCCAGATACGGCTGCCGCGTCCAGTACTTCAGGTTGTGGCGCGACTCGTGTCCCAGGCGCGCAAAGTTGGAAATTTCGTACTGGCGTAAGCCCGCCCTATCGAAGCGTTCGCAAGCGATCTCATACAAATCGGCCGTGACATCCTCGTCGGGAACGAAGTGCGCGTGGTATCTTGTACCGCCCGCAATCAGTTCGCGGCCGAGCTGGGAGTCCTCGTCCACCTCCAGCATGTATACGCTGGCGTGGGGCACGCCGGAAGCAAGGGACTCCGCCAGGGAAAACTCCCAGCTCTCTTGAGTCTGGTGCGGTAGCCCGGCGATGAGATCAATGTTGACGTTGGAAATCCCGGCGGCGCGCAGGCGTGCGATATCATCCACCACCGTCGCCCGCCTGTGCAGACGCCCGACAGCCGCAGCTTCGCTGTCAACGAATGACTGCACGCCCAAGCTCACGCGGTTTACCTCACAGCGCTGCAAAGCTTCGAGCACGGCTGGGGTCAGCGTGCCAGGAGCGCATTCTACAGTGATTTCCGTATCGGGCAGGAGCTCAAGATTTTGCGAAATCGTGACAAACAGCCTCTCCAATTGGGTTATATCCAATATCGTGGGTGTTCCACCGCCCAGGTACACGGAATCCACGGTTCGCTCGAAACGTCCGGCCATTTGCTCAGCCGTGCGCGATGCGTTCTTGATGTCGGCGCACACACGATCCACGTAGCGCTGAAAGACAGCGCGGGAAAAGACATCGGAGGCGAAGTTACAGTAGCTGCACTTGCTGCGGCAGAACGGCACCGAGATGTAAAGGCCCAGAGGCATTGCGTTCGATTATCCCACTTTGCGGTAACTTCGCGGTGAGGCTTGGCATCTGAGTGAGAAGGCATCGCAAGACTAGCAGTGGAAGAACAGGCTTTCAGGCCCGCGTTCAGCCTTTATGAAAGCGCGGCATTAGCCGACACAAAATCACATGCTCCCTCGCGTCGTCATCACCGGAATCGGCGTAGTCAGCCCGAATGGCATGGGCAAGGAAGCCTTCTGCCGCGCTATTCTGGCAGGGAAATCCGGCGTGAAACGCATCTCACGTTTCGATGCCTCCGAGCTGCCCGTGCACATCGCGGGCGAAATTCCCGACTTCGACGAACTAGCCTGGGTGGATGCCCGCGAGCGCAAGCACGTGTCGCGCGTCGTGCCGCTGGCTCTCGCCGCCTCCCTGGAAGCGATCCGAGACGCTGGCCTCGATCCCGCCGCCATGTCCATGGAAGAAAAGCGCGAGATCGGCGTGATCCTGGGAACGGGCGGCGGCGCGCAGGAATTCTCCGAGGAGCAATACCGCCTATGGCACTCGGGACATGTGAAGCAAGTGAGCCTCTTCTGCATTCCCAGCGGAACCATGGGGACGATCCCAAGCGAAATCAGCATGCGCTTCGGATTCCGCGGCTACAGCCACGTGGTCACCGCCGGCTGCACTTCCTCGACTGACGCCATCGGCTACGCCTACCAGCATATCCAGGCCGGCGTGCAGCCTCTGTTTCTTGTGGGCGGCGTGGATGCACCCATCACCCCGGGGATTATCAAGGGCTACACGCTGCTCCGGGCACTCACACACTCGTGGAACCAGGCTCCCGAGCGCGCCTCGCGCCCTTTTTCCGCCGACCGCGACGGCTTCGTGATCGCCGAAGGCTCCTGGATGTTCATCCTCGAAGATTACGAGCACGCCCTGGCCCGCGGCGCACGCATCTACGCCGAGATCGCCGGATACGCCTCCACCTGCGAGGCCTTTCACCGCGTGCGCATGAGTGATTCGCCGGAGGAGCCGGCCCGCGCCATTACTCTCGCTCTTGAAGAAGCCGGTCTCGCGCCGGAAGATATCCAGTACGTGAATTTGCACGGCACTTCGACCGAGATGAATGATCGCGTCGAAACCCGTGCCCTCAAACTGGCCCTCGGCGAGCACGCACGCAAGATTCCCATGTCTGCGCTGAAATCGCAGATTGGACACACCCAAGGCGCCTGCGGCTCCGCCGGTCTCGCCGCTACTCTGGTTGCCATGGAGCACGGCGAAATTCCTCCCACGATTAATCTCGACGTCCCCGACCCCGAGTGTGATCTGGATTACGTCCCTGACCTTGGCCGCCACGCCCAAATCGAGCACGCCATTTGCAACTGCGTGGGCTTCGGGTCGAAGAACTCGGCGCTGGTGCTGCGGAAGATCGCCTGAGCTGTGCAAGAAACACCTGAAGCGGCACGCCCAAAGCTTTTCCATCGTCCCCGCCCCCATCCCCATCTATTTAGGGTATCTTTTACCTAGCGAGCAATGGCCCTCCACGAAGAGGAAGTACTCGGCAAAGCCTATGACAGCCGGTTGATGAAGCGGTTGCTCACCTTTCTGCGACCCTATAAATGGCAGACGGGAGTCGCCCTCGGCGCCATCATCCTCAAATCCGGGGCTGACGTCCTTGGCCCCTATCTCACCAAAATTGCCGTGGACCGGTACCTGGTGAGAGTTCCCGGGCAGCGCTCGCTATTCGATTTTTTCCTGAGCAACAGACCGCTGGTCGGCATCGCCCAGATCGCCGCCCTTTACGTTGGCCTGCTCAGCTTCAGCTTCTTCCTTGAGTTCCTGCAGACCTACTTCATGCAATGGACTGGCCAGAAAGTCATGTTCGACTTGCGCAGCCAGATCTTCCGCCACCTGCAGCGCATGCACATCGGCTTCTACGACAAGAACCCGGTTGGCCGGCTGGTCACCCGCGTCACCACCGACGTCGACGCACTGAACGAGATGTTCACCGCCGGCGTGGTCTCGGTCTTCGAAGACGTCTTCGTGCTCGCGGGAATCATCGCGATCATGCTGCACATGAACTGGAAGCTGGCGCTGATCACCTTCGCCGTCCTGCCACTGATCGCCATCGCCACCAAGATTTTCCGCGACAAGGTGCGGGATTCCTACCGGCGCATTCGCGTGGCCATCGCCCGCATCAACGCCTACCTGCAGGAGCATGTCAGCGGCATGGTGGTGCTGCAGCTCTTCAACCGCGAGAAGCGCGCCTTCGACAAGTTCTCCGTCGTCAACGCCACCCACATGGACGCCTTCAAAGACGCCATCATGGCCCACGCGGTCTATTACCCGGTGGTGGAAATTCTCTCGGCGACGGCCATCGCCTGTGTGATCTGGTTCGGTGGCAATGACGTCATTCGCGGTACGGCCACCCTCGGCGTTCTGGTCGCTTTCATGCAGTACGCGCAGCGCTTCTTCCGCCCGATCCAGGATCTCAGCGAAAAATACAACATTCTGCAATCGGCCATGGCGTCGAGCGAACGCGTCTTCAAGCTCCTGGATGCGCCGGTGGAAATCACCTCGCCCGGCGTCACGAAAACGCCCGACGGCCCCGGCCGCATCGAGTTCGACCACGTGTGGTTCGCGTACCGCAACATCCCGATCGAAACTGGCAATGACCATGTGGGGATGGGTCTCCGACCCGTGCAGGTCGAGCGCAGCTCGGCCGTCGTATCCGGAGCAACCGAGCCCGACTGGGTCTTGCGCGATGTCTCCTTCGCCATCCAACCCGGCCAGACCGTCGCCATCGTCGGCCACACCGGCGCCGGCAAGACTACGATCATCTCGCTCCTGATGCGCTTCTATGACGTGCAAAAAGGCGCTATCAAAATCGATGGCGTTGATGTAAAGGAAATGGATCTCACCGACCTCCGCCGCCGCTTCGGCGTCGTGCTACAGGATCCGTTTCTGTTCACCGGCACGGTCGAGGGTAATATTCGCCTGGGCACGGAGGGGATCGAAGATGCGGACGTCGAACAAGCCGCCGAAGACGTGAACCTCGCCGATTTCATCCGCACTCTGCCGCGCGGCTTCAAGGAAGAGGTCCACGAGCGGGGCTCGACGCTTTCCACCGGCCAGAAGCAGCTCATCTCCTTCGCCCGCGCTCTGGCGCATGATCCCAAAATCCTCATCCTCGACGAAGCCACTTCCAGCGTGGACACCGAAACCGAATTCCGGGTGCGCGACGCGCTCGACCACATGGTCGAGGGCCGTACCTCGGTCGTGATCGCCCACCGGCTTTCGACCGTGCAGCGCGCCGACAAGATCATCGTCATGCACAAGGGCCAGGTCCGCGAGATGGGCACCCACCAGCAACTCCTCGCCCAGCGTGGCATCTACTGGAAGCTCTACCAGCTCCAGTACAAGGACCAGGAGATTCCCGCCGCCGGCCCGCAGGTCACCGCCAGCGCGGATGATTAAGGTAGACAAAGCCAGAATCCTTCGTGTTACTTCGTGTCCTTCGTGGTTGAGGATTTCCTTTTACAATGTCACGCGTGCGAATCCTGATCTCCGCCGGGGAAGCTTCCGGTGAAATGTACGGCGCACAGCTCATCGAAGCGCTGCGCGGCACACTCAGCTATGCTTGTGTGGGGACGGGCGCCTCGCCCGTCCACGCCGAGCGTAGCTCGTCGGCGGCAACCCACGGGGGCGGGGGCGCCCAAGCCTCATTCGTACAGGCTGACCCGCAATCTCAGCAGCTCGAATTCTTCGGCGTGGGCGGAGAGCGCATGCGGGCCGCGGGGTGCGCCACGGTGGTGGACGCAAAAGACCTCTCCGTCGTCGGCATCACCGAAATCCTCAGCCATCTGCCCAAAATCTGGGGTCTATTCCACAAGCTGATCGCCGAAGCCGACAGAAGAAAGCCCGATCTTGCCGTCGTCATCGATTCGCCTGCTTTCAACTGGCGCGTGGCCCGCCAGATGCACAAACGCGGAATTCCCATCGTCTATTACGTGTGTCCACAGTTCTGGGCCTGGCGCCGGGGGCGCGTGCGCTTGCTGCGGAAATACGTTACGAAGGCACTGGTGATTTTCCCCTTCGAAGAGAAGTTCTACCGCGACCGCGGCGTTGATGCGACTTTTGTTGGCCATCCCCTTGCCGATCTCCCGCAACCTGCAATTGATCGCGCCGAATACGCGGCCCAGCACAAGCTGGATGCGGCGAAATCCTGGATCACGCTTATGCCCGGCAGCCGCGTCAAAGAAGTGCGCATGAATCTACCTGCGATGCTGGAATCGTCCACGAAGCTCGGCTCTGCATATGAATTTCTGCTTCCGGTCGCGCCCACGCTCGGCCGCGGCTTCCTCGAATCGCTGATTGGCACACGAGGTGCCATTTGCCTTGTTCCCGAGGCCCTGCCTGCGCTGGCCCAGTCCCGCGCAGGAATCATTGCCAGCGGCACAGCCACGGTAGAAGCCGCCATCATGGGCACACCATTCGTGATGGTCTACCGGGTTTCGCCGCTTACTTATTTTCTGGGTCGTCCCCGCGTCAGAGTTCCTCATTTTGCCATGGTTAACCTGATCGCGGGAGAAGAGATTGTCCCCGAACTGGTGCAGCAGGATTTCACGGCGGAAAACGTGGTCGCACGGCTCAACGAAATTCTTCCCGATGGTCCGGCGCGCAGCAAAATGATCGCGGGGTTGGCCGGGGTGAAAAGCGGTCTGCGCGGCCCAGATCGAGAGGAACTTCACCCTGCCGACCGCGCCGCGGAGGCAATTCTGGGATTGCTGCGCAGAGACCATGTGGGGACGGGTCTCTGACCAGTCCGTACCGAGTAACGCTTCGCCGTGCAGCGCGCGGTCCCGCCAGCAGTCCCGCGGGCGTCTGCCCGCACCTTCGCCCATGCCACATCCGAGCCTGCCCTCAGCGAAGTCGAGGGAATACCCCCGGGTCAGCCGGCGAGACGTCAGCGCTACAGAAATGTGGTACAGCAGCCATCTTTCGCAGCAATGCGCCCGAACCTTGTCCTGCCAGCATCTTTTGCGTAACAATCTTCATCTTACAGAGCAGTAGAACCTTCCAGGAGACGGTTTTTGATGCTCTTTCAACCTCGGCGCCAGCCTCGGACGCTTAACATCTTTCTTGCCCTCTTGTTTTTGTTGATCTCGTTACCCACCTGGGCGGCGGAGAAGATGCGCCTCCAGGTGGATGACTACCAGATCGAGGCCGAACTCAGCCCGCACGTCCATAAGATCGCGGCCCGCACCAAAGTGAAGTTCACCGCGTTGGAAAATCTCAATATAGCGACGTTTGATCTGCATAACGGCTTGCGGCTGACCAAGGTGCTCGATGCCGCCGGTAAGACCCTGTCCGCCGAACGAGTCACTCGGGATTCCACAGTCCGGGTGCAGCTGCCCAACGGACTCCCCAAGGACGCTTCGACCACCCTGACCTTCGAATACGAAGGCACGATCGAGTCCGCCGACGACAGCCCGGTGCAGGGACTGAAGCTGGCCTCCATCGGCGACGACATCAGCTATCTGCTCTATGCCGCCCGCTGGTTTCCGGTGAATGCATACGGCATCAACCGCTTTACGGCTACGATCAGCATCACCGTGCCCGCGCACATGGTGGTGATCAGCAGCGGGCGCGAAACCGTCAGCAACACGCCGCCGAAGAAGGGCACGGCAGGGGGATTGCCGCTTAAGACCTACACCTTCGTCTGGGACAAGCCCAGCTTCCCAGGAACTATCGTTGCCGGGCAGTTCCAGGAATTCAAAAGCAACGAAGGCGGTCTCGACCTGCACCTTTTCTTCAATCCGGCTCACCAGAATCTGGGAGCGACCTACGCGGAAACCGCCGTCAAAGAATTCGTTTATTACGTGACCTTGTACGGGCCCGTCCCCGCCCCCACCTTGAAAGTTGTGGAGATTCCGGACGATACGGTGCCAGCCGCCTGGGCACCAGAAATCGCCGCCATCGCCAGCCGCGCTATCAGCGATAAGGTCAATTATCGTTTGCTGGCAAACGCCATTGCGCACCAGTGGTGGGGAGTCTCAGTCAGTCCCGCCTCCCGCGATGACTGGTGGCTTAGCGACGGCTTCGCGCGTTACTCGGAGGCCCGCTACGTGGAGAACGCTGCCGGGCCTGCAGGCCTTGAAGAGGTTGTCAAGGACATGTCGGTCGGCGCGCTGGCTTACGACACTGTGCCGCTTTCGAGCGCCGGTAAGCTCGATCCGTTCTCGCCAGAGTTTCAGTCGCTGGTAACCGACAAAGGCGCGATGATTCTGCACATGCTCCGATGGGTAATCGGAGATCAGAAGTACGATCAGACCATGCGTACATTTGTCGCCAAGTACGCGGGCAAATCCGCTTCGCTGGACGATTTCCGCGCCATTGCCGAGCAGGGCTATGGCGACAAGCTGACCTGGTTCTTCTCCCAGTGGCTCGATTCCACCGGCGCCCCCGAATTCAAGACCAAGTACACCGTCTATCGCCTGGGCAGCAACAAGGGTTTCCGGGTTGTGGGCCAGATCTCACAGGATCTTGACCTGTTTCGCATGCCGGTGCAATTGAAAATTGACACCAACGGCAAGACGGAACAGAAGCGAGTGGAAGTGGTGGGCACGAATTCGCCGTTTACGGTGGAAACTTTCGGGAAGCCACGCCACATCGTGATCGATCCCGACAACCGCGTGCTGAAGAATTCCACCGATGTCAAGCTGCGTGCCTCCATCCTGCGAGGCCAGGCGTTAGTGCAGCAGGGCGACCTGGCCGGAGCCCTGGGCGAGTTCAACAAGGCGCTGGAGGTCAACAAGAACAGTTCGCTCGCCCACTATCGCGTGGCCGAGGTGTTCTTTCTGCAGCACAACTATCAGGCCGCGGCCAACGCCTACCGCGAATCGCTGAATGGCGACGGTGATCCGCGCTGGACCGAAGTCTGGAGTCACATCCAACTGGGCAAGATCTTCGACATCACCGGACAGCGGGAGCGCGCTACCAACGAGTACCGCCAAGCTCTGCAGACCAACGACAATACGCAGGGTGCGCAGGATGAAGCTCGGAAATATCTGCAGAAACCCTTCGAGCAGCAGAAGAGCGGATAGGAGGCGTGTTTCCCGTTTCCCGTTTCCCGTTTCCGGCTTCTAGGTTCTGGTTTCTGGCTCTCCCGTTCCGCATAACTAGCAGCTCTGATCTCTAGAAGCAAGAAGGTGGAAACTAGAAGCTTCCTTTCACCCCATCCAAACTCACCACGGTCTCATCGCTCACGACCTTCGCGCTGTGCTCGACTCCGCGCGGCACGTGTACCGCGTCTCCTGGGCCTAGCACAACCGAGCCTCCGCCCATGCTGATGCGAAACTGTCCCGAGAGCACGGCGTCCACCTTGTCGACCTCGTGCGCATGCGTGGAAAAATACGTCCCGGGCGGATAGACGTATCGGGTAGCACGATACCCTAGTGTCTCCAGCTTTTGTCGAAGAGCCTTCTCACTCAGCGGACCATCTTTTTCAGGATTCCAGCGCTCAATTTTCATGTCGGGCAGACCCTAACAGCCAACTTTCCCATCTACTTTCAAGGTTCTAATATGCCCAACGGAGCAAGGTCACGCCCACTGTAAACCCCGCGCCTACCGCCGCCAGCAGCACCAGGTCCCCTTTCTTGAGCCTGCCTTCCTGGCGTGCGGTTTCCATGGCCAGCGGGATGGTTCCGGCCGTCGTATTGCCGTAGCGGTCGATGTTGATGATCACGCTCTCCGGCCGCAGTCCTAGCCGGTCGGCTGTGGCGGTGATGATACGCCGGTTGGCTTGATGAGGAATGAAAGCGTCGATGTCGCTGCCCTTGAGGCCGTTGCGCTGCAGGATCTTCTCGCAGAGGTCGGCCTGCTTGCGCACGGCGTATTTGAAGACTGCCTGCCCATCTTGATGAACGTAGTGCATCCGCTTGTCAACGGTTTCGCGCGTCGAAGGATGAAGGCTTCCGCCGCCGGGCATGTACAGAGAGCATCCGCCCGAGCCATCAACTTCGTGCATGAAATCGATCATGCCAAGCGAGTCATCATCCGCCGGTTCGAGGGTGACTGCGCCCGCGCCATCGCCAAAAATCACGCAAGTGGCCCGGTCGGTGTAATCGATGATCGAAGACATCACATCGGCGCCGATCACCAGGACTTTCTTGTGAGCGCCGGTGGCGATGAACTGCGCTCCCACCTGCAGCGCATAGACGAAGGCCGAGCAGGCCGCTGAGAGATCAAATCCCCAAACTCCTTTGGCACCCAACTTGTGCTGCACCACGCACGCCGTGGAGGGAAAGAACATGTCGGGCGTGACCGTCGCCACGATGATCGCATCGAGATCGGAGGGAGCCCAACCCCGCTCTTTCAGCGCTTCGCTCGCCGCCTCGACCGCGAGATCGCTGGTCGCCATGCCCTTGTCGACGATGTGCCGCTCGCGGATGCCGGTGCGCTCCATGATCCATTCATCGGACGTTTCGACCATTTTCTCCAAATCGGCGTTTGTGAGGAGGCGAGGTGGGACGAAGGTACCGAGAGCGCTGATTTTGGCGCGGATCGGTTGACTCACTCTGTAGTTTCTCCAGTTGAAAGGAACCGCTTATTTTGCCGCAGGCACGCAGCAATGTCCAATGGGTTCGGCGCCTGGTAGTGGGCTACTTTGAGTCCGCTCTTTCCGCCCTCCGCTCGAAAGTAGCCCACTACTCGGCTGCCTCACGGCATTTGTCAGCGTTCTCCGCAGCACTTCTCCGCGACCTCAGCGATAAAAGCTTTTTTCATCGCAGAGGGCGCAGAGAACGCGGAGAGGAGCTTCTCACGCGCTGACCGGGGAAAAAGTCAGGCACCGGCAACCCACTGCACACGCAAGAGCCCGTTACCGTTGCTTCCTTCCGGACCTGGCGGGGTTGGCGGGAATGCGTCGCGCGGGACCGATGCCTGACGCGATTGATTCTAACATCGTAAACCCAGGCATCAGTCGTCGGTCGTCAGTCTTCAGTCGTCAGCACTCAGCGCATCCCAATTCGAGTTGTCATCCTGAGGGCCTTTCAGACACGAAGGATCTGCTTTTTGCTGATATCACGAAAGCAGGTTCTTCGCGAGCTGAAGTCCAAAATCACAAAAACCTGACGGCCCGCCGCAACGACCAACCGCGCACACTGGCGTACACCGGAGGTACTCTTCCCTTCCTCTCGCAAATCGCGAACAATAGAGCGCATCCCATGCTTCCGGCCCACGACCTGCAATCCGGGACGATTCCGCTGCCCGTAGCCGTTGAGCGCTACTTCGAGGTCGCGCTCTATCTGCTGGTCCTCACCGGTTTTGGGACGCTGGCTTCGACTGCCGGGCTGGACGCACCCACGGTCCTGTTGGTTGGCGCGTCCCTTCTGTTCCGCGGATACTTGCTGGCAAAACGGCGCACGCTGCTCATCCCCGAGCGCTGGACCACCGTGCTTACGCTGGGTTATGTCGTCTTCTACCTGGCGGACTACTTCCTGATCTCGGGCGCGTTTCTCAACGCGACCGTCCACCTGGTGCTGTTTGTCATGGTGGTGCGCCTTTTCTCCGCGCAGCGTGACCGCGATCATTATTTTCTGGCCATCATCGCGTTTCTCATGGTGTTGTCCGCCGCGGTGTTGACCGTGGACAGCATCTTCCTGCTGGCTTTTGCAGCATTCATGCTGATGGCCGTGGTCACGTTCATCCTGATGGAAATGAGGAGCTCTGCCGCCAAGGCCACGGTTCATTCCAAGGAAACGAACGATGCACGGGCTTACCGGCACATGGCGTTCTCGCTGGCCGGCGCCTCGCCCGCGCTCGTGCTGTTCATCTTGCTGGGAGCAGCAGCCATTTTCTTTGTCCTGCCGCGCGTCTCTGCCGGTTATCTCAGCGCCTATGCCCCCACCGGCGCGCTGACTACCGGATTCAGTGACCGGGTGCAACTGGGGCGCATTGGTGAGATTCAGCAGTCCAGTTCCGTGGTGATGCATGTCCAGATTGACGGCGACAAAAACGGCGGTTTCGAGCTGAAGTGGCGCGGCGTTGCACTCAACATGTTTGACGGCACGACCTGGTCCAATCCCCACGAACAGCGCGTCGTGCTTCGACTTGCCGACGGCCGCTTTACGTTGTTGCTGCCGGACGCGCGAGGGCAGGCGCCTAAGGCCATCCGGCCCATCCACTATCGTGTGCTGATGGAGCCGGTTGGCAGCAATGTCTTTTTTCTTGCAGTGACGCCGCAAATCTTGCAGGGCAACTATCGCCTGGTAGCTACCGATGGTGGTGGCGCCGTATTTGACCTCGATCCTGATCATCCTGTCGGCCGCTATGAGGCCACCTCCGACCTCGCCCAACCAGCGGCCGGTGAGCTACGCGCGTCTGGGGGGCCGTATCCGCTCGACGTTCTTTTGCACTACCTCAAATTGCCGCCGCTCGATCCTCGCATCCCGCGATTGGCGGAGCAGATCACAGCCTCGGCGGACAACAACTACGACAAAGCCCTTGCCATCCAAACGTACCTTCGCAGCCACTTCGGGTACACGCTGCACCTTCCGCGCACGGTGTCGCACGACCCGCTGGCCAATTTCCTGTTCGAGCGCAAGCAGGGACACTGCGAATACTTTGCCTCCTCCATGGCGGTCATGCTGCGCGCATTGCGAATTCCGTCGCGCGTGGTCAATGGATTCAGCGGCGGGGAGTTCAACGACCTCACTTCTCAATACGTGGTTCGCGCCAGCAATGCGCACTCCTGGGTGGAAGCTTACTTCCCAGGCTACGGCTGGGTGAGCTTCGACCCCACGCCTGCGGGTTCTGCTCCGGCACATAGGGGATGGAGCCGGGCTTTGTTGTACGTGGACGCAATCGCGTCGTTCTGGCGGGAATGGGTGATCAACTACGACCTCAGCCATCAGCAGACTCTGGCCGTGGGGGTGACAAGCAGCGGCCGGGAGTTGTTGCAGCGAGTGCGGAACTGGGCGCATCGCCGTTACCAGGCCTTGTTGACCGCAGTTCGTCACACCCAGAACACGATAGCTGGGTCGCCGGGGCGCTGGAGCATCGCAGGACTACTGATGACGGCGCTTCTTTTGTTGGAGGTCAACGCGCAACGCTTGTGGCGCGCGCTTCGCCGGGGGTGCCTGGCGGCCCGTCCCGAGAAATCTCCGCGCCTAGCGGCGACTATCTGGTATGAACGGATGACGCGCACAGTGGCGCGCCGCGGTTGGCGCAAATCACCGACACAAACTCCAGAGGAGTTCTTGGTCTCGATTGAAGACGCCACCGTGCGCGAAGGGGTCGCACGATTTACTCGGCACTATGAACATGCCCGCTTCGGGGACTCGGCGAAAGATGCTCAACGCCTGCCGGGGCTGTACGAAGAGATTTCGAGCGGGACGAAGCGCTGAACGGCCGGAATCGCGGTGACGGCCTCTCTGCAAAAGTCGGCCCT
>Ga0070699_100002066_pt1 | contig 18169 bp, 20 predicted proteins | sample KBSK1503metaG_FD_65473 | JGI IMG/M metagenome (GOLD analysis project Ga0070699, IMG submission 65473) | Corn, switchgrass and miscanthus rhizosphere microbial communities from Kellogg Biological Station, Michigan, USA - KBS K1-50-3 metaG | ecosystem: Host-associated > Plants > Roots >... | reverse complement strand
CCAGGCCGACCTTCTGCTCGGCTCGCTGGCGGAGGTGACGCTGGACGAGCTGCTGACGCGATTGGGCCGGACGCGGCGGCCGTGAGGGGCTCTACGCTATCGGCGTGCGAATCGGGATCCTCACCGGAGGTGGAGACGCGCCCGGCCTGAATGCGGCCATCCGGGCCGTGGCGCGCAGGGCCTTCCAGCTCGGCCACTCGGTCAGCGGCGTGCAGAACGGCTGGGCCGGATGCCTCGACGGCGGCGCCATACAGGAGCTCGGCCCTGACGACGTGCGCGGCATACTGCCCCTCGGCGGCACGATTCTCGGCACGTCCCGCACGAACCCCCTCAAGGTCAAGGACGGCGTGGCGACCGTCATCCGCGTGTTGCGCCGCCACGGCATCGATGCGATCGTGCCGATCGGCGGAGACGACACGCTGAGCGTGGCCTCGGCGCTCCACGAGGCCGCCTTCCAGACGGTTGGCGTCCCGAAGACGATCGACAACGACCTCAGCGTGACCGAGTTCTGCATCGGCTTCGATACCGCCGTCGGGGTCGTGACGGAGGCCCTCGACCGCCTGCACACGACCGCTTCGGCCCACCACCGCGTGATGGTGGTGGAGGTCATGGGGCGCGACACCGGCTGGGTCGCGCTGGCCGGGGGAATCGCCGGCGGAGCCGACCTGATCATCATCCCCGAGTTCTCGCTCACCCTCGGCGACGTGGTCAGCCACCTCTACCGGCGCCGCGGGGCGGGCAAGCTGTTCAGCATCATCGTCGTCGCTGAGGGCGCCCACATCCCGGAGCTCGAGGACGAGGCCGGAGCGGCCGCGGAGACAGACGCGTTCGGCCATGTGCAGCTCGCGAAGCGCGGCATCGGTGACGCCCTGGCCAGGAAGGTGGAGCACGAGACCGGCTTCGAGACGCGCGTGACCGTGCTCGGCCACCTGCAGCGGGGAGGGTCGCCGACTCCCACGGACCGCATCTGGGCGACGCGCCTCGGCGTTCACGCCGCTGAGCTGATCGACGCCGGCAAGAGCGGCGTGATCCCCATCCGCCGCAACGGCGAGGTGGCGGTCGTGGCCCTGGCCGACGTCATCAGCGAGACGCGCCGCGTGCCCGAAGCGCTGTACGCCCTGACCCGCGTGTTCGAATAAGCTTCGGGTCAGGTACGCGATGCCCTACCTCGTCTTGGTCCCTGCGGCCCTCCTGGTCTTGTATGTCGTCGCGTCCTACATGCTTTATCGCCGGGCATTCGTGCCGCCCAAGCCGCGTCCCCTCGACGACTTCACCTTCACGCCATTCGAGTTCCAGGCGGACTACGAGGAGGTGGAGCTCGTCACCGCCGACGGCGTCACCTTCGGCGCGTGGCATTTCCGTCAGCCGGGCTCGCCGCAGACGGTGATCGTGTCGGGCGGCCACAAGGGCCAGCGCCAGGGCTCGCTCGGTATCTCGGCCGGGCTTTGGCGCAAGGGTTTCAACGTCATCCTCTACTCGTATCGCGGCTGGCCCGGCAGCGACCGCGCGCCGATCACCTTCGGGATCAAGGAGGTGCTGGAGCTGGAGGCTGTCATCGCCTTCGCCCGCAAGCGGATCGCCAACGCGAGGATCGGACTGCTCGGTTATTCGATGGGCGCGGTCGTGAGCCTGCTCGGCGCGGCTGGCGAGCCCGGCGTCCAGGCCCTGGTGCTCGACAGCCCCTTCAGCGACCTACGCACGGTGATGGTCGAGAACGTCCGGCGCACGATCAAGCTGCCGGGGACGCCATTCGTATGGCTCGCGGGGCTCTTGTTTCGCTTGCGCACGGGGTCGCGTCTTTCGCAATCGAGCCCCATCGCGGTGATGAGCTCGCTCGAGCCGCGCCCTCTCTTCTTCATCCATGGCGGAGCGGACGACATGGTGTCCGTCAACCACAGCCGCAGCCTGTACGACGCATACCGCGGTTCACGTGAGATCTGGATCGTGCAGGGCGCGCCCCACACCGGCGCGTATGAGGCGGACCGGCCGCTCTATGTCGAGCGGGTTGCCGGCTTTTTCGCTCGCCACCTCGGCCTGGACGTCAGCAGCCACCTCCGCCTGGTCGAGGAAGAAGAAGTCTCCTGAGCTAGACCTGCAACAAACGCGAACGCAGGCGACAGGAATAGGTGAGACATGCAGCAGGTGGCAGATGTCAAGCCGTCAGCCGGGTCGCACCCAGTCACGGATCGCGCTTTCGCCGATCTGCTTCGCCCTCTGATCGATCCGGGCTTTCGCCTGGCCTTCGCCATGCTGCACGACGCAACGGCCGCCGAGGACGCCGTCCAGGAGGCATCTTTCACGGCCTGGCGAAAGCTCGGACGGATGAACGATCAAGGCAAGCTGCGGCCGTGGTTCCTCGGGGTTGTGGCCAACAAGTGTCGGAACACGCGTCGCCGCAAGTGGGTGGCCGGCGTCAGCCTTGGCGTGCCCGAGGTGCTGACAGTCGTCTCGGCGGAAGACAACGCGTTGCGCGGAGCGGATCTTCGCCGCGCAGTGTCACGGCTGCGCCACGACGACCGGCTGGTCGTCGTCCTCTATTTCTATCTCGATATGCCGCTCGACGAGGTGGCTGCGGCCGCCGGAAGTTCCGTGGGGGCGACGCGGGCGAGGCTCTATCGCGCGGTCAAGAAGCTGCGCCCTGGCCTCGACGTCGAGGAGGCGATCAGGTGAGTCTGCGCACCGACATTCACATAGCTTTCGACGAAGTGGCGCCATCAAGCGCCGGCATGCCGGAGCGCGTCGTCGAAACGGTTCTGACGGGCCGCAAGCAGCGCGGGCGTTGGTCCGTCCGGCTGCGTGTGCCGCTTTCCCTAGTGGCCGTGTTCTTGCTCGTGGCCGTGGTGGTCAGCGTGCTGGTCGGCGGCCGCGTGATGCAAGACTGGAACAACTTTCGGAAGTCTTCGCCTGCGGGCGAAAGCAACCAATCGCAGTTGGCTCAGCTGCGAGCTCGACCGCTCCACCTGCCGGCGTTGTTGAGTCGAGGGACTGCGTGCCCCGTCACGTTGAGCGTTATCGACGATGGGACGGGCGCCAACGCCGTGTACGGAAACGGTCCGGTGTACGGACAAGCCGGCGGCGAGACACAAACTGCGTGGGGTACCTACTTCGACGTCACATACGAAACCGAGCCTCAGCTCACCGGGTTGGTCCTCGTTCGCGGGCGGGATCTATACGACGGATCGCCGCTGGTCTACACCGGCCAATATTCGGCGGGCGATACGATCGGCAGCGACACGATCGACGGCAAGCTCGTCGCGCAGCACAACGAGCTGGTCCTTGACGCCAGCCACCACCCGTCGACGTCAGGCACGAGCAGGTGGGGGATCTATCGGGTGCGCCAGGGCGTCGCCGGTACATGGTCGGGCTGCACAGGGCTGCAGATCGACGGCCTCGGTTTCAGCGAGATCGCCGTGTTGTGACCATCAGTCACTTCGCATCGAGAAGGGTGCTCGCAAGCAAGATGCCGTTCGCCCAGTACTCGCCGGTCGGGCCGGCGGGCAGCAGGTCGTAGGTCCGTGAGCCGCTGTACGGGACCAGCTCCCACAGCGTGATCTTTGAGCCGTCGAGCTCGTCGCCCACGGCCAAACCTCCGAGCGGGCGCCCGTCCGCGGTGCGGTGGCCGGGCGACGCCAGAAGTTCGCGGCCGTCGGCCAGCCTCAGGTGCACCATGACGTGCGCCGGCGGCACCGCCATGCTGCCGACCTCGACGACCGGCACGGCCACGCGTTCGCCATGGCCGTCCGCCGTCCACACCAGCATGCCCGGCGTGACGTCCGTGACGCGGACGTCGCCGCCCGGCGTGGCGATCAGCGTGGCCGCCGCCAGGCAGATCGGGCAGGGGGGCATGCCGCTCGGCGTACGAGAGGTGACGGAGACGGCCCCGTCGACGCGAACCGAGCCGTCGACCAGCTGGATGGAACTGTTGGAGCCCTGCGCCTGAACCCGAGCCTCGAACGTGTAGGAGTCGCCGTTCTTCGTCAGAACGAGCGCCCGCAGGCGCTTGAACGCCCGATACAGGGTGAGCTTCTGCGCCTCGTCGAGATCGCCGGAGGGCAGGTGCTCGTGCTCGACGATCGCGTCGTAGAGCTCGGCGTCGGCCCGGATCTGCGGGTAGTAGCTGTCGGCGTTGACCTGCTCTCCTCCCTCCCGGACGATGGGATAGAAGTCCGGGTCGCAGAAGATCGGGACGCCGACCGCGTCCATGACCTTGAACTTGAGCTGGTCGATGGTGAGCGGGGTGCCCACCCCGCCGACCATGCCTGCAGAGCCGCAGGCGACGGCGACCAGCGCGATCCCGACGGCGAGGTTGAGTCTCATGCTCTTACCACCAGACACGTCCGAGCGAGCCGGTACGTAACGCCGGCGCGGAACCAAACCGCCGGGCCATGCGTATTCACGGTGAATGGCGGGTGGAGGGTCAAATCTATAATCCCGACCATGGGGGCAGGGCCAGGTTGGTGACCGATGTCGTCACCCGTGTCGCCGACGCCTTCATGGCCAACGTCAGTCGGGCGATCGTCAACAAGGAAGAGGAAGTCCGGCTCTGCCTGGTGACGCTTCTCTGCGAAGGCCACCTCCTCATCGAGGACGTCCCCGGCGTCGGCAAGACGATGCTCGCGAAATCGCTGGCGCGCTCTCTCGACTGCACCTTCCGCCGCATCCAGTTCACCCCCGACCTGCTGCCCTCCGACGTCACCGGCGTGCGCGCATTCAACCAGAAGGAGAACGACTTCGAGTTCCGGCCCGGCCCGGTGTTCGCGCAGATTCTCCTCGCCGACGAGATCAACCGCGCCAGCCCCAAGACCCAGGCCGCCCTCCTCGAGGCGATGGAGGAGCACCAGGTGACCATCGACGGGGAGACGCACGACCTGCCCAAGCCCTTCATGGTCATGGCCACGCAGAACCCGGTCGAATACTCAGGCACGTTCCCGCTTCCCGAGGCTCAGCTCGACCGGTTCCTGATGAAGGTCAGGCTGGGCTACCTGTCGGAGAAAGAAGAATCGACTCTGCTCAGCCATCGCAAGGTGGAGTCGCCGATGCTCGAGCTGCAGCCGGTGGTATCGCCCAACGAGCTGAACGCGGCGCAGGACGCGGTGCGCGAGGTGTTCGTGAAGCCGGAGCTTCGTGACTACATCGCTCGGCTCGTGGGGCGGACGCGCGGCAACCCCGAGGTTGCGCTCGGCGCCAGCACGCGAGGCACGATCAACCTCTTCCACGCGAGCCAGGCGCTGGCGGCCGTGCAGGGCCGCACGTACGTGATCCCGGACGACATCAAGGCGCTCGCCGAGCCGGTGCTCGCGCACCGCATCATCCTCAGGCCGAACGCCGAGATGCAGGGCCAGAGCGCCGGCAAGCTGGTGGCAGGGCTGCTCGAGCGCGAGCACGTCCCCCAGATGGCTTACGACGGGTAACGACGCCAGGGAGGTCCGGTAAGGCCGAGCAGGGATGAAGATCGCCCTCGCCGTCGCCCTCGCCCTGCTCCTCTTCTTCACGTACCTGACCGCGATCAGGCCTGCCTACGCGTTCGCATACGCGCTCTGCCTGTTGTTCTTGGTCTCGTGGGTGTGGCCGCGGATCGCGATCCGAGGCATCAGCCTGACGCGCCGGCTCGACCCGGGCACACCGACCGTGGGCGAGGCTTACGAGGAGGTCATCGAGGTGCAGCGCTCGGGCTGGGTGCCCGCGCCCTGGGTGGAGGTTCGCGACCTCGGTCAGATCCCCGACTACCAGCCCGGCCGCGTCATCTCGGTCGGCGGCGAGGCGGTGAGCTGGAAGTCGCGAGGCGTCTACCGGCGCCGCGGCTGGATGTCCTTCGGGCCGACCCTGGTCAGCGTGCGGGAACCGTTCGGACTGTTCAACCAGGAGCTGAGGATGGGCAACCGCACGACGGTGCTGGTCTACCCGAGAGTGCGGCCGATCCCCGACCTCATGACGCCCAGCGCGCAGCAGGTCGGCAGCTCGCAGAGCCTGGGCGCTTGGGCCGACTATCCACCGGAGACCGGCGGCGTTCGCGACTACACGCCTGGTGACAGCTTCGGCCGCATCCACTGGCCGCTTTCGATGCGCCATCAACGCCTCATGTCCAAGACATTCGAACAGCCGCTGACGACAGACCTCTGGATCCTGCTCGACCTCGACCACAACGTCCATTACGGCGAAGGCGAGGAGTCCACCGTCGAATACGCCGTCAGCCTCGCCGCATCGATGGCCGCTCAGGTCCACAGTCGCGGCCGCCAGGTGGGGCTGATCGCAAACGACTCCAAGGGCACGATCCTTGAGCCCCATCGCGCCGCGCGGCAGGACCGCATCATCCTCGACTACCTGGCGGTGGCGACCGCCGACGGCCGCACATCGCTGACGAAAACACTGGCGTGGGACCGCATCCGGAGGTTGCCGCGCCGAGCGATCGCCGTCATCACGCCGAGTGCCGACGAGGCCTGGGTCCGGCTGCTGCAGGCTGTTCGCGGGCGCCGCTCGACGCTGATCGTCTTCTACCTCGACGTCGCCAGCTTCGGCGGCCCGGACCAGAACCCGAGCTTCGACCTCGGGCAGGATGTCGATCTCTACGTGGTGCGAAAGGGTGATGACTTCGCACGCCTGATGAGGACCCGAGATGCAATCCGCATCGCTTAGCCATCCCCTGCGGATGGTCCAGCGCACGCGCGAGTCGCTGCCCGGCGGCGTGGTCTGGACGTCGCTCCTCGTCTTCCTGCTGACCCTGGCGGTCTCGAAGTCGACCGTCACCGCTCAGTGGGTGGGTGGCATCGAGGTGGTGACGCTCATTGCGGTCCTGGGCGCGATCTGCCTGGGCGTCCTCGCCCTCACGCCGATTCCTTCGGTCGCGGGCGTCGCCATCGGCATGGTGATCGGCCCCGTCGTCGCCGGCTTCGCCGCTGGGCCGGCCCTGCATGCGGCGCATCCCACGGACGTCGTCGGCCTGAGTCTCGTATCCGCATGGTGGGGCCGCCTGCTCGATGGCAGCGCGATCACGGATTCCGCGTTCGACCTCTATCTCATCTCCTGGCTGATGTGGGTGACAGGCGGCTGGCTCGCGTGGTGCGTGCTGCGCTGGAGGCGGCCGCTGCTCGGGCTGGTGCCTGGCGCGGCCGCATTCGCCACCAACCTCCTCAACTTCCCACGCGACCAGAACGGGTACGTGCTCGCCGTGCTCGTGTTGACGCTCGCGCTGCTGCTCTGGTCCAACTACACCGGGTCGATAGACAACGCCTCGAATGCGCACGTGAAGCTGACGGGCGACGCCCGCTGGGATTTCTGGGAGAGCGGGCTCGTGGCGATGGCGGCGCTCATCGTCCTGGCGATCATGCTGCCGCCGCTGTCGACGGTCGACCGAACGGTCGACATGGAGTCCAACGCCTTCACCAGCTGGGCGCAGCTGCTGCAGACGCTGAGCCATCCGGGGCAGTCGGGAACCGGCGGGATCGGCGCGGGGACAACCGGGTTCTCGGCCGACGTCTTGCTCAACAGCTCGCTCAAGCGGACTCGCGACATCGTGTTCACGTACACCGTCACCGGCGACTACTTCGGCCCGCACTACTTCCGTGGGGTCGACGAGTCGCTGCTGTCCGCAGGGGCGTGGCGGTACCCGGACAAGGGCCAGTTCAATGAGCCGCTGAAGAAAGGGGAGGTGCCCCAGTTCGGCGAGGACTACGCGAAGCTGGCGGTCGCCGGCTTCAACATCAAGATGTACTCGCCGCCCAGCGGGTACAGCGACATCCTCTTCTATCCTGGCCGGCTGTATCGCGTCAATCGCGGCACAGAGGCAACCGAGTCACTCTCGCCGCCTCCGACGGCGACGGGAAGCCTGATGAACATCGACCGCCTCTCCAGCGTGTCGCCTCCCACCTCGCGCGGCGGCTACGACGTCACGGTCGAATACTCGACTGCCACCGACGTGGACCTGCAGGCGGCCGGGACCACCTACCCGGACTGGGTGTCCGCCTACAGGGGCCTGCCCGCCAACAGCTACCGCAGGCCCGACGTCATCCAGCGGATTCACCAGCTCGCGCTCCAGGTCGTGCAGCAGGCCGGCGCCCAGACCCCGTACGACGCGGCCGTGGCCATCGAGACTTACCTCCGCGGCGACACCTTCACCTACACCCTCGACCCGCCCCGTCCTCCCGCGGGCACGGATCCGCTGGCCTACTTCCTCTTCAACTCCCACAAGAGCTACTGCGAGTTCTTCGCCACGGCGATGGGGGACATGCTCCGGTCGCTTGGCATCCCGACCAGGCTGGTCAACGGTTTCGGACCAGGCACATATGACACCACCATCAACAGCTATGTCGTCCGCAGCGACGACGCTCACACGTGGGTCGAGGTGTACTTTCCGACGTACGGCTGGATCGAGTTCGAGCCCACGCACGACAACGTCTACTTCCCGATTCCCCGAGGCGCGGCCGGCACCAACCTCTGCCTGCGCGACCTGCTGTGCGACACCCCTGGCGGCCCCGGAACGGGCGGGGCCGGCCTGCCCGGCGGGCGCCCCGAGAGCGGCGGCACCAGCGTCACGCAGCAGGAGCAGAATGGCGGGCCAACCTCGTTTCTGCGCATCCCCGACGCGAACACGCTGACGAAGATCGTCGGGGTCGTGCTCGCGCTGCTGCTGATGCTTTTTGCGGCTGTGGCGCGATACCTGCGCCCGCGCACGGTGATGGGGGTGTGGCGCCGCACCCTTGTGCTGGCCCGCATAGCGGGCGCGCAAGAGCAGCCGGGGGAGACGCCTTTCGAGCTCGGCCGGCGCCTGGCCGGCGCCTTCCCGGAGGCCTCAGAACCCATGCGCTCGCTGATCAACGGTTTCGTCGTCGCCGCGTACGCGCCGCCCGAGGTGGCGCGCTCCGCGCGCGCCGCGGTCATGGAGGCATGGTCGGCGCTCCGGCCGCTCCTCCTGCGCCGGGCGTTCGAGCGCTTCCGCCCCTCGCGGGTCTAACTGGCCTGGTGGGAGTCGAAGGCAAGACCTACGCGCCGGTCACCTCGGTGATCGAACCCGATGGCGTCGCGGCCTTCGCGCGGGCCATCGGCGCCGATGCGGCCGACGGAGTGCCGCCCACCTTCGCCGCCGTCTACTCCCTCGGCACCACCGCGCCGCAGCTCTTCGGCGATGCCGAGGCCGCGATCGACTTCGCCCACCTGCTGCACGCGGACCAGGAGTTCGAATGGGAGCGGCATCCCACCATCGGCCAGACGGTGGTGTCCCAGGGGCGGGTCGTCTCTGACATCAGCCGCCGGGGCATGCGCTTCATCACGTTCGAGACCCAGACGAAGAGCGGCGACGGAGAGGGCATCTGCCGGTCGCGCGCCCTGTTCGTGATCAGGTCATGAAGCGAGCCGAGCGGGCGGTCACGTTCACCACCGAACAGATCGCCGCTTACGCCGAAGCCTCCGGCGACCACAACCCGATTCACCTCGATGGCGACTTCGCCCGCAGGGTCGGCCTGCCGGGAGTCATCGCGCACGGCATGCTCCAGATGGGCATCCTGGGCGGCGTCGCCTCCGAGGCCGCCGGCGGCGGCGGGCGCTTGCGGCGGCTGTACTGCAGGTTCGCGGGCATGGTCGAGCCCGGGGACACGGTGAGATTTACGGCCGAGGACGCCGGCCCCGGAAAGCTCGCCTTGAGCGCCGTGAACCAGCGCGGCGAGCCGGTCCTGACCAAAGCCACGGCCGAGTACCTTTAGCTGCGCATTGCCGCTGGATTTCTCGCTTACCGAAGAACAGGAGGCGATCCGCGAGCTCGCGCACGACTTCGCGGTCAACGAGATCCGGCCCGTCGCGCCGCACCATGACGAGACCGAGGAGTTTCCCTATGAGGTCGTCAAGAAGGCGCACAGGCTCGGCCTGACGCCGGCCGCGTTCCTGCCCGAGGAGTACGGCGGCCAGGGCCTCGACTTCCTGACCGACCTGATGCTCACCGAAGAGTTGCACTGGGGGTGCGCCGGCATCGCGATCTGCATCCAATCGATGGGGCTCGCGATGGCGGGCATCCGCGCGAGCGGCACCGAGGAGCAGAAGAAACGCTGGCTGCCCGAGTTCACGAACCCCGAAAAGCTGGTGCTGGGCGGCCTGGGCCTGACCGAGCCGGACTCAGGATCGGACGCGCTGTCGATGAAGACGCGCGCCACGCGCGTGTCCGACGGCTACGTGCTCAACGGCACCAAGCAGTTCTGTACGAACGGCGGCATCGCCGACTACCACGTCATCTACGCGAACACCGATCCCTCGAAGGGACCTGCCGGCATCGCGTCATTCCTGGTGCCCAAGGGCACGCCCGGCTTGAAGATGGGCCGCAAGGAGCAGAAGCTCGGCGTGCGGGCGAGCCACACGGCGCAGGTCATCCTGGAGGATTGCCATCTGCCGCTCGACCACCGGCTCGGCGGGGAGCCCGACGCGGACAACGCAGGTCCCGGCGCGCTCGGTGCGCTCATGACCCTGGAGGCAACTCGTCCCACCATCGCCGCCGGCGCTCTCGGCATCGCGCGCGCGGCATTCGAGTTCGCCCTCGATTACGCGCAGGACCGCAAGCAGTTCGGCAAGCCCATCTGGCAGCACGAGGCGATCGGCTTCAAGCTCGCGGACATGGCGATGAAGATCGACGCCGCTCGGCTCCTCACCTGGCGCGCGGGATGGATGGCGACGCAGGGTCGCGCCTTCGCGCGCGCCGAAGGATCCATGGCGAAGTGTTTTGCCGGAGACGTGGCGATGGAGGTCACGACCGACGCCATCCAGGTCCTCGGCGGCTACGGGTACATCAAGGAATACCCGGTCGAGAAATGGTTTCGCGACGCGAAGATCTACCAGATCTGGGAGGGGACGGCCGAGATCCAGAGGCTGGTCATATCACGCGCGCTCGCGGGTCAGCGCAGCGCCATCAGCATCAGGGGGTAGTAGATGTTCGATCTCACGGGAAGGGTTGCAATCGTCACCGGCGCCTCGCGCGGCCTTGGCCGCCAGGATGCACTGACGCTGGCCGGCGCCGGTGCCGACGTGGTCATCACCGACATCCTGGTCGAGGACGACCCGGACCTGCAGAAGACCGCCGACGCCGCCGGCAGCGTGCTCGCCCAGGTGGCGGTGTCACAGGGCTGGGTGCACTCGAACGCGACGGCGGAAGAGATCCGCAAGATGGGCCGCCGCGCCCGCGCGATCAAGATGGACGTCACCAACCGCGAGCAGGTCCGCGACGTGTTCAAGAAGGTGAGGGAGGAGTTCGGGAAGATCGACATCCTCATCAACAACGCGGCCACGCTCGACCACACCGCCCAGATCCCCAACCAGTCCTACGAGCTGTGGGACCGTGACGTGAAAGTCAACCTCACCGGCGCGTTCAACTGCACCAAGGAGGCGTGGCCGTACCTGGTCGAGAACAAGTGGGGGCGGATCATCTTCATGTCCTCGGTGGCGGGGACGCTGGGCGGCTTCGGGCAGGCGAGCTATTCGGCGACAAAGGCCGGCCTGATCGGGCTCGCCAAGACGGCTGCGCTGGAAGGAGGACGGCACAACATCACCTCCAACGCCATCGCGCCGGGCATCATCGAGAGCGAGGCGGGCAAGGCCGCCGCCCAGACCAACCCGATGTACGAGCGGTTCAGGGCGCGCACCGTGTTCAAGCGCTTCGGGCAACCGGAGGACATCGCGAACACGATCGCGTTCCTCTGCTCGAACGAGGCCGGCTATATCACCGGCGCCGTGGTCGAGGTCGCGGGCGGCATTCCCCTGTTCACGGCCTGATGGGGGACTGCGTCGACGTCAAACGCGACGGGGCCATCGCCCGAGTCGTCATGCATCGCAAGGGCCTCAACTCCATCGCCGCCGATCTCATGGAGGAGCTGGGGGCGGCGTTCACGGAGGTCGGTGATGATCCCGACATTCGCGTCGTCATCCTCGCGTCGGAATACGAGAAGTACTTCAGCGTGGGCGCCGACCTGACGCAGCTCGGAACCATCGACCGCAGCTCGCCTGGCGCAGCCGATCAGATCGCGGCCTTGATGAAGCAGATGAACTCGCACTACAACTCGATCGAACGCTGCCCCAAGCCGGTGATCGCGGCCATCAACGGCCATGCCCAGGGTGGAGGCAGCGAGCTCGCGCTGTGCTGCGACTTCAGGGTCATGGTCGAGGACGGGCGCTCGAAGATCGGGCAGACGGAGTCGTCGCTCGGCATCATCCCCGGCGCCGGCGGCACGCAGCGGCTGCCGCGGCTGATCGGCAAGGCCCGCGCGCTCCGATACATCGTCGAATCGACCCGCCTGACGGCGAAGGAGGCGGAGGCGGTGGGCTGGGTGGACCAGGCGGTGGCGCCCGGTGATTTTGCGGGGGCTGTCGACCAGCTCGCCGGCTGGCTCGCGAAGGCGGCCACCTTCGCGATCGCGATGATCAAGGACGCCGTGCGGCGCGGCTACGACCTGCCGCTCGACGAGGCACTCGAGATCGAGGCTCGCAACTTCGCGCGCGCCGCCCTGAGCGATGACGCGGCGATCGGGATCATGAGCTTCCTGTCGAAGCAGGAACCTGAATTTACGGGGAGGTAGGGAGATGGCCATGTATCCAGTGCAAGCCGCGCCCGAGGTCCATCGGGAGTGGGTGACGACCGCCTTCACGGTCGAGGGCTCGCGGATCGTGCGTAACCTCGGGCTCGTGCGCGGCATCATCGTGCGGTCGCGGAGCGTGGTGGGCAACGTCGGCGCCGGCCTGCAGCGACTGTTCGGGGGCAACATCACCCTCTACACCGAGATGTGCGAGCACGCTCGGGAGGATGCGTTCCGCATCATGCTCCAGCACGCCGCGGCCCTTGGCGCCAACGGCGTCATCGGCGTGCGGTACGACGCGACGGAGGTTGCGCCCGGCGCCACGGAGGTGCTGTGCTACGGAACCGCGGTGGTGCTGCAGGCGGCGTCCTGAGCCTGTCGATCCGGATGTGGCTCGCTCGTCGTATTGGTGAAGCGGCGTCCACAGACCGCCCAGCTGGAGAATCGGAATGAAGTACGTCCTCATGTTCGCGGGGAGCGTTGAAGACCAGCAGGCCTGGGAGAAATTGCCCAAGGACCAGCTTGCGGCCGCCTATGAGCATGTCAACAAGTGGTTCGACGAGCACAGCAAGGCCGGGCGGATCGTCGGCGGCGCGGAGCTGAAGGGCCCGAGCAGCTCGACGACTGTCCGCATCAAGAACGGCAAGGCCATAGTGACGGATGGGCCGTTCATCGAGGCCAAGGAGATCATCGGCGGCTTCGCGATCGTCGATGTGAAGGATCTCGACGAGGCGCTGGCGATGGCCAAGACGTGGCCCGGCGGCGGGATCGTTGAGGTGCGGCCCGTGGTCGACCACTCGAACGACTGACGAACACGCACACCGCCACCGACGCCGCGGTCGCCGCCGTCTTCCGAGAGGAAGCGGGACGGCTGACCGCGGCGCTCGTCCGGATGCTGGGCGACTTCGAGCTGGCCGAGGAGGTGGTCCAGGACAGCCTGGTGGCGGCGCTGCAGAAATGGCCGGAACAGGGCATCCCCGACAAGCCCGGGGCGTGGTTGATGACCGCGGCCCGGCGGCGTGCCATCGACATCCTGCGCCGGGACAAGAGATATCGCGAGAAGCTCGCATTGCTGGAGCGGTCTGGCTTGGCGCCTGAGCCGGCCGAGGCCGACGACCGCCTCCGGCTGATATTCACGTGCTGCCACCCGGCGCTGTCGCCGGAGGCGCAGGTGGCGCTCACCCTGCGCGCCGTCGTGGGGTTCACGACCCCCGAGATTGCGAGTGCGTTCCTGGTTTCGGAGGCGACCGTGGCGCAGCGCATCGTGCGGGCCAAGCGCAAGATCGTCGAGGCCGGCATCCCGTACCGCGTGCCGGAGGGAGACGAGCTGGCCGGCCGGCTCGACGGGGTCCTTTCGGTTCTGTACCTGATGTTCAACGAGGGCTATCTCAGCCGCGGCGCGGAGGTCGCGATGCGACGCGACCTGGCCGACGACGCGCTCTGGTTGACGGGGCTGGTGGGGACGCTCATGCCCGACCAGCCCGAGGTGCTCGGACTGCTCGCCTTGATGAAGCTGAACCTGGCGCGGTCGGCGGCTCGGTTCGACGCCGCCGGCGAGATCGTCCTCCTACCCGACCAGGATCGGGGCCTGTGGGACCACGCCTCGATCGCGGACGCCATCGCGCTGCTGGACCGCGCCGGGGCGATGAAGTCGACCGGGCCATACCAGGTCCAGGCCGCCATCGCGGCGCTGCATTCCGAGGCGCGGTCGTGGCAGGAGACGGATTGGCACCAGATCGTCCTGCTCTACGACGCCCTGGTGCGCATGGCGGACAGCCCGGTGGTCCGCCTCAACCGCGCGGTCGCTCTCGGCCAGTTCGCGGGGCCGCAGATGGCGCTGGGCGAGGTCAACGACCTCGCCATCGCCCTGGGCGGCTACCACCTGTTCCACTCCACCCGCGCCGAGCTGCTGGACCAGCTCGGCGAGCGGGCGCTGGCCCGCGAGGCTCGGCAGCGCGCCCTGGAGCTGTGCCAGAACCCGGCGGAGCGCTCGCTGCTAGAGCGAAAGCTGGGAAGGTGAACGGGCCTCACCGCGCCGCCATAGGTCGAGCAGCGACTCGACCTGGTCCGCCGTGTAGATCTGCTCTGGCGGCACGAAGTGGTGGATGCCGGCGAACCGCTGCACCCGGATGTCGGTGAATAGCCGAGCCAGGATGCCGGCTTTCATGGCCTGCTCCTCATGCGAGAGGTCGCCGTACGCGTAGTAGACGGGGAAGGTGCATGCGCTTAGCAGGTCACGGTCGAAGCGCGGGGGGCGCCGAGTCGCGATAGACCTCCAGGTCCTTCAAGTGCGCTTCAGCCACGCCGCCGACCGCGTCGATCAGAGGCCGGTATCTCTGAGCGGCCGGCGCCACGCTGCCGGGCACGCAGATCACTCGGTGCGTCATACGGGAGCTCTCCTCCTTATCGTCTCTATCGCCTCGTCCACACGTTTGGGGTCGGATCCAATACACCGGATGACCAGCTCCTTGGTCTCGAAGTTCGGGTAGGAGCCGACCGAGACGTCCGGGAACTTCTCCTCGAGCTCTCGCATGAGCGGGTAGAAGCGCGCCTCGACCGCAAACATGAAGCGCAGCTCGCGCACGACGGCGGCCGAGCCGTCCGAGAGAAACTGCGGCTCGAGCTCCTCGGTGAATATGCCCTTCAGCTCCATGGGCACCCCGGGCAAGATGAAGATGCGCTTGCCCTGGGCCTCGTAGACAACGCCAGGCGCCATGCCGCGCTTGTTCTTGAACACGTGCATGGGGGCCGAGGGTATGCGCGCCATGCGCAGGTTCCCTTCCGTGACCTCGGGCGACTCGAGCAGCCCGGCCTCATGCATGCGGCGCACGCGGCGCTCGATGCGGGCGAGGGTCTCCTCCCAGATCACGAGCTCGCGGCCAAGCGCCTCGGCCACCGATGCGAACGTGCGGTCGTCGGGGGTTGGGCCCAGGCCTCCGCTCACGAACACGTCGGTGAGCACCGGATCCGCCAGCTCGCGCCTGAGCTGATCGACTATCTCTTGCGGGCGGTCACGGACGGCGGTCATACGCTTGACCGGGTAACCGAGAAGCCGGAGGCGCTCCGCGAGCCAGTGCGAGTTGGAGTCGAGGGTGAATCCACCGACCAGCTCGTCACCGATCGCGACTATCGACGAGGTCGCCACGCGGGCAACATATAACCTCACGAGAGTGGAGCGTTTGCACGGCGTGGTCCGTGGCGATGTGCAGGGGGTCGGCTTTCGCTACTTCCTCATGCGAGATGCGCAGCGGCTTGGCCTGCGAGGTTGGGTGCGGAATCGCGACGACGGTGCGGTCGAGTTCGTCGCTGAGGGTCCGAGGCAAGACCTGGAACGGCTGCTCGAGGCCGCGCGCCGCGGGCCCAGCCAGGCGCGGGTGGCGGAAGTGCGTACCGATTGGTCGCCGGCGAGCGGCGGTCTCGAACCCTTCGATCTGACTTACTGAGGCACAATGCCAGGGCGTTGATCGAGGTCCAGGGGCTCACCAAGTTCTACGACGAGCGCCCTGCGATCCAGGATGTGACCTTCTCGGTGCCCAAGGGTCAGGTGCTCGGGTTCCTCGGTCCCAACGGCGCGGGCAAGTCGACCACCATGCGGATCCTCGCCGGCTTCCTCGGCATGTCGGCGGGCAAGGCGAGCATCGACGGCTACGACGTCTTCAGCCACTCGCTTGACGTGCGCAGGCGCATCGGCTACCTGCCGGAGACGACGCCTCTCTACAACGAGATGCGCGTGGCCGGGTTTCTCGACCTGATGTGCCGGCTGCGCGGCGTGACGCCGTCCAGGCGCCGGCCCCGGGTCGATCATGCGATGACCGTCTGCGGCCTGGAGGAGCGTCGTTCCGAGATCATCGGCAGGCTGTCGAAAGGCTTGCGCCGGCGCGTCGGCCTCGCGCAGGCGATCGTCCACGACCCCAAGGTCCTCATCCTCGATGAGCCGACGGCCGGTCTCGACCCGGCCCAGACGCGCGAGACGCGAAACCTCATCAAGGAGGTCGGCCGCGAGCACACGGTGATCCTGTCGAGCCACATCCTGCCCGAGGTGTCGGCGACCTGCGAGCGGGTCCTGATCATCAACCAGGGGCGGCTCGTCGCCGACGACACGCCGCGGCGGCTCACCGAGCGCTTCGGCCGGGAGCATGGCCAGGAGATCGAGATGCTGCTCCGAGGCGAGGCAGGTGCTGAGGAGATCGAGGCCAGGCTGCGCGCGGTCGAAGGAGTCGACGAGGTCGCGGTCAGCTCCGAGGGTGAGGGGCTGTGGCGGGCGATCGTCAGCGGCATGAGCCCGGGCTTTCGCGAGGAGCTCACACGAGTCGCGGTCGAGGCCGGGTTCGGGGTGCGCGAGGTGCAGGCCCGCAAGCTGACCCTCGAAGAGGTGTTCCTCAGCCTTACCGAGGACGCCACGGAGGCGCCGGACGAGGAGTGAGCAAGTCCTCGCGAAGGCGAGCCCGCGCCAAGGTGCGCAAGCACGTCGCCCAGCGCCGGGGGGTTCCGGTCAAGACAGCGCCAATGCCGGCCGCTCGCCCCGCCCGCCCACCGGCGGCCAAGCCGGCGCCGCGCGCGAGAACAGTGCGCGAAGCCGCTCTCGTCGAGGCTGCCGAGCCGGGCGCCGCCGACGCCGTCCACGCGTTGGTGTGGCTGACGGGGCTCCTCAACGTCGGTGCGATCGCCCGCCGGGAGCTGGTCGCGCTGTTCGTCTCGCCGGTCGGCTGGGTGGTAGCGGGTGTCTTTACATTCCTGGTCTCCGGCTTCGGGTTCATCGGCACCGTGCTCGCCGGCCAGCAGGCGACCATGGACGGCGTCTTCGGCGTCATCACCGGCTTCATGACCCTGATCCTCGTTCCCGTTCTGACCATGCGCCTCATCGCCGAAGAGCGAAGCCAGGGAACTCTCGAGCTGCTGCTGACCTCGCCCGTGCGCGACTGGGAGCTCACGGTGGGGAAGTGGCTCGGGGCCTTCGCCTTCTACGTGCTGCTCATCGCCACGACCCTGGTGTACGTCGTGCTGCTCGCCATCTATTTGCCGGACAAGACGACGCTTTCGGTGGCCGGCATCCCCATCCAGGTTGGCGACCTCGACCTCGGCCTCATCGGCGCGACGTACGCGGGCATGCTGCTCGTCGGCGCGGCCGCGATTGCGATCGGCGTCCTGGCGTCGAGCCTGACGAAGAACCAGATCATCGCCTACGTCATCTCTCTCGTCGCGCTGCTGGCGATCTGGTACACGGCGTTCCTCCTCGGGTTCTTCACCGCGCCGCCGCTGAGCCTGTTCTTCGACTACGTCGCCGGCTACTACCGTTACCAGTCGTTCAGCCTCGGGCAGGTGACGCTGCGCGACACGGTCTACTTCCTCAGCCTTGCGATCGGCGCGCTCTTCCTCACCACGCGGATCCTCGAGTCGCGGCGATGGCGGTGAACCGATGGACGCGGCGCGCGCGCGCCGGCGGGCTGAGCGCGGTGGTCACCGTGGTCGTGCTGGCCCTCCTGGTGGGGGCCAACGTGCTGGCCTCGAACTCCACGCAGGCGGTGGACCTCACCCGTGGCGGGCTCAACACGCTGGCGCCGCAGTCGGTGCTCGCCGCCCACAGGCTCAGCTCCGATCTCCAGGTGATCGGGTTGTTTCGCGCGGGTGCG
>Ga0070699_100002065_pt1 | contig 18169 bp, 11 predicted proteins | sample KBSK1503metaG_FD_65473 | JGI IMG/M metagenome (GOLD analysis project Ga0070699, IMG submission 65473) | Corn, switchgrass and miscanthus rhizosphere microbial communities from Kellogg Biological Station, Michigan, USA - KBS K1-50-3 metaG | ecosystem: Host-associated > Plants > Roots >... | reverse complement strand
AACTTCGCGGGCTGGAAGCCGGTCACGAAGGCCGCGACGACGGAAGCGCAGCTCGCCGATCTCCGCTTCGGATGGCGCGTGGCGCGGCACGTCGTGTCGAACGCGATCGTGATCGCGAAGGGTGGCCGGACGCTCGGGATCGGCGCGGGCCAGTCGTCGCGCGTCGACGCCGTGCGCCTCGCCCTCTGGAAGGCGGAGCGCGCGGGTCACGACGTGCGGGGCGCCGCGCTCTGTTCCGACGCCTTCTTTCCGTTCTCAGATTCGGTGGAGATCGCGGCCAAGGCCGGCATCGCCGCGATCGCGCATCCGGGCGGCTCGGTGCGCGACGCCGAGTCAGTGGCGGCCGCGGACGCGGCGGGCATCGCGATGGTCCTGACCGGCGAACGGTGCTTCCTCCATTGACCCACGAACGGCTGGTCATCCTCGACTACGGTTCCCAGTTCACGCAGCTGATCGCGCGCCGCGCGCGGGAGACTGGCGTCTACGCGGAGATCCACGGCGCCCACATCGCGCCCGCCGCGCTCCGCGCGCTCGCCCCGAAGGGACTCATCCTCTCCGGCGGTCCCGCGAGCGTGCTCGAGCCGGGCGCGCCCGGACTCCCGGAGGGTGCGCTCGAGCTGGGCTGCCCGGTGCTCGGCGTCTGCTACGGCATGCAGCTCCTCGCCCGAGACCTCGGTGGCGAGGTGCGGGAATCGAGCCGCCGCGAGTACGGCATGGCCACGCTCGCGGTCGCGAAGGAGGGTCGCATCCTCGCGGGGCTTCCGTCCGAGAGCCGCGTCTGGGCGAGCCACGCCGACGCGGTGCATCGGCTTCCGCCCGGATTCACGCGGCTCGCGAGCACCGAGACCGTGGTCGAAGCCGCCGCGGAAGATCCGGCTCGTGGACTCTACGCGGTCCAGTTCCACCCGGAGGTCGCGCACACGACGCACGGAGCCCGGGTCTACAAGAACTTCCTGTTCGACATCTGCGGATTCCACGGCGACTGGACGATGGGACAGGTCCTCGACGAGCAGGTGGAGAAGATCCGCGCGCAGGCGGGCTCCCGGCGCGTGATCTGCGGCCTCTCGGGCGGCGTCGACTCCTCCGTGGTCGCCGCGCTCCTGCATCGGGCCATTCCGGGGCAGTCGCGCGCCGTGTTCGTGGATCACGGCCTGCTCCGCGCGCGCGAAGCGAAGGAAGTGGAGGTGGCCATGCGCGACGTGATCGGCGACGAACTGGTCACGATCGACGCGCGCGAGCGGTTCCTGCGCGAGCTTCGAGGGGTCGAGGATCCCGAAATCAAGCGGAAGACGATCGGCCGGGTCTTCATCGAGGTTTTCGAGGAAACGGCCCACAAGTTGGGCGGGGCGGACCTCCTCGCCCAGGGAACCCTCTATCCCGACGTCATCGAGAGCACCTCGACGCGGGGCCCTTCCGCCAAGATCAAGTCCCACCACAATGTGGGCGGACTGCCCGATCGAATGAAAATGGAACTCGTGGAGCCCCTCCGGGAGTTATTCAAGGACGAGGTTCGGGCGCTGGGGACGTTGCTCGGGCTTCCGCCGGCGGTCTTGGGCCGCCACCCCTTTCCTGGACCGGGGTTAGCCGTCCGAATTCTCGGGCCGATCACGCCGGAATCGGTCGAGACCCTGGTCGAAGCGGACGATATCTTCATCTCGGAGTTGCGCGAGGCCGGGCTCTACGGGCAGGTCTGGCAGGCGTTCGCCGTGCTCCTGCCGGTCCGGACCGTCGGGGTGATGGGGGACGGGCGGACGTACGAACAGGTGATCGCCCTTCGCGCCGTCACCTCGAGCGACGGCATGACGGCGGATTGGGCGCGCTTGCCGTACGACTTCCTCGCGCGGGTCTCCTCGCGAATCGTGAATGAAGTGAAGGGCGTGAATCGGGTCGTGTACGATATCAGCAGCAAGCCTCCCGCCACGATCGAGTGGGAATGACGTCGAGTGGCCCGGACGCGCGCCTGCCAAACTACGGAGGTCGGGTGAACCTGCGAATGATCCTTCGAAATAGATTCCACGGCGGGGTGGCGATGGTCGCCACCCTGACGTCCGTGGCGGCTTTCGCGTTTCCGCTCGCGAGCCCGCTTCGCGCGGCAAGCGTCTCGCCACGCGTGCTCGAGGCGGCGCGCGGCACGGCGGATGAAGCGGCCGTGAAGGAGCGCGTCGAGCGCTACGCTCGCTCGAAGAGCGTCGGCGTCGACCGGCTCTATCCGCAATTCACGCTCGACATGGCGAAGTACCCGCGCGACGGCGTGGCCCACCGAAACCTCCTGGTCGTGCTCGCCGAGTTTCCCGCCGAGGGGGCCGCTCCGGCGGTCTCGGCCTCGAACAAGAGCACGCCCTACTACTATCACCGGATGTTCTTCAGCGACGACCCGAACGACGGCTTCGTGAGCTTGAAGGAGTACTACAAGATCAACTCGAACGGCCGGCTCGTCATCTCGGGGCAAGTGACGTCGAAGTGGTTGAGCATGCCGCACTCGTCGCGTTACTACACGAACGGAGCGTCGGGCCTCGACTTCGGCGGCTATCCTCGGAGCGCGCAGAAGCTCGCCGAGGACGCGATGAGCGCCGCGTACGGCGATTTCGACGGGAAGCTCGGCTACTTCGACAACGATGGGCCGGACGGCGTGTCCGCGAGCGGCGACGACGACGGCTACATCGATGCCGTGGTCGTGGTCCACGCGGGGCAGCCGGGCGAGATCGTCCCCGGGTCCGCGTCGAACGACCTCTTCTGGTCCCACGAGGCCGGGATCGCGATCTACTCCAGTTGCCCACAGCCGAGCAGCCCCGATTGCCTTCCGGGACTGCCGCTGGGGAACGCGCGCGGGTTCCTCTACGTGATGGTCGGGGAGTACAACGACTTCCCCGGCGACTTCGCGGTCGGCACCTATTGCCATGAGTTCGGCCACACCCTGGGTCTTCCCGATCTCTACGATCCCAATGCGGCGGGGCTCGGATTCTTTTCGTTGATGGGGCTCGGCAATTACCTTCCGTATGAAGCCGGAAAGGTGCTCGGGCAAAGGCCCGGTTGCCTCGACGCGTGGTCCCGCCAGTACCTGGGATTCGACGAACGGCGGAACGCAACGTCGTCCGGGCCGGTGACCCTGTCCCCGGTAACTGGAGGGGGCGGCTCGCTTCGCGTATGGTCGAACGGGGAGCCCGGCACCGAGTACTTCCTCCTCGAGAATCGGAAGCGCGAGGGCCCGGACGAATTCCTGCCCGGCGACGGGCTGGTCGTCTATCACGTCGACGACACTAAGGTGGATAATCTGTCCGGGCCGTCGAATTACCGAGTGTCCGTGGTGCAGGCGGACGGTCTTTCCCAACTCGAGAACCCGTCGGCGGGGGGGAATTTCGGGGACGCCGCCGACTTCTTCCCCGGATCGCTCCTTCGCCGGACGATCACGGAGGCCACGACGCCGAGCACGCGCAGCCTCACCGGCTCGGACACGGGCATCCGGATCACGGGGATCACCGGCGGCACGGTGGACCTGGTCGACGACGTCTCCCTCAACCTGACGATTTCCCAGGGGGCGGCCCTCCAAGTCACCGGAGTCACCATCGACGACGGCGGGGGCGGCGACGGCTACGCGGACGCGGGAGAGACGGTTTCGCTCACGGTCCAGCTTCGAAACACCGGACTCACCTCGAGTTCCGTGAACTACGTCCTGACGAGCTCCTCGGCGGATGCGACCGTGAACACCGGTACCTCGAGCGGTTCGTCGATCGCGGCCTTGGCCATCGGGCAAAACACGACGCCGTTCGGCGTGACGTTCGGCAACCCGGCCACGCTGCCTCGGGACGTCACGTTCAACCTCTCCTGGAACGACGGGATCGCTTCCGGGGTCGAGACGTTCCTGGTCACGATCGGAATGGGCTCCGGCCTCGCCGACGATTTCGAATCGGGCGCCGACGGATGGTCGCACGCTCCGATCGCGCCCAGCGTGGCGGACGATTGGCATCTCTCGGGCTCGCGCCAGCACGGCGGCACGTCCTCGTTCAAGCTGGGGAGCACGAACTCGCTGGGCGTCGGAACGAACGAGGAGCAGACGTACGCGCCGGATCAGGACGCGGCGCTCGTCTCTCCCGGGTTCGATCTCGCGGCCAATTCCGAGCTCGTCTTCTGGTCCTACATCGACGCCGAGACGAACGGCGGCACCGGATGCTGGGACGGGGGACGCGTCGAGATCTCGATGAACGGCGGACCCTGGGAGCCGGTCGCGGTGGACGGCGGTTACGGCTATCAGGTGGAATTCAATTCGGGGGCCGCGCTTCGCGGCGCCGACGTCCTCTCGGGATCGCCGCAATCGTGGCGGCGGGTCGTCGCCGACCTCACGCCGTACTCGGGCGCGGCGCGACTCCGGTTCCGGTTCGCGAGCGACCAAGCGAACGATCCCCGGGATCAATTCGGCGGACAACTCCGGTACTTCGAAGGCTGGTACGTCGACGACATCGCCGTCGGCGCGCGCACCGGCGGCGGGCCGATCGCGCGCCGGCTGACGTTCCGGGCGGGCCCGAATCCGTTCTGGGTCGGGGGAGCTTCCTCCTTCCTCAGCTTCCGGTTCAGCGCGCCGGACGGACTCCCGCACCCCGGCGAAACACCGGTGGTTCGCATCTTCGACGTTCGCGGCCGGCAGGTGGCGAGCGTTGCCGCGGCCGCGAACGGGCTCGCGCCGAGTCTCTTCGAGGCGCGGTGGAACGCGAAGAACGACGCCGGCGGGGTCTGCGGATCCGGAATCTACTTCGCGAGAATCGACTTCCTAGGGAAGACACAGACGGCGCGCCTCGTGCTCGTGCACTAGACGAGGGATGACGCGCGCCGCGGTCGTCCTCCTCCTCTTTTCGTCCACCACCCTTGCCGTCGGCGCCGTGCCATCGGGCGCGGCGGTCGCGACTCCTCTGAAGAGAGCCGCCACTTCCGCCACGGGACGCGCCGAACGTCCCGAGTGGCTCGTGCGGCGCCAGGCCTGGACCGACGCGCGCGCCGCGCGGCGGGCCGAGCGCTGGAACGGGACCCTGGCGTCGCTCGTCGCCGCCATTCGCGCGGAGACGCGAGCCGAGTCCCTCTATTTCGACGCGCTCTCGCGCGCCCGCCCGGACCGTGCCGGTTCCGCGCGCGCGGACGACTGGCGGAACGCGGCGCTCGACTGTTTTGCGACCGGCCGGAGATCGCTCGGGCAGGCGCTCCTCGAGGGCGCGGCTCTCCGGAACGACACGCCCCTTCTTCCGCTTCGCGCGCAGGCGATGGGAAACCGGGGCGCGCCCGACTCCGGTCTCGCGCTCCTCGGATGGCCCCCGGACCGGCGCGCGGGAGCGCCCGGAGGAACGCATCCGCCGGCCGCGAAGATGCCGCTCATGGACGAGGCGGCGCTCCTCGTGGCGGGTGCGCTCTCCGATTCGGCCGGATCCGACCGCGCCGCCCGCGCCGCGCGGTGGGCGCTCCTCGCGAAGGATCCGTCTCCGGCCGCCCGGCGCGAGGCACGCCTCCAACTGGGACGGTCCCTCCTCGCGTCGGGGGAGCCGCGACTCGCGCTCGCGTTGGCCGCTCCGGAGGAAATGACCGGAGCCGATGCGGCGATCCTGGCGGGGAACGCCCGCGCGGCGATCCGAGACACGCTCCGCGCCGTATCGCAGCTGGCTTCGTTCGCGATCACGCGGGGCGTGCCGACCGCGGACCGCCACGCGGCGTCGATTCGTGCGGCGGCGTGGCTCTCCGGCGCGTGGAACGATTCGCTCCCGGAGGCGCTCTGGCTCGACTTCCTCCGCACCCTGGGCGAGATCGGGGAGGCGGAGCGCGCGCTCTCGCTCGGGACGGCGCGACGGCGCGCCGCCCCGGACTCCGCGGCGGGCATCGAGCGCGCCGAAGTGGTGGCGTCGCTCCTCGCGCGAGCGCGCCGGAACGAGCCCGCGAGCGCCGCCTATCGCGCGCTCCTCGCGCGTCGGGGCGTCCCGAACACGGCGCGCGCGCGATTCGCGCTCGGCCTCGGTCGCGCGCGCCGGGCGGCGGGCGATTTTGCCGCGATGGATAGCGCGTTCCTCCTGGCGAGCAGCCTCGATCCCGCGGGATCCGCCGGCGAGCAGGCGGCTTGGGAACGGGCCCGCGAATGGGAGGACCGGAAGACGCCGCTCGAATCGGCCGCCGTCTACGGATGGGCCAGGCCCTATCTCCGGAGCGCCGGTCTGGCGAGGACCGGACGCGTGCACGGCGCCTTGTCCTGGCTTCGCGCCGGGTCCGCGGATTCGGCGGGCGCCATCCTCGGGGATCTGCCGCGATCGGATTCCGGAGAGGTCCCGTTCTGGGCAGGGCAGGTGGCCGCGGCGCGCGGCGACACCGCGAACGCCCGCGCCCAGTACGAAGCCGCGAGTCGGAACGCTCCTTGGACCTATGAGGGCCTTCGCGCCGCGGAGATCCTGGCGACTCCGGGCACGAGCGGCGCGGGCGTCTGGCCCTCCGAGGCGGAGCCGTTCCGGATGGAGGCCCCGCCACGTGCGGCTCCGCGCTCCATCGAATCGGGCCGGGCCGATCCGCCCCTTCGCGCGCGAATCCTGGAATCCCTCGGCCTCACACCGCTCGCGCTCGAGGAACTCCGCGAGTGCGCGCGCGACTCCGAGCGAAACGCGGCGTCTTCGTGCGCCGACGCGCTCGAAGAGCGGGGACAGTTCCGCGGATTCCGACCCGCCGGCGATTCGATCGTCGCCTCCCGTTGGGAATATCCGCCCGCCTACGCGCTCGAGATCTTCACGGCGGCCGAGCGCGAATCGCTCCCGCCCGGGCTTCTCTGGGCGATCATGCGGCAGGAGAGCGGCTACCGTCGCGACGTTCGATCGAAGGCGCGCGCGCTGGGTCTCCTCCAGCTCCTCCCGTCGACCGCTTCGCAGCTCGCCGGGCACACCGTGCCCGAGGAATCGCTCTACGTCGCGGACGTGAACGTGCGGCTGGGCGCCCGGTACGTGGGAAAGCTGGCTCGCGAATTCGGGGACCCGCGCGCGGTGCTGGCAGCATACAATGCCGGCGAAGACGCGGTCCGGCGCTGGATTCGCGACCGCGGACCGGTGGACGACCGTTGGGTCGAGTTGATCCCGTATCGCGAGACTCGCGACTACGTGAAGCAAGTCTACGCGGCATGGCGACGGTACGAATCCTTGTACGGCACGCGGGCACAATAGGGAGGGCGGGACCGGGGTGCTCCTCGCGTCGGAACTGAAGCGCAAGGCGATTCACCTGGCTTCGCTCGTCATTCCCGTCGGCTACTACCTGAGTCCCGATTCCTGGCACCGCGACTGGGAGCGCGCGCTCCTGGCCTCGGTCATCGTCTCCCTCGCGATCGAAGTGTTCCGCCTGAACCACCCTCGCACGCGGAACCTGTTCCGGCACTTCTTCGGGGAGCTGCTCCGCAATCACGAGGAGGCGTCGCTCCTCGGCTCGACCTATCTCCTCATCGCGTGTCTTCTTTCGATCCATCTCTTCCCGAAGCCGATCGCGGTGCTGGCGCTGTGCTTTCTGATCGTGGGGGACACGGTCGCGGCGATCGTCGGGAAGTCCGCGGGGCGGATCAAGATCTTCGGGAAGACGCTCGAGGGGAGCCTCGCCTGCCTCTTGATCTGCTTCGGGATCACGCTGTTCCTTCCGGAGGTGCCGTTCCACGTGGCGATCGTCGGCGCGCTCGTCGCGACGATCTTCGAGCTCCTGCCGATTCCGCTCGATGACAACTTCCGGATTCCGCTCTCGGCCGGATTCGCGATGGAGCTCTTCCTCAAGTGACCCTCGGGGGCCTCCGAACCCCGAATTCCGGAACCCGCATCCAATCGGCAGAGTCTTTCTACTTAGGATAGGTCGGTTCCGGCTTGACACCTTGGAGGCACGGCTTCTAGACTCCGTCCAGTCGCACGCTACGACCCGGACCGGGGAGAGATGCCTAACTATAGCGTTACCATAACGTTACCTCATAGTCTCCTGACTGATGACCCCGGCGGCGTCACGCTCCTGGGGTTTCGCCTTATCGGGGCGGAGGCTTGGAGCCACCCTTGGAGCGGCAGGACCCGGTGGGCCTAGGAAAGGACGCGAATTGCTGAGCTGGATCACACGCCTGACGGGCACCAAGCACGAGCGCGACATCAAGAAGATGTGGCCGCTCGTGGGGGAGATCAACGCCGAGTTCGACCAGCTCGGCGGCCTGAGCGACGAAGCGCTCGCGGCGAAGACGCAGGAATTCCGCGCGCGCCTCGCCGAGGGCGAGACGGTCGACGACCTCCTTCCCGAGGCGTTCGCCGTCGTCAAGGAGACCTGCCGGCGCCTCTGCGGAACCTCGTGGGACGTCGTGGGCATCCCGATCACGTGGGACATGGTGCCGTTCGACGTGCAGCTCCTAGGCGCGATCGTGCTCCATCAAGGGAAGATCGCCGAGATGGCGACGGGCGAAGGCAAGACGCTCGTCGCGACCTTGCCGATGTATCTCAACGCGCTCTCCGGGAAGGGCGTGCACCTGGTCACCGTGAACGACTATCTGGCCCGGCGCGACAGCGAATGGATGGGACGGATCTTCACGTTCCACGGGCTCACGGTGGGATGCATCCAGAACCAGATGGATTTCGCGCAGCGCCGCGCCGCGTATGCCTGCGACATCACGTACGGCACGAACAACGAGTTCGGCTTCGACTACCTCCGCGACAACATGGCGCGCCATCGGGATCATCGCGTGCAGCGCGGCCACCATTACGCGATCGTGGACGAGGTCGATTCGGTCCTGATCGACGAGGCCCGGACGCCGCTCATCATCTCCGGCCCGGTCGAGCACTCGCTCCAGAAATACGACGAAATGAAGCCGGACGTCGAGCGCGTCGTACGCGCCCAGAGCCAGGTAGTGACCCAGATCCTCGCGGAGGCGGAGCAGCTCCTCCAGGACCCCGCGAACGAATACGAGGCCGGCCTCAAGCTCTTGCAGGTGAAGCGCGGCGCTCCCAAGAACAAGCGCTTCACCAAGCTGATGTCCGACCAGCCGGCCCTGAAGCGGCTGATCCAGAAGGTGGAGCTCGACTACCTCCGCGACAAGCGGCTGAACGAGGTGGACGAGGATCTCTACTACGCGATCGACGAGCGGAGCCACTCCGTGGACCTCTCGGAGAAGGGGCGCGACGTCGCGAGCCAGCGCGACAAGCACCTCTTCCTGCTTCCCGACCTCTCCGTGGAGTTGGGCGGCATCGATTCCGACGAGAGCCTGTCGCCCGTCGAGAAGGTGAATCAGAAGCGGGCGCTGGAGCGGGCGCACGGCGAGCGGAGCGAACGCGTGCACAACGTGCTCCAGCTCCTCAAGGCCTATGCGCTCTACGAGAAGGACGTGGAGTACGTCATTCAGGACGACAAGATCCTGATCGTCGACGAGTTCACGGGGCGGCTCATGCCGGGCCGGCGCTACTCCGACGGCCTCCACCAGGCGATCGAGGCGAAGGAGAATGTGAAGGTCGAGGGAGAGACCCAGACCCTCGCGACGATCACGATCCAGAACTACTTCCGTCTCTACGAGAAGCTGGCCGGCATGACGGGGACCGCGGAAACCGAGGCGCAGGAGTTCTGGCACACGTACCACCGCGACGTCGTCGTGATCCCGACGAACCGTCCCGTGCGACGGACCGACTCGAACGACCTGATCTTCAAGTCGCGCCGCGAGAAGTACAACGCGGTGACCGACGAGATTGCGGAGCTGCATGCCATGGGCGCGCCCGTTCTCGTCGGAACGATCAGCGTCGAGTCGTCGGAAACGCTGAGCCGGCTCCTCAAGCGGAAGGGGATCCCGCACAGCGTCCTGAACGCCAAGTACCACCAGCAGGAGGCCGGGATCGTCTCGAACGCCGGCCGGCGCGGGGCGGTGACGATCGCCACGAACATGGCGGGCCGCGGCACGGACATCAAGCTGGAGTCGGGCGTCATCCGCTGCGATCGGGGCTGCTTCGCCAACGAGCGGTCGCAGCTCCAGTCCGGCGTCTGGCGGGGATTCGCCCGATGCAAGGAAGAGATCCCCTGTGGGCTCCACATCATCGGCACCGAGCGGCACGAGAGCCGGCGAATCGACCGGCAGCTGCGCGGGCGTTCCGGCCGGCAGGGCGACCCGGGGCATTCGCGCTTCTACATGTCCCTCGAGGACGATCTGATGCGGCTCTTCGGGTCGGAGCGGGTGGCGGGGATCATGGAGCGCCTCGGCGTCCAGGAAGGCGAGGTGATCGAGCACGGTCTGGTCACGCGCGCCATCGAACGCGCCCAGCGCCGGGTCGAGGCCCACAACTTCGACATCCGAAAGCACCTCCTCGAATACGACGACGTGATGAACAAGCAGCGCACGGTCATCTACGCCCAGCGGCTCCGCGCGCTGGAGGAGGACGACCTGCGCGAGACGATTCTCGAGATGATCGAGGAACTCGTGGCCGAGCGGATCTCGGTGCACATCGGCGGCGAGCGGTTCGAGGACGAGGATGTGAAGCGCCTCTACAACGACGCGAGCCAGATCGCGCTTCGGCCGATCGTGCCGCCCGACGGGGGGGACCGGGTTCCCAGCGCCCCGGAGATCGAGGAACACCTCCTCGAGTCGTTCCGGTCGATCTACGAGGCGAAGGAGCGGGAATTCTCGCCCGAGGCGATGCGGGAGCTCGAGCGGATGGTCTATCTTCACGTGATCGACGAGCACTGGATGGACCACCTGCGCGAGATGGACCATCTTCGCGAGGGAATCGGCCTTCGGGCCTACGGGCAGCGCGATCCGCTCGTGGAGTACAAGCGCGAGGCTTTCGGCATGTTCGAGGAACTGACGCACTCGATCCGCGAGGAGACGGTGCGGATGCTCTATCGCGCATCCATCGCGCCGGCCGACGAGCCGCCGCCCCCGCCGCCGCGCGGCACGGCGATCCGGCCCGGTGCGGATAACGCCGGGGTGGCCCCGCCCGCACGGCGAGAAGCGAGGATGAAACCGTCCCACGCGCCCGTCACCGCGTTCGGGACACCCGAGCGCGCGGACCGCGCCGAAGACACCGGACGGACGCCGGTCGCAACGCAGGATCCGAAGATCGGACGGAACGACCCCTGCCCCTGCGGGAGCGGGAAGAAATACAAGAAGTGCCACGGGGCGTAGCCCAGGAGGCCCGACATGGATGACAGCGTTCGAGAAATGATGGTGCTCATCGTCGAGCAACTGAAGAGCTACATCGACGGCAACGAGGACGCGCTCCTCGAGCTGACGCAGGTGCTCGATTCGGGGCGATACGACGCCGACGTCGTGAACCAGGCGTTCGAGATGATCTTCCGCGCGTTGGAGCCCTTCGCGCGCGAGGACTTCAGCGACGAGGCGACCGAGGGGCGCAAGAACGTTCGCGTTCCGACCGGCTCCGAACGCGCGCTCCTCTCCGCGCCCGCATACCGGTACCTGTTCCGGTTGATGGAATCCGGCTCGGTGACGCCGGAACAGTTCGAGGAGATCATGGATCGGGCCCGCGATGAGGGGCCGTCCCTGGACAGCGAGGCCAAGGCGCAAGAACTGGCCACGTCGGTCCTGATCCGGTGGTTCGACGATCAGCACGGCGTCGAGTTCGATCCGGCCAGTCCCACCCAGGTTCATTGAGGGAACATTGAGTCCTAAGAATCCGGCCGCCAAGGCGGCCTCCAAGAAGAAGACCGGACCGAAGGCGGCAACGCCGTCCACGGTCAAGACGCCCGCCGTCGAGGCGCCCGTGACGGTCGTCGTTCCGCCAAAGGCGAGGCGCGTGCCGCGATCCGCGGCCAAACCCGAGCCGAAGGCCGTCGCGACGCCGAGGGCGAAGGCGGCTGCCAAGCCCCCCAAGGCGACCAAGGCGGTGCGCGCGGGTCGCGCGGGGCTGAGCCTCGTCATCGTCGAGTCGCCCGCCAAGGCGCGCACGATCGCGAAGTACCTCGGGCCGGGATTCGAGGTGAAGGCGTCGAACGGTCACGTCCGCGACCTTCCGAAATCGAAGCTCGGCGTCGACATCGAGCAGGGCTTTGCGCCGTCCTACGTCCTCATCAAGGGCAAGGGGAAGATCGTCAAGGATCTGAAGATCAGCGCGCGCCGCGCCGCCACGGTCTACTTGGCACCCGATCCTGACCGCGAAGGCGAAGCGATCGCGTGGCATCTCGCCGAGACGTTGGGCGATGATTCCGCGACGGTCCAGCGGCTCGCCTTCTACGAGATCACGAAGCGGGGCATCGAGGAGGCGCTCGCGCACCCACGGACGATCGACATGGCGAAGGTGCAGGCGCAGCAGGCCCGGCGCGTGCTGGACCGGCTGGTCGGCTACAAGGTCAGCCCGTATCTCTGGAAGACGATCCGGTACGGCCTGTCCGCCGGGCGCGTGCAGTCCGTGGCGCTCCGCCTGATCTGCGAGCGCGAGGACGAGATCCGGGCGTTCACGCCGCGCGAGTACTGGACGATCGACGCCGACCTGATCACGCCCAAGGGCGAGACGTTCCGCGCGCGCGTTCAGAAGAAGGACGGCGAGAAGTTCGCGATCGCCGCCGAAGCGGAAGCGAAGGCGGAGGCGGCTGCGCTCTCGAAGCAGGCCTTCTCGGTCACCGGAATCCGGACCCAGGAGAAGAAGCGGAACCCGCTCCCGCCGTTCATCACGAGCACGCTCCAGCAGGAGGCCTTCCGGCGCCACCGGTACAGCGCGCAGCGGACCATGGTCATCGCCCAGCAGCTGTACGAGGGCATCGATTTGGGCACCGAGGGCGCCACGGGGCTCATCACGTACATGCGAACCGACTCGACCCGCGTGTCCCCGGACGCCATGGCCGAGGTTCGAAACTTCATTCAGCACTCCTACGGGGACGGTTACCTGCCGGAAGCCCCTCGCGTGTACCGATCGCGGGAGACGTCCCAGGACGCGCACGAGGCCGTACGCCCGACGGCGGTCTCCCGGACGCCGGCCTCGATGAAGCGGCATCTCGACGCCGACCAGTACAAGGTCTACGAGCTGATCTGGCAGCGCTTCGTGGCATCGCAGATGAATCCGGCGCTCGTCCTGACGACGACCGCCGACATCCAAGCGGGCCCCTACCTGCTTCGCGCGTCGGGAAGCCGCGTGAAATTCGACGGCTTCACGCGCGCCTATCAAACGGCGTTGATCGAGGAAGCGGGGCCGGAGACGACGAAGCTCCCGCCGCTCGCCGAAGGCGACCGACTGCAAATGAAGGAAGTCCTCCCCGAACAGCACTTCACCGAGCCGCCACCGCACTACACGGAGGCGACGCTCGTGAAGACGCTCGAGGAGAAGGGGATTGGCCGGCCGAGCACGTACGCGACGATCGTGGGTACGATCCTGACCCGCGACTACGTCGAGCGGGACCGCGGCAAGCTGATGCCGACGGAGCTCGGCATGACGGTCTGGAAGCTCCTCGCCACGACGTTCAGCGACGTCTTCGACGTGGAGTTCACCGCGAAGCTGGAGGGCCGTCTCGACCACGTCGAGACGGGCAAGGATCCGTGGATCGACGTGGTCGAGGAGTTCTACGGCCCCTTCCAGAAGGACCTGACGGCCGCGGAGGCTTCGCAGGAGCAGGTGCGTGCGTCCCTGGTGCAGGAGACCGAGACGCCGTGTCCGAAGTGCGGCTCGAAGATGATCAAGAAGTTCGGGAGGTCCGGGCCCTTCCTGGCCTGCCCCCGGTACCCGGAGTGCAAGACCACGCTCCCGCTCGAAGAGGAAGGGATTCCCGCGGAGGCGCCGAAGCAGCCCTGCCCGCAATGCGGCGGGCCGATGCGCGTCCGGACGGGACGCTTCGGCAAGTTCCTCGCGTGCGCGAGCTACCCCGATTGCAAGGGAACGCGGCCGTTCACGCTCCAGATCGCCTGCCCCCTGTGCGGGGAGGGCGAGCTCGTGGAGCGGCGTACGAAGCGGGGGAAGGTCTTCTACGGCTGCAGCCGGTATCCCCAGTGCACGTTCGGCATCTGGGACCAGCCCGTGAAGCAGAAGTGTCCCTCGTGCGACTCGCCCATCCTGGTCCAGAAGCGGAACAAGACCAAGGGCGACTATCTCCAGTGCCCGAAGTGCAAGATGCGGGTCGAATCCGACACAGGCGAGGCGCTGAGTGGAACGGTCGATCGCTGATTTCGTCGCGCACCTCGAGGATCGGCGATACGCGGCGCATACCGTGCGCGCGTATCGCGAAGAACTGGACCGATTCCTCTCCTTCGCGCGCTCACGGGTCAGGCGCGCGCCCGATCCGGCGCGCGACCTGACGCCGGAGCTGATTCGCGCCTACGCGTCGGCCCGCTCGCTGGAGCGGACGGCCGCGCGCCGACCGATCTCCGCCCGCACCCTCGCCCGCTCGCTGGCCGCGCTGCGCTCGTACCTGCGCTTCCTCGAGCGGAAGGGCCTTGCCACCACGGCGCTCCGTGCGGCGTTCCCGCGCGTGACCGTGCCGCAGCCGCTCCCCTCGGCGCACGCGGAGGCCGCGCTGAACGCGCTCCTCGACCAGATTTCTGCGGCCGTCCCGGACGCCGACGTCCGGGGCCTCCGCGCCCTCGCCGCGGCCGAGCTTCTCTACGGCTCCGGGCTCCGGATCGGGGAACTGGCGTCGCTTCCGCGCGAGCGCCTGGACGAGCGCCGCATGCTCGTCCGCGTGCTCGGAAAGGGGAGCCGCGAGCGCGTCGTTCCCCTGGGCGCGCGAGCCGTGGCGGTGCTGCGTCGTTTTTGGAGGGCGTTCGGGCGGGAGCCCGTCGCCGGCGAGGCCATCCTGCTGGGACCCCGAGGCACCGGCGTCACGGCCCGAACCCTCGAGCGCGACGTGAACGGCCTTCTCGCCCGCCTCGGGCCGAGCGCGGCCGTGCATCCGCACGCGCTTCGCCATTCCTTCGCGACGCACCTCCTCGACCGGGGCGCGGATCTGCGCGCGGTCCAGGAGCTCCTGGGACATCAGAATCTCCGCACGACACAGGTCTACACCCACGTCACCCGGCGGCGCCTCAAGGAGGCGTACGCGCGCGCCCATCCGCGCTGCTGAGCCGGACCAACGCCGACTCGAAGGAGCCATTCCGCATGAAGCGAGATCTCGTGTCGTTCGCCGATCTGTCCCGGGACGAGGCAGACCGTCTCTTCGCCACCGCCGCGCGCCTGAAGGCGGATCTTCGCGCCGGGAGGCGTCATCAAGAGCTGGCGCAGCGAACGCTCGCGCTCATCTTCCACAAGCCGAGCCTGCGGACGCGCGTCTCCTTCGAGGTCGCGATGACCCAGCTCGGCGGCGCATCGCTCTTCATCACGGAGAAGGAGATCGGGATGGGCTCGCGCGAGCCCGTCCAGGACGTGGCGCGCGTGCTGTCGGGCTACGTGGATGGGATCATGATTCGAACGTTCGACCACCAGCTCGCCGCGGACCTGGCGCGCCATGCCGCGATCCCGGTCGTGAACGGCCTCACCGACTGGCTCCACCCGTGTCAGATCCTGGCCGACCTCCTGACGATGAAGGAGCGGGGAATCGACCTCGATCGCGCGGTGGTGGCGTTCATCGGCGACGGGAACAACGTGGCGAATTCCTGGATCGAGGCGGCGACGCTGTACGGACTCACGATCCGGATCTCCTGCCCGGAGGGCTACGATCCGGACCCGAGCCTCGTCGCGAAGGTGAAGTCGAGCGGGCCCGGCCGCGCCGAGATCGTTCGCTCGCCCTCGGAAGCGGCCGAAGGCGCGGACGTGCTCTACACGGACGTCTGGGCGAGCATGGGCCAGGAGGCCGAGCGCGAGAAACGCCTCCCGATCTTCCGTCCCTACCAGATCAACGGCGACCTCCTCCGGAGGGCGCGGAAGACCGCGATCGTGCTGCACTGTCTCCCGGCCCACCGCGGTGAGGAAATAACGGACGAAGCGATCGAGGGCCCGCAGTCGGCGGTCTTCCAGGAAGCCGAGAACCGGCTCCACGTGCAGAAGGCGGTTCTCTTCGAATTGATGGCGGGCTCCTCCGCGGCGGCGAAGCGGGGAAGGGCCGGCGCGAAGGGACGCGTCGCGCCTCGGAAGCGGGCCGCGGCGAAGAAGCCGACTCGGCCGGCGGCGCGCAGCCGCGCCGCCTCGGGGCGTCCGCGGCGCAGAACCGGGCGGTGACCTCCGGCCGCGCGCGCATCGTCGTCGCGCTCGCGCTGTCCCTGATCGCGCCGGCGTGCGCGAAGTCGGTCTTTCCGCCGGGGGGGCCGATCGACAAGGCGCCGCCCCGCGTGGTCGCGACGACTCCGGCGGACTCCTCGGTCTCGGTCCCCGTCGACGGGGGGGTGGAATTCCTCTTTTCGGAGTCGATGGACCACGCGAGCGTTCGCGACGCGATCAAGGTCTTCCCCCCGCCGGCGCACCCGGCCCTGGACTGGAGCGGGCGGCGGCTCCGGCTCACGTGGGGCGAGCCGCTCGCGGCGAACGCGACCTATCAGGTGCTCCTGAGCGGCCGCGCGCGCGACGCGCACGGCGTGTCGCTCGGGGCGCCTGTGACGATCCGGTTCAGCACCGGCGATTCGTTGGCCCGAGGAAGGATCTCGGGCGTCCTCCGCGCGAAGACCCTCCGGCGCGTCGGCGCGCGAATGCTCCTCTTTCCCGAGTCCTACGGCACGCGGCCCGATACGACCGAATTCCAACCGCTCTACGAGACCGAGGCGGACACGATCGGGGCGTACGAGTTCTCGGCGCTGGCGCTCGACACGGGGTTCCGGGTGTTCGCGTTCTTCGATCGGACCGCGAACGGGACCTACGAGGAGGATCAGGACGTGCTCGCCGTCTGGCCGACGCCGATCCGATTGACACCCGAGCGCGCGGTCGCGGATAGTATCAATATCGTCGCGGTGGACCCGCGGGCGCCCGCGATCCTGTCGGGGACCGTGGCATCGCGCGATTCGACCTCTCGGTTCACCGTGGAGGCCCGCTCCGAGGCCGACTCGTCCGTCGCGAGGCGGGTCGAGCGCACCGGACCCGGGCCGTTCACGCTCCGCGTGCCGGAGGGACGTTACCTCCTCCGCGCGATTCGTCAGCCGGGGCCCGCGGGAAGGCCGCCGCGGGCGGAGATCCGGAGGCCCGGTTCGATCGACGTGAAGGCCGAAGAGGAGCTGGGCGGCTTCACGTTCGAATTCCCAGCCGGCGTCGAGGGCGCGCCGGTCCCGAGTCCGCCCCCCGATCCGGATCGTCCACCGGGAAGCGAGGAGTAGAGTCATGATCGCAACCGATCGCATGTTCGAGGGAGTCGGCGTCGCGCTGATCACGCCGTTCCGAAACGGCGCGGTCGACGCGCCCGCGCTCGCCGCGCTCGCGACCCGGATCGTCGACCGCGGCGCCACGTCGCTCTATCCGTGCGGGTGCACGGGCGAGGCCACTTCCTTGACGCGCGCGGAGCGCGGGCTCGTGATCCGTACCGTCGTCGAGGCGGCGCGGGGGAAGGCGGCGGTCATCGCGGGCACCGGAACCGCGGCCACGGCGGAGACGATCGAGCTCTCGAAGGAAGCGATCACGCTCGGGGCGGACGGCGTCATGGTCATCACACCGTACTCGTGCCGTCCGACGCCCGAAGGACAGATCGCACACTACCGGGCCGTGGCGGACGCGATCGACCGTCCGATCGTCCTCTACAACGTGCCCTCGCGCACGGGAGCGAACGTGATGCCCGAGACGGTCGCCCGGCTGGCGGAACATCCCCGCATCGCCGCCATCAAGGAGGCGAGCGGGTCGGTCGACCAGGCGAGCGCCATCCGTTCCCGCTGCGACATCGCCGTGCTCTCGGGAGACGACTCGCTCTACCTGCCGCTCCTCGCGGCGGGGGCGCGCGGCGTCGTCTCGGTGGCGGGGCACCTCGTGGCGGACGAACTCGTGACGATGACGGCCGCCTTCCGAGCCGGCCGAGCCGCCGAGGCCGAGGCCATCCATCGGCGCCTCCACCCGCTCTTCCGCGCGCTCTTCCTCGAGACGAACCCGGCCCCCGTGAAGCACGCGCTGTCGGTGCTGGGGCTCGCTTCGCCCGATCTTCGCCTGCCGCTCGTCGGCGTTCGGCCGGAAACCGCCCGCGCCGTCGAGGAGGCGCTCGACCGCCTCGGGCTTCGCGCCGTCGCGCGAGCCGCCCACTAGGGCGCGTGGGCGAGACTCCGCTCCTCCTCCACGGGGCCACGGGGCGCATGGGCCGCGCGATTCGCGCCGCGCTCGCCGACGTGCACGAC
>Ga0070699_100002064_pt1 | contig 18182 bp, 18 predicted proteins | sample KBSK1503metaG_FD_65473 | JGI IMG/M metagenome (GOLD analysis project Ga0070699, IMG submission 65473) | Corn, switchgrass and miscanthus rhizosphere microbial communities from Kellogg Biological Station, Michigan, USA - KBS K1-50-3 metaG | ecosystem: Host-associated > Plants > Roots >... | reverse complement strand
AGACCGTCGCTCCGCCCACCTCGACCTCGAGCGGATACGGCATGAAGAACTCGCCCGGCTCCATGATCGGCGGCATCGGGTTCACGACCTGGGTCCGGGCGTGGCACGTCTCGCGAACGATTTCGAGGACGGTCTCGACCTGGTCGTCGTCGACGCCGAGGATCACGGTCGCGTTCGACTGCTTGAGGAAGCCACCCGAGCTGGCGAGCCGCGTGGCGCGGTACTCGCGGTCGAGCAACGCGTCGACGAGGGCCCCCGCGTCCTCGTGATGGACGATCGCGACGAGGAGCTTCACGGACCGGAGGATAGCGCCCCCCGATCCGCCCGCGACGCGGTGTACGATGCCGCGGCCGGAGCGCGTGCCCGAAACCCGGCTCCCCTGCATCCCGCTCGACTGGAGAACACCGTGCCAGCGTCCGTCGATCGACCTGCGCCGCTCGAAGCCCTCGCGGCGGGGGTCTCGGCCACGATCCGGGCCGCCGACCTGGACGAAGGACTCGGCTCGCTCCTGGCCGCGGCCGTCGCCACGCTCGGGGCGACCAGCGCGCTCGTGAGCCTCCAGGATCCCGACCGCCCGGACCCGGAGCTCGCCCTGACCGTCGGTCTCGACGACGCAGCCCAGGGTGCGGCCGTGGCGGCCGTGGCCGACCCGTCGCATCCGCTGACGGCCGCCGGGCGGGACCGCGCGGAGCGACGGGCGGGCCCCACGGTCGCCCTGCCGCTCGTCGGGTCGCGGGCCGGGATCGAGGAGCCGCTCGGGGCGATCGCCATGACCTTCGCATCTGAAGCGGACGCGACCGCGGCCGATCCCACGTTCCTGAAGCTCGTGGCGGACATCGCGGCGCTGGCGGTCGACCGGTCGCGCCTGGCCGCGACAGCGGCCGAACGGTCCGAGTGGTTCGAACGGCTCGCCCACACCGACCCGCTAACCGGCCTCGCAAATCAGCGAACGATCGCGCGGGTCCTCGAGCTCGAGCTCACCCGGGCGGGCCGCCAGGGAAGCGAGGTCTCGGTCGCGATCTTCGACGTCGACGACTTCGCCAGGGTGAATGACGACTCGAGCCCGATGGTGGGCGACGACGTCCTTCGGTCGGTGGCCGCGGTCCTCGCCGGGTCGGTTCGACTCGTGGACACCGTCGCGCGCTATGGCGGCGACGAGTTCCTGCTCGTGGCCCCGGGATCCGCCGGCGCAACGGTCGCCCGCCGGGTCCTCGACGGGATCGCCGATCTCCCCCCGGTCGCCGGTCGACCGATCACCATCACGGCCGGCGTCGCCCGCTTCCCGGACGACGGCACCGATGTCGAGAGCGTCATCGCAGCGGCGCAGGCGGCGCTCGACCGAGCGCGGAGCGAGCGTCGCGGAACCGTCGAGACGACGGAGGGCGCCGGGGCCTGAGGGCCGGGTTCACCGCGGTCGCGATCGCCGCGTCGGCCGGACCGCCTAGCCGTTGCTCCCGGGTGGCGCCGTCGCGACACCGGCGCTGACGATCGGGCCCTTCGGCGCCGTGTTGCCCGGGTTCGCCTCGAGCGTCACCGCAACCGTCGCCCCGGCCGGAGCCGGCGTCGGCTTCCCCGTGAACCCCCGGGCCCCGCCGGCGTCGACGTCGAAGTCGCCGATCGAGACCGGCGCGTTCGAGCCGACGATGACCCAGGCCGTGTAGACCTGCGATCCGGTCGTAGCCTGCAGGTCCTGCATCGCGAGGACGATCGAGCCGTCGGCGGCGACCGCCGCGATGCCGCTTCCGTGCTGGCCTTGCTGCTGGCTGAGGATCACCGTCTTCGCGCCGGGCTGCCCCGCTGCCTGGACGACCGCCGCCACTGCCTGGTCGAAGGCCCGCGCCCGCTCGAGCTGACCCTGGAGGTTCAGGCCCCAGGCGCCGACGGCGACGATCGCGACGACCGCCGCGATCCGGAGGGCCCAGTCGAACCGGCTCGCGCGGGTCGCCGCGCGCCGTTCCGCTCGCCCGGCTCGGTCGGCCGCGTCGGGGAACGCGATCGTCCGCTCGGCCGACGGCGCCGCCTCAGCCTGGCCCGTCGACGTCTGTCCTCCGCGAGCCGCGAGATCGGCCGCCGCGGCCGCCATGATCCGGTCGCGGAGCGCCGCCGGCGGCTCGACGAGCTCGGACTCGTCCAGCTCGAGGAGGGCCGGGACGACGCTCCCCAGCTCGGCGAATTCCGGATGCGGCTGGTCGCACGTCGCCAGATGGGCGCGGACCGCCGCCTCCTCGGATCGATCGAGGGCGCCCAGGACGTAGCCCGCCGCGAGGTCGCGGGCCTGGTCGCAGGTCATCGTCGGCTCGGTCATGACGGCACGTCCCCGGCCAGGCCTTCGACCGGGCCATCGTCACCGCCGAGCGCTCGGCGCAGGGCGAGGAGGCCGAGACGGACCCGGCTCTTGACGGTCCCGAGTGGCGCCCCGGTCCGCTCCGCGATCTCCTGTTGCGTCAGTCCACCCCAGTACGCCAGCTCGATCGCCTCGCGCTGGACGTCCGACAGGGTCGCGAGCGCGGTCGCGATCTCCGCCCGGTCGAGGTTGCCCGAGACCTCCTGCCACACGTCGGGCAGGGTCAGCGCGGCCGGCGGGACGTCCTCGCGCTCGGGCAGCTCGGTCGTCGGTCGCCGGCGACGAACCGCGTCGACGGCCCGGTGATGGACGATCGACAGGACCCACGTCTTCACGCTGCCGCGACCGTCCTCGTAGCGAGACGCGTTGCGCCAGACGCCGAGAAAGGCGTCCTGGACGACGTCCTCGGCGAGCGAGGTGTCGGTCGTGATACGGAAGGCGATCGAGTAAGCCATGACGCGGTAGCGGTCGTAGAGCTCCTGGAGGGCATCGAGCTGTCCGGCTGTGACGAGCGCGAGGACTGCCCGGTCGGCGTCATCACCCGACGACACCGAGCGTCCGCGAGGCCCGGACTGGCTCTCGTTCACCGGGAAATGCGCACGCTCGGTGGATTCGGTTCACCGCGGGTGGCGGCGTCCACGAGGAGCGGGTCGACGGCGCGCATCACCCGACGGGCGATGTCATCGGGGCCTCCCCGGGCGTCGACGACGACGAACCGGGTCGGCTCGGCGACGGCCATCGCCAGGAAGCCGTTCCGGACGCGCTGGTGAAACGACACGTCGAAGGCGGTCTCGAACCGGGTTCGATCGTCGGGCGCCTTGCGCGCCAGTCCGACCTCGACGGGCACGTCGAGGAGGATCGTCCGATCCGGCGTCAGCCCGCCGGTCGCGATCGCCTCGAGGCGCGCCAGCGTCTCCAGCGGGACCCCGCCGCCGTAGCCCTGGTAGGCGCGGGTCGAGTCGGCGAACCTCGCACAGATCACGGTCGTGCCCGCGGCGAGGGCGGGCTCGATCACCTCGGCGACGAGCTGCCGGCGCGCGGCGTTGAACAGGAGGGCGTCGACGATCGGGTCGACGTCCGGCCGGTCGGCCGGAGGCGCGGCCAGGAGGATGTCGCGAACGCGCTCCCCGAAGACCGTGCCACCGGGCTCCCGGGTCGAGACGACCGCGTCGCCTCGGGCTCGGAGCGCGCTTTCGAGGCGCGCTGCCTGGGTGGTCTTGCCGGCACCCTCCGGTCCCTCGAAGGTGATGAAGCGGCCACGGACCGGCGTGCCTGGGCGAGTCACGGGCGGAGTGTACGGCCCGCCCGGAGGGAGCGAAGCGCGCCGTCATCCGCATGAGCCCGCCCGGCGTACCCTCGGCGACATGGGACGCGCCTCCGATTCTCGCGACCGTCACCGCCTCGCGCGCCGGCTCCTGTTCGGGCCGGCGGCCGCCCTGGCGGTCCTGGCCGGTGCCGTCCTGCCGGCGACCGCCGCGGCCCACCCGCTCGGCAACTTCACGATCAACCACTACGCGGGTCTCGCGATCGCCGTCGACGGCGTGGACGTGGACATCGTCATCGATATGGCCGAGATCCCGGCCTTCCAGGAGCGGCAGAACGCCGACACGGACGGCGACGGCAGCGTCAGCGACGACGAGGGCGCAGCGTGGGCGGCGACGACCTGTTCGGACCTCGTGCCCTCACTGCACCTCCAGCTCGACGCGAGCGCCCTGGCGCTGAGCTCGACCGACCACGCCGTGTCGTTCCCGCCGGGCGCCGGCGGGTTGTCGACGCTCCGGCTGGAGTGCGCCTATCGCGCGCCCTTCCGGAGCGCCATCTCCGGTCCCTCGACGATCACCTTCAACGACTCGTCGTACTCCGAGCGGATCGGCTGGCGCGAGATTGTCGCCACGGGTGAGGGCGTCCTGCTCGACACCGGCGGCCTCCCGGCCACGAGCCCGAGCATGAAGCTGACGAGCTACCCGTCGGCCATGCTCACCCAGCCGCTCGACATCCGCTCGGCGCAGATCGAGGCGCGACCGGACCCTGCCGCGGCGGGCTCGGGACCCGGGTCGACGGCGCTACCGGCCGGGCCCACGACCGACTCGCCGAACGGGGCCGTACCCGGTGGCGTGGCGTCGGAGCTGCCGGCGGTGATCGTTTCGGCGCTCACTGGCGACCTGAACCCGTGGGTCCTGCTCGTGGCGATCGCCGCGGCGGCGCTGATCGGCGCCCTCCACGCGGTCACGCCGGGCCACGGCAAGACGCTGATGGCCGCCTATCTCGTCGGGTCGCGGGGCACGTCGTCCCACGCGTTCGGGCTGGGCCTGTCCGTGGCGGTGTCCCACACGCTGGGCATCTTCCTGCTCGCCCTGTTGATCGTCGGCGCGCAAGGCCTGGTCGCGCCGGATCTCGTCCAGCGGACCGCGCCGGTGATCGCCGCGATCTCGATCGTCGCGGTCGGCGGCTGGATGCTCCTGACGGAGGTCCGACGCCGCCTGGTCGCTCGTCGGATGGCCCTCGCCCAACCGCATGCGCACGACCACGCCCACAAGCATGACCACGACCACGCGCCTGAGTACGACCACCACGCCCACGAGCAGGGGCCCGACCGCGACCACGACCACGACCCGGGCGTCGCGGCAGCCGCCGAGCACAGCCACGGGGGCGTCCGACACAGCCATCTGCCGGCGCGAGGGTCGACCCTGTCGTGGCGGGGGCTCTTCGTCCTGGGGCTGGCCGGCGGCCTGATCCCGTCGGCCTCGGCGCTCGTGATCCTGCTCGGGTCCATCGCGGCCGGACGGCCGGCGTTCGGGCTGGTCCTGGTCGTCGCCTTCGGGATCGGCATGGCGGCGGTGATGACGGGCGTCGGATTGGTGATGGTCTTCGCCCGTGGGCGCCTCGACCGAATGCCGAGCCGATCGCACCTCGGCCGCCTCGCGTCGGCGGCGCCCCTCCTCGCCTCGATCTTCGTCCTGAGCCTCGGCGTCGTGCTGACGTGGTCGGCCGTCGCCTCGCAGCCGGTTCTCTGACCCGAGTGAGCGTCGGAACTCGAAGCGGATCGGAATAGGGAGAAGACCTGAGCCCGCCGGCCCCCACCGGCTCTGCTACCCTCGGCCTCCCGATGCGTGACCTGAGCCAGCGCTCCCTGGATACGGCTGTGCAGCTCGGCGCCTCGTACGCCGACGTTCGGGTCGTCCATCGCCGCGAGGAATCGATCGCCGTCAAGAGCGGCCGCGTCGAGGGCGTCGCCTCCGGCGAGAGCGAAGGCTTCGGCGTCCGCGTCATCGTCGACGGTGGCTGGGGCTTTGCCAGCTCGAGCGTCGTGACCGCGGCGGAAGCGGACCGCGTCGCCGCCGAGGCCGTCCGGATCGCCCGGGCGTCGGCGACCGCGCTCCGGGAGCGGGTCCGCCTGGACGATCGCCCGCCGGCACGGGGGACCTACGAGACGCCGATCGAAGAGGACCCGTTCGCCGTCCCGCTCGAGGAGAAGATCGGCTACCTGCTGGCCGCCGACGAGGCCGCCCGCAGCGTCAAGGGCGTCGCCTTCACCGAGGCGCGGTTCGAGGCCCAGCGCGAGCTGCGGACGTTCGCCGCCACCGACGGCAGCTGGACGGAGCAGACCTTCACCCACGTCGGCGCCGGGGTCGAGGCGAACGCGATCGAGGGCGACGAGCACCAGCGGCGGAGCTACCCGGACGCAGATGGCGGGACGTTCACCGCCGCCGGCTACGAGTACGTCCGAGGGCTGGACCTCGCGGGCCGGGCCGGTCCCCTGGCCGAGGAGTGCGTCGCGCTCCTCAGCGCGCCGCAGTGCCCGTCGGGTCGGTTCACGATCGTCCTCGACCCATCGCAGCTCTACATGCAGGTCCACGAGAGCTGCGGCCACCCGACGGAGCTGGACCGGGTCTTCGGGACCGAGGCAAGCTACGCGGGCACGAGCTTCCTGACGACGGACAAGCTCGACGACGGCTTCCGCTACGGCAGCGACCTCGTGACGATCGTCGCCGACGCGACGGCTCCCCGCGGGATGGGCACCTTCGGCTGGGATGACGAGGGCGTCGCGGCCCAGGCCGTGCCGCTCGTCCGGGACGGCAGGTTCGTCGGCTACCTGACGTCGCGCGAGACGGCGCCGCGCATCGGGCGGCAGTCGGGCGGGGCGATGCGGGCCGACGGCTGGAACCGGATCCCGTTGATCCGGATGACGAACATCAACCTCCTGCCCCGTCCCGGGATGAGCCTCGACGACATCGTCGCCGACACCGACGACGGGCTCTATCTCGCCTCGAACCGGTCGTGGTCGATCGACGATCGCCGCCTGAACTTCCAGTTCGCGACCGAGGTCGCCTACGAGATCAAGGGCGGCAAGAAGGGTCGGCTGTTCAAGAACCCGACCTACACCGGGATCACGTACGAGTTCTGGCGGTCGATGGACGCGGTCGGCGACGAGTCGAGCTACGTGATGCTCGGGACGCCGAACTGCGGCAAGGGCGAGCCCGGCCAGGGCGCCCATGTCGGCCACGGCTGCTCCGGTGCCCGCTTCCGCGACGTCCAGGTCGGCGTCGGCAAGTGGTGACCGCGGAGGCGCCGCCCGACACGCTGACGATCGCGCAGCGCGCGGTCTCGCTGGCGACCGCCGCCGGCGCGAGCGAGGCGGAGGCGCTCGTGTCGGCCGACGCCGCCCAGCTGACCCGGTTCGCCAACAGCGAGATCCACCAGAACGTCGCCGAGACGAACGGGAGCCTGAACCTGCGCGTCGCCATCGGCAAGCGGGTCGGGGTCGCGTCGTCGAACCGGCTCGACGACGATGGGCTGCGCCGCCTCGCCGAGACCGCCGTCGCGATCGCCCGGAACTCCGCGGAGCTCGAGGACTGGGGCGGCCTGCCCGAACCGACGCCGATCGCGGACCAGCCGGCCGGCTGGTCCGAGGCCACCGCCGGCGCGACGCCGGAGGGGCGAGCCGAGGGCGTCCGCGCGGTGATCGCGGCGGCGGACGCCGTGGGCGTCCGGGCGTTCGGGTCGTTTTCGACGAGCGCCGAACACGTCGCCGTGGCCAACTCCCACGGGGTCCGGGCGGCTCAGCGACGCACCGCCGGCCAGCTCCTGTCCGTGATGATGGACCCGGACGGAGGATCGGGCTACGCCGAGCAGGCCGGCGTCGACATCGGGGCGATCGACGCGGAGGTCGTCGGCCGCGAGGCCGCGACCAAGGCCCGGGCCACCGACAACCCGGTCGCGGTCGAGCCGGGCGACTGGACGGTCGTTCTCGAGGAGTACGCCGTCGTCGACCTGCTGTCGATGCTCGCGTACATGGGCTTCAGTGCGCTGGCGGTCCAGGAGGAGCGGTCGTTCGCCGAGCCGGGCAGGGTGATCGGCAGCGAGCTCGTCACCATCGTCGACGACGCGAGCGAGCCCGGCGCGATGCCGATGGCGTTCGACTACGAGGGCGTCGCGAAGCAGCGGGTCGTCCTCGTGGAGCGGGGCGTCTGCCGCGACGTCGTCTGGGATGCCCAGACCGCTGCTCGCGGTGGTCGCCAGTCGACCGGCCACGGCCTGCCCGCACCGAATCCCTACGGTCCGTTCCCCCTGAACATGGTCATGTCGCCGGGGACGACCGACCGGGACGCCCTCGTCGGCGAGATGGAGCGCGGCCTCCTCGTCACCCGCTTCCACTACACGAACCCCGTCCACCCGAAGCTCGCGATCGTGACGGGCATGACCCGCGACGGGACATTCCTCGTCGAGGGCGGCCGGATCGCCGGGCCGGTCCGGAACCTGCGGTTCACGCAGAGCTACCTCGCCGCGCTCGCCGGGACCGTCGCCGTCGGAAGCGAGCGCCGCACCATTCGCGGCGACTTCGGCGGCGTCCTGGTGCCGCCGGTCCGGATCGACGGCTGGACGTTCACGGGGGCGACCGAGCACTGAGGGACACCCGAGCCCAAGGGGGGACCGATGAAGGACGTCTGGGTCTGCGGCCAGTGCCGCTCCGTCAACCAGGCCAGGGACCAACGCTGTTACGCGTGCGATACGCCGCGGAGCGTCGGCGCGGTCGATCCGCTCAAGCTCTCGGTCACGAGCACGGCCCCGGCCGTCACGGGCCCGATCGGGACGTACCAGTCGACGATCGGCCTGGCCCTCCTGGCCAGCGTCCTGATCGTCGTCGCCGTCGCGGCGAGCGTCTATGAGACGGTCCTCGCGATCAGCGCCCTTCAGCCCGCGAGCGGGGCCGACCCGGCCCCCACCGACGCCCAGGTCGGCACGGTCTCCGCGGCCTTCGTCCTGATGCTCGGTGCGGCTGCCCTGGCGCTCCTGGCCTGGGCGACGTGGCTGAGTCGGGCCGTCGCGAACCTGCCGGCACTGGGCGTTGGGTTCGGGCGGACCAGCCCGCCGTTCGTCTTCGTCGAGTCGCTGATCCCGCTCTACAACGTCTACCAGATCCACCGGATCGTGGCCGACATCCTCCGGCGGATCCGTCCCTCACCGCGCGACACCTGGGCGATCCTCAGCGCCTGGATTCCGCTCGTCTTCTCGATCCTCGTCTCGTATTTCGCGACCCGGGTCGCCCTGTTCTTCAGTGGTGACACCCGCATCGACGTCGTCGTCTTCGGGCGCGAGATCGCCGTCGGGTTGCAGATCGTCGCCGGCCTGTTCCTCGTCGCGTTGATCTGGAGGGTCGAGCAGCGGATGCGAGGTCGGGTGGCAGAGCTTCGACCGTGACCGACCGCGAGGTCGCCGGCCTCGCGCGGCCTCCGATCCAGCGTCGCCTCGGACGCGGCTTCGATCCCGGCGAGCTCCGCCGGATCAAGCGACTCTGGGTCCGCCACTCGATCGCCGAGGATCGCCGGGACCTCGACGGGCTGATCGCAACGCTCTCTCCGGATTGCGTCTATGAGGTCGTCCCGACCGGCCAGCGCTGGGAAGGCCACGACGGTGCCCGTGCCTTCTACCGCGAGCTGTTCGCCGCCTTCCCGGATAACCGGTTCGACCTGAGCGAGATCGTCGTCGGCCCACAGGGCGTCTTCGAGGTCGCGACGCTGACCGGCACGAACCGGGGTCCGTGGGCCGGTGTGCCGGTGAGCGGGCTGTCCGTCGCCCTCGAGGTCCTGATCCTCTTCCCGTGGGACCCGGCCACGGAGCGGTTCACCGGGGAGCGGATCTGGTTCGATCGCGGCGCGGCAGTCGCTGGTCAGCCCGAACGCGGTGAGGTCTCGGGCGAGATCGCCTAGGGCGAGATCGGCTCGCCGCGGAGCCAGCGCCGGAGCCAGAGACCCGCCGCGAGGGCACCGACGGCCGGCACGAGCGCGCCGATCGCGGCGACCCCGAGGAGAGCGACGATCAGCCAGCGGGCGTCATCGATCGCCGCGGTCAGCGCCCCGCCGCCGAGCGGAGCCGACAGCGTCCGCGTCTCCGTCGCGAGCTCGGCGAGCGAGGCCGCGTTCGCATCGAGCGTCGAGCGGTTCGCCGTCAGGGACGTCGCGACAGCGTCCAGTCGCGTGTCGAGGTCGCCGAGCTGGCCGGCGATCTGCCCGAACAAGCCGCCGAGCGGAGCGAGCGGCTGCGATCCCAGGACGCTGACGGCTCATTCGCCTGGGTCTCCAGGTCGCGCAGCCGCGGCACGATCGCCCACAGGTCCCCGGCCGCGGTGGTCAGCGCCGACGTGCTGCTGTCGACGGTTGACCCGAAGCCGCGGGTCGTCGTCACGGCGCTGTCGAGGACCGTCGCCGTCCGATCGAGGACCGCGGTGACCCCGCCGAAGTCGCCTCCGACCCGATCGGCCAGGCCGTTGACCCGGGCGAGGCCGATCACGAGCAGGACGGCGCCGAGGATCGCCGCGATCACGCCGACGACGCCGTATCCGATGAGGAGCCGCCCGATGGTCTCGAGTGGGAGGGGCCGCAGCCCAGCCGACCCGGACGTCGTCACCGGGGGACGTCGCAGGCAGGACCCTCGAGACGGAGCCAGCGGCCGATCCGGTGACGGTTCCGCGCCACGACGTCGTAGGCGACGCCGATCCCCCAGCGTACGGGCGGGATGCGGGCCAGGACGTCGGCTGCTCGGCCGCCGGGCAGCCGGCCGGCGATCGCGAGGACGCCGGCCCCGCCCGCGACGACCCGGCCGGTCGCCTCATCGACGACGTGGAGGGCGGCGCCGAGCGGCAGTCCGTCGACCAACGCCGCCACGCGCGGTGGGGCCGCGCCGCCGACGTCCTGGAGCGGCACGAGATCCAGCTGGCCGCGGCGATCCCAGTGCCGGAGCGCCCGCGCCGAGGCCGTACACAGCCCGCAGTCGCGGTCGTACAGCACGGCGAGCCGGTCGCCGCCGCGGGCGAGTCCGTCGCCCGCCGGTGCAGAACGGTCGCCCACGACGGTCGTGGCGCTCATCGCCAGGCCGATCGCGCCGCGTCCGGATAGAGCCGCACGCGCCGGTACGGCTCGCGGCCGCGAGATCGGGAGACGAGATTCGCCCGTTCGGCCATCTGGTGCTGGAGCCGCCGGATGTAGGCGTTCTGCGGCGACAGCTCGACCGGCTCCGACCCGTTGAGGACGAGCCCGATCGCCTCCTCCGTCTCGCGCAGGGCCGCCTCGCGCGGATCGATCTCGAGGGAGAAGATCGACGTCAGGCTCGACTGCATCTGGGGCACCGTGTTTGACTTGAGGACGTAGATCGGGAGGGCCCGCTCCTCTGCCTCGCGGAGCATCGGCGTCTTCTGCTTGTACTCGTTCCGGAGCGTCATCACGACGTCCGCCTCGTCGACCTCGCGGGCGATCTCGACCGGCAGCTGGAGGTCACGGACGGCCTGCTCGAGGCGCTTGCGGCTGATCCCTTGGGGCAGGATCCGGAGGGTCGGAAGCGGAGCACCACCGGGCACGAGGACCGCCTCGCCGCCCTCGCCTTCCTCGATGCCGAGCGGGCCCTCGTCCTCCTCGAGATCGTCGGCATTGACCGGAGCCGTCCCCTCTTCCGCTCGCAGCGCCGTCAGCGCCCGGGCAGCCTGATCGCGCCAGGCCTTCTGACGGTCGAGCTCGCGGGCCTCCCGCGCCCGCGTGTCGGCGACGGACGGCAGGCCGCGCTCGAGCGGGCCGCGGTCGGCGATCTCGCCGCTGACGAACGGCTCGTCGCCTGGCCCCGTGACGGCTCGCCCGGCCGGCGGCACGGCGAACCGCTCGCCCGGCAAGACGCCGCTCACGGCGCCTGGGCCACCCTCCTGGGTCTGGCCGCGCGGAGCCGGCTCGCGGCCGGAGCCACCTCGGGCAGCGCGCCAGCCGCCGCTCGCGCCGGGCCGATAGCCGGACCGGAACGCGGATGAGCCAGCGCCACCCGCCGTGTCGCGATACCCACCGGTTCGGTAGCTGCCCTCGCCTCGCCAGCCGGGCTCCATCCGCCATGGCTGGCCGGAGCCCACGAGCCCCGCGAACCGCTCGGCGCCGATCTGCTCGCGCGGCGACGGCCGGGGCCGGGCCTGTGAGCGGTGGACGCCTTCTTCGTCGCGCCAGCGGAGCTCGGGCGCGACGGGATCGCCGCGCAGCAGCGAGTCGACGGTCTCGGCGACGTCGCTGTGGACGGTGACCCGCTCGCGGTCCTGGATCTCGATGATCACGTCGAACGTCGGCGGCGCCTTCCGCTCGAGGACGCTCTTCTGGGTCCGGCGGCGGCGCGCCTCCTCGTCGCCCAAGGTCACGCTCTGGATCCCGCCGATCAGATCCGAGAGGGTGGGGTTGAGCATCAGGTTGTCGAGGTTGTTGCCGTGCGCGGTGCCGATCAGCTGGACGCCGCGCTCGGCGATGGTCCGGGCGGCCTGAGCCTCCAGCTCCGTTCCGATCTCGTCGATGACGATGACCTGGGGCATGTGGTTCTCGACCGCCTCGATCATCACCTCGTGCTGCATCGACGGCGTCCGGACCTGCATCCGGCGCGCCTTGCCGATGGCCGGATGGGGGATGTCGCCGTCGCCGGCGATCTCGTTGCTCGTGTCGACGACGACGACGCGCTTGGCGTGCTCGTCGGCGAGGACCCGGGCGGCCTCGCGGAGCATCGTCGTCTTGCCGATGCCGGGCCGGCCCATGATCAGGATCGACTTCCCGGTCTCGACGAAGTCGTTGATGATCTCGATCGTGCCGTAGACGGCCCGACCGATCCGGCAGGTCAGCCCGACGATCTTGCCGTTCCGGTTGCGGATCGCGCTGATCCGGTGGAGGGTCCGCTCGATGCCGGCCCGGTTGTCGTCGCCGAAGGTCCCGATGTGGTCGACCACGTGGGCGATGTCCGCCTCGCCGACCTCCCGGGCGAGCAGCGTGACCTCCGCGTCGGGGAAGCGGGCCTCCGGCCGGCGGCCGAGGTCGAGGACGACCTCGATCAGGGCCTCCTTGTCGGGCAGGGCGTGGACGGCGTCGACGATCTCCGCCGGCAGGGCGGCCAGGAGCGCGTCGAGGTCGTCGATCGATTCGCGGCGCCGATCGGCCATCAGCGGACCGCCGGCACCAGCCCCGGCTCGGCAACCCGCACCAGGGTGTCCTTCATCAACAGGGTCACGGTTGCGATCGTACCGAAGCCGGCCTCTTCCAGCCGCCGATCGATCGGCGACTCGTAGGTCCGGACCGGGGCGATCACGCCGTGCTCATGGCTCGCCGCGTCCTTCTCGGTGCGGGCCCGGATCACGCCGAGGGCGAACGACGTCAGCGCTGACGCGTCTGCATCGGGCCGGACGAGCAACTTCAGGTAGTGCGGCTGGTCCTCCTTGGCGACGCCGATCTGGACGAAGCCATCGAGGTCCGTGCCGTCCTTGCCACCGCCCGCGCTCACCTGAACGAATGTCTCGACGTCGGCGAAGCGGAGGATCGGGGCCAGGCTCGACCGCGGGACGCGCCAGTTCGTTCCCTGCCGCTCCCAGTCCGCGAGGCGGATCCCCTCGAGCCGCTGGACCGGCTGAGGCGTCGCCGCGCCGTACAGCCTCGACAACGGCAGCGCATCGAGCGCGACGGTCGGCCGGATCCGGCAGTCGCGCGCCCGCTCGTCGCTCCAGGGCGCGGGGAGCGCCTCGTCGCCGGACCGATGCAGGATCCGCTCGTCGCCGTAGCGGGCAAAGCCGGCCTGCATGAACAGCTCGACGTTGCCGTCCTGGTCGGCGCACGCCACGTGCAACCGCCACGGGCCGCGCTTGGAGGCCTCGCGCAGGACCTGGTTGACGAGGCGGAACCGGATGTCACCGGCCTGACCCGATCCGATGCCGTCCAGCTCGACGATCGTCCACTCGTCGCGGATCGAGTCGCGCTCAACCCGGATCAGGCCGGACAGACGCCCGGCCTCCTCGTAGACGTACATCAGGTCATGCGGCTGGAAGGCACCAAGCGGCAGGCGGAACAGGGAGAAAACGCCGATCGGGCGGCCGCTGACAGGTAGCCCAAGGGACCGGGTCGCCGCTTCCTCGTCCTGGCACAGCCGCGACAGCTCTCCGAGCGCGGCCAGGTCGGTCAACCGGGCGACGCGGACCTTGCCGGTGGAGGCGACCCTCGGCGAGCGGGGCTGGGTCATGCTGTGTTCCCGGCCCGTCGCGTCGGGTGGGGCCGGCGGCCGGCACCCTCGCCCGGATCGTCGTGCTCGGCGGCCATCGTCGCGACGAGGCGGTGGAACCGGGTCTCCCCGGCGAGCTCGGGATGGAACGACGTCGCGAGGACGTTCCGTTCACGGACGGCGACGATGCGACCGTCGTCAAGGCGGGCCAGGACGTCGACGTCCGGGCCGACCGCGTCGATGACCGGCGCCCGGATGAACACCGCGTGAACCGGCGTGTCGCCGAGGATGGGGACGACGAGGTCGGCCTCGAAGCTGTCGAGCTGGCGACCGAAGGCGTTGCGCTCGACGGAGACGTCCAGCAGTGGCAGGACGGGCGGCTCGCCGCCGACGATCTGCTTCGACAGGACGATCATCCCGGCGCATGTCCCGAACAACGGGGCACCCGTCGCGGCCAGCCGCCGGATCGGGTCGGCGAGTTCCCAGCGCTGGATCAGCAGGCGCATCGTCGTGCTCTCGCCGCCGGGCAGGATCAGGCCCGACACGCCCTCGAGATCCGCCGGCAGGCGCACAGGGACGCCCTCGACGCCGATCGCGTCGAGCGTCTGGAGGTGCTCGCGAACAGCACCCTGAAGAGCAAGCACACCGATCTTCATCGAAGCGCGCCCCCTACCAGCCTCGGACGGCCAGCCGCTCCTGCTCCGGGATCGCTTCGAGGGAGATGCCGCGCATCGGGGCTCCCAGGCCCTTCGAGACCTCGGCGATGATCGACGGGTTATCGAAGTGGGTCGTCGCCTGGACGATCGCGTTCGCCATCCGGGCTGGATCCTCGCTCTTGAAGATCCCGGAGCCGACGAAGACGCCCTCCGAGCCGAGCTGCATGACGAGCGCTGCATCCGCCGGGGTGGAGATTCCGCCGGCGACGAAGTTGACGACGGGCAGCGAGCCCTCGGCGGCGACCCCCTTGACCAGCTCGTACGGCGCCCCCAGGTCCTTCGCCGCGACGAACAGCTCGTCCTCGCGCATCCCCTGGAGCCGACGGATCTCGCTCAGGACGTCGCGTAGCTGGCGGACCGCCTCGACGACGTTGCCCGTCCCGGCCTCGCCCTTGGTCCGGATCATCGCCGCGCCCTCGTTGATCCGGCGGAGCGCCTCGCCGAGGTTCCGGCAACCGCAGACGAACGGGACCTTGAAGGCGTGCTTGTCGATGTGGTTCGTCTCGTCGGCCGGCGTCAGCACTTCGGACTCGTCGATGTAGTCGACTCCGAGCGCCTCGAGGACCTGGGCCTCGACGAAGTGGCCGATCCGGGCCTTCGCCATGACCGGGATCGTCACGGCGTTCATGATCCCCTCGATCATCGCCGGGTCGCTCATCCGAGCGACGCCGCCGGCTGCGCGAATGTCGGCCGGGACGCGTTCGAGCGCCATCACGGCGACGGCGCCGGCGTCCTCGGCGATCTTCGCGTGGTCGGGGGTGACGACATCCATGATGACGCCGCCCTTGAGCATCTGGGCGAGACCCTTCTTCGTGGCCCAGGTTGAGGTTTCGACTGCCATGTCGGGTGTGCGCTCCGGTTGATCGCGCGGGGTCTGCCGGCTGGGCTGGCCGCGGGGTCGTCGCCCGTTCGAGTCGGTCGGGCCGCCTCGCGCGTGCCGGATTATCGCATGGCCCTCGGGTGGCCCCGGAAGGGCCGATCCGGCCGTCGCGCCGGAACGATCGGCCTGCCAAACGCCTGCGGCTGAGCGCAACCGGTCACGCATTCGGCTCGTGATCGATCACGTTGATCAGACCGAGGCCAATCGAGCGTGGCGGGTCGGCGAACCAGGCGGGCGAACGCCGAAGTCGCGGCGTAGCCACTCAGGAATCGCCGGAATCTGATCAACACCATCGATCAGCCGGCGGTGGCCTGTGGCAACACCCGGCTGTCGGCAGCCGGACAGCCCGCCTGGGGTAACGGACGCGCTCGGCAGGCGTCATCTGGGCACGTGGGGGGCGACCCGATCAGCCCGGAGTCGTGTTTCCGACGGAACGACGCGCGAGATGCGCGGGAAGGAACGACGTGGGGAAGTACATGGCGGTCCCGATGGCAGGCCTCCTGGTCATGGCCATCGCGGCACCGGTCCTGGCCGGCGGCCCGAACGTGTCGAACACGAGCGGCAGCGGCACATCGATCTACGGCGAGTGGTCGGGCGACCGGACGTACGGCTACGTGTTTGCCGGCGAAGACTCGAACAAGGGCGGGTTCGCCGACATCTACCAGGAAACCGGTGAGTGGGTCGAGTGCGCGTCCGGGACGCTGGCTCCGACTGACGCGGGCACGCCCAGCCCGAAGGACACGACACCCGGCGATGCGGTCTACGGCTTCGTCGGCACCCGGACCTACGGCTACGCCACCGACCTCCACGTGACGCTGTCGCGTCGCCTGGAGAACGGCACGGCCACAGGGACGGCCGAGCTGTTCACCGAGACGATCGACGAATGCGCGGGCATCTACGGTGGCGACGCGGTCTCCGAGACCGTCGCCTTCAACGTGACCGCGACCGGCGTTGGGCCGCTCGCATCGTTCCGAGGCAGTGGCAGCTACAAGATCCCGTCGGAGTTCAATGGCCACCAGAACTACCGCGGCACAGAGCGCCAGGCGAGCGGCTCGATCGACGCCGGCGCGATCGACGCCACCTTCACGTTCGGGTACATGAACCAGATCAGCTGGTCGGAGCACGTCAACAGCTGACGTCCTGACTTCGTCACCACGCCCCGGTCGCACCGCGGCCGGGGCGTTCATGTGTGCTCCAGCGCGACCAGCCATCGGTCCGCCTCGCGATCGATCACGTTGATCGGACGGAGGCGGATCGAGCGTGGCGTGTCGGCGAAGCACGCGGGCGAACGCCGAAATCCCGGGTCGTCACTCAGGAATCGCTCGAACCTGATCAACGACATCGATCAGTCCGATGTGGCTCGGGGCGTTCTACCGCGCGACGGTGCGAACCACCCCCGACATCAGCTTCGTCGCCCGACGCGCGGCGCCGGGCGAGAGCCGGCTGAGGGCCTCGATGAGGTCGAGCACGTCCTCGTCGGGCAGTCCGCCGAGCAGGTGCACGAGGCGCAGCACCGTCTCGTCGCTGACCTGGCCGAGCAACCGCATGCCCCGCTCGAGCTCGCGCGGCTCCAGCTTGGGGACCAGGCCGACCGCCCGATCGAACAGCCGGACGAAGGCGTAGAAGGTGACCAGCCAGTCGCGGAGCGCGGCGAGCTCGTGGTCCGCGGGATGCTCGGTGGCCAGCGCGCCTGCCTCGTCGGCGGTCCGCTCGATGACGGCGACGATCGGGTCGCCCTCCCGCACCTTCCGCTCGGCGATCACGCTGGTGAACCACTGCCAGTGGTCGCCGACCGCGACGAACGCGGTTCCGGCCGGCCCGCGGCGGCCGACCCGTCTGGGCTCGGCGACGCGCTCGACGATTCCCCACGCCTCGGCGTCCGCCAGGGCCAGGCTCGCGGCGCGATGCGACAGCCCGAGCGCCTCGCGGATCTCGCGCTCGGTCAGCGGCTCGTTGCGGACCATCAGGTAGGCGTGGACGCGACCGATCGCCGGTGCGACGCCCCAGGACGCGCTCATCTCGCCCCACGCGTCGGCGAAGCGCAGGCGGAGCTCCTCTGCCGGCGCCGACGGATCGAGGCGCGCGCTGTCACCACCCGCTAAAACATGCGCCTTGACAGTAGCGAGTTGTCGTGCCATAACTTGCTATGTCAGAGTAGCACGGAGGGCCGACGCTATGATCGGCAGCCCGACGATCGACGGTCGACAGTCGCTGCGAACCGTTGGATCGCGTGATCAGGATGCGGCGATCAGCCGGGACCATCCGGGCCGCTGGCTCGGCGGAGCCGCCGGCGCCCTTGCCTCCCTGGCGGTCGGGCTCGCCCCGCCCGTCCTAGGCCTGGTCAGTGCCAACTCGGACCCGTCGAGCTCGCTCGAAATCGGCCTGCTCGGCATGCCGGTCGGTTTCGTCCTCGGTCGAGCCTTCTTCCCGGGGGCACGATCGGGCGGGTGGTCGTGGGCGTTGTGGGTCGGGGCGGGAATCGGGCTGGTGGCACCGCCGCTCGGGGCGATCGAGAGCGTGCTCGGTCCGGCACTTCTGCCACCGCATCCGGCCACCTCGTATTCGGTGCCCGCCGCGGTCGTCTTCCTGCTGATCGCGATCCCGTTCTCGTACATCGCGGTTGTGCTGACGATTCCCGCGGGTCTGGTCTGGGCGACCTTGGTGAGGCTCATCCCACAGGACGTTCCGCCGCGGCTCCGCGCACCGAAGGCTGTCGAGCGGCTCGGCGTCCGCCACGCCGTCGCGCTGCTCC
>Ga0070699_100002062_pt1 | contig 18186 bp, 11 predicted proteins | sample KBSK1503metaG_FD_65473 | JGI IMG/M metagenome (GOLD analysis project Ga0070699, IMG submission 65473) | Corn, switchgrass and miscanthus rhizosphere microbial communities from Kellogg Biological Station, Michigan, USA - KBS K1-50-3 metaG | ecosystem: Host-associated > Plants > Roots >... | reverse complement strand
ACTCCGAAGGCGCTTCGCGCGCCGCCTAGCTTGCGCGGTCACGCTCCACGAGCACGCGTCGGAGAATCTTGCCGGACCTGGTTCTGTCCGTCGATTCGTCGAGAACCTGGATGTCGAGCCGGCCTGGATAGCGGAGGCGACTCACGCTGTCGATGAGGCGCGCAGCGACGCCCGGCTCGTTGTACAGCGGCAGTTGGACCGTGAGCGAAGGCCAACGGTCCGGCGGGGCAGGGTCGACGAGCGCCAGCGCCCGGCGGAGCAAGCGAATCAGATGGAGCCGGTGCGGGGAATAGATCGTGAGAAGCAGAAGCGCGGCGCAATAAACGACGAGCAGCGCGATCGCCGGCAGGTTCACGAACGCTGATATGCCTCGCCAGCGCCACCTGCGCGGGTGGCGATTTTATTTACGGCCTTGACTGCGTTGGATTTGAACCTCCGACCTTGGTGTGATGAGGACAATTTCACCGAGGACCTGCAAATTTCGTCCTAGGCCAATCTTTATAAGTGCTTTGCGCAACCGCGTTTGGCTAATTTTCGTGGTTCGGCGTGAGTTCACGGACAGAACACGGACAGGTTATGGCTGCCGCAGTGTTCCAGCCCGCGCGGTTCACTGACCGGACTCCTGTTCGTGCCAGATGGGTGTAAGCTTCGCCGAAATCGAAGTCGTCGCGGCAGCACGACAGAAGCGGGTTGACGCTGGTCATCGTTGCCCGCTCCCGGTCGTGGCCCTCCAGACGGAAAGGAGCGATATGAGGCGCAGCCCCCACGCACGAACGCTTTTCGTTTCGGTCTCTCTCTTATTCCTTCTCACCCTGAGCGCGTATGCGCAATTCCAGTCGGGAAACATTTACGGAGTGGTGAAAGCGAAGGATGGCTCGCTGCTTCCCGGCGTCACGGTGACGCTGACGGGAGTCAGCGCGCCGCAGACGTTCATCACCGACTCCACCGGAAATTTCCGATTCATCAATCTCTCTCCTGGTTCCTACAACGTGAAGGCGGAGCTCGCGGGGATGGGAACTGCCGTTCGCAACGGCATCCGGGTGAGCGTCGGTCAGAACAGCGAGATCGAGGTGGTGATCTCGCCGGCTGTTGCGGAGTCGATCACCGTCACGGCGGAAGCGCCGCTGATCGACACGCGCAAAACGGGAACAGGCTCGATCGTCACGCACGCCGAGCTCGAACAGCTTCCCACGGGACGCGATCCGTTCGTCATCATGGGACTGGCCCCGGGCGTTCTGCTTGACCGCGTCAACGTCGGTGGCTCCGAGAGCGGTCAGCAGGACATCGTGGTGGCCCGCGGCGCGGCCGACGCCCAGAAGACGTTCAACGTCGACGGCGTCAACATCACCGACGTCGGGTCGGTCGGCAGCACCCCAACGTATTACGATTTCGACTCGTTCGAAGAGATTCAGGTCACGACCGGCGGCAGCGATCCGCGCATTCAGACGCCCGGCGCGCAACTGAACATGGTCACCAAGCGCGGTACGAACAATTTCAAAGGAAACGCGCGGTATTCGCTGGCGCCGAAGGCGTGGGAGGCAACTCCGAAGCCCAGTGGAGAAGCGGCCAAGTATCTCGAGAACGGAAACTCCATCAATCGAAACAGCAACAAGGCCGGTGATGTCGGCGGCCCCATCCTGCGCGACAGGCTCTGGTTCTGGGGTGCATACGACAAGCAGGACATCAAGTTGTTCGTTGGCCAGCCGATCGGTGCACCGGTGAACCCGGACAATACGATCCTCGAGAATTGGAACGGCAAGATCAACCTTCAGGTCATTTCGAGTAACAGCGGAACGTACTTTTACACGTATGGCAACAAGTTGAAGTTCGGGCGCTATGCGGATGCCCAGCACCCGCCTGATGCCACCGTCAATCAGAGCGGCCCGACCCACATGTACAAGCTCGAGGACACGCAGATCTTCAGTCAGAATCTGTATCTGACCGTCCTCTACTCGCACGTGCTCAGCCCGTTCGCCTTCGTTCCCTCGAATGCGGCCAACGGTTACCATCAGCCGTACATCGACACAGATGGCGTCTATCACCGCGGATTTTTCGTCTACAGCACGAGCCGGCCGCAGGATTCTTACCGTGCCGACAGCTCGTACTTCTTCAACATGGGTCATCTGAACCACGAGTTGAAGTTCGGTTTCGGTTACCGCAAGGCTCCGGTCACTTCAATCACGACATATCCGACTACAAACGTCCTCGGCGACTTCTCGCAGGGCAGCGGTGTTCCTGGCGAAGGCATAGCGCTGCTCACGCGCTCGGGCAAGAACGACTACCTCGTCAAGTACAACGACGCCTACCTGGGCGATACGCTGACGTTCGGCAATCTGACGGTGCAGGCCGGAATCCGCTACGACCATCAGACGGGACGCGGCAACCCGCTCACGTTTGAAGCCAACCCGCTGGCACCGGACATCCTGAAAACGGTCGTACTTCCTGGCGACACGCGCGATCTGAAGTGGAACAGCGTTTCTCCGCGTATCGGCGCGACATACAAGCTCACCGAGAAGACGATTCTGCGCGGGTCATACAACCGCTACGTCAACCAGCTCGGCGGCGATGTCATGAGTGCCGGGAATCCGTTCAGCTATTCCGCGGGTCTGTACTTCTATTGGACGGACAAGAACAACGACAAGACGGTCCAGCGGGACGAGATCGACTTCGCCAGCGGCATCTATGGCGTGTACGGGAACATCGATCCGGACAATCCAAACTCCGCTGCCAAGTCCGCTCGCTTCAACTACAGCATGAAGCCGCCGAAGACTGACGAGTTCATCGGCGGCGTCGAACAGCAGTTGTTCGGCGACCTTGCCATCGGCGCGGATTACTCCTACCGCAAGTTCACCGACTTCTGGTGGCAAGTGCACGAGAAGACTCAGGGGCAGGGAGACTATCTCGGGCCGGCTGACTTCGATTGCACGTCCCCATCGACCCAACTCACGGGCCTCTTGCCGAATGGAAAAAGTGTCACCGTAACCAATTGCAAACAGCTCACTGCCGCGCCGTTTACAGTCATCACGAACCGCCCTGATTACTATCAGACGTACAACGGCTTTGACATCTACGCCACCAAACGGATGTCGAACCACTGGATGGGACGGGCCAGCTTCACCTGGAATGATCGAAAGCAGCACATCACCAGCGATCGCGGAATCGAAGATCCAACGCACCTGCTGCAACCGCCCACCCTCATCCCGAACAACTTCTTCGGGTGTTCGAGCTGTGACGGCTCGATCGCGGTCGACAAGTCGTACGGAACGCACACGAACACGTACATCAACGCGCGATGGCAATACAACCTGACCGGTCTGGTGCAGTTCCCATGGGCGATTGCACTCGGCGCGAACCTGACCGGCCGCGAGGGATACCCGATTCCGTACTACTACAGAGTCGGAGCCCGCCGCATTCTGATGGAAGATCTCGGCACCACACGAAACCCGCACATGATGGAACTCGATCTGCGGCTGGCGAAGGACGTCAAGGTCGGTCCGGTCGGCTTCGAGTTGGCGGCCGAGGGGTTCAACATCACGAACAGTCGAACCGTGCTGCAGCGCAACAACCGACTGTACAGAAGCGTCGGGAAGGTGAATGCAAAGGGGAACGCGATTGAAGAGGTCATGAGCCCCCGCATTTTCCGCCTGGCGGCAAAACTCTTCTTCTGATTCACTCTGTTCGTACCATCGAACCGCCGGGCTATCATGGCCCGGCGGTTTTGTTTTCTCGTGCGACGTCTCCTTCTCCTCCTCGCCGTTGCGGCCATCGCGTGCAATCGCGCGCCTGTGAACCCGTCCAATCGAACGCCGGTCATCCTCATCTCCATCGACACGCTGCGATCGGATCACCTTCCGGCGTACGGCTACCGGGGAGTGGACACTCCGAACATCGACGCGCTTCGCGCCGACTCGATTCTGTTCGAGCGCGCGTATTCGCACGTTCCACTGACTCTGCCGTCCCATACGACGATGTTCACCGGTTCGCTTCCAGCGACGAACGGCGTCCGCGACAACCTCGGATTTCGTCTCGCGCCCTCTGTGCCGACGTTGCCCGCGCTGCTGAAGAAGAACGGGTACGCCACGGGCGCGGCGGTTTCGGCGTTCGTGCTCCGGCGCGAAACCGGAATCGCTCGCGGTTTCGACCAGTACGATGATCAGATCGACCCTGCGAACAGCGGCGCGAACGTCGGTCGCGTGCAGCGCGACGGCGGCGAGACCGAACAGATCGCGAAGAGATGGATCTCCGCTCACGCTCGGCAGCCGTTCTTTTACTTCCTTCATCTCTACGAGCCGCATACCCCGTACGAACCGCCGGAGCCGTATCGAAGCCGGTACCGCTCGAAGTACGACGGTGAGATCGCGCGCGCGGACGCGATCGTCGGCGATTTTGTTTCGTTCCTGAAAGCGAAGGGAATCTACGACGAAGCGCTCATTCTTCTTCTGTCGGATCACGGCGAAGGACTGGGCGATCATGGTGAAGCGGAGCACGGCATCTTCGTCTATCGCGAGGCTCTGCAGGTGCCGCTGATGGTCAAGCTCCCGCACGAACAAGAGCGTGGGAAATCGGTCGCGACGCCGGTGCAGCTCAGTGACGTCTTTCCCACGATCTGCGCGATCACCATGAGCAGGGCACCGCACACCGGCGCGACCTCACTGCTTGCGATTGCGGATGGCTCGACGCCGAGGCGCGCGATCTACTCCGAGACGCTCTTTCCGAAGTTTCATTTCGGTTGGAGCGATCTCCATTCGCTGATCGACGGCGACCGTCACTACATTCACGCGCCGAAGCCGGAGCTGTACGATGTGATCGCCGACGCGGCGGAAAAGCGGAACCTCATCGAGCCGGAGCGCCGTCGCGCGTTCGCCATGCGCGCATCGATCCTGCCCCTGATTCAGTCATCCACGGCACCTGCTCCTGTTTCTCCCGAAGAGGCCAGAAAGCTCGCCGCGCTCGGTTACGTGGGACAAACGGTTCCGAGTGGCGCGGCACTGCCTGATCCGAAGGACAAGATCGCCGTTTCCGACGAGCTGCGAAAGGCGTTCACACTTTACGAGAAAGGCGCGTATGCCGAAGCGCTTCCGCTGCTTCAGAAACTCGTCGCAGAAAACGATCGCATGCTCGACGTCTGGGACATTCTCTCTCGAACGCTCGATCGACTCGGGCGCACGGACGAGGGGATCGAAGCGGCGAAGCACGCGCTGCGGTTGTCGCCAAATACGACCCATCTCGCGCTGCTCATCGCGTCGATGGCGTTGGAGCGCCATCGAATCGACGAGGCGGAGCGGCACGCGGAGCTGGCGCTCGATGCCGAGCCAGGGTTGGCCCACGATCTCCTCGCCCGCGTCGCGCTCGCGCGCGGCGACATTCCTCGCGCCGAACGCGAAGCGCATCTCGCGCTGCAGACAGGCGACCGCGTCTTCGCGCTGCTCACGCTTGCACGCATCGAGCTGAATCGGAACAACCCGGCGGCCGCGCTGGCTGATTGCGACCGCGCTGTCTCGTTTCTCTCCACGCGAAAAGGAAGCGGAGTCAAAGATCTCTACTTCGTTCGCGGCGACGCTCTCGCTCGCCTGGGACGCGAGGCGGAGGCGGAGCAGGCGTTCCGCAAAGAGATCGAGAATTTCCCTCGCGATCCCCAGCCGTACAAGAATCTCATTCTGCTCTACGTGACCGAGGGGCGGAACGCGGACGCCACGCGACTCGTCTATCAGCTCGTCGAGAAATCTCCGATCCCACCGTCGTATGCCGCGATCTCCACTACCTTGAAAGCGATTGGCGACGACCGCGGCGCGCGCTACTGGGTCATGGAAGGCCTGAAGAAGTTTCCCAACGACACGACGCTGCGAAAGATGGCCGGATCTTCTTGAGAAAGCTCGCGCTTTCGCGAAAGGACATCGAAGGCCGCGCTCTTCCACATCAAGAAAGCCAGTCTGGAAGGCGTCCGCCCCGCAGTCGTCTCGTAGTAAACGACGGGCAGCGCGATCGCCGGCAGGTGCACGAGCGCTGATACGCCTCGCCCACGCGGGCGCAGTCAAGTAGCCTACCTTGCTACCGTGGATCCCCCGAATGCGTATTTAGCTCTGATGAGAGGGACGATCTATGTGAGCCCCACAGAAGAGCCCGTACGGGACGGCGTGGTGCTCATTCAGGGCGGAAAAATCGCTGCGGTGGGTAGCAGGGCGCTCGTGCAGCTTCCTCAAACCATCCCAACGCTCGATTGTTCGGGCCTCACGATCACGGCTGGATTTTGGAACAGCCACGTGCACTTCTTCGAACGAAAGTGGGCCAATGCGGCGACGACCCCGGCCCCTGAGCTCAGCCGGCAGCTTCAGGACATGCTCACGCGATATGGGTTTACCAGCGTGTTCGACCTGTCGTCCATGTGGGAAAACACGCGGCGGCTTCGCGACCGCATCGAGTCGGGGGAAGTGCGGGGCCCGAGAATTCGCTCGACGGGAGAGGGCTTGGTCCCCCCGGGCGCTGTTCCGTCGGAACAAGTTCTCAACGTCATGGGCGTTATGACGTTCCCAGCTCCCGAGATCGCGGATGCCGCCCAAGCGGCGGCGGCCTCTCGGAAGCTCCTGGGTGAAGGCGTGGACGGGATCAAGCTGTTCGCATCTTCGCCGCGCAGCGCCTCCCTTCCGGAGAGCGCCATTGAAGCCGCCGTAAGCGAAGCCCATCGGGTCGGGAAACCTGTCTTTGCTCACCCAAATAGCGGTGCGGACGTGATGGCCGCGGTTCGTGGTGGAGTTGATGTCATTGCTCACACCACTCCCCACTCCGGCCCATGGGACGAAACGATCCTTGCGGCGATGAAGGAACGACGAGTGGCCCTTACACCAACCCTCACAGTGTGGAAGCACTACATGCGCCACGACCGCATATCGGCGCAGGAGCAGGTTGCCAATACTGAAATCGGCCAGTTGCGAGCGTGGCTTGCCTCTGGAGGGGCGGTTCTCTTCGGAAACGATCTCGGCGCCGTCGACTACGATCCCAGCGAGGAGTACGCCTTAATGGCCGAGGCGGGAATGAGCTTTCGCCAGATTCTCGGTTCACTGACCACAGCGCCCGCTGGGCGATTTGGAGAGTCAAAACGACTAGGACGAATCGCCGAAGGTCTCCAGGCGGATCTCGTGATCTTGAAAGACGACCCTTCCAGGAACATCCGAGCGCTAGCTGCCGTACAGCACACACTGCGGGAGGGGAAGATCATCTACCGTGCACGCGAGTGACATTGGCGTTCGCCGGTCTTCACTGTGCGCGGTCCCGCTCCACTAGCACGCGTCGCAGAATTTTGCCAGACGGTGAGCGCGGAATCTGATCGATGACCTCGACATAGCGCACTCGCTTGTACCGAGCCACGCGGTCGGCGACGTACGTCATGATGTCTTCAGCCGTCGATTCATCCTTGAGCACGACGAACGCCTTCGGCACCTGCCCCGCTTCTTCATCCGCCAGCGGAACCACCGCGGCGTCTGCGATAGCCGGATGCGCGAGAAGCACGGCCTCCAGCTCCGCCGGCGCGATCTGCATGCCTTTATACTTGATCAGCTCTTTGACGCGATCCACCACGAAGAAGCACCCGCTCTCGTCCGCAGAGCCGATGTCGCCGGTGTGCAGCCAGCCGTCTCCATCGATCATCGCCGCGGTCGCGTCCGGATTGTTCAGATAGCCCTTCATCACTTGCGGGCCGCGGACACAGATCTCGCCCTCCTGGTCTGGTCCGAGCTCCGAGCCGGTCGTGACGCTCACAATCTTCGCTTCCGTATTCGGCAGCGGCTGGCCGATGCCTTTCGTCTCGCCGCGCCGCGTGGCGTGCGTCGCCGGGGAAGTCTCGGTCATCCCGTAACCTTGAGTGATGGCGCACCGCAGTCGCGCGCTCGCTGCCCGGGCGATGTGCTCGCTCAGGGGAGCCGCGCCGGAGAAGAGTACTCGCAGCGCGCTCAAGTCGAAGTCGTCGACGATCGGGCTCTTCGCCAGCGCGAGCATGATCGGCGGCACGATGTAGGCGTACGTGATGCGGTATTTCTCGAGTGTTTGCAGACACTCTTTCAGATCGAAGCGCGGCATCGTCACGATCGTGGCGCCCTCGCGCAGGCCCAGGTTCATGATCACGACCATGCCGTAAATGTGAAAGAACGGAAGAACGGCCAGTACCGTGGCCTCCTCGCCCACGCCGAAGACGCTCGCGCATTGGAGAACGTTTGCCACGAGATTGCGATGGGTGAGCATCACGCCTTTCGGAAGGCCGGTCGTGCCGCTCGAGTACGGAAGCGCGACGACGTCATTTCCCGGATCGATCGCTACGTCCGGCACATCGCCGTCGGATGCGAGCAGAGCGTCGAATGAATCGCCGAAGACGAAGACATCGCGCAGGCTGTTCTCACGTGCCGCCTGCATGGCGTTGTTCAGAAACGCCGGAGTGGTCAGCAGGTACCGCGCACGCGCGTCGGCGAGCTGACGGCTCAGCTCCGTGGCGGTGTATGCAGGATTGATCGTCGTGACGATGCCGCCGAGCAGCGAGACCGCATGAAACGCGATGGCATACTCCGGAAGGTTCGGGCTGTAGATGGCAAAGACGTCGCCCTTGCGTAGCCCCCGCCGCGAAAGGCCGGCGGCTGCGTTACGCACCGACTCCGCCCATGCGCGATACGTCAGCGTTCTACCGCTCGGCGCGTCAATGAGCGCCGGTTTGTCGCCGCTCCGCTCCGCGTTCTCCATGAGAAAGGGAGTGAGTGCGACCGCCGGGATCTCCAGCGGCTCCTCCGGGGCATGGAAAATCATGATTGGTTCGGGCAACTCTACCGCAGCTAAGGAGCGCGCGAAGCGCCTTTGGAGTGCGGTGCCGTGGCACCGCTTTGAAGGCGGCGGCAAGCCGCCGCACTCCGAAGGCTAGGGAACGATGATCACCGGGCCCTGCGGGACGCCATTTACTCCGATCACAATGCCGACGCTGTGGCAATCCAGATCGAGGCTTCCGCCGCTCGGTATCCACTGCACACGCGTACATGGCGAGGGTTGACCATTGATCGTGAACGGGCATCCGACCACCACGCAGACGTCAGTGGCCTTGAGCTGCGGCCCGTTCGGCATGGCTCGGTTCGCGTCCGCCGGCGTACAGACCACCCGACCGCCATGGGGACACAACATCGTGGAGTTCACCGTCAGTGGGCATTCGAACTCAGGAGCTCCGCAGCCGGACCGCAGCTTCAAATCATTGAGCGCGGTCTTCACGCGATACAACGCGTAATCTCCGTAGCCCATCGTCTTCAGATCGTCCTGCATCTTGTCGACATCCTTCACCGAAGAGGGGCTGTCGCAGAGGTCTTTCTTCAACTTGTCGAGTTGTTGCGAAAGCTGAGCTTGAGCTGCGGCTCCGAGCTTGATCGAGTTCAGCGCATCGTTCAGATCCCGGCACATGCCGTCGCGATCGCATCCACACTCCTCGCGGCAACGCGATGACTGAGACAGTCGTTGACGTCCGGTCTGACCGGGAACGGCAACGTTGCCGGAGGGATCGAAGTCGGTGTTGCCGCCGCCGACGTCACCCGATGCGCTCGATGCACCGCTCGCCGATGCCATCGACAGCGGCGGCGCGCCCTGAACGAACGCAGCCTGCCACGCGGCCAGAACGAGATTCGGATAACGCGCCAGCTTCGCCTCCTTTCCGGCCAGCGCGCTCACGGCGTCGTAGTAGCCCGCGAGATCGAGAAGTTGCTGCAGATCCGCGCGATCGCGTTTCTTCGTTCCCAGAACCTTTTCGAATTCCGCTTTGCGCTGCTTCGTCAGCGCGACGCGAGAGGAGACGTCCGCCATTCTCAGCGTCTCCCCGGCAACCTCGGTTCCTTGACCTGGGGATCCCGACAAAAGCCATCCGCTTTTATCCCACTTGCCGACGCTCTTTCCGTTGAGGCCATCGATGAAACGCACCGAAGCAAACTCAGAGCCGCGCAAGGACGCGGCGGAGCCGCTCTTGCGCGCCGGCGCGTAGGTCGTCTCGATGCGATTGCCGTAATCGTCGCTGAGGCGGGTGATGCGCCCCGCGTCGTCGCGCGTGATCTGGAACCACTCCGGCACGTAGACGTCGACGTCCGTTCTGGGGTAGCCATGCGGATCGAACCGGACGAAGTAGCCGTCAGGGTGATAGGACCAGCGCTGGCGAGGCAGATCGGTGCGATCCCCTGCGTCAGCGGGCGGCGCGCCGGCCAGGACGGCCACGCGCTCGACTTCATCGAATGTTGAGTTCGCGCGAGTCACCAGCGCGCGGACGCGGTTCTCAGCCTCGAACACTCTGCGCGCCGACTCCGGGAGCTGCGCGAGGGCTTTCTGCTTCACCTCATCCGGCAGGATGCCAAGAGCGCCTCCATTGAGATCGAACAGCTCTTTGGGGGTGAGGAGTTGCGCTGCGGCGCGCTGCAGATCGGCTCTCATCTCGGTCGGCTTCGTGCGAGCGAGAATCGACCAGATCAGGAGTTGAACGTCGTGTTGATGAATTTCCGGGTGCTGCACCGAGCGGCGCAGGAGATTTCGAATGATCGGCGCTCTCTGTCCGGCCAGCGGAGCGTAAAGGTAGCCCTCGCCGCGGCCGGGAGCGTATGTCCCGGCGTGAAGGCAGTAACTCTGCGCCGAATAGCGGTATGCGCCGGGTCGCAGTTTGTATTCGCCTTCGCTCGTGCGGGGAGCGGTTCCGAGGGGGAGCGGGAACTCCGGAGTGAAATTGTCGAGGAACGCGACTTCAGTCAGCGCGTCGGCGAGGGATGTGGTGAGGGGCGGCTCCTGGCCCAGGATCTTGTCGAGGCCCGGAATCTTTTCGAGGCCCGGGATTTTCGGCAGCTTCTTGGGGAGGCGGAACTGCGCGCGAGAATCGTTGCCGACAAGGGCGAGAAGCGCAAGGAGTGCACTGGAGACCAGAAGCAGCGATCTTCGAGAAGTCATTTTCACAACCTTAGTACCTTTCCAATCGTGATCGTTACATCAGGTGCAGGGACGAAAACAAGGAAGCCACTGTTTCCAGTGGCTTTCGCTTTCATTTCGGTTGGTTGCGGGGGGATTTGAACCTCCGACCTTTGGGTGATGAGCCCGGAACTGCGGCAATTCGCATCTCACCGCTTCGGTATCGGCACGCTGGCCACCACCTGCTGCTGATAGTGGTTAGGATTCGAACCATCGTCAAAGGTGCTCACTGAAGTCGCATATTCGGTGGATGCAGAGGAAGTATTCCCGAAGTAGTCGCCGATGAAGGTTTGACTGCTGCACATGCAGTGCGTGTGGGGCGAGTTCAATTGCGGATCCCACGTGTGTTGCGACAAGCGGATGTTGTGTCCGATGGGCGCGAGCGAGGCGTTGTAGAACTGAATGGCCGTGTTGATGCAGTAATTGGAGCGACCGTAGGGAGTGCCGGAGGAGGCGCTCGTGCCGGGATCGAGAGCAATCCCAGCGGCCAGGGCTTCCGAAGTTCCCGCTGCCGGACAGGATAGCCGGCGATCATAGAACGCAACGCTGACCGTGTCGGTCACGCCGTTGTCGGCGACGTTCAGGTTCGGCTGGAGCTCGTCTACGGGATTGATGTTGTCGTTCACGACGATCGGAGTGGACCACGTTACGCCGTTGTCCGTGGAACTGGTCAGATAGACGTTGGAGACACCGGAGGCGCCGTCCTCCCAGCTCACATACAGAGGATAGTGGCCGTTGATCAGGTGGTGGCCTACAGCAAACGTGTTGACGATCCCCTCCCGGAAGGTGGTGTTCTGGTAGGTAGGAACAAAGACGTTCTGCTGCACCGGCAGAGGCGTCTGCCAGGTCACGCCGCCGTCGCTCGAAGAGATCAAGTAAAGATCGGCGAACAGAAACCCTTTCTGCTGCGGGTTGTTCGTTTCCGTGGTGTACACCGTCCCATCCGGGGTGACGTGCGGGAGCATGTAGCTGTCCCAGGGATGGCCATTGATGGTCGGAAGCACGGCGGGTGTGGACCAGTCGGTGTGACTGCCGTCGGCGTTCGCGTCGGCAAAGGAAACGAACACGCTGCTCGGATTGAATGCGAACAGAGTCCACATGGCGTAAATGCGGTTGAAGTGCGGACTGCCCGGATTGACGTCGACGGTGATCCACTGCTTGTCCGGATCGTTGCTGTGGGCGTTCGGCGCTGTCATCAGATAGTCCGGCTGCCCGTGATGCGTGAAGATCCAGTCGGTGGCCGAAGTCGAGCCATGCGGCCGAACGGCTGCCGAGATGACCTCACCAGGAAGCGCGGGGTTAGGTAGAGAGGAGCCGTTCGCGAACACCTGCGCGCCAAATTTGTCATAGGCGAACTGGTACGGCAGGAGAAGCGCATAGAAGTTGCCGAAGGCGTCGAATGCTCCCACCGGATCAGTGTTGTCGGTGAACCCCTCGTATCCGGGAACGTGACCCTGTACCAGCCAACTTTTGCCGCCGTCCAACGATTCGTAGAAACCCAGCAAGTGGTTGTAGCCCTCCGCGCTGACGAACCACTTCGTCTGCCCGATCAGATGATTCGAGTTGGTCGGGTCGACCCGCAGGTCCGACTCGCTGTGGTTGTTGACCAACTGCGGTTGGTTCACCACGTTTTGCGTGGGGTAAGGTCCGAGATCTTCGCCCGTGTTCGCGCTGCCGTTGCAGGGGGTCTCGCCGGTGTAGCCATCGGTCGGTCCCAGATTGCCGGCAAAAGGCACCTCAGGCGTGTAGCAACTGATCTTTTGTGCGGTAGCGAAAATGTTGGTCACATGATTAGCCTTGAAGCTATCGGCGAAGGCAGCGTCTGTCTGGGCGCCTTGAGGAGGCGGGGGAACCGATTGCGCGGCGGAGCGAGCCGTCGATGCCGCGATGAGCAGAATTGAGGAGCAGAGACATTTCGCGAGATTGAGGAAACCAGGTTTGATTAGCGACATGTGCACCTCAACTGCGTCGGTGATTCGACATTTGTGTTTCGAGCGTATCGCGCCGTCAGCGCGACATCATATAAGAAGGGACGATGGCAACTCGAAGTCGTTCTCCGGCGTGCCGGAGGATTCAGATGGAGCGGCAAGTGATGGATCGGGGTTGAACGAAAACGGCCACCGCGCGGGAGGCCGTGAGTTATAGCAAGTGTTGGTTGCGGGGGGAGGATTTGAACCTCCGACCTTTGGGTTATGAGAGCATCTCAGCGCCCAATCACACGCGTACTGAATCGAAACTAAACGCAATAGAATGAAGCTGATTCGAGTACGCGATCTTTCGTCGTTCTTTCTGTATTTTGCGCTGTTTTCGTCACGTATAGTAGCAACTCGGTAGCAACAATAAATTGTGATTGACCTTTGGGTTCGGTATCTACGGCTGGCCTGGCGCGTTCTAAGGTATTTACTCGATCCGCTCGACGACGCCGGTCGTCAGGTTGTAGTAGGCCACGATGAGCCCCACCTTCCCGCTCTGCACGGCGTCGCGAATGATCCGGCTGTGGGCGAGGAGAAACGCGGCGCTACCGCGCGCGTTCGCTTCGACAGCGCGACGCACCACTGGCGGTTCGAGACTCCAACGATCGGTTCCGACGAAAGATTCGCGGATCCGCTGCACGAGCGCAATCAAACTGGGGCTCTCAGGATCGGTTCCCGCGAGCGCGGCACGCACCGCGCCACACTCCTCATGACCGAGAACGACGACCAGTTTGGTGTAACCGTTGCTGATCGCGTACTCGATGCTGGCGATGTCGAACGGCCCGGCTGCGTTGCCCGCCGAGCAGATTTAGCTACACTTACCACTTCACGAAGCAGGGGATCGTGATTGAGCCGAGCGGTAAACGTGAGTGATACGCGATTCCGTTCCGACGCAGAAGGCCACCTGCTTGTGCGCCAGCGATTTCCAATCTTTGTATTCATGGTTCGCACTTCTCTCTCACGCGAAGCAGCGAGTGAGGTCCTCACCAAGGCATTCAACGAACCGTGGCAGGCAAAGTGGGTCATGCGAGTGATTCATCGTGTGATGAAGCAGGAGGAGCCGCAGTTATCCGGCCGCATTCAAGACGGGTCGTTCTCCTGCCAAGTCCGCACAAGTCCCGTGCCGAGTATCTCGGGAGAGATCATCTCGCGTTCGAATGGTGGCGCGGATCTGATGGTCCGCGTCAACTGTTGGGTTGTCTACCTCTGGTGGAGTGTCGTTCTTGCAGTCGGCGTCATTCTCACGCTCACGAAAGCAGCTCCGATCACCACAAAACTGCTGGAAATTGCCGGCACCGTCGTGTTCGTCGCCTTTGTCACTTGGCTTGGTTGCTCACGAGTGATCAACTTGGTTCTTAGAATCTTCGGACGGATCTTCAGCGTTCAGTCGCTACACGGTGAATCCGAGGTTTAGTGGAGTGTCTCACGCCCCTTGGCCAGGCTGGTTCGCATGTAACTTATGAGAGAAGTGGCGTCCCCAACGGGATTCGAACCCGTGTTGCCGCCGTGAAAGGGCGGCGTCCTAGCCTGTCAGGTCCTCGGGCGGTCTCTTGGGGAAGCTTTTGAGTCACACGGATACGGTGACTTTTTCAGTTGACACTTCGGCGGGAATAGGTTCGCCTCTTTCCAGGCGGCTCTCAATGTGGAGCCGGATTGCGTCGGCGATCAAGTCGGGGGCTTCGGCCTCTGACTCACCTTCCGTGTAGCAGCCCTGGAGCGCAGGACAGATCGCGAGAAAGCGACCATCTTCATCGCGCTCGATGACTACGGTGCGCGCAATCTTCTCTCGACGATCGAGCGCGACGTGGTCGACATGGAAGCGCAACTCAGCGCCGGCTGGCTGCTGACATTGAAAGCGGCCTGGCTGATGGACCAGCGGCGCCCTAACACCGTCGAAGCCTCGGCCTGCAAGCGCGCAACTCAAGTAGCCGTCGTCGAGTCCGGCCAGGGGAACTCGCTTCGCGCGCAACTGCGACTCTTTTCGACTAGCACGCCGCGCTTGCTGGCGTTCATCAGCCGTCGAGCCGCTTCGATCGCCCTGTCGATGTCGTGCATCACGACCATGATTGACCGACCGGTAACCGCCGGATGCGTTTGCCAGTCGCAGTGAAAAGGGCGTTCAGAACCGCCGGGACCAGAGGCGGAACCGGCGGCTCTCCCATGCCGAAGGGTTGCGGGCCTTCGTTGCGAATGATGTGCGTCTCGATCGACGGAACGCTGTTAATCCGTGGCACCGGGTAATCGCGGTATGTCGACTGGTCGACTCGCCCCCGCTGGATGGTGATCTCATTGTGAAGCTGTGCCAACGCCCAGATGACGCCCCCTTCGATCTGCTGCTCGACGCCGATGGGATTGATCACCGGGCCGCAGTCAACCACAGACACCACTCGATCGACGCGGAAGTCGCCTTTGGGGTCGACAGAGACCTCGGTCACGTACGCAACGTGCGTCTCCCCGTCGTAGGCATTGCAAGCGACGCCGCGCGCCGAGCCCGCTGATAGTGGCCTCCCCCAGCCGGCGCGGTCGCGTACCGTCTCCAGAACACGGCGGAGACGAGGTCGATTAATCGTGAGATCGCCAGCCTTGACGTCATCGGGTCCGCGAAGCAGATCGAGTCGGAACTGCAGCGGATCTCGACGCGCGGCATGCGCCAGCTCATCGATGAACGACTCGCGTGCGAAGACCGACGACGGCGCGTACACAGACCGCCATGGTCCATAGCGCACCGGGGAGTCGACGCGAACATACGAAGCCTCGATGTTCGGAATGACGTAGGGAATGTCGTACGCGCCCCAGGCAGAATCGCGATACGCGGCTGCCAGGTCCTTCATTTCTTCCGGCGTCGGCGGATCGGCGAAGTTCATGATCGGATTGCTGATCTTCTTGTGGGTCCAGAACACTACGTTGCCGTCGGCGCTCAGACCGGCGCGCAGCGCGTGTACGGACGCATGCTGCAGGTGGCCATTCTGCATGTCGTCCGCTCGGGTCCAGAGAACCTGAACCGGCGCGGCGATTGCGCGCGAGAGCTCCGCAGCCTCGACGGCGTAGTCGGCCGCCAGACGTCTGCCAAAGCCGCCGCCGACCAGAGTGACGTGAACCGTGACCGCCTCCGGAGGAATGGCCAGCTTGCGGGCTACGAATTGCTGCACTCGCTGCGGCGCTTGCGTCGGCACCCAGATCTCGCATGCCTCCCTGGTCGCGTGGGCGACGCAATTCATGGTCTCGACGGGCGCGTGCGCGTAAAACGGATAGACGTAGGTCGCTTCGAGGGTGGTTGACGCAGTGCGGCGCGCGGAAGCAGCGTCACCTTCACTTCGCATGACCAGGCCATCGCGATTCGCAGCGTCGATCAGACTGTCGATGAATCGTCGGGAGTCAAAATCGCCGTTCGGCCCATCGTCGAACGTCACGTCGAGAACCGCTCGTCCCTTCATCGCCGCCCAGGTGTGATCGGCGACGACAGCGACACCGCTGGAGATGGAGACGACATCGCGCACGCCATGCACGCGTTTCGCTCTCGTCGCATCGAAGCGCTTGACCGTTCCGCCCACGACAGGCGGCCGAACGATGGTGGCGAAGCGCATGCCCGCCACGCGCGTGTCGATGCCGTATTTCGCGGCGCCGCTGACGATGGCCGGTCCGTCGATGCGCGCCGTGCGACGCCCGATGATCCGAAACTCCGACGCTGACTTGAGGGGAGGGTTTTTCGGGGCTTCCAGTGCACTCGCCGCTTCAACGAGCTCCCCGAAAGGTACGCGGCGCGAGTTCGCTGAGTCGATCACGAATCCGTTTTCGGTCCGCAGCGACTTCGGGTCGACCGCCCACTTCGCCGCAGCGGCTGCCACCAGCATCTCCCGCGCGGCGGCGCCCATCGTTCGGAGGAGTTTCCAGCTTCCTCCCACGCTCCAGCTCCCACCGGTATTCAAGTTCTTGAAATCCGGACCTGTCGAGGCCTGGACGATTGTGACTCGCGACCAGTCGGCATCCAGCTCGTCGGCAAGAATCATCGGAAGCGATGTGCGAACGCCTTGCCCCATCTCCGATCTGCCGACGGTGAGCGTCACGCCTCCATTCCGGTCAATCCGCACCCAGGCATTCGGTCGGAAGACCGCCGGCCGGCCTGACCCACCGGGTGCGATGCGCTGTGCGTAGCCAACTCCCAGTAGCAGCGCGGAGCCGCCGAGCGCAGTGACTTTGATGAAATCTCGCCGGGAGTTCACACGCGGTTCCCGGCCGCCACGTGAATCGCCCTGCGAATCCGCGGGTATGTTCCGCAACGGCAGACGTGATCGGCCATCGCTACGTCGATGTCTGCATCGGTTGGATGCGCCACTCGGCGTAGCAGCGCTGCCGCCTGCATGATCATGCCCGGTTGGCAGAAACCGCATTGCGCGACCTCTTCCGCCAGCCACGCACGCTGACAAGGATGGCTGCAATCGGGCGAGAGTCCTTCGATCGTTGTGTACCGCTTGCCGTTGGCTTCGGCGATCGTGACCTGACAGGAACGGACGGCGTTCCCATTCTCATGAACGGTGCAGGCGCCACACACGCCGACTCCACAGCCGTACTTTGTACCGGTGAGGCTGAGATCGTCGCGTAGAACCCACAGGAGAGGTGTGTCGGCGTCAACGTCCGCGGTGACGCGCTTTCCGTTGACGGTGATTGCAAAGGAGGGCATCAGGCCTCACGGATGACTGAACATTGACAATCTAGTCCGCGGAGTAAAGTGAACGTGCAACGATTCGGTAACGTGCGGCGAAAGGCATCGAGTTGCTCCATTGATGTCATACACCACGGATCACAGCAACGTTTCGAATAGTGATCGGCAGTTCGCGTATTCGTTTGCCAGTCGCGTGATAGACCGCGTTGGCCATCTCCGCGGCTTCCTTCGGCGTCGAAGCCGCGTCCCGTTGTTCCTCGCCGCCGCAGCGGCCGCGATCGCGATACGAGCCTCTCGAGGACCGTAGTTCACGACCGATGAGGCAGTCGAACGTAGCTTTTTTGTGACCGGGGGCGTCGTTTCTTTTGCGCCCGCCGTGTTATTGCGGTTTCTCGACCGTTTTGCCGAGCGGAGAAGAACGAATCACCACAGAGCGGTTTCGAACGGGCGGTTAGGAAAGTCTTGGCGTGGATCATCGGCATTTTCGTCTGTCTAGTCGTGCTTCCCTACATCGGCATGATGCTCTTCGAAATTTTCTCTCGGCCTGGGCCCTTCCCCTGGAGGCATAATTTGGAGTCGGACGACGCCAAAGGCCCTCGC
>Ga0070699_100002061_pt1 | contig 18190 bp, 11 predicted proteins | sample KBSK1503metaG_FD_65473 | JGI IMG/M metagenome (GOLD analysis project Ga0070699, IMG submission 65473) | Corn, switchgrass and miscanthus rhizosphere microbial communities from Kellogg Biological Station, Michigan, USA - KBS K1-50-3 metaG | ecosystem: Host-associated > Plants > Roots >... | reverse complement strand
AGGAGCGCCCCGACGTGATCCACGCGGGCAACAGCCTCCTGCAGAACATCGACGTCGCGCTCGCCGCCCGCTGGGCCGGCATCCCGTGCGTCGTCCACGAGAAGGGGCTGCTGCACTACACGGCGGTCGAGCGCTTCTGCACCCGGAGCGTCGCCGCGTGCATCTGCATGACGGAGGCGATCCGCCGGAACCTGGCACGCGAAGGCATGCGCATCCGGCGCACCGTGGTGGTCCACGACGGGATCGACCTCGAGGGCTTTCGCCCGGCAGAGCCCGCCGCGGCCGTGCGCGCCGCCCTCGGCGTCGCCGATTCCGACCCGCTGATCGGCATCACGGCGAACGTGAACCCCTGGAAGGGACAGGACGTGGTGGTGCGCGCGGTCGCGGAGCTGGTGGCGGACTTCCCGCGCCTCGGCTGCCTCGTCGTCGGGGGCCTCGTGCGCGGCGCCGAGGAATACCTCGAGGGGATACAGACGTTCGTCGCCTCGCGCGGTCTCGAGCGACACGTGCGCTTCGTCGGGCCCCGTCTGGACATCGCCGACGTCGTCGGCGCGCTCGACGTCCTCGTCCATGCATCGATTCGGCCAGAGCCCTTCGGACGGGTGCTCATCGAAGGCATGGCCCTCGGCAAGCCCATCGTGGCGACGATCGGCGGCGGCGTTCCCGAGATCGTCGTCGACGGGGAGACCGGACTCCTCGTGCCCGCGGGCGACGTCGGCGCGATGGTAGCAGCGCTGCGCCGGCTGCTGGCGGACAAGGCCCTCCGTACGTGCTTCGGCGAGGCCGGCGAACGGCGGGTGCGTACGCACTTCTCCCTCGCCTCCTACGTTCCGGCGGTGGAAGCGGTGTACGCCGCCGTGCTCGCAGGAGGCGCACGGCTCGGCGCGACACCACCGCTCGCGTGATCCAACCGCCGGCCGGCAGCGCCGTCGCGCTCCGTCAGTCCGATGCGCCTTGCCCGGGTCACGCCCGCCTGCTAAGAAACCCCATGGCGCAGTCGAAGGGGTCCTCCCGGCACTTCCGGGCGGGCCCCTTCGTGCTTCTGGAGGGTGGCGCATGACGGCCGAGGTGCGTGAGGGGCTCACCTTCGACGACGTCCTGCTCGTCCCGGCCACCTCGGACATCCTGCCACGCGAGACCGACGTCACGACGCAGCTGACGCGTGCGATCCGGCTCAACATCCCGCTGCTCAGCGCCGCGATGGACACCGTCACCGAGGCGCGGACGGCGATCGCCATGGCACAGGAGGGCGGGCTCGGCGTCATCCACCGGAACCTCTCGGTCGCGGAGCAGGCGCTCGAGGTCGAGAAGGTGAAGAAGTCCGAGAGCGGCATGATCGTCGACCCCGTGACCGTGCGTCCCGAGCAGCGCATCTCGGAGGCGCTCGAGATCATGCAGCGCTTCCACATCTCGGGCCTGCCGGTCACCCGCGACGGGAAGCTGGTCGGCATCCTCACCAACCGCGACCTCCGTTTCGAGAAGCGGCTCGACCGCACGGTGGGCGAGGTGATGACCCGCGAGCGGCTGGTGACCGCCCGGCCCGGCGTCACGCTCGAGGAGGCGAAGGAGATCCTGCACCGCTATCGGATCGAGAAGCTCCCCGTCGTCGACGAGCGGGACCAGCTGCGGGGCCTGATCACCGTGAAGGACATCGAGAAGACGATCCGCTTCCCGAACGCCGCCAAGGACGAGCTCGGGCGGCTGCGCGTCGGCGGCGCCATCGGGACGGGGCCGGACCGCGAGGCGCGCGCCGAGGCGCTGGTCCGGGCCGGGGTCGACGTGCTCGTGGTCGACACGGCACACGGCCACTCGGCTGCCGTCGTCGAGACCGTCCACGCCATCAAGGGCGCCTTTCCCAGGCTCGACCTCGTGGCGGGCAACGTGGCGACCGCCGACGGAGCCGCCGCGCTCGTCAAGGCGGGAGCGGACGCCATCAAGGTCGGGATGGGCCCGGCGTCGATCTGCACGACACGCGTCGTGTCGGGCGTGGGCGTGCCGCAGCTGACCGCCATCCGCGAGGCGGCCGGACCCGCGGCGCGCGCCGGCGTCCCGCTGATCGCCGACGGTGGCATCAAGTTCTCCGGCGACGTCACCAAGGCGATCGCCGCCGGCGCCGACACCGTCATGATCGGCGGCCTCTTCGCCGGCACGGAGGAGAGCCCCGGCGAGACGATCCTCTACCAGGGCCGGACCTACAAGCTCTATCGCGGCATGGGGTCGCTCGAGGCGATGCGTGAGCGCGAGGGGAGCCGCAACCGCTACTTCCAGGACGACGAGGAGCCCGTCGACTTCGGCTTGAAGCTCGTGCCCGAGGGCATCGAGGGGCGGGTGCCGTACAAGGGCTCGCTCTCCTTCATCGTGCAGCAACTGGTCGGCGGGCTGCGCGCCGGCATGGGCTACCTCGGCACCCGCACGCTGGCCGATCTCCGCCGCGCCACCTTCGTCCGCGTCTCCGCCGCGGGCCTCCGCGAGAACCACGTCCACGACGTCTACATCACCAAGGAAGCGCCGAACTATCGCCTCGAGTAGGACGCGCGGGCTGGGGCGGCGGCGGTGATCCTGATCCTCGACTTCGGCGGGCAGTACACGCAGCTCATCGCCCGCCGGGTGCGTGAGCTGCGCGTCTACTGCGAGATCCATCCCTTCGACGTGCCGCTCGAGACGATCCGGCGGCTCGCCCCCGCGGGCATCATCCTCTCGGGCGGCCCGGCGAGCGTCTACGACGACGACGCTCCCATGCCCGAGGCGCCGGTCCTGGACCTCCTGCGCACCGGGACGCCGCCTGTGCTCGGCATCTGCTACGGTATGGGCGTGCTCAACCTCGCCTTCGGCGGCGAGGCGGCGCGGGCCACCCGGAAGGAGTTCGGGCCGGCCGACCTCCGCATCCTGCACATCGACCCGCTGCTCGCGCTCGGCGGCCGCACGACGCGCGTCTGGATGAGCCACGGCGACCGCATGACCGCCCTCGGGCCGGAGCTCCAGACGCTGGCGAGCAGCGAGAATTCACCGCACGCCGCCTTCCGGCATCGCGACAAGCCGATCTACGGGGTGCAGTTCCACCCCGAGGTCACGCACTCGGTCGACGGCAAGGAGATCCTCCGCAACTTCGTGCTGCGCGTCGCCGGGGTGCGCCCGGACTGGACGATGGAGAGCTTCGTCGACGCGTGGGTGCCGCGCGTGCGCCAGCGCGTCGGCGCGAAGCGGGTGATCTGCGCGCTCTCCGGCGGCGTCGACTCGGCCGTGACGGCGGCGCTGGTCCACCGGGCGATCGGCGACCGCCTCACCTGCATCTTCGTCGACAACGGGCTGCTGCGCGCGGGCGAGGTCGAGGAGGTGCTCGGCGTCTTCCGCGATCGCATGGAGCTGGACGTCCGGCACGTCGACGCGACGAAGCAGTTCCTCGCTCACCTGCGCGGCGTCGAGGAGCCGGAGCAGAAACGGCGCATCATCGGGGCGACCTTCATCGAGGTGTTCGAGGAGGAGGCGCGCAAGATCCCCGACGTCGGCTTCCTGGCCCAGGGGACGCTCTATCCCGACGTCATCGAGTCGATCTCGGTGCGCGGCCCCTCGGCCACCATCAAGAGCCATCACAACGTCGGCGGGCTGCCGGAGCGCATGCGCCTCGAGCTCCTCGAACCGTTGCGCGAGCTCTTCAAGGACGAGGTCCGGAGCCTCGGGCGCGTGCTCGGGGTGCCGGAGGAGATCGTCGGCCGCCAGCCGTTTCCCGGTCCGGGGCTCGCCATCCGGGTGATCGGCGCGGTCGACGCCGAGCGGCTCGCGATCGTGCGCGGCGCTGACGCCGTGGTGCAGGAGGAGATCCGGCGCGCCGAACTCTACGAGGAGCTCTGGCAGGCGTTCGCCGTCCTCCTCCCGGTCAAGACCGTCGGCGTGATGGGCGACGAGCGCACGTACGAGAACGTGGTGGCGATCCGCGCCGTGCTTTCCACCGACGGCATGACGGCCGACTGGGCGCGGCTGCCGGGCGACCTGCTGGCCCGCCTCTCCGCGCGGGTCATCAACGAGGTGCCGGGCGTCAACCGCGTGGTCTACGACATCTCGTCGAAGCCGCCCGCGACCATCGAGTGGGAGTAGGCGCCGCCAGGCGGCGCCTACTCCCGCCCGAGCCTACTTCCCGATCGCGGCGACCCGGCCGAGCGCATCGGAGATCATCGCCTTGGTGAGCGTCGCGCAGCTGGTAGAGAGCGGCGACTGCTTGCGTCGCTCGCTCCTGACGATCGCTGCATTGGCCTTCTTCAGCAGGCTTCCGGCGTGTCGCAGGAACCGTCGCTGGCGCGCCGGGGGAGTCCCCTCTGCCTGGGCGACGAGCGCACGCGCCTGGACGAACAGGCGGTGCACCACCGGCGGCATCGACTCGCCGCTGCACGCCCCCTCGCCCAGGTTGCGGTCGAAGGCGCAGAGGACGGCTGCGAAGCCGACCTTCGGCGCCGCCGTCGGGCACGCGGCGCTCGCCCCCGTGCAGCTGCTGTCGAGGGCACAGGGATCGGTGTCGATGCCACACGGAGCGCCCGCCGGCTTGAGCGCGTCGGCGGGGCAGGCGGCGGTCGTCCCGTCGCACGTCTCCGCTGCGTCGCACGGACCGACCGCGGGGCGGCATTCCGCTCCCGCGCTCCTGAGGGCGTCGGCCGGGCAGACGGGGCTCTCTCCGCTGCAGTGCTCGGCCACGTCGCACGGACCGGTCGCCGGGCGGCACTCGACGGTCGCCGGCTCGAGCGCGTCTGCGGGGCAGTCGTTGCCAACGCCGTCGCAGCGCTCGGCGACGTCACAGTCGCCGGCGGCGGGCCGGCAGACCGCGGTGCTCTTCTGATCGGCGGGGCACGCGGCGCTCGTGCCGCTGCAGGTCTCCGCCACGTCACAGACGCCGCCGGCAGGACGGCACTCGAAGCCGGCGGGCTCGAGGTCGTCGGCGGGGCAGTCGTCGCTCACGCCGTCGCAGCGTTCGGCGACGTCGCAGCCGCCGGCCGCCGGGCGGCAGATGTCGGTGCTCTTCCGATCCGCGGGGCAGCTCGGACCCGTGCCGGTGCACGTCTCGGCTGCGTCACAGAGGCCGGCCGCGGGCCGGCACACCGCCGTGGCGGGCTTGAAGGCGTCGGCCGGGCAGGCGCTGTCCGTCCCCGTGCAGAACTCGGCGACGTCACAGGGGCCGAGCGCGCCCCGGCACTCGAAGGTCGGCGGTTCGAACTGGTCCGGGCAGGTGCCGCTCGTGCCCGTGCAGAAGTCGGCAACGTCACAGGGGCCCGCCGCTGGACGGCAGAGCGTGCTCGCGGGCTCGAAGCGGCAGGTGGAGGAGCAGCAGTCGCCGTCCGTGAGGTTGCCGTCGTCACACTCTTCGCCCGCATCGAGGACGCCGTCGCCGCAGCCGCGGATGCGGAATGCCGCCACGGCCTGGTCCACGTAGCCCGTCGCATACACGTTCCGGTTCTCCGGGCTGACGGTCACGCCCGCAGCGCCGTGCAGGCCGTCGACCCCGCCGATGGTGTCGCGCAGATGCTCGATGTAGGTGAGCGTCCCGGTCGCCGGATTGCGCTCGAAGACCGCCAGCGCGTTGCTGACCGATCCGGTGGTGTAGACGTGCGTACCGTCGGGGCTGACCGCCACGGCGTCCGCCCCGTTCAGGCCGTTGACACCGTTGACGCCGTTCTTCAGCAGCTGCACGAACGTGAGGGTGCCGGTCGCGGGATCCCGGTCGAAGACCGCCAGCGCGTCGTCGTCGCCGCCGGCGACATAGAGGTTCGCGCCGTCCGGACTGAGCTGCAGCGCCCGGGCCCGCGCCAGGCCGGTGACCCCGTTCTGTCCCTCGCTCTGCACCTCGATGAGGGTGAGCTTGCCGGTGGCGACGTCACGGCCGAAGACCGCGACCGCGTTGTCGAGGGAGCCCGCGGCATAGACGTGCGCGCCGTCGGAGCTGATGGCGACGCCCTTGGCGCCCCCGAGACCGGTGACCCCGGCGACGCCATCGCGCTGGATCTCGACGAAGGTGAGCGTGCCGTCCGCGGGGTCGCGGCTGAAGACCGCGAGCGCGTTGTCGTTGCGGCCCGCGACGTACACGTCTGCTCCGTCGGGGCTGACCGCGACGCCTTCGGCGCCGTTGAGGCCGTTCACCCCGCCGACGTTGTCCCGCTTCGACTGCAAGAAGGTGAGCTGGCCGGTCGCCGGATCGCGGCTGAACACGGCGAGCGAGTCGCCGATCTTCGACGCGACGTAGACGTTCGCCCCGTCGGGGCTGACTGCCACGCCGTGAGCGCCGTTGAGCCCCGCGACACCGTTGGTGGCATCCTTCTGCACCTCGACGAAGGTGAGCGCCCCGGTCGACGAGTCGCGGTCGAACACCGCGACCGCGTCGTCGAGCTCCCCGGCGGCGTAGAGGCTCCGGCCGTCGGGGCTGAGGGCCACGCCCGTCGCGCCGTTCAGCCCGGTGACGCCCGCGCTACCGTTGCGCCAGACTTCGAGGAAGCGGAGGTAGCTGGATGTGGTCGGCCCGGTGGCGGCGTGGAGCAGTTCGGCCCCCAGGCACGCGGCCGCGGTCAGCAACAAGAAGCGCTGCGAACGTCTCATGGTACCTTACCTTCCTGTTCTTCATCGTTCGGACGCTGTCGCCCGCGAAACACGCACCGCCCCGTCGCGGTGCTCCGTCGCGCCTCATCAAGGTGCGTGCCAGGAACGCGGGTGATGGCGAGAACGAGCGGGCGTGCAGCGCAGCGAAGGCCGCTGCGCTCGCGACGGCCGTCACGAGAGGCCCGCAGGACGCGGGGTTCCGCTCGGTCGGCTGCGCGCGACGCCGAGACGATGCGCACGGGATCGCACGGCGGCCTCGCCGGCTTCCGCTGCGGGCAACGCGTGGCGGACCGACGCCGGATCGCGGGCCGACGGCGCCGCACGCCGCGCGATTGCCAGATCGTGCAGGATTCGCAGGTCGTCGCGACCCGGCAACTCGCTGCGGCGTGCACACGGCGCCTGCGACGGCGACCGCGGTGGCCCCCTTGCAGCGCCGCGCGGTGCTGCAGGCCTACGAGCTGAGCGGGCCGGATCGTGGCCTACTAACGTAGCTTTTTCCCTGGCCGACTGGCACACCTCTTGCCCAGGCACCACGACGACGACGCGAGCGCATCGCGGCGGCTTCGAATCAATCACGGGATCGACATCTGGTGTCGAGCCGGTCCAAGGTGGTACCACCTCGGGCTCGGTCGACAGGGGGAAGCATGCGGGAACTCATCGCCGGGAAGTACGAACTGCTCGAGGAGATCGGCCGGGGTGCCGCCGGAAGCACCTACCAGGCACGCGACATGGAGCTCGACGCGATCGTCACCGTGACGGTCCGGTCGGACCGGCCGACGGACGGCCCCGAGCAGGTCGCGCAGTTCGAGCGACGGGTCCAGGAGGCCTGCGAGCTGCGCCACGAGCATATCGTGCCGGTCCTGGGGCTCGCCCGGGATGGGAGCGCGCTTCGCGTGGTGGAAGGGACCGTCGGTGCCCAGCCGCTCGCGAAGATCCTCGGCGAGCGACGTGTGCCCTCCTCGATCGACGCCCTCCTCATCGCCCGGCAGCTAGCCGACGCCCTCGCGTACGCGCACGAGCGGGGTGTGATCCATGGCAGCGTCACACCGGCGTCGGTGTTGATCGAGGAGAGCGTCCCGCCCCGTGCGATGCTGGCGGGCTTCGGCGCCAGGCTCGACTGTGGACGAGGAGCCGTGCCGGCAGCCCTGCTCCCATACGCCGCCCCCGAGCGGCTGATGGGCCAAGACGTCGACGCGCGCATCGACATCTTTGCGCTCGGCCTGGTGCTCTTCGAGATGATCGAAGGCAAGCGGTTCTTCGCCGCTGCGGACGAGCGCGAGCTGACGGACCTGCTGGTGGGCGGGTCGGCGCCGCTGGTGCCCCAGTTCTCGAGCATCCTCCCGCCGGGCGTTTCGGCGCTGGTGGCCCGCATGATCCGGCGCTCGCCCGCCAAGCGCCAGCAGAGCATGGCGCAGGTGCGGAGTGAGATCGACGCCCACATTCCTCGCCTCCCGACGCCGACGGCCCGCGTGAAGACACCCGCGACGGCTCGCGTCGCAACGGCGACCGCAGCCGCCCCGCGCGAGGCGAAGAAGCGGGTCACCGTGCAGATGCCCGCGCTCGACGCCGGCGAGACGAGCCACGAGCCCGCTCCGGAGCCGATCCTGGCCCGGCAGGTGCTGTCACGCGCCAGCGCCCCGCAGCGGCGAACCCCCACGGCGGGCGCAGGCCTGATCGCCGCGGTCCTCCTGGCCCTCGGCTGGCCCCTGGTCCGCTCCGTCCACACCGGACCGCCGGCACCCGAGCGGCTCTCCTCGGCGACTACCGCCGCACCGTCGGCCGCGCAGAAGGCCGCCGCAGACAAGCCGACGGTCGGGAACGAGGGGCGTGAAGCGGGGCAGGCCGAGCCTTCGGCCGCCTTCACGATCCCCTCGCCCGGCGCAAGCGTCGCGGAGGCCTCCGTCCCGGTGACCGATTCCGACGCGGAGGGCGACAGCACGTACGCATGGCATCGGGACGGCACGTCCGCCGCGGGCGCGGTCGAGCCCTCGGCGAGCTCCGGTCCGTCGAAGCTCTGTCCCCCGGCGGATGTCGCGCCCGAGATCGTCGGCTACCAGCCGCGGCGCCGCGACCCGCTCGGCGTGACGGAGGGCGCAGCCGTCGACTTCAGCGTCCGCGCCACGGACAAGGACCCGAGCGACCCGCTCACCTACGCCTGGTTCCTCGACGGGCGACGGGTCAGCCAACGGCCCAGCTGGCGCTTCGTCCCGCCGCCCGCCTCGGTAGGGAGCACGCACACCGTCGAGGCCCGCGTGTCCGACGGCGTCGGCCAGCGGGCGCCGCGCCTCACGTGGCGCGTCGAGGTGAGCCCGCGCATGACCGAGGTGAACGTACGTGACTGGCTCGGGCGTCTGGCGGGCGCCTGGGAGCGCAAGGACGTCGCCACGCTCCGCATCTACGGCATCGTCACCACCGACGCCGAGGCGAGCGCGCTCCGCAAACGGCTCGCGGAGGCCGATCGGTACCGGGTCTCGATCGCGAACGAGAGCATCCGCACGCAGGGAAAGTACGCGACCGTCGCCTTCGACCGCACCGAGCTCGACGCGCGCGGCCGGACGATCGCGTCCCGGCGCGAATCGTACGAGCTCGAGAAGCAGGCGAATGGGTTCATCGGGCTTCGCGCGCCGACGGCGTCGTCGCGCTGACTGCGGCGGGACGGGGCCGCGCCTCGTCTGACTTTCTAACCTCGCTCGGCCAGGTCCCGACGGGCCCCAGAGTCCGTCGGTTTTTCCCCGGCGCGAGTTGACGGCCGCCGGTCCCCGCGCTACCGTGCCCTCCCGCGTCAGGCGGACGGAACCGGGAGGAGGGGTTCGGGGCCGATGTCGTTCGTCCACCTGCATCTCCACACGCAGTTCTCGCTGCTCGACGGCGCCAACAAGATCCAGGAGCTGCTGCCGCGAGTACGCGCCGCCGGCATGCCGGCGTGCGCCATCACCGACCACGGCAACATGTTCGGCGCGGTGCAGTTCACGCAGGAGGCGCGCCGCCACGGCGTGCAACCGATCATCGGCTGCGAGATGTACGTCGCGCCGCAGAGCCGCTTCGAGAAGGCCGGCCGCATCGACGACTACGAGGCAGGCGGCAACTATCACCTGATCCTGCTCGCGACCAACCGGGAGGGATACCAGCACCTCTGCCGGCTGGTGACGGCCGGCTACCAGGAGGGTTTCCACTACAAGCCGCGCGTCGACAAGGAGCTGCTCCGCGAGCTGAACGGCGGGCTGATCGCGCTCTCGGGCTGCCTGCGCGGCGAGGTGGCACACAGCCTGGTCAACGGCCAACCGGAGAAGGCCCGCTCCGCCGCCGAGGAGCTGGCGCGCATCTTCGACGGCCGCTTTTACGTCGAGGTCCAGGATAACCGCCTGCCGGCGCAGGAGCGCGTGAACCGCGAGCTCGTCCGCCTCGCCCGGGAGCTGGGCCTCCCCGTCGTCGGGACCAACGACTGCCACTATCTCCGCCCCGAGGATGCCGCTGCGCACGAGGTGCTGCTCTGCATCCAGACCGGAAAGACGTTCTCCGACGAGCGGCGCTGGAAGTTCGAGACCGACCAGCTCTACGTGAAGGACGCAACCGAAATGGCGGCCGCCTTCGCCGACGTGCCCGAGGCGGTCGCCAACACGCTCGACATCGCGCGACGCTGCGACCTCGAGCTGACCCAGCAGCTCCAGTTCCCCGTCTACCGGGTGCCGGAGGGCGAGAGTCTCGAGGGGGTGCTCGAGCGCGAGGTGCACCGTGGCCTCGACGAGCGCCTGAACGAGGCGCGCACGTTCGGCTGGGACGCCGCGCGCGAGCCGCTGTACGAGGAGCGGGCCCGGAGCGAGCTCGCGATCATCACGTCGATGGGCTTCGCGGGCTACTTCCTGATCGTCGCGGACTTCATCAACTGGGCGAAGGACCAGGGCATCCCCGTCGGACCGGGACGCGGCTCGGCGGCCGGCAGCCTGGTGGCCTGGGCGCTGCGCATCACGGACCTCGACCCGATCGAGCACGGGCTTCTCTTCGAGCGCTTCTTGAACCCCGAGCGCCGCTCGATGCCCGACATCGACGTCGACTTCTGCTTCGTGCGTCGCGACGACGTCATCCGCTACGTGCGCGAGAAGTACGGGGCGGACCGGGTCGCGCAGATCATCACGTTCGGGACGCTCAAGGGTAAGCAGGCGATCAAGGACGTGGGCCGCGTCCTCGACTTCACCTTCGCCGAGACCGACCGGATCGCCAAGCTCTACCCCGCACCGCGCCAGGGGAAGGACTTTCCCCTCGAGCAGGCACTCGAGATGGAGCCGCGGCTGCGCGAGCTGCGCGACGCGGGCGAGCGTGAGGGCCGCCTCTTCGACCTCGCGCTCCGCCTCGAGGGGCTCTTGCGCCACGCCTCCAAGCACGCGGCCGGGATCGTCATCTCCAACCGGCCGCTCGCCGACGACGTGCCGCTCTGGGTGGACAAGGACGGCGCGGTCGTCACCCAGTACACCTTCACCGACGTCGAGGCGATCGGCCTCATCAAGTTCGACTTCCTCGGTCTCAAGACCCTGACCCTGGTCGACGGCATTGTGCGCCGCATCCGCGACGGGCGTGGCGTCGAGCTGCGCGTCGACCGCCTGCCGCTCGACGACGCGCGCACCTACGGGCTGCTCGCCGACGGCGACACGATCGGCGTCTTCCAGCTCGAGTCGGGCGGGATCCGCCGGCTGCTGACGCAGCTCCGGCCCTCGGGTTTCGCCGACCTGGTCGCCATCCTGGCGCTCTACCGGCCCGGGCCGCTCGACGCCAAGCTCGACGACGGCTCGACGATGGTCGACGCCTTCATCCGCCGCAAGCACGGCAAGGAGCCGATCCGCTATCTCCACGCCGCGCTCGAGTCGATCCTGCGCGACACCTACGGGGTCATCGTCTACCAGGAGCAGGTGATGCAGATCGCGCAGGCGCTCGCCGGCTACAGCCTCGGCGACGCCGACAACCTCCGGCGCGCGATGGGGAAGAAGAAGAAGGAGGAGATGGCGAAAGAGCGCCGGCGCTTTCTCGCCGGCGTCCGCGCGCAGGGCACGGCGGACGAGAAGCTCGCGGGCGAGATCTTCGACCAGATGGAGACCTTTGCCGCGTACGGCTTCAACAAGAGCCACTCCGCCGCCTACGCCGTCATCACGTACCAGACGGCGTACCTGAAGGCCCACTACCCGACCGAGTTCATGGCGGGGCTCCTCTCCCTGGAGGCCGGCGACACCGACAGCACGTACAAGAACATCGCCGAATGTCGCGACCGCAACATCCCGATCCTGCCGCCGGACGTCAACGAGAGCCGTCAGGACTTCACGGCCGCGGGCGAGACGATCCGCTTCGGCCTCGGAGCGGTGAAGGGCGTCGGCTCCAAGGCGATCGAGACGATCATCGCGGCCCGCGCCGACGGACCCTTCACGAGCCTGCACGACTTCTGCCTGCGCGTGCGGAGCCAGCTCGTGAACCGCCGCGTGGTCGAGAGCCTGGTCAAGTGCGGGGCGTTCGACTCGCTCGAGCGGAGCCGGGCCCGGCTGGTGGCGAGCCTCGACGAGGTGTTCCGCTGGGCGGCGGCCCGCGCCGAGGAGCGGTCGGCGCAACAGATCGGCCTGTTCGGCCAGGCGGCCGGGGGCGACGCGCCGCCGCCGCTCGCGAGCGCGCCGGCCTGGCTCGCCGACGAGGAGCTCCGCGCCGAGCGCGAGGCGATCGGGTTCTTCATCACCGGCCACCCGCTCGACCAGTACGCGCAGGACCTGCGGAAGTTCACGAACGTCACCACGGGCACGCTCCGGACCCGCGGCGCCGAACTGCCCCCGGCCGACGGGCCGCGAAACGGGCGGCCGGATCCCCGCCCGCGCGTCCGTCTGGGCGGCGTGATCCACACCCTCAAGCTCCGCAACAGCAAGAAGGGCGATCGCTACGCCACCTTCGTCCTCGAGGACAAGGAGGGCACGGTCGAGGTGATCGCCTGGCCCGAAGCCTACCGGCGCCACGAGCCGGTCATCCAGACCGGCGCGCCGGTGGTCGTGGCGGGCGCCCTCGACGTCTCCGACGACCGCTGCCAGGTGATCGCGGACGAGATCGCGCCGCTCGCCGCCGCGCGGGCGGAGGCCATCCGCCAGGTGCACGTGCGGGTGACGCTCGCGGCGTTGGGACGCGACGGGCTCGAGGTGCTGCGCTCGGTCCTCGCGTCGCATCCCGGGCCGTGTGACGCCTTCCTCCACCTCGAGCAGCCCGAGCACGAGAACGAAACCATCCTCGCCCTGCCGTCCACGCTGCGGGTTGCGGCCACCGAGCAGATGGTCAATGCTATCGAGCGGGTGCTGGGCGCCGGAGTGACATCGTTCCGGTGAGCGATCGGGCGCACAACACGGCCGCCAGGCGCGAGCGGGGGTTCCTGATCGGTGCCGACCTGCCGCGCATGCTCGTGCCGGCCGACGAGTCCGTCCGGGAGCTCGCGCGGCTCGCCGACACCGCGGGCGTCGACGTGGTCGGCGAGGCGGTCCAGACGGTTCGCCGGATCAACCCGGCGTCGTTCATCGGCCAGGGCAAGGTGGAGGAGGTTCGCGGCCGCGCGGAGGAGACGAAGGCCGACGTCGTCATCTTCGACGAGCCGCTCTCGCCCGCGCAGCAGCGCAACCTCGAGAAGGGCGTCAACCGCAAGGTCATCGACCGCAGCGCCCTCATCCTCGACATCTTCGCGCAGCGGGCGCGCAGCCTCGAGGGCAAGATGCAGGTGGAGCTCGCGCAGCTCCAGTACCTCCTGCCGCGCCTCACCCGTCAGTGGACGCACCTCTCGCGGCTCGGCGGCGGCGTCGGCACGCGCGGCCCGGGCGAGACGCAGCTCGAGGTCGACCGGCGCCGCGTCCGGACCCGCATCGGCCAGCTCCACCGCCGGCTGCGTGACGTCGAGCGGACGCGCGGGCTGCACCGCCAGGAGCGGGCCGCGGTCCCTTTTCCCACGGTCGCCCTCGTCGGCTACACCAACTCGGGCAAGTCGACCCTGATGAACCGCTTGACCCAGGCGGGCGTGCTGGTCGAGAACCGGCTGTTCGCGACGCTCGACCCGACGGTCCGCCGGCTGCGGTTGCCCGAGGGGCTCACCGTCCTGCTCGCCGACACGGTCGGCTTCATCCACAAGCTCCCGCATCAGCTCGTCGACGCCTTCAAGGGCACGCTCGAGGAGGTGCGGGCGGCCGATCTCCTGCTGCACGTGGTCGACGTCGCGCAGAGCACCTGGCCCGAGCAGGTCCAGGTGGTCGAGAGCGTGCTCGACGACATCGGCGCCGGCGACCGCGCCGTGATCCGCGTTTTCAACAAGGCGGATCTCCTGGCCGCCGGCGCGCCGCACCCCGCCGACGGGCCGGACGCGGTGTCGATCTCGGCGCGCACCGGCAAGGGCATCCCCGCGCTCCTCGGCGCGATCGAGGCCCGGCTGACGGTCGGGCTCGAGCGGGTCCGCTGCGCGCTGCCGTCGGGTCGGGGCGACGTGCTCGCCTGGCTGCGCCGCGTCGGCCGCGTGATCGAGGAGTACTACCAGGACGGCATCGTGACGGTCACGGCGCTGGTGCCGCCCAAGGTCGCGGGGCAGCTCCGCAAGCGCTTGCCCGAGGCGGCAGCGCGCCCGTGCTGACCGTCCTCAATCTCCCGAACTTCCTCACGCTGCTGCGCATCGTCGCCATCCCGCTCTTCCTGATCCTGCTCGAGGACTACCGCTACGGCGAGGCGCTCGCCGTCTTCGTCGCCGCCGGCATCACCGACGGGCTCGACGGCGCCATCGCCCGGCTCACCCACACGAAGACGACGCTCGGCGCCTACCTCGACCCCGCCGCCGACAAGCTCCTTCTCCTCTCGTCCTTCATCGCCCTTGGTTTCATGCACGCGGTCCCGCGCTGGCTGGCCGTCGTCGTGATCTCGCGCGACGTCGTGATCGTGCTCGGGTACTTCCTCCTCTTCATGCTGACGCAACGCACGATGCAGGTGCAGCCGAGCGTGTTCGGGAAGCTGTCGACCTTCCTCCAGCTCACCGCCGTCGCGCTCGTCCTGGTGTCGCTGGTGCGTCCGGACCTGGCCCTCGAGCCGGTCCGTCTGGTCACGTTCTACGTCAGCGGCAGCATCACCGCGGTCTCCGGCCTGCAGTACATGTACCGCGGCCTCGCCTGGCTCGCGCAGGAGGCGCCGCCGGCGACGCTCGAGAGCGGGCAGCGCACCGACGACTCGCCGGCGCGCCGCCGTCGTGCGTGACGCGACGTTTGCTTTCGCTACGCACCCTGCTATGGGGGCGTCGCGCATGACCGCCGGCGTCCTTGCCATCATGATAGCCGCCACGCTGTGTGCCGGCACGGTTCGGGCAGAGGAGAGCGCACGGCAGATCCTCGACCGCCGCAAGGCGCTCGACGACACCACGCGCCACTGGAATGACCGTCACGAGAAGCTCACGTTGCGCATCAGCGGCCGAGGGAGTGAGCGGGTCCGAGAGCTCGAGCTCTACGATCGCCGGGAGCCGGGCGACGAGCAGAAGACGATACTGTTCTTCCTCGCGCCGGCCGAGGTGAAGGGGACGGCGTTCCTCGCCTATACGCACAAGGGGCGGGCGGCAGACCAGTGGCTCTACCTGCCCGAGCTGCAGCGGGTCCGGCAGATCACGGCGCGCACGCGCAGCGAGAGCTTCGTCGGGACGGATCTGACGTACCACGACCTCGACCTCCTCCAGGAGATGACGTCGTGGTCGGAGGACGACGCCGGCTCGCATCTCCGGGGCGAGGAGGCGGTCGACGGCGTCGCCTCGTACGTCATCGAGCTGACACCCAAGCGCGAGGACATCGGCTACAAGCGGATCGTGGTGTGGCTCGGCAAGGACGACCTGGTGCCGCGGCGGCTCGAGCTCTACGAGGACGGCCCCGAGCCGAAGAAGCGGATCACCCAGGGCGACGTCCGGTCGATCGGCAAGATCCCGGTGGCGCACCATCTCGTGGTCGAGACGTCCGCCGCCGGCACGCGGACGGTGATCGACGCCGCCGACGTACAGTTCGACCAGGGGCTCGAGGCGGATCTCTTCACGCAGCGGTATCTCGAGCGGGGCGGACGCTGACGTCATGCGGGCGCTGATCGGCCTCGTCTCGTTCGTGGCCGTCGTGTTCGCGGGCCTGCTGGCGGCGGGGATGATCCAGAACCGGCTTCCGTGGACGGGGCCTCCGGGCGCCGGGAAGCGGCTCACCACCTACCTGAACACCCACACTGCTGAGACCGTCGAGGGTTCGCCCTTCCCGGAGCTCCGCCCGCGTCACTATGAACACGTGCCGGCCCCCAAGCTCTTCGCCATGGTGCGCGAGGCGATCGGCAAGCTGCCGAGCTGGCGCGTGGTCGAGCAGGATGAGGCGCACGGCTCGCTGCACGCGTTGGTGACGACCCCGCTCTGGCGGTTCCAGGACGACGTCCACATCCGCGTCGAGGCCGAGCCCGCCACCGGCGGCGCGGTGCTTCTGATCCGCTCGGAGTCGCGCGTCGGCAAGGGCGACCTCGGGACGAACACGAGACATCTCCTCGATCTCTACGCCCAGCTCGACGCGACCATCCCGCCGCCGCCGACCGCGGCCTACAAGACTCCGCCGGCGCGGACGACGCCGCTGTTCTGAGCGCGGCACGCTACCTTCGTCCCGTCCGCTCTCCCCCCTTTTTTCCAGATGCTTCACGCGAAGACGGGTTGCGACCGGCGAGCGATCGCGTGCAAACAGCGGAGATGGCGAAAACACCGGAAGCGGTGCGCCGGTTGGATCTCTCCGGCCGCCTGGTGCTGGTCGTGGAGGACAACGAGAGCTGCGCTGAGGCGGTCTCGGACTGGCTCGCGAGCTGTGGGGCGCTGGTGGAGACGGCGGATTCGGTGCAAGGCGCGCTCGAACGCGTCCGCGTGACTTCGCCCGACGTCGCGCTGGTGGACGTCTGTCTGCCGGACGGCAGTGGCTGGGACTGCGTCGACCGCATTCGGACGGCGACGGGGGCCGGCAAGACCATGCCCGTGATCGCGATCACGGGCTACGCGCAGAGAGACGTGGCGGACCAGGCGGCCGAGCACGGCGTCCGCTACGTGGTGACGAAGCCCATCGAGCCCGACGCGCTGGCGAGCGTGCTCGACGCCTGCCTGGACGCCGCCGCGTAACGCTTCCTACCGCGTCCCCCTGTGGTGGGACCAGTGGGGGAGCAGCCACTTGGCGAACCACCGCAGCCGGCGGATCACCATCCACACGCCGGGGTGTCCGCCGAGCGCGTGGTAGACGAAGAGGGCGACGAAGAAGAGGACGAGCGCCGCCGCGAAGACCAGCGCCACGACCGCGAGCCAGCGCAGGTCGGTCGCCGCAACGTTGTCGGTGCGCTCAGCCCACGCGCGCCGAGCCACTCCCTTCCCCCCTCATGGCGGCCGCGACCATAGCCGAGACCGACCTCCGGCTGCCAGCTCCGACAGCGTCGAGCCTCCTCTTCTTTTTCCGTCGGAGACCACTGCTTCCGTAGGCCGAGTCATCCCTTCCGGTGATGCGTTCCGATTGACCAATTCCCGTACCAGTCGTACGCCCCGCGGGCGCTGTCTCGGCCGCCGGAGGAGGGCCCATGAACCGCCTGCTCGCGCTTCCGCTGCTTGCTGTCGTGCTACTGGCCGTCCCCGTTGGTGCCGAGTTTCCGTTTCTCGCCAACCCCAACCGCTGCGACAGCTCGGGGCTGCCGCCCGGCTGCATCCCGCTCCCCAACGAGATGAGCGGTGCCGCGGGGACCTGCAACGGCGAGAAGTGGAAGTACGCGAGCACGAACGTCTGCACCACCGACCCCGCCGTGCTGTCGAGCTCGAACGAGCTCAACGGCGTGAGCGGGATGAGCGTCGAGATCGCCTGGCGCAAGGAGACCGGGCGGCCTGACGTTGTGATCGCGGTGCACGACTCCGGCATCAAGTGGAACGACAGCGGTGCCATGAACCAGCTCCGCAAGAAGTTCCACCTGAACCGCGGCGAGCTGCCGGCGCCCGCTCCGGCGGGCGGCTGCAACGCTCCGCCTGGCGGCGACCCCTGGGACTGCAACGGCGACGGTGTCTTCAACATGCCCGACTACGACGGCGACCCGGCGGTCGTGGACATGAACGGGAACGGGATCACCGACCCCGAGGACCTCATCATCCTCTTCTCCAACGGCGTCGACGACGACGGCAACGGCTACGTGGACGACATCTGCGGTTACGACTTCTTCGAGTTCGACAACGACCCGTTCGACGAGGTGCAGTACGGGCACGGCACGGGTGAGGCACAGGACTCGACCGCCGAGGCGAACAACGGGGGGGCGCTCGGCACCTGCCCGAACTGTATGGTGATGCCCGTCCGCGTCGGCGACAGCTTCGTCGCCGACGTCAACTCGTTCGCGCAGGGGGTCGTCTTCTCGGTCGACAGCGGTGCGGCGGTCATCCAGGAGGCGCTCGGCACCTACAACCAGTCGAGGTTCGCCCAGCAGGCGATCGACTACGCCTACGCGCACGGCCTGCCCGTCATGGCGTCGGCCGCCGACGAGGACTCCTGGCACCACGTCTTCCCTGGCCCGTACGTCCACACCATCACGGTCAACTCGATCGAAGAGTTCACGCTCAAGACGTGTA
>Ga0070699_100002059_pt1 | contig 18198 bp, 21 predicted proteins | sample KBSK1503metaG_FD_65473 | JGI IMG/M metagenome (GOLD analysis project Ga0070699, IMG submission 65473) | Corn, switchgrass and miscanthus rhizosphere microbial communities from Kellogg Biological Station, Michigan, USA - KBS K1-50-3 metaG | ecosystem: Host-associated > Plants > Roots >... | reverse complement strand
CCGTTCAAGATTCGCGCGTACCGCAACGGCGCCGACATCGCCGCCAATCACCCTCACGAGCTGAACACGCTCGACGAAACCGGCCTGCGCGAGATCCCCGGCATCGGAAAGGATCTTGCGACGCGGATCCGCGAGATCGCCGACACGGGTGACGCCGCGTTTCATCGCGAGCTCGTCGCCGAATTCCCGCCGACGATCCTCGACTTGCTCCATCTGCAGGGCGTCGGTCCCAAGACCGTGGCGACGCTCTATCGCGAGCTCGCGGTCCGGACGATTGACGATCTCGAGGCTGCCGCGAAGGATGGCCGCGTGCGATCGCTGCGCGGGATGGGTCCGAAGAAAGAAGCGTTGATCCTCAAAGCGCTCGAGGAACGGAAGCGATTTGCCGGCCGGCATCTTCTGCCCGATGCACACGACGCGGCCGCCGCGCTCGTCGGATACCTGCGAGAGCGCGCGCCCGACGCCGTCGTCGAACCGGTCGGCAGCCTGCGGCGCGGATGCGACACCTGCGGCGATCTCGACCTGCTCGCGAGCGGCGCGCCGCCGCAGCTCATGGATCAATTCGTCGAGTACCAGGCCGTCGAGCGAGTGCTCGGCCACGGCGACACGAAGTCGAGCATCCTCATCGAAGGCGGCTTTCAGGCCGACCTGCGTCTCGTCGCCGCCGACAGCCGCGGCGCCGCGCTCCAGTACTTCACCGGCTCGAAGGGACACAATATCGCGCTGCGCGACCGCGCGATCGGCCGCGGCTTCAAGTTGAACGAATACGGATTGTTCCGAACCACCGACGACGTGCGCGTCGCGGGTGAGCGCGAGGAGGAGATATACGGCGCGCTCGATCTGGATTGGATTCCACCGGAACTGCGCGAGCTGCGCGGCGAGATCGAGGCGGCCGAGGCGCACACGCTGCCGCGGCTGATCGAACGCGCCGACCTCCGCGGCGATCTGCATAGCCACACGACCGAGACCGACGGCAAGGACGACATCCGAACGATGGCCGATGCGGCGCGCGCAGCCGGACTCGAGTATCTCGCGATCACCGACCACAGTCAGTCGCTCGCCATGGCGAACGGCCTCGACGAGCGCCGCGCCGCCGATCACGCGTCACGGATCCGCGCGGTCGACACCGAACGTCCAGGCATCCGGTTGCTGGCGGGCATCGAATGCGATATCAAGGCGGACGGCACGCTCGATTTGTCGGACGATTGCCTCGCGGAGCTCGATCTCGTCATCGCGTCGGTGCACTCGTCGTTCAACCAGGATCGGCGCCAGATGACCGATCGTCTGCTGCGCGCCATCGAGAACGCTCACGTCGACATCCTCGGCCATCCCACCGGACGGCGCATCCTCAGGCGTGAGCCGTACCCGATCGACATCGACGCCATCGTCGACGCAGCGGCGCGACACGGCGTGGCGCTCGAGATCAACTGCCAGGTCGATCGGCTGGATTTGAACGACGCGCATGCGAAGCTCGCGCGCGATCGCGGCGTCCGGCTCGTCATCTCGACCGACGCGCACTCGCGTCACGCGTTCGGCCGGCTGAGGTGGGGAATTGTCGTGGCGCGGCGCGCGTGGCTGCGTCCGGACGATGTGCTCAACACGCTTCCATTCGACGAGCTGCGCGCATCGCTGAGAAGGAATCGGCCGTGAAGCTGCCGATGCTCACGGCCGACGACAAGCTCGCCGAGATTCGGCGGCTGTACTTCAGCACGACGCGTCAGACCATCGACGCCGACCTGACGAAGGCGCTCGATCTCCTGAAGTCGATGGCGAGCGAGGAGGAGCGGGAGCGCGCAACCGTCTACATGGAAGGTCTGGCTCAGATGCGGTCTGACTGGAACAGAAAGAAAGCAAGCAGGAAGTCTGAAGTACGAAGTAAGAAGGAACGACACTGAAACGTAACTTTCGTACTTCGTACTTCCGACTTCTACCCCTTTCCGCTCAGGTTCGCGACGACGCGCTTGCGCGCCGCGATGCGGAGCGCCTCGGGGATGTTGCGATCGACCGACAGCTGCGACATGTCACGATTATTGAGGCGCCCCATGAAATTGAGCGACAGCGCCAGCGGCGTCTTCGGGTTCTTGATCAGTCCGAGCACCACGTTGTAGCTCTTCGTCCACGCGCGGTTGCTGGCAATGATGCGCAGCACCTCTTCGGAGAGGCTGGCCATCCGTGAATACGCCTCGATCTCCGGCCCGGTCAGCTTCGGACTGCTCAGCACCGCTGCCGAGATCATCTTGTTCGGATCTCTGATCAGCATCGCGCGCATCTCGCGCGACCCTTTTACCGCTGCCTTGAGCCGCTCGGAGAACCCCATCTTCGCGAGGCGCTGCGTCGCCGTCTCGCGGTCCTCGTTCTCGTCGACGGCAGCGAGCTCGTCCGCCTCGCCGACGTCGATCAGCGGATCCTCCGGCGCGGACGCTTCCAGGTCGAGCTGCGGGATCTCGTCCGGAAATACCCCGCGATCGGCGAAGAATTCGCGCAGTCCGATCGGCACGTCGGACCGGGCGAGAAACGTCTTGAGCGCCTGCTCGGGAATCCGGTTCAGGGTGTCGTCGGCCGTCTCGCGGATCTCGGCGTCGCGGTCCTCGAGCAGCAGCACCAGGATCGCGAGCTGCTCGTATGCGCGCGGAGCGAGCGCACCCTGTGCCGCGAGGAGGCGGACATCGCGCTCGACCTCGCCTCGCTTGAAGGAATCGAGAAGTGGAGTTGGGGCAATCACCGTGTTTGGAGGTAATCCTTGTAGTTGGTGAGGTTGAAGCGACGTGTGACGATCTCGCCGGCCTTCCCCAGCGGCTTGGCGTCGGCGCCGTTCAACGTCAGCGCGATCGCGCCGGCATCGCCGGCTGTCAGCACCATCTCGCGCGTGATATCGATTGTCTGCCGCTCGCCGGCCTGAAGCAAGCGATCGATTCTCTTCTGACCGTCGACCGTCGCCGACACCCAGCACGGGCTCTTGACCACGAGCCTCACTGTCAACCGGTCCCGCACCGGCTCGGCCGACGGCGGCGCGCTCGTCGATGCCGGCGGAGGCACGACCGCGCCGGAAGGTGGAGCGACTGCTGCTCTGGTCGGCTCTGCTGGCGCCGATGAAGGCGTTGGCTCAACGGGCGGTGGAGGTGATGAGGGCGGCGGCGGTTCAGTGGTGTTCGCCGCGGCCGGCGTCTCCGCGTTCTGCACCATCCGGCGTCCCGCACTGCCGAAGTAGAGCACGACCGCGGCAATCGGCACGCTGATCGCGACGAGACGGAGGAAGGTGCTCGCCATCCGCCGATCGCTTTCGACCGCCTCGTGATCCTCGACGCGCTCCGACGGCGTGTGTCCCGCGGTGACGGTGTCGTCCGGGAACTGGGCGATGAATTCCTGAATCGTCGCCTCGGGATCGAGGCCGACCTCGGTCGCGTACGAGCGGACGAACGCTCGGCTGAAGATGCCGCCCGGCAGCCGGGAGATGTCGTTGCGCTCGAGCGCTTCGAGAACGCCCATCGAGATCTTGGTGGCTGCGGCGATCTGCCGCAGCGAGATGCCTCGTCGCTCCCGCGCCTCGCGCAGCTTGCGGCCGAAGTCGCCCGGGTTTCTGTCAGGAGCCATGGGCCGTGGGTAACCGTTTATGTTAGGGAGCCGGTTTCACGCTGTCAAACCGCGAACGAAGCATCTGCACGCAGTCGCGCAGCGTTTCATCCGAGGTAAACAGCGAGATGGCCGCGATTCCTGCCGCGCCGGCGGCGGCAACATGGTCGAGGCGAGCGAGCGTGATGCCGCCGATTGCGAGAACCGGCGCATCCGCGGCGCGAACGATCGCGCGAAGCCCGTCGATTCCGAGCAGCGCCGTCGCTTCCGGCTTCGACGTCGACGCGAACATGGTTCCGGCAACGAGGTAATCGGCATCGCGTGCCGCCTTCGCCTCGGCGGGCGAGTGAACCGACCGGCCGATCAACAGCCGCCGCGGCAACAACCGGCGCGCTTCGGCAACCGGGAACGAGTCGCTTCTCAGATGAACGCCGTCGGCGCCGGCCGCAACGGCGACGTCGACGCGATCGTTGACGACGATCCGCGTGCCGCTGCCCCTTGCGATGTCGAGCACGGCGCGCACGAGCGCGCAGAGCGACCGGCCATCGAGATCACGTTCGCGAACCTGAATGAGATCGATGCCCGCCTCGACCGCCAACCTTGCCTGCGCCACGGGATCGGCGCGCCGGCGGTCGGTGACGAGACAGATCGTCACGGGCGGCCGGGACGCTCGGACAACGACACGTCGGGACGATCGCGCCCGTCGATGAACTCAGGGCGTCCCGAGCCTCCCGAGGGACGCGAGGCGAAGACCAGCGCGAGATCGGCGAAGCCGGCGAAGAGGTTCACGAGTCCGAGGCCGGTGACGGCGCCGCGCACGAAATTGTTGGTGACGACGGGCTGGAGCGCCGGCCATGCCGTCGCAAAGTAGTTGTGCTCCCAGAAGGCGGACCACGGCAACACGATGAGCAGCAGCCCGACTTCGAGGAAGAATGCGACGTACACCAGCCGGCGGATCAGAGCAGTACCCTCACGCCTGGACCTTGCTCAACCGGCCGATGCGCGCTTCGATGTCGCGGTAATTGCCCGCATCGGCCTGGAGCTCGAGCAGCACCGCGAGAGCACGCGCCGTTTCACCGACTTTCTCGAGGCCTTCCGCGAGCTCGTACAACAACTGGTGGCCGTCATCGACGTTCGGCGCCGGCGCCTGCGCCGCGCGCTCGAGCCACTCGAGCGCCTGAGGCATCTTGTCGCGATCGCGGTACAACCGCGCGATCAACCACGATGTCGAGAACCGCAGCTTCGCCGAACGCGACGCGTTCTCGAGCGCCTTGATGCATCCGTCGATGTCGCCTTTCGCGCGAAGCGCGAGACCGCGCTTGTATTCCTTCTCGGCGTCGTCAGCGCCTCGCTTCGACGCCTGTTCGCGAAGGCCGCCGAACACGCTGTCGAGATCGGCCGGTGGGACGGCGGGCTCTGACTTCGCCGCGGGCTGCGGAGGAGCCGTCGCGCCCGGATCGATGTCGTCGAGCACGATGCTGAGATCGACTTCGACGTCCTCGGACGCCGCGTGAGCCTTCGACGCCGCCGACGGCGGAGCGTCCTCCATGTCGCCGAGGATGGCGTCGAGATCGATGGCGTTGGCGCTCAGCTCGAACTGCTTCCGCTCGTCGCGCCCGCGTTTTCGAGGCGTCGCGGGCGGCGGCTTCTTCTCTTCGAGCTCGAGGATTTCGAGAATGTCTGCTTCGTCGGAATTCGTCTCTCCGGCGGTGTCTGTCTCGGCCGCCGGTGCCTCCGCGGAATCGAACAAGCTGCCGAGCAGATCGGTGCTGGTGAACGGCGTCTCGCCGCTCAGCCGCTCAGCGATGATGGCGTCGGGATCGGGCTCGCCCATGAGCTCGAGTGCGCGCCTGAACCGCTCGACGTTCGCGCGCTCCCACGGCTCGCGCGCCACCAGATCTTCGGCGATGAAGCGCGCCTCGTTCGCCGAGCCGGCGGCGATGTAGGCGTCGGCCAGCTGCGCCTGCGCGCTGTACATCGTCGCCTCGAGCCCTCCATCGACGCAGATCTCGACCAGTCGCATCAACGCCGGAATGTGATTGGCCACGCGCGTGACGAACTCCTGCAGCGCGGCGGCGGCGGCGGCCCAGTCGCCCTGGCTCACGGCGTTCTCGGCCGCCAGCTCCACGACCTGGAAGCCCGCCTCCGCGTGTTTCTCCGCGACGCTCCAACCCAGCATCGCGATCTTCTCGCGGCGGTTCGGATCCTCTTCGAGCAGGCGGCGCACGATGGCGACGCCCTCCTCGACCTTATCGCCGCGCAGCCGAATGTCGGCAACGGTCATCAGCAGATCGGGATCGTTGCCCGCGGTTTCGGCCGTCAGGTATTCGGCGGCCGTCTGCATATCGCCGCGCGCGAGGAATTTGCGCGCGAGCTCCGCCTTCAGCTCGGTGTCGTGCCCGTTAAGCGCCGACGCCTGGCGCAGCGTCGCCAGCGCTTCCTCCGTTTTTCCCTGCGACTCGAGGGCGGCGGCCAGCATGCGGAACTGTTCGACGGTCGTGGCGCACTCGCGGGCGCGCTCGATGTCGCCGGCGGCGAAATAAACGTCGAGCAGCTTCTCGCGAATCTCGTCGTCGTCGGGGTTGAGCTTCGCACCCTGGCGCAGCGCCTCGATCGCTTCCTGATGGCGCCCCTTCTCGGCGAGCTCGCTCGCAATCTCCTTGAAGTCGCCGAGCGCGCCGCCGACGTCGCCCATCTCGATGCGGGCGCCCGCGGCGGCCAGGCGGCCGTCGTAGTCCTCGGGATCGAGCGACCCGAGGCGCACCCGCGCCATCAGCGCGCCACGCGTGTCGCCGCGGCTCTTGCGGAGCTCGATGAGCGCGTTGAGATGCGCGCGCGCGTCGGCGTACAGCTTCTGGCCGCCGAGGATTTCCGACAGCTGCAGGAGCGAGTGCTCGTGATCCGGTTTGAGCTTGAGGATCTTCTTGTAGAGCGCGCCGGACTTGGCCGCCGCGCCTTCGTCGTTCAGGTTGTTCGCGATCTCGAGGAACTGCTCGATCGCCTTGTCGGTGTGCCCGCCGCGCATGTAGAGATCGCCGAGGGTGTTCTTCGCCGCCCAGTCGTGCGGCTGATCCTCGACGATGCGCACGAATTCCGCGATCGCGGCGTCGACCTTGCCCTGCCGGATCAGCTTCTCAGCGTTGCGCAGCGTTGCAGCGCGATCAAATGCCACTGGGAGTTCTAATCAATCGTATCAAACAGCGTCGGAGGGCGGAACGAGCGGCGGTGCATTTCTGAGTAACCGAAGCGCGCAACCGCGTCGAGATGATCGGCGGTCGCGTAGCCTTTGTGGCGATCGAAACCGTAGCGCGGATCGCGGCCGTGCAGCTCCAGCATCTGACGATCGCGCGTCACCTTCGCGACGATCGACGCCGCCGCGATGGCGGAGCAGCGGCGGTCGCCGTGGAGCACGCCTCGCTGCGCCATCGGCAGCTCGGGCACGCGGAACGCGTCGACGAGCACGATATCGGGCAGCGGCGCGAGCGCGAGCACGGCCCGCTGCATCGCCCGGAGCGACGCCTGGTGAATGTTGATGCGATCGATTTCCGAAGGGTCGGCGGCGGCGACGGCCCACGCCATCGAATGCGTCAGGATGCGATCGAACAGACGCTCGCGCTCGACCGCCGAGACGAGCTTGGAATCGCACACGCCGGGAATGTGACGATCGGGATCGAGAACGACGGCCGCGGCGACAACGGGGCCCGCGAGGCAGCCGCGCCCGACCTCGTCGACGCCCGCGACGTGCACGAATCCGACGCGGCGCAACGCGTTCTCCAGCGTGCGCATCGCGGGGACACGGGTCATATGCAGGTCTGGTGGGTCCGGTGGTACCCGCCTACTGTTGCTTCCCCGTGTCCTTCATGCGCGCGGCCTTGCCCTTCAGGTCGCGCAGGTAGTACAGCTTCGCGCGCCGAACCTTCGCCGACTTCGTCACTTCCACTTTCTGGATCGTCGGCGAGTGGAGGGGGAAGATGCGCTCGACGCCCTGGCCGAACGACACCTTGCGCACGGTGAACGACGCGCGCGTGCCGCCGCGATGGACGCCGATGACCACACCTTCGAAGATCTGGATCCGCTCCTTGTCGCCCTCGCGCACCTTCACGTGGACCCGCACGGTGTCGCCCGATCTCATCGCCGGCCGGTCGGCCAACTGCGACTTTTCGACCAGCTCAATCGCGCCCATGATTCCTCGCCTGTCCTTTCTGCAACCCTGCGACCCTGCCGTCCTGCAATTCTCGCAGAATCTGTTTCTCTTCTTCGTCCAAAACCGCGACGTCCAACAAGTCCGGCCGCCGTTCGAGCGTGCGAGCCACCGCCTGCCGCTTCCGCCAGCGGCGGATTTCGGCGTGGTTTCCCGAGAGCAACACGTCGGGCACCTTCAGGACTCGCTCAGCCGACGCCGTTGCGCTCCCGCCGGTTCCGGCGCCGCCGCGGCACGCGATCTCGGGCGGCCGCGTGAACTGCGGAAAATCGAGCAACCCGCGGCTGAACGAGTCTTCGACGACCGACTGTTCGTCTCCCACTACGCCGGGCACCAGCCGGGCGACGGCGTCGACGACGACCAGCGCCGCGAGCTCGCCGCCCGACAGCACGTAGTCGCCAATCGAGATTTCGTCGGTCACGCGCTCGCGAATCCGATCGTCGAACCCTTCGTACCGCCCGCACAGCAGCACGAGGTGCCGCTGCCCGCTGAGACGCTGCGCGTCGGCCTGCGTGAACCGCTTCCCCTGCGGCGACGTCAGGATCACGATCAACGGCCCGCCGCGATCCGCTTCAATCGCGTCGAGCGCGCGGAAGAACGGATCCGGTTTGAGCACCATCCCGGGTCCACCGCCGTACGGCACGTCGTCGACCACGCGATGCCGATCGGTCGTGAAATCGCGCAGATCCCGCACCTTCACGTCGAGCGTCCCGCGCTCGATCGCGCGTCCCACGATGCCGGCCGCAAGCGGCGCCTGGACCATCGCCGGAAAGATCGTGACGATGTCGACGGTCACGAATTCAAATCCAGCAATCCCTCTGGCGGCTCGACGACGATGCGCTTGCCCGCCGTGTCGATCGTCGTGCAGATCTCGCTCGCCAGCGGAATCAGAACCTCGCCGCGCTCGCCAGTCACCACCAGCCGGCTGCGGTCGACCGTGCCTTCGACGTCGGTGACCGTGCCCACGTGGGCGCCGCCGCGCGTCTCGACGCGGCAGCCGATCAAATCGTGGCGGTAAAACGTGCCGCCCGGCAGCGGCGCGAGCCGATCGACCGGCACGCGCAGCTCGTATCCCGCCAGCGCCTCCGCGTCGTTCATCGTCTCGACTCCCTCGATCCCGATCACCGGCCGCTCGCGCTGAAAGCGGACCGTGCTGATGCGCAGCGCCTCGATGCGCCTGTTCCGCTCGATGAACAGCTCGGCGCCGGGCTGAAACCGCTCGTCAGGAAAATCGGTCTCGAGGTTGACGATCACCTGCCCGCGATTGCCGTGCGCGCGAGCGATCCGCCCGACGACGGCCATTTCGTCCCAGACCATGAGGGATGGGATTTCAGATTTCAGATTGGTGTTTTCAGATTGATTTCAGATTGTAAGACCCATCGACTGGACCAAGAATCCGTCGATCTGAAATCATCAATCAATCTGAAATCTGAAATCTGAAATCTGAAATCTCACCGTCCCTCTCGGATTTCCAGAGTCACTTGCTTTCCTTCACGCTCTCCGGCCGTCGATGCGAGCGTTCGCAGCGCCGCCGCCGTGCGTCCCTGCTTGCCGATGATTTTGCCGATATCGGTCGGCGACACGAACAGCTCCACGAGCGTGATGTGCTTGTGCTGCGATTCGGTCACGCGCACGTCGTCGGGTCGATCGGTCAGCGCCTTGGCCAGGACCTCGACGACTTCGCGCACGCCGGCCACCTTACTTCGCCTCGGCCGCCGCCGGCACGGGTGCCGCAGGCGCGGGTGCCGGCGTCAGGTGCCGCGCGATCAGCGTGCGCACGGAATCGGACGGCTGCGCCCCCTTCTTCAGCCAGTAATCGACGCGCTCTTTGTCGACCTGGACGACGGCCGGCTTGCTGCGCGGATTGTAGTGGCCGAGGATTTCGACGAACGAGCTGTCGCGCGCCGTACGCGAATCGGTGACGACGACGCGAAAGAACGGACGCTTCTTGGAACCGGCGCGACGCAAACGGATGACGACCATCGGTAGCTCCTGAATGGCTTTCGGGGCTCGACACCCGATCGCCTGTTTCGCTTCGCATTCGGGCCGGTCTAAAGACCGGCCCCTACCATGTCATTGGTAGCCCCTACCATGTCATCGGTAGCCCCATGTCATTGGTAGCGCCCGGCCTTCAGGCCGGGCGAGCATTCGGGCCGGTCTAAAGACCGGCCCCTACCATGTCATTGGTGGCCCCTACCATGTCATCGGTAGCCCCTACCATGTCATCGGTAGCCCTACCATGTCATTGGTAGCGCCCGGCCTTCAGGCCGGGCGAGATCGAGCACCGCCGTTACCGGCGGTTGCGCAGCATCTGCATGGCCTGGCGGCGCGCCTTCTTGCCGCCGCCGGCGAGCCCGGCCATCCCGCCGAGCTGTTTCAACATCCTCTGCATCTGCACGAACTGCTTCAGCAGACGATTCACTTCCTCGACCGACGTCCCGCTGCCCTTCGCGATCCGCTTGCGGCGGCTGCCGTTGAGGATGTGCTGCCGGCGCCGCTCGTAGGGGGTCATCGAGTTGATGATGGCCTCGACGCGAGTCATCTGCTTCTCGTCCGGCTTGTTGTCCGCCAGCGCCTTGATGTTGCCCATTCCCGGCAGCATCCCGATGATCTGCTCGAGCGGCCCCATCTTGCGGATCGTCTTCAACTGATCGCGGAAGTCTTCGAGCGTGAACTCGTTCGCCCGAATCTTCTCCTCGAGGCGCTCGGCGTCCTCCTGATCGATCGCCGCCTCGGCGCGCTCGATGAGCGACAACACGTCGCCCATGCCGAGGATGCGCGACACGAACCGATCGGCGTGGAACGCTTCGAAATCCTCTAGGCGCTCGCCGACGCCCGCGAACGCGATCGGCACGCCGACGACCGACACCACCGACAACGCCGCGCCGCCGCGCGCATCGCCGTCGAGTTTCGTCAGCGCGACGCCGGTGACGCCGACGCGCGCGTTGAACTCGCCCGCGCTCTTGATCGCGTCCTGCCCAGTCATCGCATCGGCGACGAACAGGCGATCCGACGGGTCGGTCGCCTGCTGAATCGCGACGAGCTCGTGCATCAGCTCGTCGTCGATGTGCAGACGCCCCGCCGTGTCGACGATGACCGTGTCGAACCCGAGGTTCGAAGCCTCTGCCACCGCCCCTTTGGCGCGCGCGACCGGATCCATCTGGCCAGCGGGATCGTGGACGCGCAATCCCGCTTTCTGTCCGACGACGTTCAACTGCTGAATCGCAGCCGGACGCTTCACGTCGGTCGACACGAGCAGCGGATGGCGCCCCTGTTTGGCCAGCCACATCCCGAGCTTGCCGGTCGTCGTCGTCTTCCCGGCGCCCTGCAGCCCCAGCATGAGGATGATACGGGGACGCTTGGTCGACGGCTGCAGTCCGCCTTCGGCGTCGCCGAACAACGCGACCATCTCGTCGCGCACGATTCTCACGACCTGCTGCGACGGCGAGAGGCTGCGCAGCACCTCTTCCTCCATCGCGCGGTCGCGCACGCGGTCGATGAACGCCTTGACGACCTTGAAGTTGACGTCCGCCTCGAGGAGGGCGAGCCGGATCTCGCGCAGCGCTACCTCGATGGTCTCTGGCGTCAGCCGGGTCTCACCCCTCAGCGCCTTGAATACGTCCTGAAGTCGGTTACTGAGGGTCTCCAGCATGGCCCGGCTAACTCGCTCTACGGCAAACGCTTATCGTAGCTGACGGGCTGAAGGGCTGTCAAACGGCCGAGGGTTATTTACCTGGCGGCCATCTCCGTACGGAGGGCCTGCAGCTTCGTGCTCGCGTTGCGAATCGAGGCAACAACGGCAGTAGTGGCCGCCGTTTCGTCGTCGACCTCCGCGATCGCCTTCTCGAGCACGGCAAGCGTGGTTTCGATCTGCGAGGCCGTGACGTTTTCCGATTGCCGGACGAGGGTCTCGACCAGATCGAGACACGCCCGAACCACCTTGGTGGCGGCTTCGTTGCGGGTCGAGCTGCGTTCGGCGGCACGCATGCCGACCATCAGGAAATCGCGGCTGGCGGTCAGTTGACCTTTGACGCTCATTCGTCTGCGAACTCCGTTACACGCTGGACAGCTTGTGTCCCAGCTTTTCCTTCTTCGTCTTTAAGTATCGGCGCGTCGACTCCGAAGCTGGAATCTCGAGCGGCAGCCACTCGCTGACCGACAGCCCATAACCCTCGACCCCCACCAGTTTACGCGGATTATTGCTCAGAAGGCGCATCGACCTGATTCCGAGCTCCCGCAGAATCTGGACGCCCATTCCGTAATCGCGCTGATCGGCCTTGAAGCCAAGGCGTTCGTTCGCTTCAACGGTATCAAACCCCTCGTCCTGGAGCTCGTACGCGCGAATCTTGTTGGTGAGGCCGATGCCCCGACCCTCCTGGTTGAGATACAGCAATACCCCTCGACCTTCGGCCGCAATCTTCTGCATGGCGGCATCGAGCTGTGCGCCGCAGTCGCATCGCGCCGAATGGAAGACGTCGCCGGTCAGGCACGACGAGTGGACGCGGACGAGCACGTCCTTGCCATCCTTGATCTCGCCGCACACGAGCGCGATGTGCGAGTGCTTCTGCACCAGGTCTTCGAAGGCGTGAACCTGAAAGTCGCCGTACTCGGTGGGAAGCTTCGCGGTGGCGACACGTCTGACGAGCGATTCGGTGCGCATGCGGTACTTGATCAGGTCCGCCACGGTGATCATCAGCAGCCGATGTTTCTTCGCGAACTTCGTCAGCTCCGGCACGCGCGCCATCGTGCCGTCCTCGTTCATGATTTCGCAGATGACGCCGGCCGGATACAGGCCGGCGATGCGCGCGAGATCGACCGCCGCTTCGGTCTGGCCGGCGCGCACCAGCACGCCGCCGGTCCGTGACCGCAGCGGGAACATGTGTCCGGGCCGGATCAGATCCTTCGGCCGCGTCGCCGGATCGATGGCGGCCAGCACGGTCGCTGCGCGATCGGCGGCCGATATACCGGTCGTCGTCCGGCCGCGCGCCTCGATCGACACGCAGAACGCCGTGTCGAATCGCGAGCTGTTCTGCGACACCATCAGCGGGATCTCGAGCTCGTCGAGCCGCTCGGGCGTCATCGACACGCAGATCAGCCCGCGGCCATGGCGCGCCATGAAGTTGATCGCGTCGGGCGTAATCTTCTCCGCCGCGATGGTCAGGTCTCCCTCGTTTTCGCGATCGGCGTCGTCGACGACGATCACCATGCGGCCGGCGCGGATCGCATCGGTCGCATCCTCGATGCGCGCGAACGGCTCGGACTTCCTCCGTGCGCCTTTGGCGATTTCCATCAGTGCGCCACCTCTCCCGGGCGGAGGCCGTGAAGTGTGAGGCCGGCGAGCTCCGCGGCGCGGACCACGTATTTGCCGACCATGTCGCATTCCAGATTGACCCGATCGCGAATCCGCAGCGCGCCGAGATTCGTGTGGCTCATCGTGTAGGGCACCACCTGCACGTCGAATCGATCCGTCCCGAGGCCCGCCACCGTCAGGCTGATGCCGTCGACGGCGATCGATCCCTTGTGCACGATATACGGCGCGAGCACCGACGGAAAGCTCACCGTGAGCCAGTGGAAGTCGGCGTCAGGGCGCAACTCTTCGACGTGGCCGATGGCATCGACGTGACCCTGCACGAAGTGACCGCCCAATCGGCTGTCTGCGCGCAGAGGGCGCTCGAGATTCAACCGGCTTCGCGGCTCGAGCGCGCCGAGCGTCGAGACGCGAATGGTTTCGGGACCGACGTCGGCCTGAAACTGGTTCGAGTCGGCGAGTATGACGGTCAGGCAGACGCCGTTGACCGCCACGCTGTCGCCCCCTGAAAGCTCCTGAGCGATCGGCGCGGCGATCCGCAGGCGGAACCCACCGCTCGTCGCCTTCCGCTCGATTAATTCTCCGACCGCTTCAACCAGTCCTGTGAACATACCCTTCGATGACGACGTCCGGACCAAGCGATTCGACACGACGATCGAACAGCGCGGCGGACGAGAACCCGCGCCCCGGCAGCAATTCGACGCCGCCGTTTCCCAGCACGTGCGGCGTCACGTACAACCTGACGTAATCGACGAGCCCCTCGTCCCACGCCGCCGTGTGAATCGCGGCGCCGCCCTCGAGCAGCAGCGATCCGATCTGCCGCTCTGCCGCGAGACGCTGGAACGTCTCACGGAGGCCGTCGCCGGAGGCGTCGATCGTCGCCCCTGCGTCTTCGAGCGGCTTCCGCACGTCGGCACGCCGGAACGCTTCGGGAGTACTCACGATCATGACAGGCCCGGCGTTCAGTGTCGAGAGGACCTTCGCATTCGGCGGCGTGCGCAGACGGCGATCGAAGATGACGCGAACGAGCGGCCGCTCTCGAAAGATGCCGCGCGCGGTCAGCTCCGGATCGTCGGCCAGCACGGTTCCGACGCCGACGCCGATGGCGTCCACGTGAGCGCGAACGAAGTGGGCATGGCGGTTCGCCGCGGTGGAGGTGAGAAAGGTCCGCCGGCCCGCTGTTTCTGCAATCCGGCCGTCGAGGCTCGTCGCCGCTTTCAGGATGACGAACGGACGCCCTTCTCGCATCAGCGTAAAGAAAGGACGGTTGAGCGACGCCGACGCGTCCGCGCCGAGTCCCACCTCCACGTCCACGCCGTGCTCGCGCAGGAAGGCGAACCCGCGCCCGCTGACGATCGGGTTCGGATCTTCAATCGCCGCGAAGACGCGCCTGATGCCCTCTTCGAGAATGCGATGCACGCACGGAGGTGTCCGGCCGTGGTGCACGCACGGCTCGAGCGTGCAGTACAACGTCGCGCCGCGCGCCAGCCCGCGCGCCTCGTCGAGTGCGTTCACTTCGGCGTGCGCTTCGCCGGCGCGATGGTGATAGCCCTGGCCGACGATGACGCCGTCGGCGGATACCACGATCGCCCCCACGAGCGGATTCGGACTCGTGCGTCCGAGGCCGCGCGCGGCGTGAAACAGCGCGCGGTCCATGTACGCAATGTCCGCGGGTGTGGCAGTCACAGTCAACATTTTCTTAACGTCGCCACGCTTACCATTTTTCTTCGAAGAGTCCGTCGACGTACTCGTTGGCGTCGAAGGGAACGAGATCGTCGATCCCTTCGCCGACGCCGACGTAACGGATCGGCAGCTTCAGATCGTTGGCAATCGCGACGGCGACGCCGCCCTTGGCGGTGCCATCGAGCTTGGTCAGCACGATGCCGTTCACGCCCGCCGCGCCCATGAACTCGCGCGCCTGCGTGAGACCGTTCTGCCCCACGGTCGCGTCGAGCACGAGCAGCACTTCCTGCGGCGCGCCGCTGACCTCGCGCGCGGCGATGCGGCGGATCTTCTCCAGCTCGTTCATCAGGTTCACGCGCGTATGCAGGCGGCCGGCCGTATCGACGAGGATCGGATCGCGGCCTCTGGCCTTGCCCGACGAGATGGCGTCGTAGACGACAGCGGCCGGATCCGCACCTTCGCGCGCGCGCACCATGTCGACACCGGCACGCGTCGCCCAGATCTCGAGCTGCTCCACCGCCGCGGCGCGGAACGTGTCGGCGGCGCAGATCAGCGGAGTCTCTCCCTCGTTCTTCAGGAGGTTCGCCAGCTTGCCGACCGTTGTCGTCTTGCCGGTTCCGTTCACGCCCACGACGAGGGTGACCTTTGGATGCTGGGCGATGTCGAGCGGCCGATCGACCGTCGCGAAGACGTCGCGGATCTCCTGCTTCACCAGATCGCGCAGGCTCGTGCCGTTCCGCGATTTCTGCTTCACGCGGTTGATGATGCGGTCGGTGGCCGCCACGCCGATGTCGGCCGAGATGAGGAGTTCCTCGAGGGCTTCGACCGTATCGACGTCAACCGGACGCGATCGTCGCTCCGGCTCGTCGGCGGCTCGGACGATCTCGTCGAACCGTTCGACAATCTGCTGCTTGGTGCGCGAGAGGCTTTCGCGGATGCGACCAAAAAAACCCACGGTGAAATCTGGGAATTGGGTAATCGGGTAATCGAGTAATCGAGCTGGCGAAAACCTGCAATCGATCGACGATGACCAGATTACCAGATTACCCGATTATCCAATCGAACCTTGGCTCTCCGCTTCCGCACGCTGACGGCGCAGCATCAGCGCGTCGATGGCCGTGTGCACGTCGGTCCGGCCGGCGAGCACTTCGGCCATTTGCGTCGTGATCGGCAGCTCGACGTGGTAGCGCGCGCCGAGCGCGAGTGCCGCAACGGTCGTCCTGACGCCCTCCGCGATCATCTTCATGCTCGCCAGGATCTCGTGGAGCGATCGCCCGCGTGCGAGCTCGACGCCGACATGTCGGTTGCGACTCAGCGTTCCGGTGCAGGTCAACACGAGGTCGCCGAGGCCGCTCAGGCCCGACAGCGTTTCACGGCGGCCGCCTGCCGCGCACGCGAGCCGCGTCACTTCGGCGAGGCCGCGGGTGATCAGCGCGGCCAGCGCATTGTGTCCAAGTCCGAGTCCTTCGACGACGCCCGCGGCGATCGCGATGATGTTCTTGAGCGCTCCACCAATCTCGACCCCTGCCACATCGTCACTGCCGTACAGACGAAAGTACGCGCTGCGAAACTCGGCCTGCACGAGCTCGGTCGCCGCGCGGTCCGATGACGCGGCCAGCACGGCGGTCGGCAGCTGCTGCGCCACCTCTGACGCGAAGCTTGGGCCGGAGAGCACGACGACCGGATGCGCGCTGACCTCCTGCGCGATCACTTCGGACATCCGCAGCAGCGTTCCGCCTTCGAGACCCTTCGTCGCGCTGACGAAGACGGCGCGGTCCGACACGCACGGCGCGGCAGCGCGCAGAACGGCACGGCACCCGTGCGACGGAATGACGACAACAACAAGATCGCTGCCGTCGAGAGCGGTTTCAAGCGAATGCGTGACGCTCACGCTCGCGGGCAACGTGACGTCGGGCAGGTAAACGGCGTTGGCGCGGCGCGCCTCGGTGTCGTCGACGAGCGATCGATCGCGGCCCCACAGCCGCACGTCGTGCCCGACGCGCCCGAGATGGACGGCGAGCGCCGTTCCCCAGCTGCCCGCGCCAAGCACCGTCACTGTGCGCACGGTTCACGCCCTGGCGCCGATCCGTCGCTCCGTGCCGGTCCGCAGGCGCGCGAGGTTCGAGCGGTGGCGAAACACGATGATCGCCGCGGCGGCGAAGGCGACCGCGACGACGGGCGCAGGACTGCCGGTCGCGTACGCAATCGGCGGCAGCGCAACGGTCGCGACGAGCGAGCCGAATGAGATGTATTTCGTCAGCCACACGGTTCCGACGAAAATCAGCAGCGCAGGCGGAACGGCCGCCGGCGTCAAGACCGAAAAGACGCCGCATGCCGTCGCCACGCCCTTGCCGCCCCGAAACCGCAGCCAGATCGGATAAATGTGTCCGACGATCGCGGCAAGGCCGGCGGCCGCGGCGGCGGCCGCGTCCGGACTCAATCGCTGCGCGAGCGCGACGCTCGCCGCGCCTTTGGCGATGTCGAGCACGGCGACGAGAATGCCGGCCTTCACGCCCGACGCGCGCATCACGTTGGCCGCGCCGAGATTGCCGCTGCCAATCGACCGCAAATCGGCGGTGCCCCATCGGCGCGCGAGCAGCAGCGCGAACGGAATCGATCCAATCAGGTACGCCGCGACGATGCCGGCGGTCATGCGGAGAGCGTAGCACGCGCCAGCGGCGTGTAGGTCGATCCGGACGGCGACAGCCGACTACGGTAGAGCGTGGCGTGGTCGACGTGAATCCGCGCGATCGTCGTGGCGCTCGCGGCCTCGCCGACGCGTCTCCGATCCGCTGCGCCCGACTCACGCCAGCGCGCGAGCGTCAGGTGTGGATGGAATGGGCGATCTTCCAACGTGATCCCGAGCTGCCGCACGCGGCCCGCGAGCTCGCGCTGCACCGCGATCATCTCCTGCGCGCCGGCAGCGACGCCGACCCAGAGGACGCGCGGCGCACCGTGCGGCGGAAACATTCCGATGCCTTCGAACGACGCATCGAAGGGCGAGCGAGCGAGCGGCCGTTCGATCGTCTCGATCACGCGTGGCGCGCCATCGTCGGACACTTCGCCGAGAAAGACCAGCGTCAGATGCGTCTGCTCGTCGCGCACCCATTTCAGCGACGATCGATCGCCGATGGCCTTCTTCAGCCGCGCCTGCTCCGCGGCGATCGCGTCGCGGGCCGCCTCGTCCAGATCGATGGCGATGAACAAACGCATGTTTTCTGGTTCGCCCGCGGTACTGGTTCGCTCGTCGCGGTGTTCAGCGGGGACCTTTCAGGAGCATCAAGCGCAACATGTTCAACGCCGCAGTTGCAGACTGGTACTTGACGAGCTCCCGGCCGCCGACGAACTGGAACGTGCGAACCCACACGTCGTCTTCGACGGCGACGCCGACGCAGACGAGCCCGACCGGTTTTTGCGGCGTCGCGCCGCCGGGGCC
>Ga0070699_100002058_pt1 | contig 18198 bp, 15 predicted proteins | sample KBSK1503metaG_FD_65473 | JGI IMG/M metagenome (GOLD analysis project Ga0070699, IMG submission 65473) | Corn, switchgrass and miscanthus rhizosphere microbial communities from Kellogg Biological Station, Michigan, USA - KBS K1-50-3 metaG | ecosystem: Host-associated > Plants > Roots >... | reverse complement strand
TCGAGCCGCGCTCTCGCGACGGCCCGCGGCCGCCTGTGATACTCCGGCCGCCGCATCGCCTGCCTGTTACCCCGGAGAGTCTACGACGGCTCCGCTTCGGCGTCGAGCGCCTCGTTCGCCAGCTCGTCCGCGCGCTTGTTCTGCTCGCGCCGAACGTGCCGGATCGAATGCCCCGGAAAGAGATTCAGGAGCATTCGCGCCTGCCCGTGTAGCGCCTGAAGGCGAGGCTCCTTGACCTTGTACTGTCCGTTCAGCTGTCGCACGACGAGCTCGCTGTCGAGATGGAACTCCACGCCCTCGGGGCGGGATTCCCGCAGGTATTCGAGCGCCGTGAGGAAGGCCAGGTACTCGGCCTCGTTGTTGGTCCGCACGCCGAGCGAGCGGCTCACCTCGTAGATCACGCGCCCCGTCTCGTCCTGGATCACGACGCCGACCGCCGCGGGGCCCGGATTGCCGCGCGCGGCCCCGTCCGTGTGCACGATGTATCGCATTCGCGGGAGGGTACGTGGCGGCGGGCGGTTTGACAACGCCGCAGGCGGGGGCGACAATGGGCGCCGCCGTCCTCGACGATTGCCGAAGGGAGCGATTCCGATGCCGAAGGCCGCACCGCACGACGCCGAACTGATTCTCAAGCTGTACGAAATTCGCCGCGATCCGGAGATGCGCCGCGCGCGCGCGTTCATGATGTCCGAGTACGCCGCGACGTCCTGGGACGAGATCCGCCCGCACTACCTGACCGGAAACGAACTCGACCGCCACTTTCGCATGGTGACGTCCTACTGGGAAATGGTCGCGGCGTTCGTGAATCGCGGCCTCCTCGACGAGGACCTCTTCTTCGACACGCACGGCGAGGGACTCCTGATCTGGAACAAGGTGAAGGCGGTCGTGCCCGAAGGCCGGAAGCACATCCGTCCCACGTGGCTCTGGAACCTCGAGCGCATGTCGCGCCGCCAGCAGGCGTGGCGCGAGCGCACCTTTCCCACCGCCAAGCGGGTGATCGAGGCAGGCTCGAAGCTGGCCCGGAAGCGGGCGCGGTGAGCAGCACGTTCGGAAAATTCCTCACGATCACGACGTTCGGAGAGAGCCACGGCCCTGCGGTCGGCGTCATCCTCGACGGCTGCCCGCCCGGAATCCTGCTCGACCCGGAGACGATCCAGCACGACCTCGACCGCCGCCGGCCGGGCCAGAGCGCGGTGACGACCCAGCGGAAGGAACCGGACCAGGTGGAGATCCTCTCCGGCGTGTTCGAAGGGGTGACGACCGGCGCCTCGATCGCGCTCATGGTGCGGAGCGTCGACGCGCGATCCCAGGATTACTCGAACCTGAAAGACCTCTTCCGTCCCGGACACGCCGACTACACGTACTGGCAGAAGTACGGCATCCGGGATTATCGGGGGAGCGGCCGCTCCTCCGGGCGCGAGACCGTCAGCCGTGTCGCGGCCGGCGCGGTGGCGCGGCGGATTCTCGAGCGGGACGGCGTCCGCGTGCGCGCCTTCACCGTGCAGGTCGCCGACATCGCGGCGCTGGACCGCGACCTCGCCTTCGTGGAGCAGAATCCCGTCCGGTGCCCCGATCGGAAAGCCGCGGCCGAGATGGAGCGGGCGATCCTGTCCGCTCGGGAGGCGGGCGATTCCTTGGGCGGCATCGTGGAGACGCTCGCCACCGGCGTGCCGCCGGGCCTCGGCGACCCCGTGATGGACAAGCTCGAGGCGTCGCTCGCGTGGGCCCTCCTCTCCATTCCGGCCGTGAAGGGGTTCGAGGTCGGCGAGGGGTTCGCGTCGGCGATGATGCGCGGCTCGGAGATGAACGACCGCATGACGCCCGAGGGATTCGCCACGAACCATGCGGGCGGGATCCTCGGCGGCATCTCGAACGGCGAGCCGATCGTGACGCGGATCGCGGTGAAACCTCCGTCGTCGATCGCGATCCCACAGAAGACCATGGATCGCACGGGCCACGAGCGCGATTTCGCGATCTCGGGCCGTCACGACCCTTGCCTCTGCCCTCGCGTCGTCCCGGTCGCGGAGGCGATGACGTGCCTCGTCCTGGCCGACGCACTCCTGCGCCAGCGGGCGATCGAGCCCTACCGCCCCAAGGCCGGCGTTTGATCGAGCGGATCCGGACCCGCGTTTCCGAGCGGCTCGGGATCCGCTACCCGATCCTCCAGGCCGGCATGATCTGGGCCTCCGGCTACAAGCTCGCGGTGGCCTGCGCCGAGGCCGACATCCTGGGCACGATCGGCTCGGCCTCCATGAAGCCGGACTTCCTTCGCGAGCAGATCCGAAAAGCGCGCGCCGAGACCAAGAAGCGCCTGGCCGTGAACATCCCGCTCCTACGAGGCGACGCTGCCGACCTGCTCGAGATCGCTCTCGGCGAGGGAATCGACGTGATCGTGTCGAGCGCCGGCAATCCCGCCCTCCTCGGTCCCCGGATCAAGGCCGCGGGGGCGACGTGGATCCACGTGGTTCCGACGGTGAAGCACGGCCGAAAGGCCGAGGCCGCGGGGGCCGATATCGTGGTCGGCGAGGGATTCGAGGCGGGGGGCCACAACGGCGTGGACGAGGTGACCACGCTGGCGCTGATTCCCCAGCTGGTCGACGCGCTCTCCGTTCCCGTATGCGCCGCGGGAGGCATCGCGGACGGAAGGGGCTTCCTGGCCTGCCTGGCGCTGGGTTCGGAGGGCATCTCCGTGGGCACGCGCTTTGCATGTACCCCTGAGTCGTCCTCCCATCCTCAATATAAGAGCGCCGTCGTTGCGGCGAGCGACACGGCGACCGTGCTTTTCGCCAAGGCGATCGCCCCGGTACGCGCCATTCGGAACCCCTGGGTGGACCGCGTACGGCAGGCCGAGGCGGCGGGTGCTTCTCGCGAGGCGCTGGAGCAGGTCTACGGCAGGTCCCACTCGCGCCGCGGCATCCTGGAGGGCGACCTGGAAGAGGGTGAATTGGAAGCGGGCCAGTCGAGCGGCCTGATCCACGACGTCGTTCCCGCCGCCGAGGTCGTACGGCGGTTCGTCGAGGAGTACGAAACGGGCCTCGCACGCTTGGAGAGTGTCGCGTCATGAAAGCCAACGAAACCACCACGAATTCCGCCATTCGAACCGAGGAGCCGAAGAATCCCGAGACCGCCGTCGCCGCCGGCCGAACGCTGATCGCCGAGGCCGAGAAGGGCTCGACCCAGGCGGCGCGGCACGCGCAGCGCCTCGAAGCGGCGCGCCACTTCCGCGCCGCGATCCGCTTGGACGCGTCCTTCGAGGAAGCGTACGGCTGGCTGGCCCACGCCCTCCGCCTGATCGGGCAGGATCTCCGGGAGTCGAGCGCGGAAGGCGCGGACGATTTCTTCCGCCTCGCCTGCGCGGTCGCCTGGGAAGCGAAGACGAAGACGCAGGCGGCCGCGCTCTCCGGCCGGACGCGGCAAGAGGCCAAAATCCTCATTGCGTGGCTCCGTGCGACGAGGCACTTTACGGTCGAAGAAGCCGAGGCCGAGATGGAGGCGCACCGCGCGCGGCACCTGTCGGAGGCCTTGGAACCGGAGGCGACGGCTGGCGCCGCACGCGACTCCGGTCCGGTTCTCGGCACGAATTAGTTCACCTTCGAGCAAGGATGCTCCGATGCGGCCCGTTCCCACGCTTGTGCTTACCCTGTTCTTGACCTCGATCGCCGCCCCGTCCCGCGCGCAGGACCCCGCCAACGCCCCCACGCCGTGGAAGTTCGGCGCCGTCGTGGGCGTCAACCTCGCGCAGAGTTCCTTCAGCGACAATTGGAAGGGCGGCGACCGCGGGTCGTTCGTGTGGGTGGCCAATGCGGACCTGACGCTGGAACGCCAGTTCACGCAGCGCTTCAACCTCACGAACAAACTCCAAGCCGCCTACGGCCAGACGGCCCAGCAAAGGCCCGACCCGAACGATCCAAAGGCCAGGGTCTGGGATCCCCCTCAGAAGTCGACCGATCTCCTCGCCCTGGAGACGGTGGGTCGGTTCTCGCTCGACAAGTTGGTCGACCCCTTTTTCGCCTTCCGGGGCGAGACCCAGTTCGTGGACGAATCGAGCCCCATCGGGAAGATCCGCTTCAACCCGATCACGCTGAAGGAGACGGCCGGCGTCGCCCGCGTCCTCGAGAAGACCGAGGACCGGGAGGCCATCACGCGGGTCGGGTTCGGATTTCGCCAGACGATCGCGCGGTCGTTCACCGACCCGGTCGCCCGGACCAAGGAGTCGTTCACGGCCACGGACGGAGGGATCGACTGGCAGACGACCGTGACGCGGCCGATCTTGAAGAAGCGCATTCTCTACAAGGGATCGCTTGGCGTCTTCAAGCCGTTCTTCTATTCGAAGTCGGATGATCTGGAGGAATTCGACGCGCTGGCCGATTCGGCGGCGGCCGCGAACGGAACGTCCCACGGGCCGGTCGCGGACTTCTGGAAGCAGGTGGACGTGAACGCGCAGAGCACATTCACCGCCCAGATCACGAAGCTCCTGTCCGTCAATTTGTTCGCGCAGTGGGTCTACGACAAGTTCGACGCGGCGGCCAACGTCGACACGACGCTGCCGCTGGACGTCCTCACGGCGGAGCTGGACCGAAACATCCGAAAGCGGGGACAGTTCAAGGAAACGCTGGCGATCGGCCTGACCTATCGCTTGTTCTGAGCGCGACCGACCGGCGCCCGAACCACGTCCAGCATTTCGGCGTGGATCCGGCCGTTCGAGGCGACGAGCTGCCGCTGGTCGAGCCGCGGAGGCGCTCCCGCGTAATCCGTGAGCGTTCCTCCGGCCTCCTCGACGAGGAGCATTCCCGCCGCCATGTCCCAGGGCTTGAGCCCGCCCTCCCAGAATCCATCCGAGCGGCCCACGGCCACCTTCGCGATCGCGAGCGCGGCCGAGCCGGCACGCCGCACGGCCTGGGCGCGGAGGATGAAACGGGAGAAGGGTCCGACGTTGTTCTGTTCGGGATCGCCGCTCAAGTCGTAGGCGAATCCGGTCCCGACCATCGCCCGATCGAGCGCGTCGACCTCCGAGACGCGGCGCGGCACGCCGTTCAACGTCACGCCCCCGCCGCGGCGGCCGGCGTAGAGGTCGTCGAGCAGCGGGTTGAAGACGACGCCCGCTTCCAACCGGCCCGAGATCTGGAGCGCGATCGACACCGACCACACCGGGTACTCGTGTGCGTAGTTCGTCGTGCCGTCGAGCGGATCGACGATCCAGCGCCGTTCGCGCCCCCGCTCCGTCCCGCTTCCCTCCTCGGCCAGCACGTCGTCCTCGGGGAACGCGGACTTCAATCGCTCAACGATCAACGCTTCCGACCGGCGATCCATCTCGGTGACGAGGTCGATCCGACCCTTGTAGCCGACCGTGTGGACCTTGCCGAAGTTCTCCTTGAGGAGCGCGCCGGCCTCCCGGGCGACGGCGATCGCCGTTTCGAGTTCCCGCTCGCCGGCGATGCTCACGCCGGCGGTACGATCGTGATCCCGCGCGCCGAGTACCACGGATGGATCTCCACCCGGAGCCACCCCGAGCGGATGCCCGGGTCTTCGTTGCACCACCCGGCCACCTCGTCGACGGAGTCCGAGTCGAAGAGGAAAATGCCGCGGAGATCGGTCTTGTCCCGGAAGGGGCCGGCGAGGATCAGCTTTCCCTCTGCGTAGAGGCGGGCGTTGTTCGCGAGATGGGCGCGCTGCATCGCGTCGTTCTCCTCGTCGCTCTCGAACGTCGTCGGCCCGCGGTAGATCAGGACGAGCACGTACGTGCGCATCGCCCAGGCAGGGGGCGGGTCGCCTGCCTTCGTTGGAACACCAGGGCGCCGCGCGGCGCCCGATTCCGGCGCGTCGGTCATGCGATCTCCTTTCGGAACTTGAATTGCGATTTCTGGATCGTGAACCCCAGGCCCTGATAGAAGCCGTGCGCTTCGGTCCGGATCACGTTGGAACGAAGGCAAAGCTCTCGAAGCCCCCGCTCGCGCGCCCAGGCCTCCGCGCGCGCGACGAGCGCCCGTCCGATGCCTCGACCCCGCACGCGCTCGTCGACGACGAGCCCGCCCAGTTCCGCGTTTGGCCCGGACTCGACGAACGGGGCGGCAAACACGTGCGCCCACCCGACGACGCGACCCTCCGCGTTCACCGCGACGAACGCGTCGGCCACGTTCGAAGCGAGGACGGCGCGAACGCGGGCGAGCGTCGTCGCTCGGTCGGCCGTGTACCCGAGCTGGACCGAGAGCGCGTGCACCGCGTCGACGTCCGCCTCCGCCATGGCGCGGACGCGCACGACCGCCGCCTTCGTCTCGCCGGTCACGCGGGCGCTTCCTCCTTTTGCTTCGAGTACTGGAGCTCGTGGAGCCGCGCGTAGATCCCGCGCGCGGCCATCAGCTCCGCGTGCGTCCCCTGCTCCCGGAGCACGCCCTTGTGCATCACGAGAATCCGATCCGCGTCGAGGATCGTGCTCAGCCGGTGCGCGATCACGAGGGACGTCCGGCCCAGGAGCAGGCGCTTCAGCGCCGCCTGGATCATCCGCTCCGTCTCGACGTCGACGCTCGACGTGGCCTCGTCCAGGATCAGAATGCTCGGGTCGTAGTGAAGCGCGCGCGCGAACGCGAGAATCTGCCGCTCGCCCATCGAGAAGTAGGCGCCGCGCTCGCCGACCTCCTCGTCCAATCCCTTCGGGAGCCGCTGCTTCAAGCGCTCGCCGCCCACCTCGGCCAGCGCGCGATCGACCGCGCCGCCGCCGCGATCCCGATCCCCGAAGGCGATGTTCTCCCGCACGGTGCCCGAGAAGAGGAAGACGTCCTGGAGCACGAGCCCGATCTGCCTCCGAAGCGCCTTCCCTTCGATCTCGCGGATGTCGATCCCGTCGACCCGGATGGTCCCCTTCTGGAACTCGTAGAAACGGGTGAGCAGATTGGCGATCGTGGTCTTCCCCGCGCCCGTGGCCCCGACGATCGCGACCTTCTCTCCCGGCGCGATCCGGAAGGAGACGTCCCGAAGCACCCATTCGTCCGGCTTGTACGCGAAGGAGACATGCTCGAACTCCACTTCCCCGCGGAACCGGCCGACCGCGCGCGGCGCCTTCGGCTCCGAGACGTCCGGCTTCGTGTCGAGCAGCTCGAAGATCCGTTCCGATGAGACCATCGCCGCCTGGAAAACGTTGTATTTCTCGCTCAGGTCCCGGACCGGTTGATAGAAGCGGTCCGCGTACTGGATGAAGGCCACGACGACCCCGAACGTCACCGCGTGCTGGAGGATGCCCCCGCCGCCGTACCAGAGGATCAGGGCGACGGCCACGGCGCCGATGATCTCGACCGCCGGGAAGAAAACCGCGTAGTAGAAGAGGTTCTGGACGTGGGCGACGTAGTGGTCGTCGTTCGCCTTGTCGAACTTGCGCCACTCCTTTCGCTCGGCGTTGAAGAACTTGAGCACGTCGAGCCCCTGGAGGTGCTCCTGGAGGAAGGCGTTGATCCGGGCGAGCCGGGTTCGAACGCGGCGGTAGGAGACGCGCACCTTGGCGCGAAAGATCGCGGTCGCGATCACGAGGAGCGGCACGGTCGTCAGCGTCACGAGGGCGAGCTTCCAGTCGAGCCAGAGCATCGCCCCCACGATGCCGAAGAGCATGAAGAGGTCGCCGATCACCGCCACGACGCCCTGCGCGAAGAGCTCGTTCAGGACCGAGACGTCCTGCGTCACCCGGGTCAGGATCCGCCCGACCGGTCGCGTGTCGTAGTACGACGGCGTCAGGGTCTGGAGGTGCTCGAAGATGCCGACGCGCAGGTCCTGCATGGCGCGCTGGCCCACCATCGACATCGTGTAGGTCTGCACGTAGCGGAGCACGAAGGCGATCGCGAGGATGCCGACGTACGCGGCCGCGATCAGGAGCAGACCCTTCCCCGCTTCCGCCGGTAGCGCCCCGGCCCCCGACGCCGGTTTCACGTAGGTGTCGATCGCGACCTTCGTGAGGTAGGGTCCGGCCACTTCCAGGAGCGAGATGCCCGCGAGAAGGATGACCGAGAGCACGACCTGCTTTCGGTACGGCTTGAGATAGCGAAGGAGGCGGCCGGCGAGCCGTTGGTCGTAGATCGCGCCCTGCGCGTCGACGTCGTCGGCGGCGGAGCCCCAGGGGCCGGCCATCTAGAGCGCCTCCAGTTCTTCCACCACCTCTTCCCGGTGGTAGAGGTCGGCGTAGAGGCCGCCCTGGGCGATCAAATCTTGATGGGAGCCGGTCGCGACGATCCGACCCTCATCGAGCACGACGATCCGGTTCACGCGAAGCAGCGCGGAGCGGCGATGCGTGGCGAGCAGGATGCTCGGCCGCTCGGGAAGTCCGAAGAGCGACTCCAAGATCTGTTCCTCGGTCCCCGGATCGACGCTCGCGAAGGCGTCGTCGAGGAGGAGGATCGGGCGCGTCAAGGCGAGCGCCCGCGCGAGCGCGACCCGCTGCTTCTGGCCGCCGCTCAGCGTGATGCCGCGCTCGCCGATCACGGTGTCGAGCCCCTCGGGAAACTGCGAGAGATCGGAACCCAGCCCCGCACGGCGCGCCACGGCCTCGGCGTCGACCGCCGGTTCTCCGTCGTCGAAGCCGAAGCCAATGTTCGAGCGAATCGTGTCGGAGAAGAGAAACGTCTCTTGAGGAACGATGCCGAACCGCCGGCGAAGGAGGCCGCGCGGCCAGCGCTCGGCGGGCACGCCCCCGACGAGCACCGTTCCGCTCGTTGGCTCGTAGAGCCGCGCGATCAGGTTCAGGAGCGTCGACTTGCCGGACCCGGTCCGGCCCACGATCGCGACCGTCTCGCCGGGGCGGATCGTTAGGTCCACGGCGCGGAGGACGTCCCGGTCGGTCTCGGGATACCGGAACGCCACGCCCCGGAGCTGGATCGTCGTGTCGGCCGTGGGAACGGGGTCCTGGGTCCGCTCCACGTCCTCCTCCGAGGGAAGGTCCATGATCGCGCGAATGCGCGACATGGACGCGGCCCCACGCTGGAAGAGGTTCGAGACCCAGCCGAGGGCGATCATCGGCCAGAGGAGCATCCCGAGGTAGATCTGGAAGGCGACCAGCTCGCCGAGCGTGATCCGCCCACTCACCGCCGCCGAACCGCCCACCCAGAGCACGACCGCGGCCGCGATCCCCCCGAGGAGCGAGAGCAGGCCCCCCATCACCGCCCACACGCGCACCATCCCTCGATTCTTCTCGAGATAGTCCTCGTGGAGCCGGCGAAAGACCCGGACCTCACCCTCCTCCTCGACGTGCGCCTTCACGACGCGAATCCCGGACAAGGTCTCCTGGGCCTTCGCGGTCAGGGCCGCGAACGACTCCTGGATCGCCTCGTAGTACTTGTGCAGCTTCGATCCGAGGCGCGCCACCACGAGCGAGAGGATCGGGAGCGGAATCAGGGCGAGGAGGGTGAGCATCGGGTCGATGCGGCACATCAGGGTCACCGCCATCACGAACGTCACGATGGTGTTCGAGAAGTACATGATGCCGGGGCCGAGGAAGTTCCGGACCGCGTCGAGGTCGTTCGTGGCGCGGGACATGAGGTCCCCCACCTTTCGCGTCCGATAGACGGCCGCCGGAAGGCGCGCGAAGTGGTCGAAGAGGTCGTTTCGAAGCTCGTACTCCATGCGGCGGGAAGAGCGAATCAGGGACATGCGCATCGTGAAGAGGAAGACGCCTTGGAGGACGACCGCGAGGAGGATCAGGCCGGCGTCGCGCGCGAGCACGGCGAGACTCACCCCGGCCTGCAGGTGGTCCACGGCCTGGCGGACCAGCCAGGGCGACCAGACCTGGAACAGGTTCGTCAGGAGGACGGAGACGCCCCCCAGGATCAGGGCGATCCGGTGGCGTCTCAGATACGGAAGAAGATGTCGCAGCGATCCTATGGCGATGCCCCTTCGAGTCGGGCTAAGCGGCGGTTCCTTCGATGTAGATTAAGATGCGGCCACACGCTTCGCAGTTCAGAATGCTCTCGCGCCGGCGGGCCTCCTGCATGGCGTGCGGCGTGAGCGACTTGAAGCACGCCCCGCACGCGCCCTTCCGGATCTCGGCCACCGCGATCCCGTCGCGGACGCCGACCATCCGATCGTACTTGGTGAGGAGCGCCGGCGGGACCTGCGTCCGAATCGCGTCCCGATCCCGGACGAACCCCTCGAGCGCCTTCTCCAGTTCCGCCTTCTCCTGGTCGATTGCCGCCTCCCCCTGCTTCAGCCGGGCTTCCTCCTCGGCGACCTTCTTCTCCGCGGCCTTCGCGGACGCCGCGATGGCCTCCTCGCGGTCGTACGACTCGAGGATCTTCGTCTCGACGTCGGATCGCTTGGTCTTGACGGCCTCGATCTGATGGCGCATGGCGGTGTATTCCTGGTTCGTCTTCACGTCGAGGAGCTGCCGCTCGAGCTTTCCGATCTCGGATTGAAACCCCTCGACTTCCTTCTCGAACCCGCGCCGGGCCAGGCGGGCCTGGTCCAGGTCCTTCTTCGATTGGTCGAGGGCCGCCTTGGCACCCGCGAGGGCGGTTCGGAGCGCCTCGCGGCGCTTGGGAAGCTCGTCCCGCCGCTTCCCGGCGTCTTGAAGCACCGAATCGCGGCGCTGCAGTTCCAGCAGGGCGTCCAGCTCAGGCAGTACGTTCATCATCAAGGCCTCCCGGAAAAGAAAAACGGGGAGCGCGCATCAGCGCGCTCCCCGCTTAGAGACGGGGCTCGGCGGTTTCGGCCGAGCCCCGATCGGTCGGGCAGGGCACGACCGGCTCCCGCACCATGGTGGGCGGTGCAGGGATTGAACCTGCGACCTCTGGCTTGTGATACCAGCGCTCTCCCAACTGAGCTAACCGCCCCGATGGCGAACCCTCGATCGGCAATTGGAGTCCCCGCGGGCGTCCGCGCGGGAGCGGATGGAGCAAGTGGGCCCACTTGGACTCGAACCAAGGCCCGTCCGGTTATGAGCCGGCTGCTCTCACCAACTGAGCTATGGGCCCGGATGCCACTCGAATCGGAATCGGAACCGAGCGCCGCAGCGTACCAAACCGCACTCGAGGGGGTCAAGCCGCCGGTCCGCCTCACATCACCTCCACGTATCCCTTGAGACGGCGGCTTCGCGTCGGATGGCGGAGCTTGCGCAGGGCCTTGGCCTCGATCTGCCGGATTCGCTCGCGGGTGACGTTGAACGTGGCTCCGACCTCCTCCAGCGTGCGCGGGCATCCGTCCTCGGTCAGCCCGAACCGGAGCCGGATCACCTTCGCCTCGCGCTTGGAGAGGGTCTCCAGCACCTCGTTCACTTCGTCCTTGAGCATCGAGAACGCGGCCGCCTGGGCCGGCGACACGACGCTCGTGTCCTCGATGAAATCGCCGAGGCTCGAGTCGTCGTCCTCGCCGATCGGCCGGTCGAGGGAGATCGGCTCCTGCGCCGCCTTGAGCACGCTCTTGATCTTGTCGACCGGGAGCGCGAGTTTCGCCGCCACTTCCTCCGGCGTCGGCTCGCGGCCCAGTTCCTGCACCAGGCGTCGCGACGTCCGGACGACCTTGTTGATCGCCTCGATCATGTGCACCGGCACGCGGATCGTGCGCGCCTGATCCGCGATCGCGCGGGTGATGGCCTGGCGAATCCACCACGTGGCGTACGTCGAGAACTTGTAGCCCTTGCGGTAGTCGAACTTGTCCACGGCCCGCATGAGGCCGCTGTTCCCCTCCTGGATCAGGTCCAGGAACTCGAGACCGCGGTTCGTGTAGCGCTTCGCGATGGAGATGACGAGCCGGACGTTGGCCTCGATCATTTCGCGCTTCGCCTTGTCGCGGGCGATCTCGCCGGAGCGGATCTCGCGCGTGACCTCCTTGACCTGGTCGCGCGACATCTTCGCGTCTTCCTCGATCTTCCGGACCTTGCGGCGGGCGTTCTTGACCGCGCGGTCGTACGTCTCGAAGTCCTCGGTCTTGAGGTGGGTCTCCTTCTCGATCTGCCGCGATTCCTTCCGGCTCTTCTTGAGCCGCTTCATGAGCGCCGCGATCTCCTCCGCGGTCCGCCCCCACTTCCGCTCGATCTCGATGAACTCGAGCTCGGCGTGGTCGATCTGGCGGGAATAATCCTTGATCCGCTCCGCCAGCCGCTCGATCAGCCGCGTGTTCAGGTTGAGCGTGAAGAGCTCGGACATCAGCTCCTCGTCGGCGGCGCGCAGCTTGTCCAGGTGCTGCTGGCGCTTCTCGTCGCTCAAACGACCGACCTGCTTGTCCTGAATCTTGGAATGACGTCCGTGCAAGAGGCGGATCCGGTCGAGCGCCTTGAGCGCACGGGCACGTTCCCGCTTCGGCGAGAATTCGGGATTCCAGTTTCCGAAGTCGATCTGCGTCAGGTCCTCGACGCGCATCTTCGCCTGCTTGAGGCGCGTGCCGTACGAGATGATCTCCTTCAAGATGGGCGACGACCGGAAAAGGGCCGTGCAGATCTGGCGCTCACCCGCCTTGATCCGCTTGGCGATCTCCACCTCGCCTTCGCGGTCGAGGAGCGGGACGCGCCCCATCTCGCGCAGGTACATGCGAACGGGATCGTCGTAGCGAACGGGCGACGGCAGCGTCTGCTTGTCGGGCGGCCGCTTCTCCTCGCGGCGCTTGAGACGGAGCTTCTGCTGGGCCTCCTCGTGCGTATCGAATACGTCGACCTTGAGGTCGTTGAGCGAGATGTAGACTTCGTCCATCTCCTCGACCGAGGCGGAGTCGTCGAGAAACGTCTCGATCTGGTCGTGCAAGAGATAGTGCTGCTTGCCCGCCAGCGTCTTCAGTTCGGTCAAGCGATCCGACTTCTCCCGCTTCGTTCCTTCGGCTTTCTTTTTCATCTTCCCCTGGGATCTCCTTAGTGAACCGCCGGATGGTTGCGGCTATGTAATTTAGATGCCAAGTCCCTGCGTTCGGCGAGGAGCCGCCCTAACGAATTCTCGTCGCGGGACTTCTCGGCCGCCCGAATCGCCTGGTCCAGGGTCTGGAGCAGAGCGCGGATCCGCCGCTCTTCCAGGCGCTGAACGAGGCCGCGCGCCGCCCGGCGCGAAAGCTCCAGGGTCGGCTCCTTCTCCACCGGATGCCCCGCCAGAATGCCGCGGGCAGCCGCGTTCTCCTCCATCAGCCGGCGGAGTTCGTCCGGAAGTGGAATCCGGTTCTCGAGTAGCCAGGGTCGAAGCACCCCCAGAACCGCCTTGTTCCGGAAGCAATCGAGGCCGCCCGATTCGGCCACCTCGGTCAGGGCTCCGTCCTCGGTCAGGACACGGGCGGCCAGTTCCGCCTCGACCGGATCGACCGGAATCGGTGCCGCCGCGGCGGCATCCGCCGTCTCGTTCGCGGCGGTCGCGCCGGAGGACGGATCCTTGGAGTCGCCCCCCGCGGATTTCGGGATCGCGCCGGCGGCGGCTCGCGTGGCACCCGGCCGGATCGAGTCGCGGCGCCCGGCGGGGCCGCCCTTCTTCGAGAGCGCGTCGAGGAAGACCTGCTCCTCGAGCCCGAACGCCTCGCCGCCCCGGCGGACGAGGAGCCGACGGCGGATCGGATCCTCCACCCGGCCAAGCACCTCCACAAATCGTCTAACCCTGGGCTCCATGGACGGGTTCGTCCCGCCGGCTCCCAGGGAGGCCTCCGCGAGGAACGCGGGCACGTCCCAGGCGCCGGAGAGGAGCGCGCGGAACGCTTCCGCGCCCTGGGCCCGAATCAGCGAATCGGGATCCTCTCCCCCCGGAATCAGGAGCACGCGTACCGAGAGCCCGGCCGAGAGCAGGGGCTCGAGCGCCCGATCGGCGGCGCGGATGCCCGCGTCGTCTCCGTCGTAGACGAGGACCGCGTCGGCTTCGAGTCGCGCGAGCGCTCGGGCCTGGTCGTACGTGAGCGCGGTCCCGCTCGTCGACACGGCGTTCGGGAAGCCGCTCGCGTGGAGCCGCATGACGTCCAGGTAGCCCTCCGCGACCAGCGCCTCCTTCCGCTCACGAATGGCCGCGCGCGCCTGCGGCAGGCCGAAGAGGACGCTCCCCTTTCGATAGACCGCCGTCTCCGGCGAATTCAGGTACTTCGGCTGATCCTCCGGCGCGATCGTGCGCGCCCCGAAGCCGGCCACCTTTCCGGCGGCCGCCAGCACGGGAAACATGATTCGATTTCGAAAGCGGTCGTAGTGCGAGCCGTCCCCCCGGCGAAGCAGGAGACCCGCCTCCTCGAGCACCGCACCCGGCAGGAGCTTCGCCAGCGTGGTGGCCAGCCCGTCCCATCCTTCGGGGGCCCAGCCGACCTGATACGCGTCGAGAACGTCCCCCTCGAAGCCGCGTCCGGCCAGATACGCACGCGCCGTCGATCCCGCCGCGGAGCGAAGGGATGCCATGAAGTAGTCGTTCGCGAGCGCGTTGGCCTGATAGAGCCGGTCCCGCGCCGCGTCACCGGGTCCCCGCTCCGACTGGGGCAACTCGATGCCCGCGCGATCCGCGAGGCTTTGGAGCGCTTCGGGAAACGTCATCTTGTCGAGTTCCATGAGCCACGCGAAGGCGTCGCCGCCCTTCCCGCAGCCGAAGCAGTGCCAGACCTGCCGCTCCGGATTGACCGTGAACGACGGCGTCTTCTCGGCGTGGAACGGACAGAGCCCCTTCCACGAACGTCCCGCGCGCCGCAGCGGCACCTTCTCGCCCACGAGCGCGACGATGTCGGTCGCGTCGCGGACCTGCTCCTTGGCTTCGTCCGACGTCCGCACGGTCATCCGTCGGCCAGCGTGACGATCGTCACGCCGGTCCCCCCTTCGCCGATCTCGCCCAGGCGAAAGTCCTTCACGAGGGAATTCCGCGCGAGAAAACGCTTCATCTGCTCGCGCAGGATCCCCTTCCCCTTGCCGTGGATGATCCGCACGGCGGGCGCGCCGCTCATCGAGGCGTCCTCGAGGAACCGCTCGACGGCGCGCACGGCGTCGTCCGCCTCGAACCCGCGGACGTCCACCTCGGTCTTCGCATCGTCCCGGTCGAGGAGCCCCGGCGCCGAGGTCGGCGGCACTTCGCGCGCCGCGCGCTCCGCCCCTCGCGAGGATCCGCCGTTACCGTGATCGCCCCCGTTGAGGCGCCGCAGCTGCGCGATGGGGAGCACCGTGGTGGCGGCGCCGATCTTGACGCGAACCCGGGTGTCCTTGTCCGGATCGGTGAGGACCACCCCCTCCGCCTGCAAGCTCGGGAGGTAGACCGCATCGCCGACGCGCACGGTCGTGACGCGCGCGCCTCTCTCGACGGGAGCGGCGAACTCCGTCTCCGTGTCGAGCGCGGCCGACATCTCCTTGGCGAGCCCGCGCGCTTCCTGAAGGGTCTCGGTGGTCGCCTTCTTCTCCGAGCGAAGCTTCTTCCGATAGTCGTCGATCTGCGATTCCAACTGGCGGAGAAGCTCCCGCCGTGCGGCGAGCTCCGCCTGCTTCCGTTCCTTCCGCTCCGACTCGAGGCGATCGCGCGCGGCCTTGAGCTCGGACTCGCGCTGCTTCAGGGCGGACTGCGTCTCGACGAGCGTCCTCCGCTCCTGGACCGCCTCCTCGCGCAGCCGGCTCAGCTCTTCGAGCAGCCGATTCAGGTCGCGCTCGCCCTCGGGAAGCAGCTCGCGGGCCCGCGAGAGCACCGCCGAGTCCATCCCGAAGCGCTCGGCCACCTGGATGGCGCGGCTTCCGCCCGGAACGCCGACCACGAGCCGGAAGAGCGGACGGAGCGTCGCTTCGTCGAAGGCCATCGAGGCGTTTCGCACGCCGCCCGCGTCGTGCGCGAACGTCTTGAGGGTCCCGTGGTGTGTGGTCGCGAGCACGAGCGCGCCCCGCTCGAGGAGCGCCTCGAGCACGGCCTGTCCCAGCGCGGCCCCTTCGACCGGATCCGTGCCCGACCCCAGCTCGTCGAGGAGGACGAGGCTTCGATCGGTCGCGGCCTCCAGCGCCTCGGCCACCCGGCGGACGTGGGAGAGAAACGTGCTCACGTCGTTCTGGATCGACTGCTCGTCGCCGATGTCGCAGACGATGCGGTCGAACCAGGGCACCGCCGTGCCGGCGGCCGCGGGGACGGGGAGCCCGGCCATCGCGAGGAGGGCCAGGAGTCCGACCGTCTTCATCGCCACGGTCTTTCCGCCCATGTTGGGGCCCGTCACGAGGAGGAGCCGCGTCCCGGCGTCGAGCCGAAGGTCGAGCGGCACGGGCGCGCCTTCCAGCTCGCCGCGAAGATGCCGCGCGACGAGGATCGGATGCCGCGCCCCTCGGAGGAGGAGCGTCCGGTCCTCGGTCAACTCCGGCAGCACGGCGTCGGCTTCGCGCGCCCAGGACGCGACCGCGTCCGCGGCGTCGAGCCGCGCCAGCGCCTCGAAGTTGGCTTCGATCGCGGCGTGGTCGTGCTGCGCGCGCGCGGAGAGCTCGCGAAGGATCCGCTCCACCTCGCGCGCTTCGTCCAACCCGCGCTCCATGAGCTCGCTGTTTCCCTCGGCGACCTCCCGCGGCTCCACGAAGACGCTCGCCCCCGAGCCCGAGTGGCCGAGGATCGAGCCGGGAACCGAACGCCGGTTTGACGACGGGAGCGAGAGGACGTATCGGTCCTCGCGCAGCGTCACGAACGAATCGGGGCTCCCGGCCGAGCGGAGGATCGCATCGAGGCGCGCGGACAGCCGATCGCGGAGCGAGCGGATCGCGCGGCGGATCTTGCCGAGCTCGGCGCTCGCCTCGTCCTTCACCGCGCCGGACGCGTCGATGGCGCGGAGGAGATCGCGGCGAAGCCCCTCGAGCGGATCCAGCCCGTCGAGCATTCGGGCCAGGCCGGGCGTTTCGGGGCGACTCTTCCGGATCCAACTGATGCAGGCCCCGACCTGCTCGAGCAGCGTCGCGATCTGCCAGAGCTCTTCGGGCCGCAGGGTCGCGCCTTCCGTGCGAAGCCGCGACGTGAAGGGACGGATGTCGGGCGGCGCCGCGGTGGGCGGCGCGTCTCCCGCGGCGTGCGCGGCGAGAAGGTCGCCAATGGCCTCCTGCGCGCGGCGCGCGTCCTCCGCGCGACGCTTCGGCCCGAGCGCGAGCACGCGATCGCGGCCCGCGGCCGAACGCGTCCGTCCCGCGATCATGGCTAAGACCGCGGGAAATTCGAGTACGGCGAAGGCATGGGCCCCAGCGTAGGGGCCGTCGGGAATAGACGGCGATGGCGCCGCGGAGCGCGAACTCAATTCGGTAATGGCTTCTTCCGGGGGTGCGGGCCGGTGCACGCCGGCCCAGGAGGCAAACGGGAAACCGGCATCGGCCGGTTTCCCGCCTGGTTGTTCAGCTCGGCGCGGCGCTACTCCGCCGCCTTCATGCGAGCCATCATTTTCCGTTTTGCAGCGTTCAGCTTTCGCTTCTTTCGCTCGCTCGGTTTTTCGAAGTGCTGATGTCGACGCAGGTCAGCGAGAACTCCAGCTTTCTCGCACTTCTTCTTGAACCGGCGAAGGGCACTCTCGAAGGACTCGCCTTCTTTGACCCTGATGCCGGGCATCTAGGAAATCGCCTCCTCACTATCGGTTGAGGTTCGGAGCCTCCAGAGACTTTGCGGGCAAACTACGGCTAACGCTAATCAAGATACCCCGATGCAGCTGTTTTGTCAAATTCGCGGCAACCGACTCTAAAGTAGAGAGTTCCGGGCGAGGGCCGTGAGGGCGAGCGCGGCGGTTTCGGTCGTTAACCGACTGGGACCAAGTGAGATAGGTCCAAAATCGGCACCCCGCAACACGCCCAGCTCCCAGTCGATAAATCCTCCAGGAGGGCCAACAGCCAATGCCACAATGCCTTGGATGCCGGATGGGGGCGGTTCGATGCGGGTCGGGCCGGCCGGATCGGCGACCAGGCGAAGGTCGGCGCCGCCAAGGGCCGCGACGGCCGCTTCGAGGGAGGGCGAGGAGAGAATCTCGGGGAGGACGGTCCGTCGGGACTGCTTGAGGGAGGCGCGGGCGATTCGATGAAGCCGTTCCAGCCGGTTTTCGGTCAACGGTTCCCGGCCGCTTCGCGCGCAGACGGCGAAATCGATGGCCGTGGCCCCCAGCGGCACGGCGTGCTCGACCACGGTCTCGGTGGGGCCCACGTCGGGGATTCCGATCAGGAGCCGGATCTGAAACGGGAGTTCCCCCGCGTTTTCGACCCGGGACACGATCGTGGCGGCGGCGATCCCCCGCTCCACGGAATCGAGGACGCAACGGTAGAGATGGCCGCGTCCGTCCACGGCGTCGAATTCCGCGCCGACCGCCGCGCGGTGCACGCGA
>Ga0070699_100002057_pt1 | contig 18202 bp, 21 predicted proteins | sample KBSK1503metaG_FD_65473 | JGI IMG/M metagenome (GOLD analysis project Ga0070699, IMG submission 65473) | Corn, switchgrass and miscanthus rhizosphere microbial communities from Kellogg Biological Station, Michigan, USA - KBS K1-50-3 metaG | ecosystem: Host-associated > Plants > Roots >... | reverse complement strand
CGAGATGTGCCCGGGGCAGTTCGCCGGCGGCGGCGTGGATCAGGCGGTCATCTTCCCCATCGACAACAAGGGCCCCTTCGAGATCTGCTACACCTCGTTCTCGGCGCGGGTCGCGAGCGGGCCCCGGGCGGGGCAGCCGGCCGACCAGTTTATGGTCGTCATCTTCGATCCGGACAACGAGCCGCTCCTCATGAACCGCGAGATCCACGCCAGGACGATCGCGGGCGGGTGGGGCACGCCCCTCGGCGCGGGGTTCTCCACGGCGCTCCAGTCGGCCGGCGGGCGGCCGCTCGTCTGGCCTGAGAGCTTCTTCCTCGACCCCGAGGCCAACGGCAAGGCCATCATGATGGCGTACCGGAACCTCTCCACGGACCCCATCATCGTCCGCTGGGCCTTCCACGGCGTGCGCTACTACGACGTCGCCTCGTACGACGAGGCGCTCAGGGACCGGTCCGCGATGGCGGGGCCGGGCCGGACGAGCTTCCCGTACTTCTACACCACCGACACGAACGTGCGGCTCGCCGCCGGCGCCAAGTTCGACTTCGACGTCCGGCTGACGGACGAGGCGGACGTCGAGATCTACCGCATGACGAAATACTCCGCGAACCCGTTCCTCTGGCGCCTTCAGGAGAAGGCCGGGAAGCGGCCGCTTGACAGCGCCGGCCCGGGCACCGTCGCGGTGCCGAACGGGGTCCACAGCGACTTCGGGTGGGGGGACGGCGAGTTCCCGTTCGTGCCGTACGAGACGATGTACTACGAGCAGAACACGAAGGTCATGATCTCCATGGTGAACGCGTTCACCTCGGAGGACCTCCTCATCTACCCCACGCTCTGTTGCAGGAAGATCCTCCATGCAAAATGACGAAAGGATCGTGACCCACGACCCCAGGACGGGCGGCGTGAGGTTCCACATCGACCGCGCGGCGGCCGCGCAGGAGAAGGAGTTCCGCGCCGCGCTGCTCGATCTTGAGCGCATGGGCATGACGCAGGACCTGGACCCGCACACCGCGACGCCCCGCGACGAGGTCCACCCGTACGCGAACGTCCCGGGCGGGGAGCCCGGGCTCCAGGGCATGGGGAACATCCACACCCAGACCACCAGACCCGGGGAGAGGTACTGGGAGCAGTTCCGCCAGGGGCGCCAGCCGAAGAAGTACGCTCCCGTCGTGAAGCCCCAGCCGCCGCCGGTCCCGCTTCCCCCGGAGGCGGAGAAGTACCGGCCGATCATCCAGCAGATCCTCGGGCCCGAGATCACCAGGGCCATCGGGCGGTTCGCGGACTGCGGGCGCCTCTTCGCGCAGCCCACGACGTGGCTCGCGCCGCCGGTCACCGCGATCTGCGTGGACGTCTTCACGGCGGCCTCGGGCGTCACGCTCCCGGGCTCCTATCCGGGCCCCGGCGAGTGCATCGACGTCATCTCCGTGGACGTCCCGGACCGGTGGATCTTCGTCCTCGATCGCTTCGGGAACGAGCTCGAGGACCACGACTCCTTCGGGGACGTCCGGTTCTCGATGCAGCGGAACGAGACCCCGATCCGCTGCTACGGCGACTTCGACGTCCAGCTGGGGCGCTTCGACGACCCCACCAAGTTCGGGTCGCCGCTCATCCTCAAGCACAAGGACAAGTTCCGCCTGAAGGCGCAGGCCCTGGGCGGAGTGGACCACATCGCGTTCGCCCGGATGATCGGGTGGGCGTTCGCCGTCCGCGCGACGTCGCAGGACGGGAGCCACGCGGAATACTGCGTGTAGGAGGCACGGTGTACGACCCGGTCGGGATGTTCGACAGGAGGGCCCCGCGCGCGGCGCAGCCGAAGACGGCCGTCGCGCCGGCCGCGGATCCTCCCGGCGTCGCCCCGGCCCCCGGGGAGCGAGAAGTCGTCTGGCACGGCGTCTTCCGTGGGCACTCCGGGTACGCGAAGGCCAACCGCGAGATCGTGCTCCGGGCAGCCAACACGCTGCGCGTGGCGGCGGTGCACGCGATCGACCCCCCGGACTACGACGACTACGCGCTCCAGCGGGTCGAACTCCACCGCCGGGTCGCCGTCTCCGACTCGGCGCCCATGGTCCGCTTCTTCGGCCCCTGGGTCGAGAGGGACGACCGCTACCGGGTCATCTTCACCATGATGGAGACCGAGTTCGTGCACCCGACCATGGTCGGGATCATGAACGACTCCTACGACGAGTGCTGGACGCCGACCCGGTGGAACGCCGAGACGTTCAAGAAATCCGGCCTCAGGATCCCGGTCCGCGTGGTCCCGCTCGGCGTGAACCCGCACGTCTACCGGCCCGGTCCGAAGGGCGCGCTCCCCGAGTGCGAACTCCTGACGACGGCGGAGGCCGGGCGCCGCGAGGTCCCGGGCGGATTCGTCTTCGTCTACTGCTTCCTCCCTTCCTTCAGGAAGGGGCTCGACGTCCTCCTCCCGGCGTTCGAGGACGCCTTCGGTGACGACCCCGACGCCTGCCTGGTTCTGGCCGTGACGCACCGGCCGCCGTCGCTCCGCGACCCGTACCTCGACGATCCGTGCCGGGACATGAGGTCGCGCGTCTACGCGCTCACGGGCAGCTACACCGAGCGTGAGATGGCCGGCATTTACCGGTCGTGCGACGCGTACGTGACGGCGTCCCGCGGGGAGGGCTGGAATCTGCCCATGTGCGAGGCCGCCGCCTGCGGACTGCCGGTGGTGGCTCCCAGGAACAGCGCCCACCAGGAGCTGCTCTCCGACGAGACCGGCTTCCTGTTCGACACGGAGGGCTTCGCGCCCTGGACGAACGGGCAGTCCATCAGCCCCTGGTACGAGAACATGGCCTTCTCGGTGCTCGGCGCCAGGTCGAGGGCCCACCTGACCGAGCAGCTCGTCCGGGTCCGCGCGGACCGCGAGGAGCGTGACCGCCGGGCCTCCGCGTTCTGCGACGAGGTGCGCTCCCGGCTCACGTGGGACCGCGCGGCCGCGCACGCCGTGGAGCGGATTCTGGAGATCGCCCGGTGAGGATCCTGACGCACAACGCGCACACGGCCCTCTGTGCCGACATGGCGAGGATGGGCCACCAGTGGTTCTCCTACGTCCCGGCCGGGCGGCGGTGGGACCACGACATCCGCCCGATGCCCGGTAACTGGCGCGACGTGGAGTCCATGGACGGGGAGTTCGACGCGATCGTCGCCTTCACGCCGGAGGGCTGCCGGGCGCTGGCCGGCGTCCGGGCCCCGATGGTCTTCGACCAGATCAACGACAGCTCCGAGGGCGCGCTGCCGGCGTGGCTGGAGACGCGCTGCCACGCCGTCAACTTCATCTCAAGCGAGGTGGCAGACCGCTGGGAGATGAAGGACCGCTCGAAGGTCCGCGTGATCCCCATGGGCGTCGACGCGTCCCGGTTCCTGCCGTGGACCGGGGAGGGAATGGGGAACGACGTCATGACCGCGGGGACCGCCATCCCCGACCGGTGGGACAAGGGGCACGACGCGCTCGTGGTCTACCACCGGACGTTCCGGAAGGTCGACCTCTACGGGCCCGGGAACTTCAAGATCCGGCCCGGACGCGGCGTGCTCAACGAGCGCGAGCTCGTCGAGGCGTACTCGCGGTACAAGGTCTACTTCAACCCCGGCCCAGTGGTCGGGCTGTCGGTGGCCGAGGCGATGCTCGCCGGCCTTCCGATCGTGACGTTCCGACCGATCAACCAGAGGGACCTGATCGTGGACGAGGTGAGCGGCTTCGTCGTCGACACCCTGGATGGCGCGGAGATGAGGATCGCCCGGCTCCTGTCGGACCCCGCCCTCCGCCAGCGCGTCGGCGCCGCCGGGCGGGAGGCCGCGTCGCGGCGGTTCTCCCTCGCGGCCGCCGCGGAGTCATGGGGCGCGCTTCTGTCCGAGGCTGCAGCCGCCCGTGGCCGCGCGCCCGCCGAGGCAGTGAGGAGCTAAGCACATGGGCAAAAGACCCCAGGGACGCACGGTCACGCCGGTATTGGTCGTCAATGACTGCCCGCAACCTGTCTTGGTCTCGGGTTGCGGCTCTGGGGGCATCATCCCGGTAGCAACGCCCAATCGGGCAACCTTCGCCGTGGACAGGACTCTGGTTCCGACGCCAGGCACCGCCGTCAGACTCGCCGCGCAGGCGATTCCGGATGGCTTCTCGGTCAAGCTGACGGCGCTCGCGGGGAGATGCAAGAAGGTATATGTCGGGCCGTCCAAGGCGGCAGCCGAGGCTCATTTGTACGCCATCATGTGCGGAGACGACCCTTTGCCATTACAAGTCAAGAACACGAACGCTATTTGGATAGACGCGGACCGGGTCAATGACGGCGTCGAGTGGGTCGTGGAGGTTTGATATATGCAATGCTGCTGCGAAAGCGACATCTACGCTGCGAGCCGGATTGTGGCCACCGATCCCGACGATGGAACGGACACGAACATAGCCTCGGCGCTGGCAAACGTCCCGGCAGGCGGGACGATCTTCGTCAAGGATCCATTGCTCGTCACCGACACGCTTGTGTTCCCGCGTGCTCCGGTGAGCGTGGAGTTCGCCTCGGGCGCGGAGGTGACGACGACGGGGCTCGGAGCCAAGCCGCTCCTTCTCTTCCCCGATGGCCTTGCGGGGATCACTCGCTATTCGATCATCAACCTGAAGACCCTTGGCGAAGATCTGGCGACGGCCCAGTATCTGGCCGAAATTGCCGACGCCAACTCGTTCGCGATGACGGAGTTCTTCCTCTGCGACGTCAGGTTGTTCCGTCGGATCTTCAATGTCTCGAACGGCGACGTGACCTTCGCCCACGCGACGATCATCCAGGTCTCGAACTCCTTCATTCTCCCGCCGAATGCCGCCTCCAAGCTGGTCACGACCCCGAATCCCCACGCGAGCGGGGTCTGGGGAACCTCCGCAAAGTTCACGAACTGCCGTCTTGAGGAGGACGCCGACCTTTCGATCGGATGGGCGGACGATGTCGACGGGGACATCATCCTCGTGAACTCGGTCATCACACTCGTGGGCGCGGCCTTCAACGGGCTGACCTCGGACCCGGCCTCTTTCATCGTGGTCCAGGGGACCGTGGAATTCACCGGGTCGTCGTACGATTCGACCGACGAGGTGCACGGGACGATCGCGAGCACCGGAACCCTGAAGGTCTCCTCGAACTCGGCGAGGCTCGACATCACGCTGACGTTCGGCGCCTCGCTCGTGCTGAATGCAATCGGGATCCTCGTCCGCGTGAAGCAGGTCACGGGGCATTCGGCGGTCGCGGTGGCGGTCGACATCCTGTCCGGAGCGAACTACTGCACCGTGGAGGGCTGGTTCCTCGACAACACCACGGCATGCATCCGGACCGCGGCGACCCACGGCAGCTTCAAGGGCGGCTTCAACTCGACGGCCGCCCACAAGACCATCCTCGAGCTGGCCGGGGCGGATTTCAACATTTCGGCCGGTTCGACGGGGCTGCACACCGGCGGAAGCGTAACGGTCGTCGGCGCGAGCTCGCTCTACGACGTCACCCTGGCCAACGTGGCCTGATAGGAGAACCCATGAAGACGTTCCCGGCCTACAACATCGACCCCGCGAAGCTGTTCGAGGCCCTGAAGAACGCGGGCCATCCGATCCAAGAGATCCGGCACCGCGGGCCGGCCCGGAAAAGCGTGGTTCTGGCCTGCGTCTGCGTGGCGGATGGCGCCAACGACGCCGGGGTCAGGGATGTCATCGTCGCCAACTCGGGCGAGAACCCCAAGATCGATCGCCAGGACGAGCACATCGAGGCGCTCGGAGAGGGCGTCGGCATGAAACTGACCTCGTACAAGGGGTAGGCTGGAAGCTCGAATGAGCGAACAAAGATGCGACCAGCCCGGATGCGAACTCGGCCCTCTTTCGGAGGCCGAGGCGAAGCCGCGTTTCTATCGTTTGAGGGACGGGTCCGGTCCCGTCCTCAAGCAGTTCAAGCACGACGCCTGTCATTCCCGATTTCTCGTGGAGAAGAAGGGCTTCGAGGTCGCTGAAGGGTTCGTTGAGCCGCCGCCGAGACCCGAGCACGAGCACTACGGGACCGAGGCCGACCGACGGAATCGCCGGACGATCCGCAGCGGAAACGCGACCATCATCATGGACAGGTCGAGCCAGAGGACGGCACCGGAGAACCGACGTCTTCCCCTTGGGGTGGCCATGAGGGCCCGGCTTTTGGGTAAGAGGGGCGGGGGGCGCTGATGTCCTGCTGCTGCGACACCGACATCTACGCCGCTGACCGTATCGTTTCGGCCGATCCAGACCAGGGAACCGACACCAACCTGGCCTCAGCCGTGGCCAATCTGACCTCAGGCGGAACGATCTTCATCAAGGAAGGCACCTACAACATCTCCCAGACGATCCAGTGGTCGGACATCAACATCCAGTTCGTGTGGTCGGAGGGAGCCACCGTCACCACGACGGGCCTCGGGGCAAGGCCCCTGTTCAAGCAGTCCTCCGGACTGACGACCTCGAGGATGGCCGTGTTCACCAATGCGAGAATCGTTGGGGAAGACATCGACGCGGCTCAATACCTCCTGGAACTGACCGATGTATCCGGTAGGGCGAACGCCGTACTCGATCTTCCCGACATCAGGAGTTTTCGCCGCGTGTTCTCCATTTCAGGCGGCGACCCGACGTTCGTCAACGGTCCGAACACGATCACCGTCAACGGCGGCCAGATAATTCCGACGACCAGCGATGGGACGAGCATCCTGGCGACCACCACCGGCGCCTATCTGGCGTTTCTATGGCCGGCCACCTTCACTTGGAACGCATGCACGTTGATCGACTGGACAAACGGCCCCCCGACGCTTCTGGCCTGGCATTTCAGCGTCGACTCGGATTTCGTTCTTCAGGACTGCGCGATTGCGGTGAAAGGGCTATGTCAGGCTGACGGACTTCAGGTGGAGCACAGCTTGGCCTACGGCTCAGCCCTTGACGGGTCCGACGTCATGATGGGGGCCAACGGATCGTGGAGCGGCAGGCTCCGTCTTGTCCATACGTACTTGCAGTCGGTCGAGTTCATCCTCGACGATGAAGCGCACGTGGTCGATGTCGGCCTTCAGAATGCCGCCAAGATCACGTGTCTCGGGATGAATGGGAGCAACATGACTCTGGCGGAAATCATCCAGAACCGGGAGACGGGCGGGTTGGGGCCGGCCATTCCAGATGCGGCGATCGACATTCGGGCGGGCTGCAGGGTCACGATCAACGGCGCGGATCTCTTCAGCGCGACCGAGGCGCTGATCAAGAATGCCTCGGCGAACGGACCCGTTGTCTGTGGGTCTCGGTTCGAGGCGAGCCTGGCGGTGAAGACCATCAAGGACGTCGGCGCGGGAGACTACACGCTCGGGGTCGGGAACAAGGGGGTGTCGACGGGCGGCGGACTCTCGCTCGCCGCCAACTCAAAGGTCACGATCGGGGACTATAATTTCGCATAGGGATGGCATGTGACACCGGAGGCGCGTGGAAGGCTGATCGAGGCGGCCGTCGCGGTTGGCATGATCGCGATCGGGTTCGCGCTCCTCTGGTGGTTTATTAGGTGACGACCGGGGTTGCAGAGCGTACGGAACGGAACAATGGGTGAGGCTAAAGATGCTGCACGCGCTTCTGCAACTGGCTCAGGACCACGGGGTTGACGGGACATGTTGGAGGATCATCGGAATTGCCAGCGTGATCGTGTCCGGTCTCGCGACCGCGGTGATCGTGCTCTGGAAAGAGAACAAGAAGCTCGTCGACGAGCTGCTCGTCCGAGAGGTCCAGTCGAAGACGGTGCTCCGCGAGCTCTACGAGCGGATGCTTGAAAGGATGAAGCGGTGACGACGTCCAAACGCGTGAGGGAGGCCATCAAGGGCGAGCAGACGCAGGCGAACGACTACATCGTCAAGATCCTCGATCTCCTGCCGAGCGTGCCAGACGAGGCCATTCCCGAGATCGCGTCCCATCTCGCCATCGCGCTCGGACAGGCGCGCGCAGCGGTCCGGCAGCGGAAGGAGGAGCGCGGCCTCCCGCTCGGCACCGACACGAAGCTCGCGAGCCAGGAGGAGATGGAGCACCTCAGGCGGGACTTCCAGAGAGATGAAGAGGGCGACGAGCGCCCCTAACGGAGGGTTTTATGCGGCGTTTCATGCCCGTGGCGATCCTGGCGTTCTTGTTCGGGTTCCTGGTCATGGCCCCGGCGGTCTGGGGTCTGGCGTACGCCACCGGCCCCTCGTGGCCGGCGCAGGTGTCCATGCCGGGAGGGTCGGCCCCACTGACCTCCGTCGATCTCATGTCCTACTGCGGCCTCGCGGCCTCGGTGGTGGCGCTGGTCGAGGTTCTGAAATTGCTCTGGAAGTCTTGGGTCTCTGGCAAGGAGCTGATCCTGTCATTGGGCCTGACCCTCGTCATCGGCCCGGTCACCAAGCTGACCGTCCCGCACGCCTACGAGAACGTGCCGTGGGTGATTTTCCTTGTCAGCCTGGTCGTCCTCCAGGTCCCGCTCAACAAGATACTCCACGACTCGACGCTGCAGCCGCTCACCGACGCGGCAAAGAAGTGACCCGTATTTTTTGAGGAAGAAAGGAGACGCCGTGAGGAAAGCGATCGCCCTGGCCGTGGCCATCCTGGTTCTGACGCTGTCCGCCTGCTGCGCGGTCGAGAAGCAGGCCGTGGACAACCTCGGAAAGACCCAGGACATCATCAACGCGGAGTACCTGAAGTACGTCGCGGCGGACCCGAAGCTGGACGCCAAGGCGAAGGACGACCGGGTCAAGCTCGTGAAGAGCGAGAACGATCTGCGCGCCGGGCTCTTGAACAAGTAGGGAGGAACCGTGGACCCGAACATCAGCGCACTCGCCCAGCAGCTCCTGTCGAACGTCAAGGAGTCGCTCTCGGGGGCGGCCAAGAAGTTCGTCGAGGAGAACGCGTCCGTCAAGGTCTTCCTGGAGGACCGGGCCGAGCGGGCGGCAGAGCTGGTCGTCCAGTACGGGACGGCGGCCGAGGCGGACCGCCCCGCAATCGCAGAGGCCATGGTGGTCGTGAAGCAGAGCATCGTGAACGAGACGAATGCCGTCCTTCTGGCCGCGGGCACGTCCCTGAAGGACGAGATCCTGGCGGTTCTGAAGTCGGTGTTCCAGTTCGCGCTCCAGAATCTCCCGACGATCCTGGCCCTGATCCCCAAGTAGGGCCGTTCCGGAGAGGAGACCAGATGGCGACGATGGCAGAGCGCGCGGTGGCGGAGATGCCGCTGGCGACCCGCGCGCACGTCCTCGAGGAGGGGGCCCGCAGCCCCTCCTTCTGGCTCTATTTCACCAAGCTCGCGTCCTCCGGAAGCCCCGGACGCGCCGTGGACGACGACATGAAGCGGGCTCTCATCAACGAGCTCGACCCGGCCCGGCACAGACACTCGGCCGGCCGGTGGCCCGTCCTTCGCCAGCGGATGCGCGACTCGCTCTCCCTGATCCGGGAGCACTACGAGGCCCACGGGAACCTCGACGGGCTCGCGGCGGCGCTCGGGCAGGAGGAGTCCGGCGTCCCCGGGATTGTGACGTCGTACGACCAGGAGCCGATGGCGCCGGCGCCGATGCCTGCCGCAGTCCCGCGGGACATCACGAATCAGGCCACCGCCGCGCCGGCGCAGTGGGTCCAGACGCCGGCCCAACCGGCCCCGGCACCGTCGACGTCCCCGAGCATCTGGGCCACGATCGGGAGCGCTGTCGCGCAGGCGGGGCAGGCTGCGGCGAAGATCTACGCCTCGAACCTGACCGCGCGCACCCAGCAGTCCGTGGCCGCCACCCAGCAGAGGACGGCCGCCCAGGTCTCCGCCCTCAGGGCGCAGACGGCCGGGATCCTCGGCGGCGGCGCCGGGTCCTGGATCATGTACGCGCTCCTGGGTCTCCTCGGCATGGGGGCCCTCGTCATGCTGTTCAAGGTCCTGAGGAAGAAGAGGTAGATCCGATGGCCGCCCTGGCCGTGGTCCCGAGGACCCTCCTGGCCCCGTTTTCCGCCGACACGCGGCGGATGATCGAGGAGGAGTGCGACGCCGACCCCGCGTTCGGCGAGCGCGTCGCCATGGCGCTCTCCGCCCCAGGTGGGGCCATCTACGTCGCCAACTGGGCCCGCCGGGCCGTGGCCAACGAGCTCAACCCCCGGATGTACCCCGAGACGCGGGGACAGTGGCCGCGTCTGCGCGCGCTGACCAGCTCCATGGCGGAGACGGCGATGCGCGAGGTCGACGCCAGGGTCGCCGCGATGTCGCTGGACGACCGGACGCGCGTCATGGAGGCGGTCGCCTCACAGGGCGTCCACGGCATGGGACAGCTCGGCCAGGCCGGAGGCGCGTCCACGCTCTCCGTCGTCGGAGGCGTCGCCGGTGCGGTCGTCGGGGCGGTCGCGGCGGTCTACACCGCGAAGGTCATCTCAAGCGCCCAGAAGCAGATCGCCCAGATCCAGTCCACGGCCGCGATCCACCAGGCCGACGTCCAGCTCCAGATCGCGCGCGCGAACGCGGCCATGGCGCAGGCGCAGGCGGTCATCAACGCCCAGCAGGGTGGGATGTCCACGACCATGCCCTGGACGGTGGCGCAGCCCGTCACCGGACAGCCCGCCGCGCGGCCGGGGACGGCTGAGACCGCTCTGCCGGACCCTCTCAAGGCGGCGCTCCCCGCGGCCATCGTCGGCGGCGGCGCGCTCCTCTACGCGGTTCTCTCGGGGCTCGGGCCCGAGGAGCTCGAGGCGTTCCGGCGCCTCCCCTCCACGATTCAGGAGCACCTCGTCGACGAGGCCGAGGACCCGTCCTTCGTGCCCGGATATCTCGGCCCCGCGCTCCGGACGCCGGACCCCTACGGGACGATCGTCTCGGACATGGCGCGCGCGATGGCCCGCGACGAGATGGGCTCGTTTGCCGTCGGGGACCTCGGGAGGAGCTTCTTCAAGAAGCTCGCCAAGTTCGAGCGCAGGATCCGGAAGAAGGTGACCCCGAAGTTCATCGCGAAGATCCAGAAGAAGGTGCACCTGGGGGCCAAGAAGATCTGGCACCAGTACGGGGGCATCATCATCGGGGTTGTGGGTGCGATCCTCGCCCCGTTCACCGGCGGTGCCTCGCTCATCGCGGCGTCGATCTTGACCGCCGCGAAGCAGATGTACGACGCCAAGAAGGCCGCCCACGAGGCCACCAAGGCGGCCAAGGCGGACGCGACCCAGCAGAACGCGCAGGCGAATGCGCAGCAGCGCGAGGTCTCGAAACAGGTCGAGGACTTCTACAGGCAGAACCAGGCGTGGTTCCTGCAGCACGACATCACGCCCGACAAGTGGAAGAAGCTGACGCTGGACCAGAAGATCGGGATCATCAACGCGGGGGCCAACGGCACGCTTCCGCCCGGGGCGACCCCGCTCCCGCCGGCACAGCAGGCGGCGCTGAACGCGCAGGTCCCCGGCCCGTCAGCGGCGCCGGCGGGCGTCCCGGCCGGAGGCGGGGGCGGCGGACCGCCCGCGGGAGGCCCGTCCGGGGGAGGCGGCGGGGCACCGTCCGGAGGCGCGCCATCGCCGGACGGCGGATCTCCCGGACCGCAGGAGCCCGGCCCCGCGCAGGAGCAGGGGGCACCACAGAAGGCGGAGACGTCGGGTGGAGGGTCCGTCCTCCCGGTGCTCGGCGCGGTCGCCCTGATCGGGCTGGCGGTGGTCGGCGGGGGCGGGAAGAAGAAATAGTAAGGAGCGTTACCAAAATGCCCAACGACAACGACGCGCTCAGGCGGCTCGCCGGACTCGCTGGCGGTGGAGGCCACCACCACGGCGGGGGACACCACCACCGCGGCGGCGGGGGCGGATGGTTTGGTCCCGGCTACTGGTGGGGCCCGCCGGTGCTCGTTGCCGAGGAAATACCCTCACTGCTTCCGCCGAAGCCCGACGCGGCGCAGGCGATCAAGACGTTCAAGGAGGCCCTGCACCTCAAGGAGTCCGTCGAACGCGGGACGCCCGGGACGAGGGAGGTCTGGAACGGGACCGAGCAGGGACCCCAGGTCGTCTCCGAGGGGCACCTCCCCAAGGCCTCCTCGGGCTACATGTGGGTCTTCCACGTGGGGGAGTCGAGACTCAACCCCGGCGTGCGGGGCCGCTGGATCATGTATGTCAAGGCGTCGTAGGCCGCTTCCGGCGGCGAAGAAGGAGAGGAAACCGATGGCGACGTGGTGGATTACCCCCGCGATCATCGGCGGGGTCATGCTCTACGCCAAGCACAAGGCGGCGGCCGCGTACCGCTGGTACGACGGCACGGAGGAGTCCGCGAAGGACCTTCCGGTCGCCCTCCTCATGGCGAAGATATCGACCGGCGATGTCCTTCCCGCGGCGCCCCAGGGCTTCGTGTGGAAGCCGATCGAGATCAACTTCGCCTCCTCGCCGTTCCAGACGCCGCAGTCGCTCCTCGTCAACGTCCTCTCGGCGGTCACCAAGGGGACGGCCGGCCCCGTCGCCGGATTCCTCACGGCGCAGGCGCTCATGGGCACGGGGATGGGCGGCTTCCTCACGTCTCAGGAGGTCGCCGCCAGCGCCATGGACGGGTTCCTCGACAAGGAGGCGATGGCGTCGGCCGCGCACATGGGGGAGGTCCTCCGGAGGGAGGACTACCTGTACGCGCCGCAGACGGCGCCGGACTTCGGAGGGATGGGGTGCCGCTCATGGGGGCGGATGTCCGGCCTCGGCGAGGCCGTCGGGACTGCGGTGGCCCGCCTCAGGGAGGATCTCCGCGCGCGCGGGCTTTCCATCGTTCCAATCGGCGCGGCGGCCGCCGGACCCGGAGACTTCGTGGTCACGGCCGACGACTGCGCGCTGCACGTGGTCGAGCCCGGCGGCGTCCTCCGCGAGATCCATCCACGCAAGGGCCAGCGGTCGCACGGTCACGGCCGCGGGATCGCCTGCGCGTTCGGACTGAGAAGAGCCTGAAAGGAGACACGAGATATGCACCCGCTGCTCATCGGTGCCGCGGTCCTGGCCCTGTTGAAGGGGAGGGGAAACGATCAAGGCGCGACCCAGGGGCCCGCGGTGGCGCCGCCGCCACCAAAGGGCCCGGACGAGGTGCCGCCCAAGGACTGGCACAGGATCCACCTCCGCTCGCTCCATCTGGCGCAGCAGCGGATCAACTGGGGAGAGCCTCCGGAGGCCGCCGCGCGCGCCGGGGCGGACCAGGCCGTCGAGGAGTACGTCCAGTCACAGAACGGAACGCAGGGCTGGTAGGAACGTGGGCCAGGCTCTGCTCGTCCAGACCCCCGCGAAGCTGGAGGCCGACAAGATCGCCGGCTGGCTCGCGCCGCTGATCCACCGCGTGGGCGTGGCACCCGCGAAGGGCGCGTGGGGTGTCTTCGTGCCCGTGGCCGCGCTCCACCGCGCAAGAACCGCCCTCAGGAAGGTGCTCTCCGCCGCGAATCCGCGCCGTCGGGTCGTCCTGCGCACGGTGCGTAGGCCTCCGGCGGCGATGCTGAACTCCCGCCTCGAGCTCCCGAGGTCGCAGATCGAGTTCGTGGTGGACCGCCTCCACGTCGGAACCTCCGACGACGAGGTCGCCGCCGAGATCAGGAGGCGCACGAAGGGCGGCTCCTGGACCCCGGCCAGGGTGCGCCGCGCCGTGGAGTACGCGATCAAGCACCACCGCAAGAACCGCGGCGTGTTCTCGCACGTCATGCGCGGGATCCCGAACCCGCCCGCGCGGTTGCCTAGGCGCAGGACGTTCTCCGCGGACCACCACGTCATGTCCAAGGTCGGCCATCTCATCGAGGATGGGCGACTTGAGGAGGCCGCAGACATCGTCGAGCAGCACACGGGGCGCAGACCAGCGCCGGGAAGCCTCCGGGCCAAGTACAGCGGCATGACGTTCGGCGGCGAGCCAGACGTCATCTACCACAGGAACGGGCGGAACCCGTCGCGTATGCCGAAGCGGCGGTGGGTCGTCAAGAGCACCGGCATGAGGGGCCGTACAGTCTACGTCGCCGGCCCGTTCGGTCCGCACGAATTCCCGCCTCCGCCAATCGTGAGCGACCACCAGTCCGAGGAGGCCGCCTCCCGTGCCGCCGATCGCTACGCGAAGCGCTGGAAGAAGTACGGTTTCATGCGGATCGCGAAACCGTACGGAACCAAGTCGAACCCGGCCCGGGCGCGCCGCTGGACCGGAGCGAAGGACGCCTTCGGCGATGGCCAGAGGGTGGGAGCCGGCTACGTCCGGTTCTGGCTCTGGAACGACCGCGAGTGGAAGATCAACCTCCGAAGCAGCTACGAGGGCGTCGGCGGCGAGCCCACGCTCCGGCAGAGCGCGCAGCACTACGCGGACGAGGAGGCCTCGAAGAAGAAGGTGTCCGCCCGGTATCCTGGCCAGCTCGGCAAGTGGAAGGCCGGGTTCATCCTCGCGTTCGAGAAGGCCATCGCCGCGCACTTCGGGAAGAAGAGGGAGCGCGACGAGTGGGGCGAGTACAAGTCGGAGATCGACCTGAAGAGGCGCACGTCGCGTCGCCTGGTCGAGTCCAAGAGGCGGCGCGCGGCCCACAATCCTCCCATCGGCGGGGTGTGGGACCGGCTCACCGACCGTCAACGGAAGGCGGCCCTCATGGCCTCTGGATACGCCTACGATCACGCGGAGCTGCTCGTGGGCCGAGGCTGGGACGAGCTCGGCGACGGCGCGAAGAAACGCCTCGTCGCCGGCTGGGATGACACCACGCGGCGGCGCCGCGAGGGCGTGTTGGCCAACCGGAGAAGGCGATGAAAAGGTATCTTATCCAGGGCCTCCGCGCCGGAAGACGGACGTGGGAGACCGTGGACGACGCGGACAGCGAGGACCGCGCGCTCCTTCAGGCGCTGAAGCGCGCGAGGCTCGGGCAGGCGAGGTACCGCGTGTGGGACTCGGCCGGAACCCGCGAGGTCTGGAGCGGGTCCGGGCGCGAGGCGTCGATCGAGCGCTGGCGCACGGCCCGTCCATCGGGGCTCGTGGGCGCGAACAGAAGGAGAAGAGCCATGCACCGCAGGAACCCGCGCCTCTCGAAGCGGATGCAGCCGTTGCGCGAGAACACGATGCGCCTCGGCGACGCCATGAAGTGGGGGCGGAGGCTCCTCGACGCGGGCGTGGGCGTCCACCTCTGGGACGGCTCGGGCTGGGAGGTCGCCATCCGCCCCGACGACGGCTACTCGACGCCCTCGGGCCGCGCGGCCAGGGGCGGCCGCCGCTATCTCGCCCAGGGCGCCGGCCTCATCAAGACGTGGCCGATCACCGTCACGTCGCCGACCCTGAAGGCGGGCGTCTGGCTCACGCCCGCCACCATCTCGCACTTCCTCGCGCACCGAAGCGCGGGCGTCGCGAGCAATCCGCGCGTGTGCCCGAACCCTCTCTGCCGCATGTGGCAGGTCGTCTACAAGCGGAAGGGAAAGAAGACCCTCTCGACCGGCTTCGCCACGGAGAAGGACGCGAACACGTTCGCCGACTTCCTGAGGCGACAGGGCAAGAAGGTCTACGGAGTGTCCTGCCGAGAGACCCAGAGGAATCCACGCCTGAACCCCGCGCGCGGACGTCGTCGCCCGGGAACCGTCAAGGTCTGGTGCCGCCTCTGCGGCGAGTGGAGCCGCGCGAAGGGGCCATACCGCGTTCCGAAGGCGGGCCCGCAGCGTGGGAAGCCTCTCTGCGACCTCTGCTACAGGGGATTCCGGTCGGCGAGGCGCGGCGGCTCGCCGTGGGCCAAGAACCCGCGCCGGAGCATGTCCGTGCTCATGAACGCGCCGGTGGAGGCGAACGCGAAGAAGGCCCACGACGAGATCGCCGCGGCCTTCCTGGCCGGCCGGGCGAAGAAGGTGGGCCCGCGCTACTGGACCGATGGCCGTCTACTCCGCGTCTGGGGGAACCTCGTGGCGGAGAAGCGGAACGGGTCGATCGTCCTCCACGACGCGGGCTGGCGCACGAAGCTGACCCAGGCCGTCCTCAACACCGTGCTCGAGGGGGCCGGACGAATGGGCTACCCGTACGGCCGGATCTACCAGAAGAAGTTCGGCTGGTACGTCGGGACGGGGACAAAGGACGTGCCCTGGACCGGCTCGCTCGTCCTGGCGAAGGCCGCGGCCGCCGCGAACCCGCTCACGCGCCGGGAGGCTGCCAGAATTCTACGGCATGCGAAAAGTCAGACGGCCATCGCAGGGCGCCGGCGCAATAAATACCCGATGGATGCGGCCTTCCAAGCCGGGATAGCAGAAGGGGAGACCCGGGTGGTGTACCATCACGGCCCGAGATCGGCGCGCGGCGTCGCGGGGCGCGTGTCCTGGAGAACGGCCCGTGCCAGTCTTGGACTTCGTCGGAACGCGGCACGCACGAAGCGGGTCTCGGCGAACCCGCACGCGGGCCTCAAGGGCCTGATGTCGAACAGCGACGCCAAGAAGGCGATGCGCTTCGCATAGGAGACACCGATGAACATCCTCAACATCCTGCTCCCCGCCGCCGGAGGCTTCGTGCTCTACAAGGCGGTGGCGGGAAAGAAGTCCGAGGCCCCGGCGACGCCGACCATCGTCGCGCCGGACGGACCCCCCGCGACCGCGCCCGGAGGCCCCCGCTTCCAGGCGTACGTCCAGAAGCTGAATGACTCCGTCGCGGCGTTCCAGCAGGCGCAACAGACCGGCGGCGACGTCCAGGGCGCCGGCACCCAGCTCATGGGGACGTGCGACGTCGTCGAGGAGATGGTCCGCCAGGACCTCGCCGCGGGGCGGCTCATGCAGCAGGACTCCGACGGCATCAACTCGGGCATTGCCCAGATCAGGGCGATGCTGTCCGGAGGAGGACAGCCCCAGCAGCAGCCCGTCGCCACGGAGCCGGGAGACGTCGGAGGCGCGGACTACTACGGCGGCGGGGGCGGAGGGGGAGGTGGGGGCGGAGGAGGAGGCGGGGGAGGCTATTCGTCCGCCCCCGTGTCGCCATCGGGAGCCCCGTCACCGGGCGCGCCGGCGCTCCCCACGAGCGACGCGATGCCCGCGATGCCCCCACAGTCGGACGGGTCCGGCGGCGAGAACTACGTCGCCTACGTGAAGCAGATCGACCAGGCCAGCAGGCAGATCGACAAGGCGCGCCACCAGGGCGGCCCGCAGATCACGGCCGCGGTCAATCACGCGAAGGGCCTCGTCACGCAGCTCATGACGAAGGCGCAGAAGGACATCGCGGGCAACTACCTCACGCAGACGGACGTCGCGGACATCGGCGCGAGGCTCCAGGCACTTCAGAACGCGGTGTCCCAGCCGATCGTCCCTTACTCGGGCGGCCCGCACTACACGCCCTACATCAAGGCCTTCGACAACATCAAGGCGCAGGTCGAGCGGGCCCACAGGCTTGGCGGCCCGGCCCTCGCCAACGCGATCCGCGCCGCGTCCACCCAGATCGCCGCGAGGATGAAGGCCGCAGCGAACGACCTCGCGAGGAACATGATCTCGCCGGACGATATGCAGGACATCCAGGGCCGCGCGTCGGCCCTCTCGTCCCTGATCTCGGGGGAGGCGAGCGTCGCGTCCGGCGGGACGAGGTACCAGTCGTACATGAAGAGGCTCGCCACGGCGAAGACGGCGTACCTCGCTGCGGCCAGGAGGGGAGGGAACGCGGCCGCCGCGGCCGCCAAGGTCCGGAGGCACACGGTCGACACGATCGTCTCCTTGGCCCAGAAGGACCTGGACCACAACCTGATCTCCGGACAGGACATGACGGCCATCCGGGCCGCGGCGGCGCAGGTCTGATAGCGGGAGGCTACGATGCACCGTGGATGCAGGCCCAACATGAGCTGGACCGAGGTCGGGACCGAGGTCCGGAAGGCGGAGCTGCTCCCGCCGAAGTTCCAAGCCCTCGTCGCCGCCGCACGGAAACGTGGGGACCGCTGGCGCGCGGCGCACCTCGTCGAGGCGAACAAGTACGGGGGAAGGAAAAGGATCGGCTTCATCATCTGGATTCCTTCGCCCGAGATCCTCGGCACCGCCCAGACGGGCCTCTTCGCCGGGGAGACGTCGGTCAAGACCGCGTACCGATTCAGCAGATCCCACCCGCTCGCACGTAGCCTGAAGGAGGCTCATCACGCCGACGCCTTCACGGGCTGGAAGCGAAAAGGCTTCAGGTCGCACGGCCTCCCAACCTTCGCCCACTGGCTGGAGTACCGCGCGATCCGCGAGCGGGCCGGCAAGGGCTACCACGGCTTCAAGTTCTGGCAGACCGGCATGTGGCGGCGCTGGAGGGACCCCATGGCGCGGCGCGGG
>Ga0070699_100002056_pt1 | contig 18203 bp, 18 predicted proteins | sample KBSK1503metaG_FD_65473 | JGI IMG/M metagenome (GOLD analysis project Ga0070699, IMG submission 65473) | Corn, switchgrass and miscanthus rhizosphere microbial communities from Kellogg Biological Station, Michigan, USA - KBS K1-50-3 metaG | ecosystem: Host-associated > Plants > Roots >... | reverse complement strand
CGGAATCGATGGCGGCAAGCACCGTCGCTGCTCGGTCGGCCGCGGAGATGCCGGTGCCGCCGCGTTTCACATCGATGGGAACGCAGAACGCCGTGCCGAACGCCGTGGTGTTCGCATTAACCGCCAGCGGAATCTCGAGTTCGTCGAGGCGATCCCCGGTCATCGACAGGCAAATCTGCCCGCGGCCGTGCTTCGCCATGAAATTGATGACCGCCGGCGTCACCTTCTCCGCCGCGATCGTCAGATCGCCCTCGTTCTCCCGGTCCTCGTCGTCGCAGACGATGATCATCCGACCGTCGCGGATCGCGGCGACCGCCTCCTCGATGGAAGCAAAGGGGCTGCGCTTGCGGGCACCTTTCGCGATACGAATGCTCTTGGCCATAGGCTTTCGGGCCGGCTAGAGCCGGCTCCACGCACCGCTTACTCTCAGGTCGTTGGGGCCGGCCTCAACCGGCCCTCCTCCATCAACTCAACGGAGCGCGCGACGTACTTGCCAATGATGTCGCATTCGAGGTTCACGCGATCGCGCAGCCGCAGCGTTGAGAGACTCGTGTTCGCCCAGGTAAATGGGATGATCATCACGTCGAACACGTTGCCTCCGAGGCCCGCCACGGTGAGACTGACTCCATCGACGGCAATCGATCCCTTCCGGATGAGATAGGGCGACAAGCCCCGATCGAACGAGATCGTCAGCCAGTGCGAGTCGCCATCCGGCCGAATCTCGTCGATGACCCCGGTGCCGTCGATATGCCCCTGGACAAAGTGTCCGCCGATTCGGCTGTCTACTCGCATCGAGCGCTCGAGGTTGACGCGCTGCTCGTGCTGCAAGGATCCGAGCGCGGTGACGCGCGCCGTTTCAGGGCCGATTTCCGCGTGCACCATACCTTTATCGGCCGCGGTCACGGTCAGGCAGACGCCGTTGACGGCAAGGCTGTCCCCGGGTGCCAATTCAGACGCCAGCGGCGTCCGGATACGAATCCGAAATCCGGACGTCGTCGTCTTGAGTTCTGCGATTGTGCCGACAACTTCAATGAGGCCTGTGAACATAACCTTCGATGAGTGTATCCGGCCCCAGTACTTCCACGCTGGGATCGATTAATGATGAAAGCGACCAGTGGCGGCCATCGAGCAACGGAACGCCGGCGGTTCCGAGACCGACCTGAGCGACGTACAGTTGGACGTAGTCTACGACGCCTTCGTCCCACGCCGCCGCGTGGAGCGCCGCTCCTCCCTCGAGCAGGACACTCTGAATATCAAGACCGGACAAGGCTCGAAGCGCGCGTCGCATACCGGGGCCCTCGACTGCGAGCACGTTCGCGCCGCTCCGCTCGAGCGCGGATCGCTCGGCGCCCCTCGTCGCCACGGCCTCGCGCGTCGTTACTATTATCACTGGTCCTGCGGAAAGGGTCGAGAATAGCCGGGCGTGCGGTGATGTGCGCAGGCGACGGTCGAACACCACTCGCGTCAATGGCCGCTCGCGGTACACCTCCCGCGCGGTGAGTACGGGGTCGTCGACGAGAATCGTCTCGGATCCAACCGCGATCGCATCGACCTGGGCGCGGAGGTACTGCACCCGGCGGTTGGCAGCCGCCGACGTGAGCTGCGTCTGTCTGCCGGGCGCTTCGGCGATGCGGCCATCGATGCTCGTCGCAGCTTTGAGAATGATGAACGGCCGTCCTTCGCGGATCGTGGTCAGGTACGGCTGATTCAGTCGCACCGCCGCATCTCGTTCGAGGCCTTCTTCGACCTCGATCCCATGTGCCTGCAGCGCGGCAAACCCGCGGCCGCTGACGAGCGGAAACGGATCCTCCATCGCAGCAACCACACGCTTGATGCCGGCGGCAATGATTCGTTCCGTGCACGGACCGGTACGGCCCGTGTGCGAGCAGGGCTCGAGCGTGCAATACAAGGTCGCGCCGCGTGACGACTCCCCCGCCTCCTCGAGCGCGTGAATTTCGGCGTGCGGCTCACCTGCGCGCTCGTGAGCGCCGTCGCCGACCACGACGCCCTCATCCGTGATCACGCACGCGCCGACCACCGGATTCGGCGTCGTGCGCCCAATCCCGCGGCGCGCCTGCTCCAGCGCCCGCCGCATCCAGCGCAGGTCCGACTTCGCCAATGTCGGGTCGCGTCGCGACCCGACTGGCCAGCGCTGGCTAGGCGGTCCGTCTTCAGCGGACCGCCCGTCGGACAAGTCCGTCACCACTTCTCCTGAAACAGCGCATCCACGTAATCCTGCGCTGAGAATGGAATCAGGTCGTCAATGCCTTCACCGACACCGACGTAGCGGATCGGCAGCTTGAGGTCGTTCGCGATGGCGACGGCGATGCCACCCTTCGCCGTGCCATCGAGTTTGGTGAGAACGATGCCCGTGACGCCGGCGACGCTGGTGAACTCGCGCGCCTGCTGAAGGCCGTTCTGACCGACGGTCGCGTCGAGCACCAGGAGCACTTCGTGGGGCGCGCCCTCGGTGGCGCGTGACGCGACACGGCGGATTTTGTCCAGCTCGTTCATCAGGTTGACGCGCGTGTGGAGACGTCCGGCGGTGTCCACCAGGATCGGATCGCGTCCCCGGGCCTTGCCGGACTGAATCGCGTCGAAGACGAGCGACGCCGGATCGGCGCCTTCCTTCGCGCGAATGATGTCGACATTGGCGCGCTTCGCCCAGATCTCGAGTTGCTCGACGGCTGCCGCACGAAACGTATCAGCCGCGCACACGAGCGGCTCTTTGCCAGATGCCTTCAACAGGTTCGCGAGCTTCCCGATTGTGGTCGTTTTGCCTGTCCCGTTGACCCCAACGATCAACGTCACGTGCGGATGATGACCGTCGGGCGCGGCGGTCTCGACCGTGTCGAAGACCCTCCGAATCTCCTGCTTCACCAGGTCGCGCAGGCTCTCCCCATGTCGCGCGCGGTCACGGACCGCGTTGACGATGCGTTCGGTCGCGGCGAGGCCGACATCGGCGGAAATCAACAGCTCCTCGAGCGCCTCGATGGTGTCGACATCAACGGGCCGGGATCGCTGTTCTTCCGTGTCCGCCTGCTGAACGATCTCTTCAAAGCGGGTGACAATCTGTTCCTTCGTTCGCGTGAGGCTGTCACGGAGCTTGTCAAAGAATCCCAATCCAAAACCCCAAATCCCAAATCCCGAATCCCAGCAATGCCCGCCGATCACAAGCCACGGAGGCACGGAGATTCAAATTTAGAAGAGCATGTCTCCGTGTTTCCGTGTCTCCGTGGCCCGGATCGTCAGCCTGCCTCGGCTCTCTGCGGACGCAACATCAGATCGTACAGCGCGCTGCGGGCATCCTTGCGTCCGGCGATCAGCTCGGCTACCTGAGCTGCAATCGGCAGCTCAACACGGTGGCGCTCGCCCAGCGCCAATGCGGCGTCGGTCGTCCGCACCCCTTCGGCGACCATTTTCATGCTGGTCAGCACGTCGTGCAGCGACCGGCCGCGCGCCAGCTCGATGCCGACGTGTCGATTGCGGCTGAGCGCCCCGGTGCACGTGAGGACGAGATCGCCCAGACCCGTGAGCCCCGCAAGGGTGTCTTTCTGTGCGCCCATGGCACACGCCAGACGCGTAATCTCGGCGAGACCCCGCGTGATGAGCCCCGCCTGCGCGTTGTGCCCAAGGCCCAACCCCTCAGCCATGCCGGCGGCAATCGCAATGACGTTCTTCAGCGCACCGCCAATCTCGACACCGACGACGTCGCTGGTGCCATAGAGGCGGAAGGAGGGCGAACGGAACTCGGACTGGACCCGATCGACGACTCCACGATCCCGCGAAGCGATACAGACTGCGGTCGGCAGCTCACGCGCCATCTCGGAGGCGAAGCTCGGCCCAGACAGGACGCCGACCCGAACGCGATCGCCGACCTCCTGTTGAACGATCTCAGAAGGGCGGAACAGCGAATCCTGCTCGAGACCTTTCGCCGCGCTGACGACAATCGGGTCCCCGTGAATGAGGGGCACAGCGCGTCGCAGCACCTCGCGCATGCCGTGCGACGGGACGGCGACCACGAGGAGGTCGGCCCCGCCGAGCGCCTCGCCCAGATCGGCGGTCACCTGCAGCCGTGGAGGGAATGTGATGTCGGGAAGGTACACGGCATTGGCCCGGCGCGCCCGCAGGTCGTCGACGAGTGACGGGTCCCGCCCCCAGAGCCACGCGTCGTGACCGGTTCGAACCAGGTGAACAGCAAGCGCGGTGCCCCACCCGCCTGCACCTAAGATCGCGATTTGAGGAATACGCTACCTCCGATGCTCAAACAGTCTCAGCCCAATGCGTCGTTCCGTCCCGGCGGCCAGCCGCACGAGGTTCGCGCGATGCCGGGACAAAATGATCAATGCGGCGCCAACGGTGCCGGTGACGACTGCGCCCGGCGAACCGGTTGCCGCCGCGGCGATCGCCAGTGCCAACGCCGCAACGACGGATCCAGCGGAAATGAACCGTGTGACGCAGATAGTGAGCACAAACACTCCCGACGCGATCAAAAGCGCGATCGGCGCGAGCACGCCAAACACGCCCGCCGCCGTCGCGACGCCTTTGCCACCGTGGAAGCGTAGCCACACGGGATAGATGTGTCCCAGGATCGACGCGATTCCCGCCGCGACAGGCGCCGCGGCTCCCGTGGTGACCGCCTGCGCCGCAAGCACGGCCACAGAGCCCTTCAGCGAGTCGAGCAGCATCACCATCACAGCGGACGGCGCACCCGCCGTCCTCAGCACGTTCGCCGCGCCGACGTTGCCACTGCCGATGTGGCGCAGATCGATCCCGCGTCCGCGCGTCATCAGAAACGCAAACGGCACCGATCCGATCAGATACCCCAGGCTGACGGCGAGAATCGTGTTCATTGTGCCAGGCGGGTCTGAAGACCCGCCTCTACCCGCCTCAGATCCCGATTCCGTAGAGGCGGACCTTCAGGCCCGCCTTCCGAGAGCCGTCCGCAACAGCGGCACATACGTCGGCCCCTTTGGCGACAATCGACTCTGAAACAGTGTAATCGCGTCGATACGGGTCGTGCCGAGCGACCGATCTTTGAGCCCCTCGAGCAGACTCGCCGACCGTAGCCCCGCCGCCTCGCGCACCCGCGCCAGCGTCAAGTGGGGACTATACGGCCGCCGTTCGGGTGGTATTGCGAGCGGCGTCAGCCTCGAGCTGATTTCACGTTCCGCCGCAATCAAGTCGTCCCTGCCCAGCTCGATGGCAATCCACAGCACCCGCGGTGGACCGTTTTTCGGGAACGCGCCGATCCCGGCCACCGTGAGATCGAACGGCTCAACGTCCAGCGGTGGCTGGAGGGCCGCCACGATCGCCGCGGCACGAACGTCGTCTACGTCGCCGATGAACTTGATCGTGATGTGGAGACGATCCGCGACGAGCCATGTCAATCGGGCGCGAGGTGCCGCGTCGACCGCTCTCTTCTCGAGTTCGCGAATGAGGTCCGCGGCGCGACCGGCCAGACGCTCCCCAATCTCGGCGGCAACGAACAGCCTCACGGCTCCAGCAGCATGCGCCGCACCATATCGAGCGCCGCCTGCGATGCCTGGAACTTCACCATCTCGCGGCCGCCGACAAACCGGAATGTGCGCACGCGGCTGCCGGACGGCGATACGGCGGCAATTGCCACGGTGCCGACGGGCTTCTCGGGCGTGCCTCCATCAGGCCCCGCAATGCCGGTGACGCCGATGCCGACGTCGACCTTCGATCGCGACCTGACGCCTTCCGCCATCGCGCTCGCTACCGGTTCGCTGACGGCCCCATGGGCCGCGAGGGTTGCCTCGGGAACGCCGAGCAATTCCACCTTCGAGTTGTTGCTGTATGCGACGAGGCCCCGCTCGACGTACCGGGAGCTGCCCGGGACATCCGTCAGTCGCGAGGTGATCAATCCGCCTGTGCACGACTCGGCCACACCAATGGTCAGCTTGCGATCGGTCAGGATCGCGCCTACCACCTCTTCGAGCGCGCGGCCGTCGGTGCTGTAGACGTGCATCCCCATCACGGCTTTCACGCGCTCCACCGCGTCATCGAGCGCCGCCTCGGCTGCGGCGCGCGACGTGCAGCACGCTGACAGGTGAAGCTCGATCTGTCCGAGCGACGCAAGGATTGTGACCGAGATCGGAATCGCCGCCCGCGACCACTCGGCATAAAGCGGCTGCACGGCTTCTTCGGTGTGGGACTCGCTTCGTCCGGTGATCCTGATGACACGTCGCACGAGTGGCTGGCCGGCGGCGCGCTCGAGCAGCGGTCCATCCGCGACGGCCGTCATCATCGGCTTCAGCTCCCGCGGCGGCCCCGGCAGGAGCAGGACGACGCGCTCGACCTCCTCAATCCAGAGACCGGGCGCGGTGCCGTTGGCGTTCTCGAGCACGCGGGCGCCGACGGGCACCATCGCCTGGCGGCGGTTGATCTCGGGCATCTCGAGTCCGCGCCCCTGGAACCGCGCACGAATCCGGGCGGTGATCTCCTCGTCCTCCACCAGCGGCCGCTTCAAGACGTCCGCCACCACCGGCCGCGTCAGGTCGTCATCGGTCGGGCCCAGGCCCCCGCAGCAGACGAGCAGATCGACACGCGCAATCGCGCCGCGCACTGCGTTTTCGAGCTCGGCGCGATCGTCGCCGACGATATTTTTGAACGCGACCTCGATGCCCAGCAGATTCAGCTGCTCGGTGATGAACAACGAATTGGTGTCCGTGCGGGACGGCGTGAGCAGCTCGCTCCCGACGGCGATGATCGCGGCCCGCGATATCGCTTTCATGATTGCCTTGGGAGTTGGGGGTTGGAGGTTGGGAATTCCCGGTTCATGTCAGCGTACCCGGCATGAGCCGGACGAGGCCCCACATCACGATATTTCCGTAGACGCCCGCCATCATGTCGTCCAGCACCACCCCGAAACCGCCAGGCAGCTGCTCGAGTCGCCGGGCCGGCCATGGCTTCACGACGTCAAGGAACCGGAAGATGAAGAACGCGACGAGGGCGCCGGCGATGTTCACCGGAATGAAGGCGAGGGTGATCAGCATGCCGATGACTTCGTCGATTACGACCGGGCCCGGGTCGATGCCCCCGAAATGATGCTCGGCCTCGGTCGCACTCCACAGGCCGATCGCCGCGAGCGCGACGATCACGGCCACCTCGACGGTCGTCGATCGCTGGTGGCGCACAACGTAGAACACGGCCAGCCCGATGGCGGAGCCGAATGTACCCGGCGCGACCGGCGCATGACCGACATACGCGCAGGTCGCGATGAACACCCCGAGACGACGCAGGAGCATGCCGGGAGGCCCGGTCAGACCGAGCGGAGGCGAACGACCCGCGTGCCGGCGAGCCGATCGTGCAGCGCCCGGCGATTGCCGAAGAGCGCGGGAGCGAATCCGAGACCGAGCAGGAGAGCCGACAGCACGCCGGCGCAGGTGCGTCGCATCGCCCGTGCAGCATCGACCGGGGCGCCGTCCTCGGCGATCACACACGTACCGACCGCCATCTTTCCGATCGTCTGCCCACCTACCGCGGTGAACGCGTAGAAGTAAGAAATCTTCAGCAGGCCAAGGAACGTGAGCATCGGCAGGAGTGGAAGCACATTCCACTCGCTCATCGACAGTCCCGCCATACGCACCGTGAAATACACGACGCCGAGATCGATGCCAAGCAGGATGGCGTGGTCGATCACCGCAGCAACGAGCCGGCTGCCGGTACGACTCGACTCGCTCGTCATGGCGCCGGCAGCCCAGGGCTGGACACGCGGGACGGTCTCCGCAGGCCCGGCCGCAACTTCGAGCGGCTCCTCCGAAAACTGAAGCCCGGGCGCCGTCGGGCGCGAGACCGGGCGCGCCACCGCCCGCAAACGCGGCGTATCTGGCGTGCGCCGAACCGCAAGCGGCGCACGCGGCGCCGCAGGCATCTTGATGAGCGGCTCGTCCTCGGCGTCGTCGGACGGCCTGAAGAGCGGCAAGGCTTCCGCCGAGCTCACGGGGACGACATGGACGACAGGTGAGGACGCCGGAGACTCATCGGCAAATGGGGGTTCTGGTGTCAACGAAACCGGAAGCGCTGAGTCGCGCGCGTTCAGCTCCGGCCCACGCTTCCCGCCGAGCGGTTCGCGACGATTGTCAAACCATCGATCGTACGGATCGAGGTCCTGGTTCACCTGAATCGACACGTCGTCGGCCGACGGCGTTCGAAACACGTAGTCGGGCTCGCTGGATGATGCGTGATGGACGTAGTCGAGCTCATCCGACGAAACGTGATGGATGAAATCGGCGGGATTGGAGTCCGCGGCGGCGAGCAACGAGAAGTCGTACCCGCAGTTCTTGCACCGATCGCCCGTCTCGAATCCCAGGTAGGCGCACTTGGGGCACTTCATCGCGCGCCCCCAGCGTCAGAGGGTTCGGAGGTCCCGGCGGATGCGGCGGCAAGCAGATCGCGCTGCACGTCGGCCCGCAGTCGATCGGCCTCGGCACGTACGGGATCGGCGGTATCAATCCGATCGAGCAGGCGCAGGGCGTCGTGCACGTGTCCCCCCGTGTAGAGTCCGCGTGCGCGATCGAGCAAGGTGTCTGCGGTGCGGACGATCGGCAGCGGCTCCGCCGCCTGTGCGGTCGGCGGCACTGCGGTCGGAACATCGATCATCCACGAGAGCACCGGAGCGCCGCCCAACATGATGGCTGCTGCCGTGGCAACGACGATGGCGCCGGCGATCAACCAGCGCAGAGGCCTCCGGGCCGTTGGAGAGAGCGCGGTCACCGGCGCTGACCGGACCGGCGCGCTCCGCTGATACGACGGGGCATCGAAGCCGACTCCGTCGAGACGGTCCAGGCGATCCAGTAGGACGAGCGCTTCATCGCTTGGTGCGCCCCGGTCGACGGCCCGCGTCAACAGATCGCGTGCGCTCGCGATATCGCCCAACTTGTAGGCGTCGACGCCGCGGTGCAGCAGTTCCTCCGACTCGCGCTGCCGCTCGGCAATCGCGCTTCGCGCGCGATCGATGTAGGCCCGCGCGCGATCGTGGTCGCGCTCGAGAAAGACTACGCGCGTCCAGATGTTGATGGCTTGTTCGTAATCAGCGGCGAAGTAGTGATCGAGTCCGGAGACAAGGAGTTCTTCGATGCGCGTGGCGCGATCGCGATCGTCCGATGGTGCGGATGTGCGTGCGGAATCGGTGCGCAGTGGCTCCGTCATCAGGCGAGAGGGTGTCTAGGCAACTTCGCTGCGATTATGGGGCAACACCTCCGATCCGTCAACGAATTAGCACTCGTGTCAGTGCGGCATGTCTACTTCTCGCCCGTCCGTCGAATGATGCGCTTCGCGCCACTGAGCGCCGCCTCGGCTTCGTCGCGTTCCAGCTGATGCGCCTTCGTGACGAGTCGCGGCTTGGCTCGCTTCCTCCGTGCTGCCTGTGTGGCGGGTCGCTTGCGCACACGAATCGTGTGGCACAACGCACGGAGGAACGCAAGGAAAAGCGTCTACCATTGAGGTCGATGGCGATCATCGAATGCGTCCCGAACGTCAGCGAAGGACGGCGGTCTGATGTCGTTGCCGGCATCGTCGACGCCGTGCGGCGCGTGCCGGGAGCGCGGCTGCTCGATTGGTCGTCCGACGCCTCTCACAACCGTTCGGTGATCACGATGGCGGGCGACGCCGCGCCGCTCAAGGCGGCGGTCCTCGCGCTCTTCGAGGCCGCTCTCGCATCAATCGATCTGAGGACGCACACGGGTGAGCATCCGCGCCTCGGCGCGGTTGACGTCGTCCCATTCGTCCCGATCGATGGCGTGACGATGGAGCAATGCGTGGCGCTGGCGACGGAGACGGCGCAAGCGGTGGCGGAGCGGTTCCGGGTTCCCGTCTATCTGTACGAAGAAGCGTCGACGAATCCCCTGCGCAAGAACCTCGAAGACATCCGGCGCGGCGAGTTCGAGGGGCTGGCGTCGAAGATGGCCGGTGATGGATGGACGCCGGACTATGGGCCTTCAGCTCCCCATCCGACTGCCGGGGGGACGGTGATCGGCGCGCGCATGCCGCTCATCGCGTACAACGTCAATCTCGGCACCGATCGCCTCGACGTGGCGAAAAAGATCGCGGCCGCCGTCCGGTTCAGCAGCGGCGGATTCCGGTTCGTCAAGGCGATGGGCGTGACGCTTGCCGACCGCGGCATCGTCCAGGTGTCGATGAATCTGACCAACTACGAGAAGACGCCGCTTCACCGCGTGTTCGAGGCGGTGAAGCGCGAGGCCGAGCGCTACGGGGTGAACGTGCTCGAAAGCGAAATCGTCGGCCTCGTCCCAGCGGCGGCGCTTGTCGACGCTGCTGGTTCGGCCCTACAGCTCACCGATTTCAATCGACATCAGGTGCTCGAAACCCGCCTCCGCGAGTCTGAATAGCCACGACCTTCGCGTTCTCCGTGGTTGACATCCTTGGTGGTTTACACGGCTTCCTCGTCTTCAGATTTGCGCACGGGCATGATTCCGAACGAACGCATCTTCCGATACAGATTGCTTCGCTCGATCCCGAGCGCGTCGGCGGTGCGCGAAATATTGCCCTGCGCCGCCAGCGCCCGGAGAATGTAATCGCGCTCAAACCGGTCGCGCGCGTCGTGCAGCGGCGCCATGGTCGCGGGTGCCGGGGTCGAGGCTTCGATGCCCCCGACAGTGCCCTGGTCGAGGAATGCCAGATCGCGCGCAGTGATGCGCTCGCCAGGCACCATGATCATCAGCCGCTCGACCAGGTTCCGCATCTCACGCACGTTGCCGGGCCACGGATAGTGCTGCAGCGCGGTCATGGCGTCGACGTCGAACATCTTCGGCCGCCGGCCGTACTCGCGGGCCAGCATCGCCATGAAGTGTTCGGCCAGCAGCGGGATGTCCTCCTGCCGATCGCGCAGGGCCGGCACAAAAATCGGCACGACGTTGAGGCGGAAGAAGAGATCCTCGCGGAAGCGGCCGCCACGGATTTCCGCGGGCAGGTCCTTGTTCGTGGCTGCAAGAACGCGCGCGTCCACGCGGATCCGCGTTGATCCACCCACCGGCTCCATGACCTGCTCCTGGAGCACGCGCAGCACCTTGGCCTGCGTCTTCAGTGTCATGTCGCCGATCTCGTCGAGGAAGATGGTCCCGCCGTGCGAGAGCTCGAACTTTCCGCGCCGGTCCGCGACCGCGCCGGTGAACGCGCCGCGGACGTGGCCGAACAGCTCGCTCTCGATCAGCTCCTCGGGAATCGCCGCGCAGTTCACCTCGATGAACGGACCGGTGCGCCGGCGGCTCATCTGGTGAATGTTCCGCGCGACAAGCTCCTTTCCCGTGCCGTTCTCGCCGTAAATGAGTACGCGTCCATTGGTGGGCGCCGCCATCGCGACCTGCTCGCGAAGCTGCACCATCGCGTAGCTCTCCCCGACCATCGTGTGCTGCGTTTCGACGCGCGCGCGGAGCGCCTGGTTCTCGGCCTCGAGATGCCGCTGGCGCAGCGCGTTGCGGACGACCAGCACGGTCTTTTCGAGTGACAACGGCTTCTCGACGAAATCGAACGCGCCCATCTTGATCGCGCGGACCGCGGACTCGATGTTGCCATGGCCGGAAATCATGACAACCTGCGACTCGATCTGCCGCTCACGCATCCGGGCAAACGTGGCGAGGCCGTCCATGCCGGGCAGCCAGATATCCAGTACGACGACGTCGTACGCCTGGCGGCCGAGACGTTCCAGGCACGACTCGCCGCTGTCGACAGCGTCGACTTCGTAGCCCTCGTCACGCAACACGCCTCCCAACGCGCTGCGAACGCCCGGCTCGTCGTCAACGATGAGGATTGATGGCATCTGCCTGAGAGCTGCTGTTCACTCTTCTATCTTCTCTCTTCTCGGTTCGTGTTCAAGTTCGGTTCACGATTCGGAGTTCGGAGTTCCTGGTTCGCGCGGCCGCGCAGACCCGGAGCGCGGAACTCAGAACTTCGAACCCGGCACCGAAGATGAACACGAACGGAGAAGCGGGAACCCAGAACCGTGAACGACACGTTCAGCAAGGCAGCTCCACGGCGAAGCGTGTTCCTCGTGGCGTGTTGTCCGTCACGTCGATGCTGCCTCCGTGCTCGGCGACGATGCGGCGGACGATGGCGAGACCGAGGCCACTGCCGCGCCTCTTGGTGGAGTAGTACGGGAGGAACAGCTTGTCGCGCTCTGACTCCGGAATGCCCGGGCCGTCATCGGCCACGATGATCCGAACCAGGTTGTTCGATGGATCGTGCTGCGTTTCGATCTCGATCGTCCCTCGCTGTTCCATCGCCTCGATGGCGTTGTCGACCAGATTGATCATGACGCGGCGGATTTGTTCGGGGTCGACGGACACCTTCGGGAGCGACGCGGCAAAGCAGGGACGGATGCCGACGTTGGTGAAGATGCCCTGGTAGAGGCTGAGGACATCAGTGAGCAGATCGTGAAGATCCGTGGACGTCGCACGCGGAGCGGGCATGCGCGCGAACTGCGAGAACTCGTCGACGAGCGCCTTGAGCGACTCGACCTCGGCGACGATCGTTCCGGTGCACTCTTCGACCAGCGCTTTCGTCGGCTCCGGCGCGGACGAGAGGTGCCGGCGCATCCGCTCCGCCGACAGCTGGATCGGCGTCAGCGGATTCTTGATTTCGTGGGCGAGCCGGCGCGCCACTTCGCGCCATGCGGCGACCTTCTGCGCGCGGATCAGCGGTGTGACGTCGTCGAACACAATCACGACCCCGTCGGACCCGCCGTCTTCGCGTCGGAGCGGCGTGGCCATCATGGCGAGGTGCAGTTCGCGCCCGCCGCGCGTCATCGACACGTCGCGCGTGTGCACGTCGTTGCGGCTCCGGAGTGCGTCGTCGATCACCTCCGCCAGCGGCTTGAGCTCGGGGTCGGCAAACGCCGTTCCCGCGGGGAGGCCTGCGGCCGACGCGTCGACGCCAAGGAGGCGCGCGGCAGCGGAGTTCGCGGTGCGGATGCGTCCCGCCGCATCGACCGAAATCACGCCGGTGGCAATCCGATCGAGAATCGTCTCGACGTAACGACGCCGTCCCTCGACGTCCAGGTGCTTGCGCTCGAGATCGACCGCCGAGCGCTCGAGTCGGCGCCGGCTCGTCGCCAGATCGCCGGCCATGCTGTTGAACGCCTCGATCAGCGAGCCGAATTCGTCCTGCGTCTCGGGAACGACACGATGATCGAGGTGACCGGCCCCAATCTCCTTCGCGGCGGTGGCCAGCAGCTGAATCGGACGCGTGATGCGCTTGGCCAGGTACAGCCCCATCCAGGTGGATCCAATCAGGATCATCAGCGTGAGCATCAGGAAGAATGACAGGTACACACCCGCGAGTGGCTGCTTGAGCACCTGGAGCTGCTGATACGCCTCGTACGCCGCGGTCATCCGTCGGGCGCGCGAGGCGAACTCGCTTGTCAGGTACTCGCTTGCGATCACGACGCCACGCACGGGGCCGTTGGCGCCGGAGCGAATCGGGACCGCGGATCGGATCAGATTGCCTCCGCCCGGTAGCTGGTCGACGACGTGTGTTTCGCTGCCTGCAGCAGCGGTGCGCTCCGCCAGCGCGGCCGCCGAGGCGCGCGAGTAGTCGCGGGGCAGCGCGGCCCCCGACATGTCCACGACCGGCAGCACCTGGCGCGAGCCTCCCGCGTTCGCAACGCGATAGACCTCGGCCAGCGCGACGCGCTCCTGGAGAACGTCGGCAGCGATGACGTCGCGCACGGCGGTCGAGGATGCCGTCAAGTCCATTGTCGCGAGCGCGCGCGCCATCCGCTGCGCCTGCGTCGACACGAGGCGCTGCTGCTCCTGGTAGTAGTCGCCGGCAATCGCGTTCGCCGATGACAGCACGTCGTTCATCGGCGCGTTGAACCAGCGATCCACGCTGTTGCGGATGACCTCGCTGCCGACGATCAGCACGAGCACCGCCGGGATGATGGTCATCCCGAGGAGCACGGCGACGAGCTTGCCACGGAACCGGGCGAATGGGAGCCCGCGCCGCCGCTCGACAAACAGCTTGACGATGTTGCGCGCGAGGACGAAGACGAGCGCGACGAGAATCGTGAGGTTCGTCGCAGACAGGGCGTAGAGGACGAACTCGGTGAGGAAGTCCGGCGCCAGGCGTGCCGACCGCGAAGCCAGCGTGAGCAGACCAGCCAGCACTCCGAGAAGAAAGACAATGCCGGCGACGATGAGCCGGGTGTTGTCGCGGAATGGCTTTCGCACGCGGGGCCCGGAGCTGCGCCGGGCTGGCGCGGGCGCCGGGCGCGGAGGAGGTGGAACGGCGATCGACCCTCCGCTAGTCCTTCGCATTCAGCAGATCTTTGAGCTCGGTCATGAATTCGCCGATGTCGCGGAAGTGGCGGTACACCGATGCGAAGCGGACGTAGGCGACCTTGTCGAGCCGCTTGAGCTCGTCCATGACGAGGCGGCCGACCTCGTCGGTGGCCATCTCCTTCTCGGGCCGCTCCTGAAGGGTCGCTTCGATCTTGTCGGCAACGCCTTCAAGCGCAGCGACGCTGACCGGCCGCTTCTCGCACGCCTTGAGGAGGCCTGCAATCAGCTTCTGCCGCTCGAAGCGTTCGCGCGTGCCGTCTTTCTTGATCACCATGTACGGGATCTCGTCGATCCGCTCGTAGCTGGTGAATCGGCGACTGCAGTCGAGGCATTCGCGGCGGCGGCGAATCACCTCGCCCTCCTTGCTCTCGCGCGAGTCGACGACCTTATCGCCCAGATGGCCGCAGAACGGGCATTTCATCGGTTCCCGCCGTCTCCTCCTGGCGTGCGGCGCCGGCCAGCCGGCCCAGGCCCGCCACGCTCAAGCCGTCTCTGGCCATGATGACCGCCCCGGGCACCAGGCTCGTGAAAAATGACACCGCATGCAGCACAAGCGCGGCGCTCACCGCCGCATTGTTCGGCGCGCGAAAGAACGTCGTCACCGCGATCCGATACGCCTCGTGAAAGCTCCCGATCCCGCCCGGCGTCGGCACCGCGACCCCAATCACCAGCAGGGCCTGCAGCAGGAAGCTCGCGGACACCGGGATCAGGATGCCAAACGCGCGCGTGACCAGCCACACCTGCAATGCGATGGTCACCCAGAGCGGAAACGACCAGACGAACGCGATCGCCAGGTCGCGCGGCTCCCGCGCCACCGCGAACCCCTCGCTGAAGGTGCGCGCCAGCCGGCCGAGCGCGTGTGCCACGCGCTGCGGCAGGAACCGGTCGCTGCGCGCCACGAGCCGGCCGATCCGCTCCGGATGCGTGGCCAGCGTCCACATCACCGCCATCAGCGCCACGACGACACCCGCCGCCATCGTGGCGGACACTTGAATCGGCGTCAGCAATCCCGGCGGCAGAATCGCGCGGCCGTCGAAGATCCAGACGAAGGCGGCCAGCAGCGTCAGCACCGCGACGAGATCGAGTGCGCGCTCCATCACGATCGTCGCGAACACCGAGGCGCCGTTGAGGCCTTCGCTGCGCGCCACGAGATACGGCCGCAGGACGTCGCCGGCGCGCGCCGGCAGGAGCGCAAGCGCCGCGAAGCCAAGAATCGTCGCGCGCAGCACCGGGCCGAACCGCGTCGGTCCGATCGGGTCCAGCAGATAGCGCCACCGGATCGCCCGCATAATCGGCATGATCGCCGCGAGCAGGACGGCCCAGACGATCAGGTCAACTCGTGCGTGCGCCATCTCCCCCGCAACCGCCTTGAGGTTCGCGCGACTGAGGAACCACGTGAAAAGGGCGATCGCCAGAAGCGTCACCAGCGCTGTACGAATCCTCATTCGCGATTCAGGGGACCTACACAATATATCAGGCTCCTCGCGCGCGACCGTCGGCGCTGTTGCGTACGCTTGCGGGCGCTGCACCATCCCGATAAGATGCGCGTTTCCCGCAATCCTTCGACTCTCGCTCAGGGTTGTCCGAGCGGGTCGAGGGACAAGGACACCTGTTGCCACTCGCTGCGCCTGTCATCCATACACGTTTGAACGGACTCGCGCCGCATCGACAGGGCAAGGTGCGCGACATCTACGAAGTTGACGACCGGCTGCTGATGATCGCCACCGATCGCATCTCCGCGTTCGACTACGTGCTCGCCTCGGGCATCCCCGACAAGGGCAAAGTTCTCACGCAGCTCTCGGCCTTCTGGTTCGAGCAGACGCGCGACATCGTTCCCAATCACGTCATCAGCACCGACGTGGCTCAATATCCTCTGGAATTTCGCGCCGATGCCGCGATGCTCGCCGGGCGATCGATGCTGGTGCGGAAAGCGAACCCAGTCCCGATCGAATGCGTGGCGCGCGGATATCTCTCGGGCTCGGGCTGGAAGGACTACGTGACGACCGGCGCTGTGTGCGGTATTCCGCTGCCGGCCGGGATGCGCGAATCTGATCGCCTGCCACAGCCGATCTTCACGCCCGCAACGAAAGCGACGAGCGGACACGACGTCAACATCAGCGAAGCCGAGGCCGGACGGCTCGTCGGCGAGAAGCTGATCGCGACGTTACGCGGGGTGACGCTGGCGTTGTACGCGTTCGGTACCGCGCACGCGGACTCGCACGGCATCATTCTGGCAGACACCAAGTTCGAGTTCGGGCTGACCGAAGACGAGTCGGTGATACTCATCGACGAAGTGATGACGCCGGATTCTTCGCGGTACTGGCCCAAGGACCAGTACCGCCCCGGCGGGCCGCAGCCAAGCTTCGACAAGCAGTACGTGCGCGACTACCTCGAGCAGATCAAGTGGAACAAGCAGCCGCCCGTTCCCTCGCTGCCCGACGACGTGGTGATGCGAACACGGGAGAAGTACCTCGAGGCCTTCAGGCGTCTTGCCGGGCGGCCGCTGCAGTGAGACCGGAGCCTTGCAGGTCCGGTCCTTTCGGACCCGGTGCCGACGGTCGGGAAAGCGGGAAAGAAGGTACGCGTCATGGCACTCCGTGATCAGCTCGAACGCCTGGTCGACGAAATGGTTACCAAGGGCATCCGCTACGACGAAGCGCGGCGCGAGTTCGAGAAGAAGTTCATCGCGCAGGTGCTGCTCAAGGCCGACGGGAACCTGGGCAAGGCCGCGGATCTGCTCGGCATCCACCGCAACACGCTCGCGCGCAAGATGAGCGAGTACCGCCTCCGCCGATCCGCCTGATCACCTCATCCGCCCCGCTTGACACACCATTTTCGCGACCGCTAGAATTAGCAGTTGTCCACGGTGAGTGCTAACTCACCGTACGTGCCGGATCAATCCCAGAGGATTCGCGCCGCGGCCTTCCGGCCCGGCGCCCGCTACCAGACAGTTGGAGTCGACCACATGAAAGTCAGACCGCTACACGACCGCATCATCGTTCAGCGCATCGATGAAGGCGAACAGAAAGTCGGCGGAATCATCATTCCCGACAGCGCCAAGGAAAAACCGCAGCAGGGCAAGGTCATCGCCGTCGGGCTCGGTAAGCGTGAAAAGGCCGAGCGCGTGCCGCTCGACGTGAAAGAAGGCGAGACGATTCTCTTCGGCAAGTATTCCGGACAGGACATCAAGCTCGATGGGCAGGAATACCTCATCATGCGCGAAGACGAAGTGCTCGCGGTGCTCGATTCGAAATAACTGAGGTCAAGACACATGGCAAAACAGATTATTTACGGCGAGCAGTCGCGACAGGCCATCCTCCGCGGCGTCAATCAGCTCGCTGACGCAGTGAAGGTCACACTCGGACCCAAGGGACGCAACGTCGTCCTCGACAAGAAGTTCGGATCGCCCACGATCACCAAGGACGGCGTCACCGTCGCGAAGGAGATCGACCTCAAGGACCCGCTCGAGAACATGGGCGCGCAGATGGTGCGCGAAGTCGCGAGCAAGACGTCCGACACGGCGGGCGACGGCACCACCACGGCCACCGTGCTCGCGCAGGCTATCTATCGCGAGGGCGCGAAGAACGTCGTCGCCGGCGCCAATCCGATGGAGCTCAAGCGCGGCATCGAGAAGGCTGTCGAGGTCATCGTCGCGGAGATCAAGAAGATGGCGCGCCCCGTGTCGGGCAACATGGTGGCGCAGGTCGGCATGATCTCCGCCAACAGCGACGCGACGATCGGCAAGATCATCGCCGAGGCGATGGAGAAGGTCGGCAAGGACGGCGTCATCACCGTTGAGGAAGCCAAGACGCTCGAAACCACGCTCGAAGTGGTCGAAGGCATGCAGTTCGACCGCGGCTACCTCTCGCCCTACTTCGTCACCGA